>MKWU01006589.1_pt1 | contig 11703 bp, 17 predicted proteins | sample 809101 | NCBI WGS metagenome assembly MKWU01 (sample SAMN05860141, study PRJNA318959) | sponge metagenome | host: Aplysina aerophoba | place: Slovenia: Piran, Adriatic Sea, Gulf of Piran | collected 2013-05-07
CCCAAGTGTTCCAACTGCCTATTTCAGGGAAAGGAGACAGAGGCTTGTGATTTCATGCAGCCGGCATCTAAAGGGGGTTGGACCAGATGAGGGAGATGTTATGTGTCACTGAACACTACCAATTGTACACTTGTAAGTCTTCTTTGTTCCGAAACGACTGTGGGTGAAATTTGGGAGCCATAGGCTGCCATGGCAGCACATAGCGACTTTTCCCGGGTCGGGTGGTGCTGTGGAGGTCAGGCCTTTGCTGCTTTGCGGTTAGTGCTGGGCAGTCTGCTGTCTGCATGGCATGAGCTATTGGTGATAACTGGACAGACAGACAGACATCACGTACACTCTCCTGGATGCACAGAATAGTAGCCCCCCGGGCTAAAGGCCTCCCCAGGTAATACGATACCCTGATGCCTGATGCACTGGCCTCAATAGTATTAGTAGGTGACTGAAGCACCACTGAAGTCCTTCAAGTTGCCTTAAGCCAATACCACCGCTTCAGGGTATTTTGAACCAATTGTGTCAATTGTAATGCTTAATAATTGTTCAATGAAACTAGCAGTCATTTTAGTATTAAGAATGTGGAGCCCCACGTTACATATTGCAGCAGAATCCGGCAGATGGGACTCCACTGCTGTATTCACGTGAATGATTGCAGTAGTGTGTAGTGTGCAACTTGACAGGAAACACTGAAGCATCTGAAAGCAGATAACAGTATACCGTCAGTCACATGTCCGTACTCTGTGTTCTTCCTTTTCTGTGCATTGGACAATAAAATTCACAAATGTTGATGTCACCTGTATAGAATGCATTATGAAGCTGTGAAGGTGCTCCCTTTTCCTTATCTTCTTCCTGCTTTCCTGGTCCATGGGGTCCCAAGGCCAAGTGTGTACCACTGCCAGGTGTGTGCATGTGTTGATGGCTGGGATCAATGGAGCCAAGGCACAACCTGATATGCTGAGCTGGAGGTGACTAGTTGTAAGCCAACTACAACCTCTCACCCCCCTGCAGTGTCAGCAGATGGTGTCAATTGCTTCCTTGTACAGTGCACCTCCTGAACCTGCCACTGGGAGCCACTCGCCCTCGCTTCATTACTGTCATGCTGAAATGAGTGCTCTCATGCGTGTGTGGTGTGTGTGTGTGTGTGTGTGTGTGTGGCTGCATCAGTTGGCAGTGGCTGCATGAAGTGATTGTGGTGGGAAGTGTGCTGCCATACAATCCACTGTGGCTAGCTTCTGTCTGCCTTAATTAAGTGTGTATGGCTACCTGTTCATGTGTGTGTGTGTGTGCATGTGTGTGTGAAACAGCAACAATACACAGATGGTGTGTGCTCATGCGTGGTGGGCTCCATTCACGTTATGTGTGTACAATACAGGCTGGCAGTGTTATGTAAACAGTGGCACTACATCACGCCACACTATAGCTAGCTCTCTCCTGTCCTCCGTGCCATGTGCCCTATCCTCTACACTTGACCCTAGCAAATGACTCAATGGACCCTTGGACTCTTATGTGCTACACACCATTGAATTATGCTGACACTGTGTCCTTCCAGTAAAATATTATAATCCACACAGTGTCTGTCTGACCCCATTTCTGTAAACACCTCATGACACCTATAGCCTCTGCCTGTACACTGCACTGTGTGGATTGTAATATTTTATTGAGTCAGCATAATTCAATGGTGTGTAGCATATGAGAGTCCAGGGTCCATGTTAGTCCAATGAAGGGGTGAGGAAACTGGTGTTATTGGAGACTGAGACTGCTTGTCTTATCACCCTGTAATCCAATGAGCGGTAAATAGTTAGTGGGCCTCTACCCCCACCGTGGCTTCCTCCATGGAGAGAAATGTAATTTGGTGGCCTTGCTGTTAACATGCCCTAATGCACTTACCCCGCTCCTTAGCCACTTCCTCCCGCCATTCAACTCCAAGCCAAGTTTGCTTTGCTCCCTTTGAAGGGTATGCATGTTTGAGACAATTGGGGAGGCGGTGTTCTCAGTCAAGAGCTTGGTTGTATTGGAGCAGTTCAATTAGGACCATTGTTGAGCCTTGCTTTGTCAGATGCTTGCCCCCACCATTTGGAGAGGAGTCGCAGACGTGGTTCTCCGGTGTTTGTAATTTTTGTATATGCAGCACTGTGTATATATGGCAGTGGACTGGCAATATTTGGCATTGCTGTGGTGGCTTGTGGTGTGTGTGCATGTGAGTATTAGGAATGTTAAACATGAAAACATGGGAAGTGTGCCCACTTTGTAGGGGTGGTACTGTTATTATTGTGTGTGCACACATGGAGGCATATTGGGTAAACTGACAGGTAGTGAGGAGTGTAGTTGGTACACCCTGCCCAAACCTGTGGAGTGGCACACACAGGTCGTCACAGCTTGTCTCTACCCAATGTCACTGCATGTGACACACGCCAACCATGACTGCATTTCATGTCACCTAGTGTCACCGAGTATAAGCTCTCATACACTCGTGCCTTGTGACCTGTCACTCAGTGGCACTACGCAGAGTGCACTGGTTCGGGCCCTCTGCCCCATTATGGCTCATCAGACCAGCAGACAGCACTGTGTGGAGGAGCAGTGGGAATCCGCTTTAGCAACGAACCAATCATATACATTGTTCAACGCTGCAAACAGATGACACGAGACATTGTGCATGGGCAGTTCCCAAGGCAGAAACCCAATGTACAGTGATTTGTGATTCCCTAGTCAATACAAATCAGTTGGAAATAGTCCGATATCCGCCAATCACATTGCTCCCACCAAGAAACTCTCCCATCACCACACAGCTCATCTGCATGGATGCTGCAGGCCACATTGCATACACTGTACCATGACTCATTAATTACCTTCCCTACTTCTTAATGAACGACTGACCTTCCATGCCTTCTACCTGACCACACCCCACACTGGTTTGAGCGCAGCAGTGTTGAGACATGCATGACCACCTGTACACATGAGCAGCGTGGCTGTGCTCACTGGACTGTGACTCCCACAACCCCACCCTCAAGGCACCCGCACGGCTAGGCACTAGTCTTGTTCCCTCCACATGCTTATGGCCTGCACTTCCTGTTTGCCTTAAATGTGAGTCCTGACTCCTGACTCGTGAGCTCACCTTCCTTTCTCCCCACACCTGCAGACAGCTGGCCCCAGCAGGAAAGTCCTGCTGTCCTAGGTGGGATAAACCTGGTGATGTCCAAGGCTTCTGCTGTGCAGTGAGTGTGGCTCAGTCACACTGTGCTAGTTTTACCAGATGTGGTGCATGTGTGTGTGTTTGTGTGTGTGTGTGTGTGTGTTTGTGTGTGTGTGTGAGTGTACGTGCTCATGTATGCATGCACGAACACAGGTCTATGTGTGTGAACGCATGGGCGTAGTACGTGATCAGGCTTCTACACCTCTGTGACACGGACACAGTACCACCCAATCTTGTCCCTGCGACTGTGCGCATGGAATGTGCCCGACCCACACCGCCACACTCTACTACGCACGCACGTACCTGCACACACACGCAACAGTATTCACCGTGTGCTGCTTTCTGTAGGTTTGGACAGAGACCTGCCAGAGTTGCAGAGTAGGCTGACCCACAGCCAGCTGACACACGTGGAGGATCTGGCTACAGTGTGGACCAAATGTGAAACAGTAGCTGTTAGCGATAGTCATGCCGTGTTCGCCGTAATTGTACACTTCCTCTCAATGTGTATATCTGTGCGTTGTCTTGTAAGGAATGCATGTGTTATCCATTCTTCTGATGTGAGAGCGGATCATTGTATCTTAACCACAACTGACCCGAAGCTCTTATCCGGAGTCAATCCCTCCTATCTGTTTCAGTTGTGGTCAGCTGGGAGATGCGATTTGCAGGATTAAGGGTTACGTCACAGTGCTTGACATTGTTATCGCTGACAAGCAAATGTGCATTGACACGTACACAGGAGGGATGGGGCTACCCAATATCCACCATCGCATCACATGCGTAAGATGAGTGGTAGCGGCAGACCTCTTGCAGTCTACACTACTGGATACACATGTACGTAGCTTGTGGTTATCATAATTGATAAGGAAGGAGCTCAATACCGCTTCCTGAATGAGGTGGCCAGCTACCAGTGTGTATTACTTAGAATATTCAATTAATCTTATTTGCAAGTGATTAATAATAAGCATCATAGAATTAATTATAGATACAGGTACAATATTACAATGATGCTTCTACATGATTCCTGATAGCTATATGCCCAGTCACCCACATCCATGCGTATGCCATCACCCACATGCATATATAAACACACTGTTGAGTGTCGGACAGTTGCACTCTCCATGCAGTCAATTGCACACAGTATGTGCCAAGTTCCAGATATATATATTGGATTCAGATTCAGATCAATTTGTTCACTTGAAGACAGATACACATGGACACACCAAAAATGTCTTACACAAACACATGCTCATTCTCAGACACAAACATACAAGGAGTGGAAAGTGACAATTACCAAATACACAGATAAGAAAACGAAACACAATGTCAAGTCAGGTAGTTAGTCTCTCATTGGATTGCAGTGAAATCCACTCTGACGTACACCTCGCCCTGTTGGCGGGTTCTGTGCTTGCGGTGTGTCACCGGGTACCACCCTGCTAGACCCTCCTCTCCCTCCAACAGCGAGGAGAGCTTGATTTCGCTTATACCCATGTGGTCATCTCTGGTGAAACTGTCCTTGTCATACACTTCGAGGAAGAGACAGTCGCTGCCGTCCCATGAAAATTGGAAGTTCTCGTTATACTTTGGATTGAGTGTGCGTTTCTTCACTGAACTCTTGTGCTTCTGGAGACCCACTTTGAGGATGAAATAAGGGTCACTCTTCACTATATCCTTCTCTATCAGTCTGCGCGCCTCCACTAACTGCACACTCACGATGCCCTTAAACTCCACCATGGCCACGTGGTTCTTGTAGTCCACTCGCTCAATGCTGCTACCGCTGCTGCTCCTGCTACGTGAGGAGTGCGGAGAGGAGGGAGGCGAGGGCGAAGAGAGGTCGCGTTTCGGAGGGCGGGCCGCCCCGCTCACTCCTTCTCTGAACCTAAACAACTCTTCGACGTATTTAGCTGTGATGAATTGCTCGCGGTCACTACGCGACGTCCTACCGCCCTGGGGTGCCTCGAACACCTTGGGAACGCAGTGCTCCCACTCCTTGTTGATGCTCGCATTCCCGCCCTTCAGCAGTAACGCGTCCACCTGTTCGTGCGTCCATTCGTCCAGTGAGAGACTGAGGACGAAAGACTTCTCCACTCCCAGCGACCGGTGCACGCCTGCGCACTGCGTACAGATGAGCACGCCAAGGTTCACGCTAGCCCAGCCGGGGTTGGGTTCTGCGCAGTCGGCACACTCGTTGTTACCCTCAGCGCGTAGGAAGTCCTCTAGGAGGGAGCGAGGAGTAGGGACGGAGAGAATAGGCTCAGTCGCCGCTTTTTTGGACATTGCCAGGCGCTTATTCTTCAGGAGCTCTTGTCTCAGTTCTGTGATCACAAGATTCATTATTATATTCGCACTTATAGCAGAACAGAATGCAGCTCAACATTCTGTTCATCTCCTTTTATAATTCCGCCAGCGGAGAGACAAAGCCACACACGTGCTCGGCAGCCGGGCCTCTTAATTAATGAGATTCATTGCTAGCGAGTAAAATGTCTGCCGACAGCAAAGGAAAGAAAGAGAAAGAGTCGAAACCCGATCAAGCGTTGCTTGACGAAGATGACGACTTTGAAGAATTTGTTACAGAAGGTGAGGTGTGGTGTTTTTTCTGTAACCACTTTGCCTTCTTTCGTTAAGTTTCCTGTATTTCTTATTATTAATTCAACCACGTATACATATGCATATCGTATATATACAAATAGATAGTAAGTATAGCTATACGCCCTGTCGTTGTTCACTACCTCCCCGTACGGTCGACCTCCCCAAACAGATTGGACAGCCCAAGAGGAAGACCAGCAGGACAAGCAGGTGTGGGAAGACAATTGGGATGACGACAAGGTAGCCGACGATTTCTCCATACAGTTGAGGTACGAGTGGATACGCTGTTGCCGACTGTTGTAGCTGCATTGAGTCATTGCATTGTGTTTCTCTTTGTAGGGCTGAGCTGGAAAAGCTTGGGCATAAGATTGCCCCGGGACAACAAAAGCCTTGATGCTAATGTTACTGTGTGTTGCTGCATACCATTACATGATTGTAATGGTATTACTTAATTAAGTATATACAAGTGCTTATCATTATCATGTAGCTATGCCACATGTCCAGCATCATCCGGCATCCTTGAGTGTTGGTGTACGTCATTTTCCTATTCCCACTTGATGGTTGTGTGGCATATCTCATATACCAACAACCAGAATTGGTTTCCATGCAACTCAATTCATCCTTGACTGTATTCATCCTTGACTTGACTTGGCATGCATCATTTTGCTACCTCTGCAAACTGCAACTATGAGGTCAATTGATGTTTGTGCTGGCACATCTCAAGGAACTAACATCAAATGTGTTATTCTGTTAAAAGCACTAGGAAGTTAGTAGCCACAAACCTGCATGCAGGAGAAAGACGAAGCTGTTAAATTTCAGTGCCAGACATGGAGGTTCTTGGTGTGTACACAGTCAACTGTGCTGCGGCATCCACTGCCTAGTGTCGTCTTGTGTAGACCAGGAGGGTGTTTGCATGACTTTTGCTAGACTGACCTACATGCAAGCACATTTGGTTGCTTGCATGGACTACACAGAAGGATGTGATTGCATCTGGGGAGGTGGTTGCCATCCATGGCCTTGTCCATGCCTTAGACAGAACTGATGTCTTAGATGAAGCTGATGTCTTAGACAGAACTGATGTCTTAGATGAAGCTGATGTCTTAGACAGAGCTGATGTCTTAGATGAAGCTGATGTCTTAGACGGAACTGATGTCTTAGACGAACTGATGTCTTAGACGGAACTGATGTCTTAGACGAACTGATGTCTTAGACGAACTGATGTCTTAGATGAAGCTGATGCTCCACTCCGTGGAGTGCTACACAAAAAGCACTGATAGAACACAACACCAACAACCAGAATTGATTTCTGTGCAACCCAAGGGTCATATCCTAACCCTGTCGGCTGGCTGAGACAGGTGCATTGTCTTCTTGGTGTAGCTGTGCAGTCCCTTCATCCGGGTTCATTCAGGGTGGACTGGAAGGTGGCGGTGTCTTATTCCTGCACATATTGCTGTGTGCATGAATTTGCTTTCTCACAGCCAAAACACTTTGCCTGCATTAGCATTGTGTGGCTCAGACTGAAAGGCAGTGGTGTCTACAGCTGCTTCCAGCTTCCATATCCAACCATTGTGTGTTTACTTTAGAAAAAGGAATTAACCTGTGTCAACTTCAATAGTTGCAGTGCCAGCCAGGAGAGGGGGTCAGCTGTTGTTGAAAGATCAAAGGGACAGTGACATAATGGTGGCTGTGGTGGCAGTCTATGTGTTGTGTTTAATTAGCCTTCTCAGCAGTAATAGTGCCACCTCAGTCAGCGCCAGGTGAGAAAGTGATCCAAACTTGAGTCTTATCTCATGCTTGCAGCAGTCAAGCAGGCACTCTTAGTGGAGTGACTCCCACTTGCACACACGCACCACCATGACACACCAGTGCTGTGCATTGCTCCCAAAGCATCGCCTGTCGTTACCAAGGTTACAGACGGGCAATGTACACAACTTCAGCGACAGCCCTTGCATTATGAGCCCATTTCCTTGGTAACGGCGGTCTATGGTGTGGGAGCAATACTGTGTAAACTGCTACATGTACCCATACTCCCTATCTGTCCTTGGATACCTGTTGCCATGGGCAATGGGTGATTACCACTATTAACATTTTGTAATGTACCAACAGCTTATATAGTGATGTATAATCACCTGTTGCCCATGGTAACCAGTGCTATAGTAGGTAGACATGGACAGGAGTGTGGGGCAGTGTCTTTAATGCACCACACCACACTACGACCACATCCCCAGGGCAGTGTCTTTAAAGCACCACACCAAACTACTACATTGAGTGATTAGGGTAATGCATGGGTGACCTCCAGTTCATCGTGGATGCTAACCAGATAAGCAGACTGTGCGATCAATGCTTTGTGCTTCACTTTGTGCATTACTTGTGCAAAGGCTTTATTTGCGGCTCACTCCACAAGGAGAGCTATGAGGAGATATCTGACTCAATGGAGACGTCCAAAAAGCATGCTGTAGTCGTAATTAAGTGTCCATGTGTTGTCTAGACTGTTGTCAAGTGTGTCTGTCTTTATTATATCACTTCAATCATCAGTTCGTTTCCTTGCTGAGGGTACAGACCAGTCGCTGTAATTGTTAAGTTAGTGAGTGCTGTAGACTAGCAAGCAGACAGCGATATCTCTGTCACCAATGCCAGTTGTGCAACTGAGAATGTGCTGCTGTGTTGTGTGGATCATGTGTATGGGCTCGCAAGAAAGGGGAAATGTACTTCCTGCTTCATGTGACAGCGACCACATGTGCTTTGGGACACCTCTGAATGCATTGAGCCCATGCATGAGTGCACATACAGGTTGAGACTCCAATTATATTTCTAAGGTACACTCACAACCAGCTGTGATGAGAAGCAGTATTAACAGTGCCCTTCCTCCCTTCCATGGTGTTAAGGAGTTCTGTTGAATTTTCTCTCTGCACCTATGTTCCTGCATGAAGTCCTCTTTCTAACATCTCTACCAAAGGAGCACAAAGTGACGATTCAACTTCAGGTCTGCATAATCAATTGTGCAACCACAGTCAAGGAGGTGCACAGGCAACGTGCATTGTGTGTGAGGGAGGGGGGGGGGCAGTCTTGTGCGCCAGCCCCAACCCTCGCGTTGCTACTATTGCACAATAACAGCAATGTGTGTGAAGGTAGGACTAGCCCGTGAGACTAGAGAGGGTTAGCGGCTGGTGGACAGCGGAGGAGGATCGGAGGAGGAGGGACTCAGTCAGCTAGTTGCCGATTTGAAGGGGCATAACGTGGAAGAGGCAAGTGTGGGTTGGGCAATCCCTTGGTACATTATTAAATGTGGTAGGTACAATGCATCACAGATAGCTAGGGCTGAAACGAGAGGGCAGTTTCATATGCAGATTCATGACAATAACAGTCTATGCAAATCAAAATTGGTCATTTGAATTGAATAATGTTGTTGAAACATTCAATGATGTTGTTGAAACATTCAATGATGTTCGTGAAACACTGTAAATTGTGATAGTCACATTGTATTATCAATCAAGAGAGCACCCAAGAATCACGTCAATTGCATAATGCAAATCACAATTGAGACAATAAATTGGGGGACTACTGCCCTGGCTAATGCAATGGTGGCATGAATGATATGCAGGAGCAGGGTAAGAAGATAAGCCAATAACAATCAAGTACACACAGTATGATGGCTAAGTGTGGCACGTGGACATGTGGCCACAGTTCGCACATGCAATGCATGCTGGTCAGTTTAAATGACGCAAGTTTTCACTTAAGTCATTTGACTCACATGATATGACTGGTCTAAAAATAGATTTTTACATCCGATGGCGCAACGTCCGTCAGAAGTATATATGGTCATTAATCTGGACAATTTCCGGTGCTTTGCGTTGTTGCGCAACGATTGCGCGTTTGGTAATGGAGGTCCTTGTCAGTGGGGCAACTTTCGCAGACTTTTTGAAGACGCTAAAGGAAGAGCCTGGTGATGCCGTGAGTTGTAGGAAGGACACTAGGTGCATGGATTACATCTAGGTCCATCGAACATGCTAGATGAGCAGACGGTGTGGTGCTTCTGTGGTTCACGGTGTGTGGTTTCGCTTGTTCCAGGAAGGCTTTATTTGCGGCTCATTCCACAAGGATAGCTATGAGGAGATATCTGACTCAATGGAGACGTCCAAAAAGCATGCTGTAGTCGTAAGTAAGTGTCCATGTGTTGTCTAGACTGTTGTCAAGTGTGTCTGTCTTTATTATATCACTTTAATCATCAGTTCGTTTCCTTGTTGAGGGTACAGACCAGTCGCTGTAATTGTTAAGTTAGTGAGTGCTGTGTAGACTAGCAAGCAGACAGCCATATCTCTGTCACCAATGCCAGTTGTGCAACTGAGAATGTGCTGCTGTGTTGTGTGAATCATGTGTATGGGCACGCAAGAAAGGGGAAATGTACTTCCTGCTTCATGTGACTGCGACCACATGTGCTTTGGGACACACCTGAATGCATTGAGTCCCATGTAGGACATGACTTCCTTCCTGTCAGTCACATAGCAAGCACTGGTTGGCTTCACAGATTTGCACCCTCCTCTTCCTCGTAGCAGGGATGTTTGCATTGTTAACTTCCCGTGCCACCTGGACTTCACATTCTCATTTGGTGCAGGTATTCGCTCTTTTGTCTGTCTCGGACGTAAGCTGTCCTTTTACACTGCACTTGGGCAGGTGAATTGCTCCAAATTGGAAGAACTGGCACATGACCACCAGAAGGTTAGGGGCATCCAGCTGGCTTACCGCTGTATAGCGGGCACACAGGCACACTTCATTCAGGCTTCCGGGAGAAGCTTTGCTTTATTAAGACACGTGCAGTGTGCGTATTGAAGGACTGAATGCATGGAGAGTATCAGATGTTGTGGACTTTTGAGTTCATAAAATTAGGAAAGCTCAAATGGCTAGCTGCTATGCAGCCCCCATATCTTCTCTATTCCTAATTATTGCCTATATTTCTATACATGTCTTGCAGGAGCTCTCAAATCTGATTGGTTGGTTCTCCTATCGTCGTGGTTCCCACCACTTTCTATCCATGAGAGAGAGGGCTGTACACAATGGCCTGGTTGACGTATTGACACATATTCCTCGTCAAAACCTGTTGACCCTCCTAATCACATCTCAGGTCAACATCAGCCTCTCCCTTCACTCGGAGCACCACACTCTATTCTGCCTCAAACAGGACCTCCTGAAAGGGACACCTCTCACGATCAGTAACCTGCACTCCACCTCTAGTGTGGTCTACCGTAGGGCACCCAGCCACCTGGTGGGCAGGGACCACGTGGAGCGGTTGGCACAGGCACACAGGTGAGCCTCCCTGTATGAAGGGCAGTGTGTGTGTGAAGAGCATCAATGAGATGGTGCATTTGTTCCTGCTCAGAGATCCACTTGTTAGTAGGGGAAATCCCAGCGGTCCTCCTGTGGACTCTCTGCGAAAAGACACACTGCAGTACTTGCTGGTCAGCACCACTGTTGTGTTGCTTGTGTCATGTCAATAACCAGCAACTTCAATGATGGTGTTCTTGTCGTATCATGTTTGGAATGCCTGGGTTTCTAGGCAGATCCTTTGTGCTCAGTTAGAGTCACACCTACCCAGGAAACTTTGTGTACAAATGTTGCTGCCTACTTCAGTGTTTGTGTCATGTTTGCAGGATTTGAAGAAGCAAGTGGTTGAGAGTGGTGAGGACCTTGCGGAGTTGGAGGTGTCTGTGAGCCGGTTAAGAGAACAAGTGACCACACAGCGAGCGACAGAGGCGGCTGCCGCTGAAGAAAGGGGGCGAAGGCTAGAGGCAGCTCGTGTGGCCGGCCTCGTTCCTCCAGTGAGTGGCGACAAAGCAGGACCACTGGTGCAGCCAAGTGAGGCTTAAGTTGTGTGAGTGCACTGTCCCAAGAGTTTGTTTGCTATAGACACACTTTCTCTGTGCACAATTACTTGATGCCTC
>MKWU01006590.1_pt1 | contig 11702 bp, 11 predicted proteins | sample 809101 | NCBI WGS metagenome assembly MKWU01 (sample SAMN05860141, study PRJNA318959) | sponge metagenome | host: Aplysina aerophoba | place: Slovenia: Piran, Adriatic Sea, Gulf of Piran | collected 2013-05-07
GGAAATACCGCAGTTCCGGCGGCGTGCGCGCATCCACCACTCGCAAGGGTTTGCCAGCTTCTTCAAAGCGCGGTCTTTGGGGCTCCACAAAGTTCGCGGCGACTGGACGCGCCAAGGCTACGGCCTCGGGTTGCAGGATCTTGACGCTGCTCAGCCGCGCCGTCGAAGGATCGACAAGAATCGCGCCTAAGTTATATACCGCGCCGCTCGCCTCAAAGCCCACGCTCCCTCGCCCCGGCGTGGGCACGCCCCCGATGGTCTGATAATACCGCGCTCTGTGCCCCCCCCTACGGGTCGAATAAACTCTATCTATTTCAAGTTCCAGTGATTCGCCCGCGCCCGTCAGAACCTGGTGTTTCTGCAAGAGAGCGATCACGCTGTGCGGGTCGCGGTCCCGCACGATGGATTCCACATCCACAAAGCCGATTTCTCCGCCGGACAAACTAAATTCCGTCCTTATCCCCGCCACTTTGCGACTCACCTTCTCCGGCGCAATCCGAGCAAGGGCCTCCTGCACGGCCCGGTCCTTTACTTCGTCCGCCGCAAGAGGGACTTCCGCAGCCGCGCGATCGCCGGAAAGTTTTCGCTTTTGCACCGGCGCGGCATCCGCAGCGGGATTAATCTCCCCCGGATCCTCAGAAAGGCTCATTGGCCGAGGGGTGAGCAGGACATAAGCGCCAATCGCCAACACGGCCAGCAGCACGGCCACAATAACGGCAACTTTCTTCATTGCTCTCCTTCCTCCTCACTGCCTCCAACACAGGAACAGACGGACTCTACGGACCTATAGCTTACTCGACTATGCAGGATACTGCGCTCCAAACAATGCCTCCCCAAAGCCCTGACGCTCCAGCGCTTCCCGAGGAATCAGATTGACTGCGATTTCCATCCGAAACGGCTCGGATCCAGGGTAACAGTCACCGGCAAGCCAAGCCTGGTGCTATTCTCACGCCGCTCCGTGATGCGCACAACCGAGGCGTGAAATATGCGCGGCGGGGCAAAGAACATGGGAGATAAGAATGACGCAAGAACTACGTCTCTGGTCCATTCGTGAATCGGGGGAGGCGGAACTCTTATTGCCTCTCCAGCAATTGCCTACTGAATTGGCGTTAGAAGATCTATTGGCACAGAATCCCGAAATCCTGGACCCGGACCTCAAGCTCGTGGGCCGGCAAACACCGACTCAGTCTGGCTGGCTGGATCTACTTGCCGTCGACCGGGACGGCCGCCTCGTCGTTTACGAACTGAAGCGAGGCAAATTGACACGAGAAGCCGTTACCCAAGTCCTCGACTACGCTTCTTCCTTGGACGCCATGGGCGCCAGCGACCTTACCGAGCACATTGCTGAGCGTTCTGGGAAAGACGGAATCGAGGAAATCGATCAGTTCGAGCAATGGTATGCAGAGAATTTTGGTGGGCGCGATCTGTCACGTCTTCTGCCACCGCGAATGGTGCTGGTCGGGATCGGCGTCGATCCCGCGGCTGAGCGGATGGCAAGGTTCATTTCCGGAGGACCGGTGAATCTGTCCATTGTGACATTCCACGGATTCAAGCGCGGTGAGGAAAAGCTGTTGGCGCGACAACTGGAGGTGGAGCAAGGGCTAGGAGAACGTGCACGCCGCCCTCGAAATGCAACTGTTGACGAACGCCACAAGGCCTTGCGCAAGTATCTAACGGACAGCGGCCATGCGAATCTCTTTAACCAAATCCATACCGACATTCGTGCACTTCTCCCCGAGCAGGGTGTCTGGGAGGAGCCTGGTCGTTATGGCGTCGGTTTGAAGATAGCTGGGCCTGACAAGAACAAGGCGTGGCCGACTTATTTCGGTGTGCAGGCTGGCTATCGAGGGCCAGTCTGTAGTGTCAGCATTCTGCCGACGGCAATCAATTGGGCTGGCGATGCCCTGGAGCAACTCCGAGCATCGGTACGCTTGCACGAATGGCCGCACGGAGGATATGTCTGCGATCTCCAGTCGGAGGAAGAGTGGACCAAGCATAGGGATGCTGTGCTTAAGTTCATCCGTTCCATCATTACGAATCGCTCCCATGGAGCCGAGGCGCCGGGCTGACACGGGCGACTGGAAGCAATTCCAATGAGCCACCCATGTGCGGTATTCACTGCCTAACTGCCGAAACCTTCGATCGTCCGTTGCTGTATTACATTCGCCTGATTAGCTCGTCGATCTCCCCCATCCTACGATGATGCCAAAGGAGCATCCAGCGAGGCGGCCGTCTACGCCCACCGTTCGCCGGAAGATACCAATACTCGCCATCGGGGTCCTGGACGATTTCAAAGGGCCAGCCAATAGGAACTGTCCATTTGAAGGCTTTAGGGTTCTCGCGATAGTAGGCGTTCATCTTGGCCCGCTCCCGACGGTCCGCCCTGCTCAAGGTCCAGAACTGAAGCCACCAGAATTTCGCCTGACGCGCCCAGGAACCGATCCTGGCAAGTAACGGTCGCCCCGGGTATCTACGTGGAGATTTGTAATCGTCGTCCATTCGAAACTCTACTACCCGCGTTTCAGTGGATCTCGATCAACAGCCGGCAATGATCGCTTGAACCCCATTCATCCACGCCGTTCAAGGCCCGGGTTCGAATCGTCTTGTGAAATCCACGCGAAGCAAAAACGTAATCCAGTTGTGTATTTGCGGTTTTGGGCGACTCCCTGACCTTGTGATAGGTGGGAACACTTCTGGAATCCTTCGGCAGTCCTATTATTGGTGTTTCCGCTTGCCTCCCATTCGGATATTCCGGACCCATGAACTCCAGGCCGAGTGCAATCATCCGGTCAAAGATTGTTTGATCCCTTTGGGGATCACACAATGGGTTCTCCTCGGTAACACCAAACATGGTGTTCAGGTCGCCGGCAGCCAAGATCCGGTGACGGGTGGGATCAGTGTGGCCGATGAAGGCGGACAGGTCCGAGATGATCCGGTGCGCCGAACCGTCCGCGTAACCTACTTTCCAACTCGACCGAGTGGAAACATGCGGTTTAATCCAACGGGCGTACATGGATATCGCGACAAAAGTTTCTCCATCATTCGGCAGCACTCGGGCCGCTGCGATTGTTCCAATACCGCTTACAGCCATCTCGTTCGCTTGCGGCTCACTGATCGGCATCACCCCTCGGAACCATTCGACCTCCACTCGGTTCGACAGCTTGACAATCATGGGCCAGCGGTCAATAAAACCATCTCCCCACGGCTCATTTAGTCTGTTTGGGCAACGTGCAACACCGGCCGGTAACACCTTAGGAATCGCCTTTACCTCTTGCAGCAGGGCGACATCCGCATCCATACCGAATAGTTCGGTCCAGGGGGATAGCTTCGCATTGATGTTCCAGCACACTACTCTTTTCATCGTTTGTTCCTTTTCGGGTCACTGCACATGCAGGTGTCCTTCCGTCCTCCTCCACAAGATTGGAAGGTACTACCAGAACTTTTGTCGATCAATGAGCGGTTTGCCGTCGCTCTCGCTCTCGTCTTTTGTTGCTCAACATACGCAAACGTGTCTGACGGTCTGGGGCTTGCTCGGAAGGAACTACGCCAATTTCCTCATAGCTTGCACCTGATCCGCCCGAACCGCTGGAGGTCTGCAGGATAATCTGACCCCGCTCTTTTCTGAGCAATTTCGCCAGCTAATCAGTATGCGTATCGCCGGTTAGGCGACCTTCGCCGCCCGGCAACCCCGAATTCGCTTGCACCGCGGAGAGGGCGAGCTTGGCCGGAAGCGGGGCGGCGGGCGGCGCTCCGGGGGGCGTTGCCGCCGTTCCCTTCACCTGACTTAATGAGCATGGCACGATGCAGGCGGCACTCGCACCGCGCGGCGACGCGCGCAGTAGGGTCGGACCGAGGCGCCCTGTCGGCTCGCACCGATGGGTTTCCCCGGCCCGCCCTCCGAACCGGACATGCACCTTTCGTTATGCATCCGGCTCTCCAAAGGCTTTCGCAAAATCAGGAGTCTTCATCCATTTGAGGCTGTACCGACCGACCGGGACATAGGCCATGCAGTGTTGCTCCGCACGGCCATCGGCCCAGACCCGTCTGCCGGGATGATCCCGGCTGGCCCGGCGATATGCCGCGACCAGCTTCCTCTTCGGAGCGCGCGGGTACTTGTGCCGCAGCCACAGCCAGAGCCGGTAGCCCACATACCAGTCCAATGCGGACAGGATGCGCTTGGCCCCGATGCAGTAGCGGTAGTAACCGGCCCATCCTCTGAGGATCGGATTGACCTCCCGGAGCATGCTGTCCAGCGACCGACGTTGCTTCTGTCGCTTCAGCACCTTCTTGATCCGCCGGCGAAACTCGTTGACCACCTCCTTCGGAATCTCGATCCGGCAACCGTAGCCGTACCGGTCGTCCCACTTGAGACGAACCCGGCAGCCAAGGAACCGGAACCCCTCCGTCAGTCTGGTGATCCGCGTCTTCTGTTCCGATAGCGTCAACCCCAGATCCTCGCGCAGCCAGTCGCCTAGCGCCTGCTTTTCAGCCGCCGCGTCAGCGTATGTGCCTGTCACGAAAATCAGGAAGTCGTCCGCATACCGGACTGGGTAGAAGACCGGTCGCCCGGCCTGTCTGTCCCGTTTGCGCCGATCCGCAGCCCTTCTCGCTCCGTGTGTACGGAACTTGGGGTCATGCGGGTGCCTGACCCACTGCCAGTATCGTTCCTCGATCGCGCTCAGCGCGATGTTGGCCAGCAGTGGAGAAAGAACGCCCCCTTGAGGCGTGCCGGTGTTCGTCGGATTGTAAATAAAATCCTCCAGCACCCCGGCCTTGAGGAACCGAACGATCAACCGGTTCACCTTGCGGTCCGCGACGGATACCCGCACGCGTTCCATCAGGAGGTGATGCCCGATGTGATCGAAACAGCTCTCAATGTCGCCTTCAATCACCCATTGATAAGGCAAGTCGCGACGCATTCCATCAGCCCCGGTCCTGCGAGGCCGGATGGTCCGCCGGATGTGTTCGAGTGCGCCGTGGCAACCTCGTCCGGGTCTGAACCCGTAAGAGACCTGCCAGAAGCGCGCTTCGAAGATTGGCTCCAGGATGTTTTTGACCGCGCATTGCACCACGCGGTCGGCGACAGTGGGGATACCCAGGGGTCGGAACTTCCCCGGTCTGCCCGGCTTCGGAATCCACTTCCGTCTGGCGGGCGAGGGTCGGTAGCTGCCGTTACGCAGCGCCGTCCGAAGCTCATCCAGAAAGAGCGGAACACCTCCGTCACCGGCGGCAATGCTCATCACCGTCAACCCGTCAACGCCCGGCGTCCGCTTGCCTTTATTTCCGGCAATTGTCCGCCATGCACAGCGAAGGTTGCGCGGATCGGTTACCCAATTCCACGCATCTCCGTAAGCGCCTTCGGGCGTCTCCTGACTCCACCGATACAACTTTCGCTGCACGCTGAGAAGCCAAGCCTTGTCGGCCCGATTATCGAAGTCCATCGATAGTTTCTCCGTCATGAAAGTCGATCCACCTTCTGCCCCCCTTCGCCCTGTATGCGGCTTTCCCGCACTCCGACTACTACGAGGGCTCCGCCCCCATGCGGCCCGTCTCCGTTCTCCGCGGCTAGCCCGGTTCCATACCGGGCAGACAACATGGGTTCCTGTGTTCCGATGCCCAACCTCAGACCCTTAGGCGGCATGCTTTACCCCTTGCGGTTCGGGAGCACGGGATAGAAGGTTTGACCCGTGCCCGAGAGCGCAACGCGCTCTCGCCAGTCGGCAGATAAGAAACCAACCGGCTCAGTCCGCTCATCCCTCCGCCCCGTCGGGCCATTGAGGGTTGTGCGTTAAATAAAGAGGCTTCTGACGCACGCTTCGTTCGACCTCGCCGTAGGTCCTGTGGTAGCCCGGCCCGCGATCAACGGCTCGCGCCCGGTACAGTTCGGACCGCAGCTTTCTCGCCCCGACGCCGGAAAGCGTCAGAGCTTAGCGATCCCCTTCCGCCCGGCAACCCTCGCCGGGGCGGGGCGGCATTCCAGCCGTTCTGGACGCGCACCAAGCCAAACATCCCTCGCCGGTTGCCGCTATCCGTCTATTGACGCTCACCGGCGCACGGCTCTCCGAGATCCTCTACCTGAAATGGGTGGAGGTCGGCGAGTTGGACGCCGGCGGCGCGAGCGCCCGGCTCGAAGACTCCAAGACCGGGCCGCGCACGGTCTGGCTCGGGCCGGAGGCGGCAAGCGTGCTCGCCGCTCTGCCCCGGGAGGAAGAGGCAACGCGGGTGTTTCCTAAGAACCTCACGTCGAGTCGGCTCTACACGTTCTGGGTGGGCGTCCGGGAGAAAACCGGGTTGCCCGGGCTTCGGATCCACGACTGCCGGCACACCTGGGCCTCGCAGGGGGTCATGAACGGCGTCGGGCTGACCACCGTTGGGCGGCTGCTCGGGCACCGCCAGCGCGAGACCACAGCGATCTATGCCCACCTCGATGATGCCGCTCTGCAGGACGCTGCTGCACAGGCAGTGGAGGTCATCGCATGCGCCATGCGATACACGGCGGGACCGTCCTTGGCCCCGGAAGGATCGACGGAATCCGATAGTGCTGTACGATGCGACGGTCGTGACACAGCAAAACCGAGGAAAGTGCCTGCCGGTCCGCTTGACCTGGGTGAATCGGCAGCGGGACGCGGCAATCCCGATGCTATTGGTACGCGGGGATCGGCAAAGGCACCTGTGGAATGTCGCGACACCGACTGGCACGCAAAGGACAGGTTCGGAGCTGATTCCAAAACCACTGTCGGTGATGCGCTCACGGCATCTTGCCAAGGCTGGAACGTGGATTGGCTGTGACCAGATCACACTACGGACCCGTGGGCTTCGGTGACAGCGGTCAGCGATGCTCGTTGGCGGCGTCGAAACGACTTCTCTTGAACGCCGACCTTCCGCCTAATTCTCCGATTTGCTGAAGGCACCGTAGCTAGCAAATCTGCATCGAAGTGGTGTAGAGTGGTGCATGATTTGAGGGAGGGTGCAGGATGCCAGCGAAATCTGGACCTAGAAGAGAAGCGAAGGGTTCCACTACTCATCGTGCGTCCGTGAGTTTCCCCCCAGAGCTTTATGGAACGTTGGAAGAAATTGCGCGCCAGAAAAAGGTATCAGTTGCCTGGGTCGTTCGAGATGCCGCCGAGAAATACGTGGAAGACCAGTGGCCGCTATTCTCCCAAAGGTCAAGAGAGCGGTAACGGATCGATGGACAGTATCAGCCGGGTACGGCGCTCCGAAATTATGTCTCGTGTCCATGCGAAGAACACGAGACCGGAGATGTTGGTTCGATGGCTCGTGTTCTCGATGGGCTACCGGTACAGGCTTCACGCGCAAGACCTGCCGGGAAAGCCCGACCTGGTATTTCGCCCAAAGCGTAAGGTTTTCTTCGTGCATGGCTGTTTCTGGCACCGACACGATAACTGTGGACGTACGCGACTGCCGAAATCGCGCAAATCTTCGTTCACCTTGGGACACCTTGTATCCCGGGCGGGATTGGGCGCATCGTGACACGAGCATGAAGGACGCCAAGTCGGAACATCAGATAATGTCGGAAATTGCGGCGCATCTCGAGAAAAGTCCGACATTCTCAACGATTGATGAGGTATTGCGAAGATTTCTCGACGAGATGCGGGCCATGTCATGAGTTTCGCGACCGGGGAGATTTTGGCAATTGCGGCTCTCCGGTCATCTCAATTGAGGACTGAAGCTTAAGAACATCGACCGGGTGCCGAGATTACTAATCCCAACGGACTACGAAACGGAGGTATTACGATGAGTACTCCTCACCTTGAAGAAAGGTGGATAGAGGCGACCGGCGAACTAGCGATAGAGCCGCGAACCAGATTGAGCGTCGCCGACGATATCGTTGGCGGGCTCGAGAAATTCGCGCGCGTGTTCAGACCGGGCAGAGTGGAACAGTTAAGCATTCACCTTGAGGGCTGGGAGGATGATATCCAGGTTCGATGGGGATGGCGTTGGAGCCCGTCATCGTTTGTTGGCGGACTTGCCTATCGGTACTCATTTGGAGGGAATTTGACAAAGTGGAGCGTTGACCATTCCTACGGCTACGAACCCGGCAAAAGACCGAACTCAGATGGCATGGGTATTTCCATGAAAATCCGAGAATACGGCGTCCTATTTGAGGTAGAGGTCGTGCTGCTCGGCTTGTGCTGTATGTCACGCGGCCCTGTAACTAAGCTCGCCGGTCTAATTCCGCCAAAAGACCAGATCCCCCGACGTCAGCCAGCGCTTCTATTAAATCAATTGGTCGGCATTCAAGATTAGTGGTACCAGTTACACTGATGTACGTTGTACTTGACAGAAATACAGTTTAATTTATAAACCACTGTTTTTACAGTTGTTTTACAACTACTTTTTTTACCGCAAGCGTTTCGGAAGCGGGTTGAGTTAAGGATCTGCATATTTCTGCGCGGCGCTGTCGCCGTACCATCACGGGTGATCTTCCCCCGGGGGTAATTGTTCCGTCGAGCCGTGGAGAGTCTTGCACAGGTCGTCGCCCGGATCGAATCAAGCGGTGCCGGGGGGCTGATAACACGGACGGCTTTACGTTATCGTCCTGCTCATGGCGGTTCTCGACGAAGAATTCAGCGCTGACCTGAGGTCGATCGACGGGGCCGTGCGTATGGAGGCGTCTCCCGCATTCACGCTGGGAGGCGAGCCGTGCGACGTTCGGTCGCGGCACGAGCGGGAATGCGCCCGCGCGGACCAGGAGCAGGCGCGGGCGGATGCGGCCGAGGCGCGCTGTGAGGAGTTGCGCTGGGCCGAAGTGGCCGCGCGCAGCGATGCGGGGTTGTGGAAGTCGCGGTTCCGCAAGTGCCGCAGCAAACTGACGGCGGCCGAGGAGGAGACGAAGGCGTTGCGCCGGGCGGCAAGGCAGGCGCCTGGCCTGCAAGCCGTGATGGGGCGTCCGGAGTCGGTTCTGTCCGAATCCGCCATCGAGTCGAGCGGGGGCAGCACGATAGAGGCGCTGCGCAAGGAAATCGCCCGGCTGCATAAGGAGAACGCGAAGCTGCGGACGGCGTGCGACGCCCGTGATCACAGGATCGGGTATCTGCAATACGAGGCCCGACAGCTGCGCAAAGACCTGCAGGGGGCGGAAACGCACAAGGAGACCATCCGGCAGCAGTTCAAGGAGAACATCGAGCTGCGTGCACAGGGGAGGCGATTGCGGGACCAGCAGGACAGGGTTCGCTGGCAGTCGGGCGAACTGTACCGGCTCAACGTTGCCCTGGAGGTGTCGGAGACGCAGAACGGCAGGCTGAAGGCCAAGCTCGCCAAACTGATCGCGGAGAGGAAGACGTTCTCGAAGCCGATCGCGGGCGCCCAGCTGCGGGCGGCGTTCAGGCGATCGCGCGAGCAGAAGAAGACGATCACGTCACAGTCGAAGGAGATCCGGCGTCTGCGCAGGGCCGTACGGGCGTCGAAGACCCGCAACGAAACGCTCGAAGGCCGGGTTGTCAATCTCCACGCGGTTCGGGAGACGCTGTCCGATGTCGACGTGGATCTTCGCAATGCTTTGCGGAGATCGCGTCGTCAGAAGACCACCATCAAGTCGCTGTCCAGGGAGAAAGCCCGGTTGCACAGAACCGTGAAAGGGTTGCGCAACCGGACCGGCGCGCTGGAAGCCCAGCTGGTCAAGCTGCGCTCGACCGGGGCGGTGCTGTCGAGAAGGCTCTACGGGCGCAAGAGCGAACAGCAGGAGAAGCCACGCTCGGGACGCCAGCGCGGGCAGCAGCGCGGCGCGCCCGGCCACGGCCGTACCCAACGGCCCGAGCTTGAGGAGCGCCCCGAAGAACTCAACCCGCCCGAGGAGACTTGCGTGTGCGCAGAGTGCGGACAGCCCCGTGTGCCGAACGGCGCCGAGGAATCCACGCTGGTGGAGATCGAGGTCAAGGCCCACAAGCGCGTGATCCGCCGCCCGCGCTGGCGCCGGGGTTGCGCGTGTGCGTCCTCGCCCTTGGAGGTATCGGCGCCTGGGGTGCCGCGGCTGTTCCGCGGCACGCCTTACGGGATCAGCGTCTGGGCGCGCGTGCTGTTCGAGCTCTGTGTCTGCCTGCGCCCGGTGCACCGCGTCGCCGCATGGCTGTCGGCCCAGGGACTGGCGGTCGCCCCGGGGACGCTGGCCAATAGCCCGAGGCGCTTCGTATCGCTGTTCGAGCCGCTGTTCGAGGCGATCCTCGCACACCAGAACACCGCGGTGCTGCGTCACGCCGACGAGACCTCCTGGCGCGTGCGGGAGTTGGCCGGCGAAGACCGGTCGAACCGGGCGTGGCTGTGGACCTCGGTCAGCGGCGACGCGGTCTGCTTCCATATCGATGCGAGCCGCAGCGCCGAGGCGGCGCTGAAGCTGTTCGCCGGGACCGTCCTCAACGCGGTCATCGTGTGCGACCGCTACAGCGCCTACAAGAAACTGGTGCGCCTGCTCGGGGGGTTGGTGATCCTGGCATTTTGCTGGGTTCACATGCGCCGTGACTTTATCGAGGCCGCCGCCGGGCAGGCGCGGTTGACGCAATGGTGCCAGGGATGGATCGAGCGGATTGCGGAGATCTACCGGCTGAATGATGAGCGGCTGAAGCACTACGAGCCCGATCTGGAGCGCCAGACGCCAGCGTTCGACGCCGCGCAGAGCGTGCTGAAGGGAGCGCTCGGCATGCTGTTCGCGCAGGCCGAGCGCGAACTCGCCACCCTGTCGGACAAGGCCCGCGAGGCCAAGGCGTTGCGTTCGCTCGTGAACCACCGCGAGGGACTGTGCGTGTTCGTCGAGCGGCCGTTCGTCCCGCTCGATAACAATGTCGCTGAAAGGATCCTGAGGGGTGCGGCGATCGGCCGGCGTCTCTCGCACGGCTCCGACAGCGAGATGGGCGCCGAGTTCACCGCGATGCTGTACTCCGTCGTCGGCACGCTCTCGATGAACCGCATCGACGTGCTGCGCTGGCTTCAGGAGTGGTTGAGCGCGTGCGCGGAGAACGGCCGCAAACCGCCGCACGACCTGTCGCCCTGGCTGCCCTGGTCGATGAGCGAGGCGCGCCGGCGCGAACTCCTGGCGCCGGGATGAGCGGCGCGATCGAGTGCCGCTATCACGGGCGCGACTTCACGGCTGAGGAGATGGCGCTGCTGCGCGCCCTGATCGGCGCCGATCCGCAGCCGAACCGCGCCGCCCTCTCCAGGGAGTTCTGCCGGCGCATCGGCTGGCTCAAGCCCGATGGGGGGCTGAAGGACATGATGGCCCGGGTCACCATGCTCGCCATGCACCGCGACGGCGTGATCGTGCTGCCGCCACCGAGGGGGCAACGCCACCCGCCCAGGCCGATCGTCTTCGGGCCGGACACCGAGCCGCCGCTGTTCCCCGCACCGACCGCCCTGGACGAAGTCCGCCCGCTCGACCTGCGCCCCGTTGTGCGCGAAACCCGGGAGGGCAGACTGTGGAATGAGTACGTCGCCCGTTACCATTACCTTGGCTACAAGACCTTGGTCGGCGCCCAGATGCGCTACGCTGTCCACGACCGCGAAGGCTCCCCGCTCGCCATGCTCGGCTTCTCCACCGCCGCCTGGAAGCTCGCCCCGCGCGACAACTTCATCGGATGGACGCCCGAGAAGCGCGAGAAGAACCTTCCCCGGGTGGTCGACAACCCCAGGTTCCTGATCCTGCCGTGGATCGAGATCCCCAACCTCGGCTCGCACATCCTTGCCCTGGTGCG
>MKWU01006591.1_pt1 | contig 11700 bp, 10 predicted proteins | sample 809101 | NCBI WGS metagenome assembly MKWU01 (sample SAMN05860141, study PRJNA318959) | sponge metagenome | host: Aplysina aerophoba | place: Slovenia: Piran, Adriatic Sea, Gulf of Piran | collected 2013-05-07
AGCGCGGGGTCCGAGCCGGGGCCGGCGTGCTACGCGCGCGGCGGGCACGAGCCGACGGTGACCGATGCCGACACGGTGCTCGGCTACCTCAACCCGGAATATTTCGTGGGAGGGCGGCTCGGGCTCGACACCGATGCGGCGAGGGCGGCTCTCGACGAGCACGTCGGGCGCCCCCTCGGAGTGTCGCCCGTCGAGGCCGCGTGGACGGTGTTCCGCCAGGTGAACGAGCAGATGGCCCGGGCGGCGGCGGTACACGCGTCGGAGCACGGGGTGGACCTGCGGCGCTTCTCCCTTCTCGCGTTCGGTGGGGCGGGCCCCATTCACGCCGCCGCGGTTGCCTGCTCCCTCGGGGTCCGGCGCATCGTCGTCCCGGCGAACCCGGGGGTGCTCTCCGCCCTCGGAGCGGTGCTCGCCCCTCCGCGTTTCGACCTTGCCGCGTCGCACCGCAGCGAGCTCGCACGCCTGGACCTCGACCGGGTGAACGCACTGCTCGCGGATCTCGAGGCGCAGGGCCGCGGTCTTCTCGACGAGGTCGAAGCGAGCGGGCGCCGCGAGGTGGTTCGGCAGGTCGACATGCGCTATCGCAATCAGCGCTACGAGGTGCCGGTTGCGCTGCCGGCCGCGGGCAAGATCGAGCGGGCGAGCCTTCCTGGGGTCGAAGCCGCCTTCCACCGCGCCTACGAGCAGCGCTACGGGCGCATCATCCGCGGCGTCGAGGCGGAGGCGGTGACCTGGCGGGTCTCGGTCGCGGCAAGCGCTCCCGCGACCCTCCGATCTCCACGTCGCGCGAACCCGGCCCGGGACCCGGGCCCGGATCCCGGGCCGCCGTCCGGACGGCGCCCGGCCTGGTTCGGGGATGGATTCACGGAGACGCCGTTCTACCGGCGCGCCCGCCTGCCCCCGGGTGCACGCCTCGAGGGTCCGGCAATCGTCGAGGAGGACGGCTCCACCACCGTCGTGCCGCCCTCGGCGCGGGCCCGCGTCGATGCCACCGGCAACCTCGTGCTCGAGCTGTGAGCAGACTCGACCCCACCGAAATCGGGATCGGCTGGAACCGGTTGCTCTCCATCGTGGACCAGGGCACGGTCGCCCTCAAGCGCACCGCCTTCTCGCGCAACGTGACCGACGCGGACGACTTCTCGAACGCCCTCTTCGACGCGAGCGGGAATCTCATCGCGCAGCCGAGCCAGGGCGAGGTCGCGTTCCTCGGGGTGATGTCCACCGAGGTCAAGGCGTTCCTCGAGCGCTATCCCGCCGCCACCCTTCGGCCGGGCGACGTGCTGCTCTCGAATGATCCGTGGCTCGGGGCGTCGCAGCTCAACGACTACACGATGGTCGCGCCGATCTTCCATCGGCGGCGCCTCGTCGGGTTCGCCGCGTGCTGCGCCCACTCTCCCGACGTCGGCGGGCGGGTCCTCTCGAGCGACTCGAGCGACATCCACGAGGAAGGCTTCATCATCCCTCCGACGTTCCTCTACCGGCGCGGGCGGCCGAACGAGGAGCTGATGCGCTTCATCCGCGCGAACGTCCGGGTGCCGGACATCGTCGTCGGCGATCTCATGGCCCAGGTCGCGTCCAACAACGTCGTCCGGAAGGGGGTGGCGGAGTTCCTCGAGGATACCGGCCTCCCCGATCTGGAGGAGATCGGACGCGAGATGCGCACCCGGAGCGAGCGCGCGATGCGGACCATCGTCGCCGGGCTCCCGGACGGGACCTGGCGGGGCGAGGTCGAGGCGGACGGAGACGAGAAGCCGGTCACCATCCGGGTCCGGATCGACGTCGAGGGCGACTCGATCAGCGTCGATCTCGCGGGCACCTCGCCCCAGTCCGCGCGCGGCATCAACGTCACCTTCAACTGGACGTACGCCGACGTGGTGTACGCGCTCCTGTGCGCGTGCAAGCCCGAGTCTCCGATCAACGCGGGAAGCCTCGAACCGCTTCGGGTGAGCGCGCCGCCCGGGTGCATCCTGAACGCCGAGTACCCGGCCGCGGTCGGCGCCCGGGTGCTGGTCGCGCACTACGTGCAGGCGGCGGTGTTCCGCGCCCTCGAGCCGATCCTCCCCGATCGCGTGATCGCGGATTCCGCCGCCCCGACCTGGGTGCCGGTGCTCTCCGGGGTGAACGGCCACGGCGAACGATTCGTCGAGATCCTCATCGTCCACGGCGGAATCGGGGCGCGGCCAAGCAAGGACGGGATGGTGGTGTCCTACCCCGACCATCCCCCGACCACCGCGGTCGAGATATTCGAGAGCGAGAAACCGATCCTCGTCGAGGCCAAGGAACTCATCGCCGACTCGGCGGGGGCAGGGCGTTTCCGCGGAGGGCCGGGGCAGCAGTTCCGGTTCCGACTGCTCGGGGACGCGCCCCTTCGCGTCGCGATGCGCGCCGACCGGATCCGGCACCCGCCCCTGGGGTTCGCGGGCGGACATGCCGGGCACCCGGGAACGGCCACGCTGAACGATACCGTGCCCCTTCATCCCAAGCGAACCGTCTTCATCGACCCGGGCGACGTCGTCGACCTGCGGACCCCCGGAGGCGGCGGGTTCCACGACCCACGCACGCGGGACCGGGCCGCGGTGGAGCGCGACCTCGACGACGAGCTCGTGTCGGAGGTCGAGGCCCGCGCGCACTACGGCTTCGAGCCCGCGGAGAATCCAGAACCGAACCTTGATTGACCGTCGAGACCGAAGGAGCAGCGACCATGCAGAAAGAGAAGATCGTGACCGCCGGCGCCCCGACCCGGATGGACGACCACGTGCACCCCTTCGCCCAGGGGTGGAAGGTGGGCGACTTCGTCTTCACGGGCGGGATCGCGGCCGAGGACCCGGAGACCGGCAAGATGGTCGACGGCGACATCCGGGACCAGGCGCGACGGTGCATGGAGACCATGAAGGCGATCCTGGAGGCCGCGGGTTCGTCCCTCGACAAGGTGATCAAGGTCACCGTGCTGTTCACGAACTTCGACGACAAGGCGCGCTTCGAAGAGATCTACGGCGAGTACTTCCCGGGCGACAAGCCGGTGCGCACCTCGGCGGCGGTGAGCTATCTCGGGCGGAACATCCTGATGGAGATCGACGCCATCGCGCACGTCTGAGCGGGCGCGGCCACGGACCGACCCCGAATTTCCATTCCCCACCGGAGCGAATCCATGAACGAAGAGACCCTGCTGCGGTCCGCGGTGGTGACCGGCGGCGGCGGCTTCATCGGCCGCGCGATCGCGATTGCGCTCGCCGACGACGGCCACGACATCGCCCTGTGGGACCTCGACGAGGGGGCCCTCGACGCGAGCCGGGCGGCGATATCGGAGGCCCACCCGCGCGCGGTCGTCTCGACGCACGCCCTCGACCTCACCGACGACGGGGCGGTCACCGCGGCGGCGGCGGCGACCGTCGCCCGCCACGGCGGCGTCGACGTGCTCGTCAACTGCGCGGGGGTCTTCTACCTCACCCCCATCGACGACCTCGACATGGCAGCCTGGGACCGGATGCTCAGCATCAACCTCCGGGCCCCGGTGGCGTGCATCCGGGCCTGCCTCCCAAGCATGGTCAAGCGGGGCGGGGGAGCCATCGTCAACATCGCCTCCATCAGCGCGGTCGTCGCGCGGCAGGCGAACCTCGCCTACTCGGCGTCGAAGGCGGCGCTCGTGCGGGTGACCCAGGACCTCGGCCTCGACCTCGCGGAGCACGGCATCCGGGTCAACGCCATCACCCCCGGCTCCACGGACACGCCGATGATCCGCAACTACGACGACCCCGACGCGATGCGCGAGGCGATGCTGCGCGGGAGCCTCGAGAAGTACCGGATAGGAATCCCGCTGGGGCGGCTCGCGACCCCCGAAGACCACGCCGCCGCGGTCGCCTTCCTGGTCTCCGACGCGGCCCGTCACATGACCGGGCAGAACCTCGTAATCGACGGAGGCCAGACCCTCGCCTGACCCGGCGCCGCCCCGCCCCCGCGCGGTCGAGATCGTCGCCCTCTTCTCCGCCGGGCGGCCTCGAGGGGCCGTGGTCGAGCGCCCTGCGGTTCCTGGTGTCGGGCTCGGCGCGAATCAATTTACTTCAACCAGGATGTCCTTTCGCTGCCACTTGCGCGGCAGTACGATAATCACCGCATCCGTACGATGAAACGTGTGAATCATGTTACGGCACTCACCCTTGGACCCGAGTCAGCACGACCATTGCCACCCTGATGCACCGCATCGACGGGCCGCTGGAGTCGAACATGCGGGGCGGCCATTGGCACCGGCAGACCCGCGCACGTCACGGGCGACACCGGATACCCCGCCCCCGCTCCGCCTCGTGGCCACCTCCGAGCACCCTGTTGCCAGGACCCCCGGTTGCGGTTCGGCCCCGGAACGCATGCGCCAGGGCGGGGGAATCAGCGGGCGGAGGCATGGCTCGACGACTTGATCTCGTCAACGCAGTCGGATCATGCCGCGCAAGATACGGCAGCTTCTCGCCGACCTCCGTTCGGCGGGGTTCGTGGAGACCGGATCCGGGGGGAAGGGCTCTCACCGGAAGTTCCTGCACCCGAGATATCCAGGCGCGGTGACGGTGAGCGGGAAACCGGGTGATGACGCGAAGCCATACCAGGAACAGCAGATCAGGCGTGCCGTCGAGGAGATGGGCAAATGAGACCAAGCGACCGCTACCACAAGTGGATCGAATGGAGCGATCAGGATGGCGCCTACCTGGGTCGTTGTCCGGACGTTATCACCGGGATTCACGGGACGGATCCCATCCGACTCTATGACGAGCTCTGCACAGTCATCGATGAAGTCCTGACGGAGCTGAGAGAGTCCGGGAGTGCTCTTCCGGAGCCGCTGACTCGTCCGATGCGAGAAGTCGCCTGACGGCAAGGGATCGTGCCCACGAATCCGTCCCTCCGGGAGTCGCCCGCGGAGCGTTGAAGCCGTGGAGTAGGGCATCGAAACGACGAGAGCGATGAACCTTGCTTGGGGGGTGCAGGCGCGCTCACGAAAACATCGACGCAGGCGTTCGCAGATGGGTAGTGATGTTGTGTGCAGCAGGTAGGAACAGCTAATGACCGCGGACCACCTGATCGGGATCGAACGGTTCGAGGCGGACCTCTGGAAGGTCGCGGACAACCTGCGGGCCAACTCGAACCTCGCGTCGAACGAGTACTTCATGCCCATTCTGGGCCTCATCTTCCTGCGGCACGCGACGAACCGCTACTACGCGGCTGCGGCCGCGATCGACGAAGACAAGGCTGCGGGCAGGATGCCGGATCGCCCCTTGGTCGAGGCCGACTTCACGCGGCGCCGCGCGCTGATGCTGCCCGAGCCGGCGCGCTACGACACGCTGCTGGAGATGCCGAAGGACGGCAATCTCGGCGCGGCCGTGACCGCCGCCATGGAAGCCGTGGAGGACCACTTCCCGCCGCTTGCCGGCCAGTTGCCGAAAGACTACGAGCGCTTCGAGGACGACGTGCTGGAAGAGATGATGCGGACCTTCGATTCCGAGGCGCTGCGCACGGCCTCGGGCGACGTGTTCGGCCGCATCTACGAGTACTTCCTGGCCGAGTTCTCCAAGCAGGGCGCGCACGACAACGGCGAGTTCTTCACGCCGCCCTCGATCGTCCAGACCATCGTGAACGTGATCGAGCCGGATCACGGCGTCGTCCTCGACCCCGCATGCGGTTCGGGCGGGATGTTCGTGCAGTCGAGCCACTTCATCGAGGACGCCGGCGAGGACGCGATGAAGCGGGTCACGTTCTACGGCCACGAGAAGAACGAGACCACCGCGAGGCTCGCCGGCCGCGTGGTCGATACGGCGGTCAAGGAACTGGAAGCCCGGGACTCGGATCGCTGGCCCAACGCGGAGATCGGCAAGGCGCGCCGGTCGCTGGAAAGCGTGCGGGGGTCGGCCGTCGAAGCACTCCGGCGGGCACGCCATTTCGTTCATCAGGCCGACTGGCTGCAAGAACGCTTCCCCGACGCGAGGCTCCGCGATGTCGAAGGCCTGGTGAAGCTGGTCGAACGCGGCGAGATCGAGGCGCATGATTGGAGCCTCACGCCCGGCCGGTATGTCGGCGTCGCGCCCGAGGAGGAGGACGAGGGTTTCGACTTCGAGGAGGCGATGCGGTCCATCCACCTCGATCTCAAGGGGCTGAACGAAGAGGCGGAGAAACTGGCCGCGCGGATCGCCCGGAACTTCGAGGAATTGGGGGTGTGACCACGGCGCCGCCATACACCATCACTTCGGCGATTCTCGATCTGGCCGAACGGATCGGCGAAGCCATCGGTCGCGCGGAGGAAGCGGCGGTCCGCGGGGACCTTCGCCTGCGCCGCGTCAACCGTATCCGCACCATCCAGGGCACCCTCGCGATCGAAGGCAACACGCTCACCGAAGACCAGGTCTCGACCATCCTCGACGGCAAGCCGGTCGTCGCGTCGCTTCGGGAGATTCAGGAAGTTCGCAATGCGATCAGGGCCTATGAGGAGTTCGTGCATTGGAATCCCGCCCGTGAAACCGACCTGCTTAACGCACACGAGGTCCTGATGGCCGGATTGCTGGACGCGCCCGGCCACTACCGGCGCGGCAACGTCGCCGTCGCCGGAGGGGGAGAGGGGCACCACATCGGCCCTCCCGCCGACCGCGTGCCGCATCTGATGGAGAATCTGCTGTCCTGGCTGGACGAATCGGGCGAGCACCCGCTGATCGCAAGTTCCGTATTCCACTACGAATTCGAGTTCATCCATCCCTTCGAGGATGGCAACGGCCGCATGGGGAGGCTCTGGCAGACCTTGATACTGACGCGCTGGAACCGCCTGTTCGCCGATGTTCCGGTGGAGAGCCTGGTCCATGCGCGCCAGAACGAGTACTACGAGGCCATCCGGGCAAGCTCCTCCAAGGTAGAGAGCACTCCGTTCGTCATCTTCATGCTGGAAGCGATTCTTGAAGCCGTCCGGGACTTCCGTACGACCGACCAAGCAGGCGATCAGGTAACCGACCAAGTGGCGCGACTGCTCGCCGAGCTTCGGGACGCCCCGAGGAGCGCTGCTGAAATCATGGCCGCGCTCAGCCTGTCGCACCGCCCGACCTTCCGCAACAATTACATCCGTCCGGCGCTGGAGGCGGGACTGATCGAAATGACCCGTCCGGAGTCTCCGACGGCAAGAAACCAGCGGTATCGGCTCACGGCCGGTGGGCTGGCGGCGATGCGATGAGTCGGATGATGTCTGCGCCAACCTGCCGACGCCACCGTTCACGCGCGGAGAGAAAGAGGCGGTGGCGGCCGAGGTCTACACCCACGTCTGGCAGCAGGCCGTCCGTGGCGAGCTTGCGATGGCGGCGTAGCCATACGCCGATCCACCACGGACGGGCCCCGTAGTCGTCGTTGAACCTGCCGTGACGCGCTCTCCGGCAACGCTTCGGCGACGGCGAACCGTACTCGTCCTACTGGTCCGGCACCAGCCGCGGTACTACCCGTTCCCGAAACGCCGGGGGAGAAGTCTCTCGAAGTCTTCATTGGCCCGGTTCCCCACGAGTCGGTGTTTCCCGGCAACTTGCAGTGACCCGGCAACGGGCGGCAATCACGGCTTGACGGTGAGGCGGCGGGGGACGTTCGCGAGGAGTTCGGGCGCGCCGTCGCGGATGGCGATGCTCTCGGTGACCTCGAGCCCCCAGTCGTCGAACCAGAGGGCGGTCATGAAGTGGAAGGTCATGCCGGCGCGAAGCTCGGTCATGTCGCTTCGCCGGATGCTGAAGGTGCGCTCGCCCCAATCCGGCGGGTAGGAAAGGCCGATCGGGTAGCCGGCGCGGCTGTCCTTCTCGATGCCGTGCTTCTCGAGGGTGCCGAAAAAGGCGCTCGCGACGTCGCGGCAGGTGTTGCCGGCGCGGGCCCGCCCGAGGCCTTCGTCCATCGCCTCGAGGAGGGCCGCTTCCGCCCGCCACACCCGCTCCGGCGGCTCGCCGAGGTAGACGGTCCGGCAAAGAGGGCAGTGATAGCGCCGGTAGCAGCCCGCAATCTCGAAGAACGTGCCCTCCCCGGTGCGAAGCGGCGCGTCGGTCCAGGTGAGGTGGGCGGCGGAGGCGTCCGCCCCAGACGGGAGGAGGGGAACGATGGCCGGGTAGTCGCCCCCCGCGTCCGGCAACCCCTCGATTCCGACCCGGAGGATCTCGGCCGCGATGTCGTTCTTGCGCCGGCCGGGCTCGGCGATCTCCGCGATTCGTTCGTGCATCCGGGTCACGATCCGGCCCGCCGTCCGCATGTAGTCGAGCTCGCGCTCGGACTTGACGGCCCGCTCCCAGTTGACGACCAGGGTGGCGTCCACGAACTCGGCGTCCGGGAGGGAGCGCCCGAGCACCGCGTGGGCGGCCGCCGAGTAGTAGTAATTGTCCATCTCGACCCCGATCCGCATCGCCGCGAAACCGCGCTCGGAGATGAGGGCTGCGAGGTGCTCCACCGGGTGCCGCTCGGTGGTCATGACGTAGTGGTCGGGGTAGGCGACGACGTTGTCGCCGGCCATGAAGACGGTGCGCAGGGCGCCGGCCTCGTCCTGGCCGCGCCCCCACCAGACCGGTTCGCCGGCCGGCGGGACGAGCACGCCCTGGGGGACGTAGAACGACCAGCCGTCGTAGCCGGTGAGCCACGCCATGTTCGAAGGGTCGGTCGCGACGAGCAGCTCGATGCCGGCCGCGTCCATCGCGGCCCGCGTCTTCGCGAGCCGCGCCGCGTACTCCTCGCGGGAGAAGGGAAGGTCGGGTTCAGGCATTGGGGTCGACTCCGCTTGGATACAACACGGTCACTCCGGACCCGGAACCGTTCAATGGGTCAATGTCATGATGAACTTGACCCATTCTTCGATTCAACGCGGCCACGGCGGGTCCGACCCCCGCTGAGCCGAAAGAATCGATGTCGGACCTTGTCGCCATGCGCGCATCCAGGTCTGCGAGCCGCATCGTGCGTTCCGAATTGGCCGGCGAAGCCGCTACCGGCAATGATGCCGCCAGCTTCGTCCCAGTCAAGGGAAGTACCGGAGATGACGACGCCGAAGTTCGCCGTCAGAACCACAGCACCGAGACCGGCGCGGCGGCCATCCGATCACCGAACGGGATTGCCCGCTCATGGTCGTACAGGACCGGACTTGACGCGAATCGGTCGCCGCACGCAGCCGCCAGGCGGCGCAGTCCGGAGAAATCTCCATCGGAAACGGTTGCCGACCCCTTCACTTCGACACCGACAACCCGTCCGCACCCGTCTCCGATGACGATATCGACCTCGTTGCGCTCCTTGTCACGGAAGTGCGAGAGCGCGCACCAGGCAGCGGCCCGGCTCGCGAGCTTGAGGACCTCACCCTGCACGAAGCTCTTCAGCTACGTCGCGAACGGTGTCCGGTTCCGGCCCATGCGGTCGGGCGAGAAGTCTCCATGCTGATTCCGGCGCACAGTAAACAGCGAATACGATGCTATATTCGCACTACAAAAGATGCGATAACTGGAGCCAGCGATGGACATCACCCAGGACATCCGCCCGCTTACCGAGTTCAAGCGCAACACCACACGGTTCATTTCCCGACTCAGGGAAACCGGACGGCCTTCCGTCCTGACCGTGAATGGCAAGCCCGCGCTGGTCGTCATGGACGCCGAGGCGTGGCAAGACTTTCAGGATCGGATCGAGCACGCCCGAACCGTTTCCGCCATCGGCAAGGGTCTTGATGAAGCCCGTGACGGGAAGGGCATGGAGGCGGCTGTCTTCTTCGAGACGCTCGGCGAGGCCGGGACGTGAGGCGATACCGCGTCATCGTCACACCCTCCGCCCAGGACGACATCCGGGAAGCGCATAAATGGATTGCGGCAGAGAACCCAGGTTATGCGCGCACTTCGCTTGACGGCCTTCGGGAGAAGATTCTTGGATTGGAAACTCTGCCGGAATCTCATGCCCTCGCGCCCGAGAGCGGTGCCTTCGACCGTGACATCCGCCAGCTTCTGTACGGACGGGGAACGCCCTGGCGCATCTTCCTCGCAATCGACGGCTCAACCGTCCAGGTCCTTCACGCCCGCCACGGCCGGCGCGACTATTGGCGTCCCTGACTCGGCGAACCAGGGGATGGGTTGGCCCTGTTGGCGACGGACGGCGGGGGCCGAGGTCCCGGGCAGTCCGGACGCGATCAGAGCCAGTCCGGGACCGGGAGGCCCTTCTCCTTCAGGAACTCGGGGTTGAAGAGCTTCGACTGGTACCGGGTCCCGCTGTCGCAGAGGAGGGTCACGATGGTGTGCCCGGGACCGAGGTCACGGGCGAGCCGGATGGCGCCCGCGACGTTGATCCCCGACGAACCCCCGAGGCAGAGACCCTCCTCCCTGAGCAGATCGAACACCACCGGCACCGCCTCCTCGTCCGGGATCCGGTAGGCGTCGTCGATGGGCGCGCCGTCGATGTTCGCGGTGATCCGGCTCTGGCCGATGCCTTCGGTGATGGAGCTGCCCTCCGCGGCGATCTCTCCCGTCTTGAAGTAGCTGTACATCCCCGCCCCCATGGGGTCCGCCGCGGCGGTCACGATCTCCGGGCGCCGCTCCTTGAGGGCCATGCTGATCCCGGCGAGCGAGCCGCCGGTGCCGATCGCGCAAACGAACCCGTCCACCTTGCCGTCCGTCTGCTCCCAGATTTCCGGCCCGGTGCCGAGCACGTGGGCATCCCGGTTCGCGGTGTTGTCCCACTGGTTCGCCCACAGGACCCCGTTCGGCTCGGTCGCGGCGAGCTCCTTCGCACGCCGCTCCGAGACCCGCACGTAGTTGCCGGGGTCGCGGTAGGGGGCGGCGGGCACCTCCTCCAGGGTCGCGCCGCAAAGGCGCAGCATGTCCTTCTTCTCCTGGCTCTGGGTCTCGGGGATGACGATGAGGGTGCGGTAGCCGCGCGCGTTGCCGACGAGGGCGAGGCCGATGCCGGTATTGCCCGCGGTCCCCTCCACGATGAGGCCGCCCGGCTCGAGCTCCCCGCGCTCCTCGGCGTCGCGGATGATGTAGAGCGCGGCCCGATCCTTCACCGAGCCGCCCGGATTCAGGAACTCCGCCTTGCCGAGGATGGTGCATCCGGTGAGGTCCGACGCCCGGCGGAGCCGGATGAGGGGCGTGTTGCCCACCGCCTCGGTCAGTCCGTCCACGATCTTCATCGCCATCTCCTCGACGTGTGCCGGCACGTGCGGCTCCCGTTCCATTCTCCCACAGCGAACGGCGGTTCGGCCGTTCTCCAGGCGGCACGAAAGGTTCATCTCGCGCGAGGAATCGTGAACCGGCCAGCCCGAATACGCCGATTGGACCCGGTGCGGGACGTGGTGTACGGTGCGGCGATGCCGCTTCGCGCGCTCCGACATCCCGCCGTCCGCGCCTGGTTCGAGGCCGAGTTCGCGGCGCCCACGCCCTGCCAGGCGAAGGCATGGCCCGAGGTCAGAAGCGGGGGCCACACCCTCATCGCCGCCCCGACCGGCTCCGGCAAGACCCTTGCCGCGTTCCTCGCGGTCATCGACGAGCTGGCCGAGGAGGCGAGGCGCGGGCTCCTCGACGACGCGGTCCGGATCCTCTATGTCTCACCCCTCAAGGCGCTCTCCTACGACATCGAGCGCAACCTCGAGGCGCCCCTTCGCGGGATTGCGGAGTGGGCCGACCGGCTCGGCGAGCCGCCGGTCGCGATCCGGGCGATGGTGCGAACGGGCGACACCCCGCCCGCCGCCCGCCAGGCGAT
>MKWU01006592.1_pt1 | contig 11698 bp, 9 predicted proteins | sample 809101 | NCBI WGS metagenome assembly MKWU01 (sample SAMN05860141, study PRJNA318959) | sponge metagenome | host: Aplysina aerophoba | place: Slovenia: Piran, Adriatic Sea, Gulf of Piran | collected 2013-05-07
CGGCGGGCTGGCGGATGCTGCCGCCCGTGTCGCTGCCGAGGGCGGCGAGGCACTCGCCGGCGGCGACGGCGGCGGCGGAGCCGCCCGGGCTGCCGCCGGGGGCGCGGGCGGTGTCCCAGGGATTGCGGGTGGCGCCGTAGGCGGAGTGTTCGGTGCTGGAGCCCATGGCGAACTCGTCCATGTTGGCCTTGCCGACCATCACGGCGCCCGCGCGCTTGAGCTGTTCGTAGACATGGCTGTCGTAGGGCGGGACGAAGTCGCCGAGCATGCGCGAGCCGGCAGTGGTGCGGACGCCCTTCGTCACGATGAGGTCCTTGACGGCGAAGGGGATGCCGGTGAGGGGGGTGGCCGTGCCGGCAGCGAAACGGGCGTCGGCCTCACGGGCCTGTTCGCGGGCGACTTCGTCAGTGCGCGTGATGTAGGCGTTGACCTGGGGCTCGACGGCGTCGACGCGCGAGAGAACCGACTCCGCCAGGTCGAGGGCGGAGAACGCCTTCGCACGGAGGCCTTCCTGGGCCTCGTGCGCCGTCAACTCCCAGAGTTCGCTCATTCGAGCACGGCGCGCACGCGGATGAGGCCGTCCTCAACCTCGGGTGCGTTGCTGAGCGCATCGTCGCGGGCCAGCGAGGGGGCGACGGAGTCGGTGCGCATGACGTTTTGCAGGGGCAGGGGGTGGGCGGTGGGGTCCACGCCGTCGGTGTCGACGGCGGCCAGCGCCTCGAAGTGGTCAAGGATGTCGGAGAGCTGGGTGGTGAGGCGATCGATCTCGTCCTCGGTCAGGCCGAGGCGGGCGAGCCTGCCGATGTGAAGCACCTGATCGCGGGAGATAGGCATGGCGCGATCGTACACAGCGACTCCCGCACGTGCCCGCAAGGGGGCGCTTTGCTAGGCTCGATGTGATGCGGCCCCCCGCCCATCCCTCGCTTTCGCGCCCACTGGTTGCCCTGGCGAACTGCGCTTCCGACCATGTCTAGCCGCGTCGTCATCCGCCGTCGGCTTCGAGCGCGCCGCGCGCGGACCAAGCGCGGCGGCTTTCCCATCTGGGCGATCGTGGTGCTGGTGGTGGGATTTCTCGGTTCGGCCACGCTGGCGGCGGGCGCGGGAAGCGTCTTTGCCGTCTACCAGAACTACGCGAGCGACTACGTGCCGATTGAAGATCTGTTGATCGAACGGCAGGTGGGGATCACGCGCGTCTTCGACCGCACGGGGAGGGTGGAGCTGGGCGTTCTCACGAATCCGGCGCAGCAGCTCCTGCACCCGGTGGAGCTGGACGACATCTCGCAGAGCATGATCGACGCGACCGTCTCGACCGAGGACAACATCTTCTGGACGCACCCCGGGGTGAACTACCGGGGCCTCGCGCGGGCCGCCTGGGAGAACTACGTGGGCGGGGGGATCGGGACGGGCACGGGCGGCTCCTCGATTACGCAGCAGCTGATCAAGAACGTCTATATCTGCGGGAGCTTTACCGACCCGGAGAATCCCTGCGTGGCCGAGCGCACGCTCGACCGGAAGCTGCGGGAGGTGGCCTACGCGATCGAGCTGGAGCAGGACTACACGAAGGAGCAGATCCTCACGTGGTACCTGAACCAGATCTCGTATGCGGACCGCTACGTGGGGGTGCAGGCGGCGGCGGAGGGGTACTTCCGCAAGAATGCCGGTGACCTGACGCTGGCCGAATCGGCGATGCTGGCGGGGATTCCGCAGTTCCCGACGCTCTACCACCCGAGGCTGAACTGCCTTCGCGATGCGGAGGACAACTGCGTGCTCGATGCGCTGGGCCGGATGACCGTGGGAGGGCCGGCGAAGGCGCGGCAGGAGGACGTGATCGACCTGATGGTCGTGCACGGCTGGATCAACTACTCGGAGGGGGAGGACGCCAAGGCGGAGACGCTCTACGTGTTCCCCGCCGCGACGACGGCCGCACAGGACGCATCCGCGTTCATCGACAACCAGGTGGAGCCGCGGCTGGTGCGGATGTGCGAGGCGGGGCTGCTCCCGAAGCTGGAGAACGTGCCGGACTGCCTGACGAGCGTGCACAGCGCCGGCTGGACGGTGCGGACGACGCTCGACTGGGATGCCACGCGGGAGGCTCTCTCGATGGCGAGGGAGGCTATCGAGCGGGGGCTGGAGGCGGGCTGCGAGTGCCACAACGCGGCTATCGTCACGATCGAGCCGGAGACGGGCGAGCTGCTCGTTTACGCGCCCAACCGCGACCCCTCGGTCACGGCGGACCCGAGGGTGGCGGGCAACGTGGACCAGCTGGTGGAGATCAACCAGCCGGGGTCGGCGTTCAAGCCGGCGGTGTACCTCGCCTGGTTCGAGTATGCGAACAAGGTCCCGATGAGCATCCTCTGGGACACGAGCCCGCTGAAGCTCGAGGGTACGGACGTCGAGATCGTCAATCCGCGCCCGCAGCCGCGCACAGAGGGCCTGATCACGGCCAGGGCGGCGCTGGGAGGCTCGCAGAACGTGCCCGCCTACCGGGCGGCCCAGGAGGCGGGGATTGAGAACGTGATCACGATGGCGAAGCTGCTGGGGATCACGACGATCCAGCAGCAGTTCGACCCGACCTTCGTCTCGCACCTCGACATCTACTACGGGGCCTCGATCGCGACCGGCGGGGCGAACATCCGGGCCGTGGATATGGCCTACATGAACGCGACGATCGCCAATATGGGGGTGATGGTGGGCGTGCCCCACCACGCCACCACGGTCGCGCCCGACACCCTGAACAACACGGCCTTCGACGAAGGCATCGATTACGAGAACGCGCTCCAGCAGAAGCTCGACTTCCAGCGCGGGCACCTGCGGCTGCCGGGAACGCGGCCTCTCGACCCCGTGACGGTGCTGGAAGTGCGGGACATCAACGACCGCGTGATCTTCCTGCACGAGGGGCCGCAGCGAATCCGCACGGTGGATGCGGGCAGCGTCTGGCTGCTGCACAGCATCATGTCGGACTGTAGGGCCCGGTTCGTCATCTGGAGCTGCGGGGAGAGCAACGAGGACATCCGCTTGGACACCTTCGTGAACGGGGAGAAGCTGGTGTCGGGCATCAAGACGGGGACGCAGCAGGGACCGCTGGACGCCGCCGACACGTTGGAGACGTGGATGAACGGGTACTCGCGTCACGCTGCCACCGCGGTGTGGATAGGGAACGCCACGAACGAGCTCGTGATCGACGGACGGAGCGGGGAGTACGCCTCCGCGCGCACGACCCTCTGGCTCTTCAAGAACTGGATGGGGACCTACCACAGCTACCTGCTGGAGGAGGATCGCATCGAGGAGCTGGGCGACTTCGAAGAATTGCAGCCCGAGAACGTGGAGTTGACGGAGTTCAACACGCCCGCGACCGACCGCCACCTCGCAGGCGGCTGCGACCAAATGGTGGAGGCGTGGGTGCGAAAGGATGTCGAGTACGAGGATCCGTGCGAGCCGGGGATCATAGACACGCGCAACGGGCTGCTGGCCTCGAGCCAGACACCGCATCGCTTCCGGGAGGCGCAGCGGTTCGTGAAGCTGCCGGGGTGGGAGGACGAACTCGCGATCAAGCTGGTGGCGGAGCCTCCCGAAGACCTGGACGTGTTCATCCCGCTGATGCCCGAGGAGAACAGCACGGGGTTGCAGGCGGTCGACATCAGCTTCCCCTTCGGGGACGCGGCAGTAGGCCCGGGGACGGAGGTGGTCGGCAGCGTGCAGGCAGGGCGGCTGACGGAGTGGTTGCTGGAGATCGCCCCGGGCTCCAACCCGGGCGAGGACGACTGGATCGTGCTCGCTTCGGGCGAGGAGAACATGGCGAACGAACTGCTGGGCAGGATCGCGGCTGAGGACGAGGAGTTCCCGCCGCGGGTCTACACGCTGCGCCTGACCGCAAGACAGGGTCTGCTCGCGCCGCTGCGCGACACCATTCTCGTGAACCTGGACGATGTACCGCCGGCGAGGTCGCCACTACGACCGACCTCGGGACCAACGCAACCGATCTTCGACGACGACCCGCCCGAGCCAGTGGAGCCGGAAGAACCGGAAGAGCCGTAGGCCGCTAGCGGAAGCGGGCGCCCACCTTCAGTCCTACCTCGGCGGCCCACTCGCCCGCGTTCACCTTGCGCGCGCCCTGGGGCTGGACGCGCTTCACGTGCAGCACGCCGCCGTTGAGGCGGATGTCGATGCCATCCTCCTCGATGCGAAGAACGGCGCCGGGCATGCCCGGTTCGTCCTGGAGGGAGAGGCGGCAATCGAAGACGCCCAGGCGCTCGCCTCGGCGCATGGTCCAGGCGCCGGGCTGGGGGTTGCAACCGCGGATGCGGTTGTAGACCTGCTGGGCGGGCTCGTGCCAGGGGATGCGGGCGTGCTCCTCGCCACAGGGGGGCTCGTAGGTGGAGAGCGGGTGGTTCTGCTCGATGCGGGGCGCGTCCCCCGCTTCGACGAGCTTCACCGCTTCCGCCATCGCGTCGACACCCATGGGGAAGAGGCGTTCGAAATAGAGAGACCCGAGGGTGTCGTCGGGCGTAATCTCGCAGGTCTTCTGGAGGAGGATGGGGCCCGTATCGACGCCGTCGTCGGGCCAGAAGATGCTGAGGCCCGTCTCGGTCCGGCCGAAGATGATGGGCCAGTTCATGGCGGCGGAACCGCGGTGGAGGGGGAGAAGGCTGGGGTGGTACTGGATCGTGCCCTGCTTGGGGGCGGTGAGCGCCTCCTCGGGCAGGATCTCGGTGACGAAGGCCATGACGCCGAGGTCGGCGCCGGCGTCCTGCCATGCGGCCAGCCCCTCCTCGCCCTTGAGGGCGGCGGTATCGATGGGGGTCAGGCCTGCTTCCTCGGCGGCGACCCAGAGGGGGTCGGGACGGCCGCCCTCGCGCGGCTCGGGAGCGGAGGCGGCGACAATCTCGACGCCGTCCTCGATCAGTCGCTTGAGCACCGCTTCTCCGAAGGCCGCCTGACCGATGATCGAGACGCGCATGGGCTCCCTCCTGAGTCCGAATCGCTCGGCGCGAGCCTACACGAGCGCGCACCCGCGAGCGTGTAAGGGCGATGGGGGCCTACACTCGCAGCACGATGCTGCAGCGACCAGTGTCCCAAGGAGCCCCGCAGGGCGGCGTCATCGCCGCCCTGGCGCGCCGCGGAACGGTGGCCAGGCCCCGCGCCTGAGCCGGCAAACCGTTCCGTCCCGCGTACCAGGAGGTTCCCAATGGTCTGTGTCGAACCGGCCCGCCTGAGCGATGCCGACGCCATCCACGCCCTGATCGATCTGTGGGCGCAGCGTGGCGAGATGCTCGAACGCCCCCTCGGGGAGATTCACGAAGCGATCCGCGACTTCAAGGTCGCGCGCGAGGATGGCGAGGTTGTGGGGTGCGGCTCGCTGCACATCATGGGCGCAGACCTGGCCGAGATCCGCTCGCTGGCCGTGCGTGAGGATCAGCACGGCAAAGGCGTCGGCGCGGCCGTCGTCGAGGCGTGCATCGAAGAAGGGCGGGGGATGGGGATCGAGCGCGTGTTTGCGCTGACGTACCAGCCCGGGTTCTTCGAGCGGCAGGGCTTCGTGCTCGCGAACGTGATGGACTTCCCGCAGAAGGTCTGGAGCGAGTGCGTGCGCTGCCCGTTCTTCACGGACTGCCGCGAGATTGCGGTCGTGCGGGACCTGCGGGCGGATACCCAGGCACCCTGAAAAGGCTATACAAGGGTTGTAAGCGGTATACGTGTCCGGTAACATGGTGCTACCGGGAGGGTCAGCGTGGTGACTTCCACCTTCGACTCGCGTGAGGCGTATCACCGGCTGCGCGAAGGCGGGATGGATGAGCCTGCCGCCAATGCAGTCGTGGAGATACTGAGTCCATTCGTCACGCGCGATATCCTTCAAACTGAGTTGGCCAATCTTCAGGCCAACATTCAAGCCACCGTTCACGCCGACCTGGCACACTTCCAGCTCAGGATCATCACCTTCGTGGCGGCCCTCAACATTGGCATTGCGACCGTCGCCGTGGCGGTGGCGGCTCTGGTGACGTAGCCAGGCCGCAGCCCTTGCCCACGCCCTAGTACCTAGAGATGTCGATTTCCTTCTGGGTGATGAACTCCAGGAGGGCGGGCGTGCCTGACTCGGTCTGCTCGATGCCGCGCTTGATGGCAGGGATGATCTCGGCGGGGTCGGTGACGCGCTCACCGTAGCCGCCGAAGGCCTTCGCCATGTCGGCGTAGTTGCCGCTGATGTCGGTGCTGCGGAACTTCTCGGTGGCGGCCTGCATGATGGGCAGCTCGATCGCCATGGAGAAGTTGTTGAGGAGGATGGAGAGGATGGGGATGCGCTCGCGCACGGCCGTCTCGAAGTCCATTCCGGTAAAACCGATGGCGGCGTCGCCCCAGACGTTGATGCAGAGCTGGTCGGGACGGGCGAGCTTGGCGCCCATGGCGTAGCCGAGGCCCGTCCCGAGCTGGGTGGTCTTGCCCCAGCCGATGTAGCTGAGGGGCGTGCGGCTCTCCCAGAAGGGGGAGAGCTGGTCGCGGGGACTGCCGGCGTCGTGCGTGATGATGGTGTTGTCGACGTCGACGGTGTGGAGCAGGTCCCAGATGACGCGGTAGGGGGAGAGGGGGGAGGAGTCATCGGTCAGCTTGGGCATCCACTCGGCGAGCCACTCCTGCTTCGTGCTCGCGATGCGCTCGGTGACGCCGTCGCGGGAGGCCGTGGCGCCGTCGAGCTCGCAGAGGAGGGCGGCGAGCGTCAGCTTCGCGTCGCCGATAAGGGCGTGGGCGGAGGCGACGTCCTTGTTCACGTCGGCGGGATCGAGGGTGGCGTGGATGATGGTCTTGCCCCGCGGCATGGCCACCCCAAAGCCGGTGGCCGCGAAGCTGCAGCCGATGCCGAAGATGACGTCGGCGTCCTGGAGGAAGTCGTGGACGGTCCTGGGGATGGCGCGGCCGCCGGAGCCAAGGGAGAGGGGGTGGTTCTCCGGGAAGGCGCTCTTGCCCTGGAGGCTGGTTGTGACGGGAATCTGAAGGCGCTCGGCGAGCTCGCGCAGCTCGTCCCAGGCCTTCGCGTAGTGGACGCCCTGGCCCGCGTAGATGACCGGGCGCTCGGCGTTGCGCAGCACCTCGGCGACGGCGACCACGGCCTCCGGGTCGGGGCCGGAGCGGAGGGAGGGAGCGGGCTCGTAGACGAAGTCGTCGGGGACCTCCTCCTGGAAGACATCGCCGGGGATCTCGATGAGGACGGGGCGGGGGCGGCCGTTCCGCACCTGCGTGAAAGCGCGGCGCATGACGTCGGGGACGGTCGAGCCGAGGGTGACCTGCTCGGTCCACTTGGTGACGTGCTGGAAGTTGAGGAAGGAGTTGAAGTTGGGGGCGGTATTCGTGAGGCGGCGGGCGTAGCCGCCGGGCATGACGAGGATCGGGACTGAGTCGCCGTAGGCCTGGGCGACGCCGCCGAAGGCGTTCTCGGCGCCGGGGCCGTGCTGCATGGCGAAGACGCCGATACGGTCGCCCGAGTTGACGCGGCTGAAGGCATCGGCCATGTGCAGGCCGACGCGCTCCTGGCGGACGATGATCGTGCGGACGTCGGCGCGGGCGGCGGCCTCGATGATGGGGTTGACGGGATAGGCGACGAGGAACTCGACGCCCTCGCGCTTCAGGATCTCGGCTACGGCATCGGCGACCTTCATGGAGTCCTCCTCTGGTGGCCGCGACGGGGTGTGCGCGGCGGCGTCAGTCTACCGGTGCGGGCCCCGCGCTTGCCGCAAGGGAGGGGTGACGTGCAGAATCGGGCGCGATGCCCTTGCTAACCGTGATCTCCGACACGCCGGGCGCCGGCAAGACCGGTGTTGCCGCCAGCGTGGCCCGCGCACTCGCCTACACGGGCCAGCGCGTCTGGCTCGTCCGTGGCGAAGGCGACGGCAATGCCGCCGCCGACGCCCGCTGGTTCTCCAGCCTTGAGTTCGCGCCGGGGAGCGCCTCAACGCCGGTAGCGGCGGACGTCATCCCGCCGCCCAGCGGCGACGAGATCGTCGTGGGGGAGCTGGATGCGCCATTGGAGCGCGCCGACGCGGCGGTGCTCGTCACGCGCGGCCTGCCGGACGAGGCGCGAGTCTCCGAGGTTGCTCCGGTTGCGGTCGTGGCGGTGGACGTAGCCGCCTCGGCGCTGACGGAAGCGCCCGAAGAGGTCGGCGGGGCGCCGCTGATCGCGATCGGCGAAGACCGCACGCTCGCGGGCTTCAGCGTGTCGGAGGCGCAGGCGACGCTGCGTGCGGAGACGCTGGTGGAAGGCGACGGGCTCGACCCGACCTGCGACCACCTGGTGATCGCGCCCATCGGGTCGGATGCGGGGCAGCCGTACCTGAGCCGCTTCGAATCGAAGGCGGTGGTGGTGCGCTTCGACAAGACAGACCAGCACCTGGCGGCGCTGGCGACGGAGCCGGCCTGCCTCATCCTGACGGGCGGGCGGCGTCCCAGCGAGTACCTGTTCGACGCGGCGGCCGCGCGCGGCGTGCCCGTCATGCTCTCGCGCACGGACACCGAAAACACGGTCATCGCGCTGGAGGGCATCTTCGACCGGACGCGCTTCCACGGGGAGCGCAAGCTGGAGCGGATGTCGGAGCTGTTGGGGTCGACGGGGCTGGCGGAACGGGTGGCGGTGGCGCTGGGCGGCTAAGGGGTCTTCGGCCCTGGGTATCCGTCCAAGAAGAGTAGTTGGCTGGCGTAGCCTGCGGCTCGTCCGAAACGTTCCTGACCCCACCGGACCAAGTCATCGCCGGAGGGGAGTTTCCCATCAGGGAAGTAGTTTCGCTTGACGGCTTCCCTCACCCATCTGTCCACCGGAAATGCCTCGGGCTTGTCCAGCGCGAAGAGCGAGATGCAGTCGGCGACTTTGGGACCGATGCCTCGAGAGAAGAGCAACTGCCACCTAGCTTCGGGATAGGGCACGCCGGGTTGGGCGAGGGTGTCGAGATTGAGTGGAGGAGTTCCGTCGCCACAGACGCGCGCGGCGGCACCGAGGATCTTGGACTCGCGGTCGAGTCCCAGGCGTAATTTCTTCACACACTGCTCGCGCTCAAGCACGGTTCGGGGAGAGGGAAAGCTCCAGCGTTTGTCGCCGGCGAGGACGAGCGGGCTCCCGACCTGGCTTGCGATTCGCTCCACCCGGGTCTTCGTGCCCTTGATGCTCGTTGTGGCTGTGCAGATGAAAGCGACGGTGGTCTCCCAGGGGTCCGGCTGGCGAAGTACTCGCATGTGAGGAAAGCGTCCGGTTAGCTGGGCCATCGTGGTATCGAGGGATGCCAGCTCGTTACGGGTGATCTCGGTGTCCCCGTCGAGTCGGAAGTAGGACCGCAACACGTCACTGCAGTCGGCGTTTCCGCTCGCGTGGTACTCGAGCACGCCGTCGTCCTGGCGGATGTGAATCAGATGTCCCTGGAGTACGCCCGAGTGCCAGTTCACCCCTCCGCCATCTTGCCAACGCTTCCAGCGGAAGTCTTGGGTATTGAGGTCGAGGGTCCCGTCGAGGTTGAAGGGCTGGGTGAGCGGGAGTCTCCGCGTTGTTGTGTCCATTGAGGGGGCCGCCGCCCTAGCCGGGGCGGCGGCGGACGAGGGAGGTGGAGCGGCGGACGGGGGGTGGGGCGGGGGGGCCGAGGGCGCCGAGCGCGCCGGGGCCGGATTCGGGGCCCTCGATGTGGTTGGGGGCGGGTCCGGGGGCGACTGAGGGGGCCTTCTCGCGGGCGCAGTAGGGGCAGGCGAGCCAGCCGTAGTCGAGGGGTTTGCCGCAGGCCGTGCAGGGTTCCTTCAGGTCGGTCAGGCAGGAGGGACAGACAAGGAAGTCGTCGCGCACGCGGCGGCGGCAGGCGGGGCAAGCCTTCTGGTCGTCGAGATCCTGGAGGATGGCCTCCTCCTCGAGGGAGCGTTCGTAGAGCTCGGTGAGGGTCTGGCGCGGGCGGAGGATGAGGTAGACCCAGTGCCCGGGGAGGAAGAAGGCGAGGACGAGCAGCACGGAGATGAGCTGCATGATGGGGTCGCGGGTGCGCTGGCGGATGTCGCGGAATACCCAGAAGATGAGGGCTACCCAGATGACGGCGCCGTAGATCGCCAGCACCGTGAGGACGAGCCGTACGGTGTCCTGCCACTCGCCGCCGGGCCAGTCGAACATCGAGCGTCCTTACCTTCCGGCCACGTAATCGCCGTCTCGCGAGCGTGGCGCACCGCCAGAATCTGAGGTTACAACATCGCCCCGTAGGTGCGCGATGGAAACTGTTCAGTCGCCTGATCACACTGCGCGCGCGGGAGGGGCGGAGCCGATACGATACGAGGGTGACAGCCACCCAGCCCCCATCCCCTGCCGTCGAGGGCCTGAACCCGGCGCAGCGCGCGGCGGTGGAGCACTCCGAGGGCGCGCAGCTCATCCTGGCGGGGCCGGGCAGCGGCAAGACGCGGGTAATCATGCACCGCATTGCCTGGCTCGTCGGGGAGCAGCGCGTCGCGCCCTGGCAGATCCTCGCGGTGACCTTCACGAACAAGGCGGCTCGCGAGATGCGCTCGCGGGCGCAGGGCCTCCTCGGGGAGGATGCGGCCAAGCTGCATCTCGGCACGTTCCACTCGATGTGCGCGCGCTGGCTGCGCATTCACGGGCAGGACATCGGGCTCTCGCCCGACTACGTGATCTACGACGACGCCGACCAGACGGCCCTTATGAAGCGCGTGCTTGAGAGCCTGCACGTCGACTCGCGCCAGTTCACGCCGCGGTCGGTCCTCTCCGCGATCTCAAGCGCGAAGAGCGAGATGCGGGGCGCGGACCACTTCAAGCGTCAGACGGAGAACTACTTCCAGGAGGTGGTGGCGCGCGCCTACGAGCGTTACCAGCAAAGCCTGCGGGAGGCCTCGGCGCTCGACTTCGACGACCTGCTGACGGAGACGGTACGGCTGTTCCGGGAGTCGGAGGCGGCGCTGGAGCGGCGGTCGGGGCAGTACCGGCACGTGCTCGTGGACGAGTTCCAGGACACGAACCCGGCGCAGTACGCGCTGGCGCGCCAGCTGGCGTCGGTACACGGGAACATCTGCGTGGTGGGCGACCCTGACCAGAGCATCTATTCGTGGCGGGCGGCGGACGCGCGCAACACGCAGTACTTCCTGCGCGACTTCCCCGAGGCGGAGACCTACCTGCTGGAGCAGAACTACCGGTCGACGCAGCCGATCCTCGACGCCGCCAACGCCGTCATCAGCAACAACCGCAGCCACATCGAGCGCGCGCTCTGGACGGAGCAGGAGTCGGGCCAGGCGCTGGCGACCTACGAGGCCTATAACGACGAGGAGGAGGGCGAGTTCGTGGCGCGCGAGGTGGAGCGTCTCGCGACGACGGACCGATCCCTCGGGTCGATCGCGGTGCTGTACCGCACGAACGCGCAGTCGCGACCGATCGAGGACGCGCTCGTGCGGCACCGGATTCCGTACCGGCTGATCGGGGGCGTGCGCTTCTACCAGCGGCGGGAGATCAAGGACCTCATCGCGTACCTGCGGCTGGGGCACAAACCGGCCCACCAGGGGAGACCCCTGCGCCACATCCAACGGCCGGCGCGGGGGCGCGGGGCACAACCCGGCTCGGCGAGGGGAGCCTGCTGCGCATCATCAACGTGCCGGCGCGGGGCATCGGCGACACGACCCTCGCGCGACTGTCGGAATACGCGGGCTCCACGGGCCTGGCCGTGTGGGACGCGTGCGAGGCGGCGGCGCG
>MKWU01006593.1_pt1 | contig 11697 bp, 11 predicted proteins | sample 809101 | NCBI WGS metagenome assembly MKWU01 (sample SAMN05860141, study PRJNA318959) | sponge metagenome | host: Aplysina aerophoba | place: Slovenia: Piran, Adriatic Sea, Gulf of Piran | collected 2013-05-07
TTGAGATCTCGAATTAATTGCATGAAATAAACGGCAACCGCCAGATCGTAATAAACATTATTTCCGCTTACTGTTGAAGTATGAAAATTTTCCTGCGTACACCCAGCAGGGCTAGCGCGCCAATATACAGTACAGCCCCCGACAGCATAAAGCCCAATAGTGCAATGATGCGTGTTGTCCCACCCCAGCTGACCCATTGCACTGATTCGGGCAGGAGCCATACCAGTACCAGCCCCATCACGGCTGTGGCGACCAGGACCTGGGCCAGATACTTCAGCCAGCCTTCCGGCAGCAGCAGGACCGCTGAACCTTTCAGTCTGTGGAACAGCAATGCCGCATTAATATAGGCCGACAGTGATGTCGCCAGGGCTAGGGCGGCGTGCGGAGCCGCCAGGTCCTGGCGCAGCCATATCCAGACAAAAACGAGATTCAGGATAATATTGCAGAGCATGGCGACCACACCAATCTTTACCGGTGTCTTGGTGTCCTGCCGTGAATAGAATCCCGGTGCCAGTACCTTGATCAGAATAAAGGCCGGCAACCCCAGCGCGTAGGCTTTCAGGCTTGTCGCAGCCATTAGTGTATCCGTGGCCGTGAATTCCCGGTATTGTACCAGCGATGTCAGAATCGGGCTTGCCAGCATAATCAGGCCTACCGTTGCGGGGATGGAAATAAGTATGGAAAGCCGTAATGCCCAATCCAGTGTCAGGCTGAATTCCCTTGTAGACCGGCTGACGTACTGCCTGGACAGTCTGGGCAGAATAATGGTTGCTGTAGCCACGCCGAAAATCGCTAGAGGGAGTTCCACGAACCGGTCCGAAATATACAGCCAGCTGATGCTCCCGACCGCCAGGAACGAGGCGATCAGGGTGTTGATCAGCAAATTGATCTGTACCACGGAAGAGCCGAAGATGGCTGGCAGCATCAGGCGGATGATTTTTCGAACTCCGTCGCGGGCCCCGTGCAATGAAAATCTTGGCAGTACGCCCAGGGCGGACAGGAAGGGAACCTGGAAGGCAAGTTGTGCGATCCCTGCAATGAACACTCCCCATGCCAGGGCTATGACGGGTTGATCCATCCCGGGTGCCAGCCACAGGGTTGCTGCAATCAGTGAGACATTCAGCAGTACGGGAGTGAAAGCCGGCACCGCAAAGCGATTGAAGGTATTCAGGATACTGGCTGATAGGGCCGTCAGCGAGATGAACAGAATATATGGAAAAGTGATCCGCAGCATTTGCGTGGCAAGGTCGAAGCGCGTGCCATCACTGGTAAAACCGGGCGCAAAAATGTAGATAAAAAAAGGTGCCAGTAATACCCCCAGGACACTGACCAGAAACAGGATGATGCCGAGTGTTCCGGCTACATGATTGATCAGTGCCTGCAGTTCCTGCTGCGAACGCTGCTCTTTGTATTCCGACAGGACCGGCACGAAGGCCTGTGAAAAGGCACCCTCGGCAAAGAGACGTCGCAGAAAATTCGGGATGCGAAATGCGACAAAAAAGGCATCGGTACTGCCTGTGGCTCCCAGGAATATGAAGATCACAGCATCCCTGAGATATCCGAAGACTCTCGAGATGGCAGTAATGCCGCCGGTTACGGCCGTAGATTTGAACAAGCCTCGGTGCTCAGCCATTTTGTATTTTGGAATGCAGGGTTAGGGATGAGGGGTTGACATTTATTTATCTTACTACCATAGTTCGCAGCCCGGATGCAGAATCCCTGAAGAAAAGGCGAACAGACATTGGCCAACAACCCCTCAGCAAGAAAGCGCGCACGCCAGGCGGTGAATCATCGTCTGCACAACATGAGCCTGCGTACAAGACTGCGGACCCGGGTCAAAGCAGTGGTTAATTCTATCCATGAGGGTGACAAGACTGCAGCTGAGGCGGCCTACAAGCTGGCCCTGCCCTGTATTGATTCGGCGGTCAACAAGAAACTGATCCATGCAAACAAGGCTGCACGGCATAAAAGCCGTCTGAATGCACGGATCAAGGTCATGTAGATCGGGAGCACGGGTCGCTGCACGCTGTAACCGCCTAAAGGATCACCAGATTATCCCGGTGGATGAGTTCGGGCTCGTCCACATACCCCAGTACTGCCTCGATTTCCGTACTGAGCCTGCCTTTCAATTTGCGCGCCTCATCTGCCGAATAATTCGTGAGGCCACGTGCAATTTCCTGCCCGTCGTGGTTCGTACAACTGACGACTTCTCCGCGATCGAAATTTCCCTTTACCCCTTCAACCCCTATAGCAAGCAGGCTCTTGCCAGATTTGCGAATCACCGTACAGGCCCCGTCGTCCAGAACAAGTTCTCCACGGGTATAAAGCTGGTTTGCAATCCACTGCTTGCGTGCAACGAGCGGTTCTGCATTCGGCAGAAGCAGTGAACCGCAGGGGTCGTTATTTGCGATTCGTGTGAGGACCTTGCGGGTGTTTCCGGATGCAATGATGGTCGAGGCCCCAGCCCGTGCTGCAATCCGTGCCGCCACGATCTTGGTGCGCATACCGCCACGCCCGGTCGGCCTATTGCTTGGACCCGCAGCTTGGTCAAGCAGGGGGTCATTTGCCGAGATTTCATCAATCAGGGTGCCAGAAGATTGATCACCAGGAGGGCTGTCATATACCCCCTCCTGGTCCGTCAGGATGACCAGGATGCTGGCCTCGACCAGGTTGCTGACCAGTGCAGCCAGCGTGTCATTATCTCCAAACTTGATCTCATCGGTTGATACCGTGTCATTTTCATTGACGACCGGAAGCGTTTTCATTTCCAGTAACTTGCGCAATGTGGTGCGTGCATTCAGATACCGCTTGCGGTCCTGCAGGTCTGCATGGGTGAGCAACACCTGTGCACTGTGCAGGCCGTGTTGCTGCAGGCAGGACTCGTAGGCTTGAATCAGCCCCATCTGTCCCACGGCCGCTGCAGCCTGCAGTTCAAAGATTGCGCGTGGGCGTTTTTGCCACTTCAACCGATGCATGCCCGCAGCAATGGCTCCGGAAGAAGTCAGTATAACTTCCTTGCCCGAGGCAACCAGGCCCGCGAGTTGCGAGGCCAGGACGGAAATGGCCTGCATGTTCAGGCCATGCCCATCCCGAGTGATCAGGGAACTGCCCACCTTGATGACCCAGCGTTTACCGGAGGTGGCCTGTGTGCGTTTACTGCTCATGCAGGTAAGTATAAATGTTTTTGCTCAATTCCTCGGTACCTGCCTTGCTGAGTGCCGATACGGCATACACCGGTCCTTTCCATTTCAAAGCTGTCACGCATTTCCGGATGATACGTTCGCACTCATCAGCATCAAACAGGTCTGTCTTGTTGAAGACCAGCCAGCGGTCCTTGGCTACAAGGTCAGCACTGTAGCGGTGAAGTTCGTTCGATACCGAGTGATAGTCCTTGCAAAGGTCCCTTCCAGATTCTGTAGGTTCCAACTCAAGCATATGCAACAACAGGCCGGTGCGAGAAAGGTGTCTCAGGAATCGGGTGCCCAGGCCAACTCCCTCTGCAGCCCCCTCGATCAGGCCGGGTATGTCTGCGATCACGAAACTTTTCTGAGGTGCGACATATACAACTCCCAGGCTCGGGTAAAGTGTCGTGAAAGGATAGTCGGCCACTTTAGGCGTAGCGGAGGACAGGGCACGCAGCAGGGAAGATTTGCCGGCATTGGGCAGACCCAGCAGGCCTACATCCGCCAGCAACTTGAGTTCCATGTGCAGGTCCCGTGTATCGCCAGGTTTTCCTGGAGTCGTCTTGCGGGGGGCACGCTGGGTGGAACTCTTGAACCGGGCGTTCCCCAGCCCGTGTGCGCCACCTTTGGCAACCAGCAAACGGTCCCCATGGGTTGTCAGGTCGCCAATGACTTCTTCGGTATGGACATCCTTGATCAGGGTCCCGGGTGGAACCCGGATGGTTGTGTCTTCACCGCTTTTGCCAGTGCGATTCCTGCCCATACCATCTTGGCCGCGTTGTGCCTTGAAAGAGCGAACGTGCCGGAAATCAGCCAGTGTGTTCAGGTTTTCATCGGCCAGCAGGTATATGCTGCCACCGTCCCCGCCGTCCCCACCGTCCGGTCCTCCCAGCGGTACGAACCGTTCACGCCTGAAGCTGAGACAGCCACTTCCACCGTTGCCGGCCTGTACATGTATCGTTGTCTCGTCAACAAACTTCATGAGTTTCCGTACACCTCGCAGTCAAAAAAGCCCCGACGATGCGGGGCTTTTCAATCCAATCGGTAATCCGGTAGGGTTACTGCATCATATCCACGCGTACAAATTTTCTGTTCCGGGGTCCCTTGGTTTCAAATACCACACGTCCATGGGCCTTGGCGAACAGGTTGTCGTCCCGCCCCCTGCCAATATTTTCACCGGCGTGAAATCGTGTGCCGCGCTGGCGTACGATGATGCTCCCGGCGCTGACCTGTTGCCCACCAAAGCATTTTACCCCGAGCCGTTTTGAATTCGAATCGCGACCGTTACGGGAACTGCCCCCTGCTTTTTTGTGTGCCATAACCTGACCTCTATTTTGAAATATCCGTGATCTTGACCTGAGTATAGTGCTGTCTGTGCCCCATGCGCTTCATATAGTTCTTCCTGCGCTTGAACTTGATGACCTCTACTTTTTTGGCCCTGGAATTGTCCTGCACTTCTGCTGTCACTTTACCACCTTTGACATAGGGTGTGCCAATGGATACGTCTTCACCATCCGCCAGCAGCAGCACCTGGTCAAACTCGACTTTCTTGCCGGGGTCTAGGCCCAGCTTTTCGACCTTGATCTGGTCCCCCTTGTGGACAAGATACTGTTTGCCACCTGTGGCGATTACTGCGTACACCAGGAAATCTCCGGAATATGGGCTGAAAAGAGGCGCAATTCTAGCGGGCGGACTTGAATGGGTCAATCCAAACCAGCCAATAAAATTTCCCTGTAACAAAATCACCGCCTGACGGTCATCAAACAGGGTAAAATAAACAAATATGGATTTCAGGGAGGTACAACGTTTAGTAGCTGATGACATGGAGGGTGTCAATGCCGTCATTCGGCGATATCTGCATTCCGACATCGCCTTGATCAACCAGATCATCAATTACATCATCAGCAGTGGCGGCAAGCGTATGCGTCCGTTGCTTGCACTGCTGTGCGCCCGCGCCTGCGGGTATGAGGGAGACAAGCACCTGCTCGTCGCTGCCATCACCGAATTTATTCATACTGCCACGCTGCTGCACGATGACGTGGTAGATAACTCGAGCATGCGGCGAGGCCAAGAGACAGCCAATCTCATCTGGGGCAATGAATCCAGCATTCTGGTCGGGGATTTTATATTTTCACGCTCGTTCGAAATGATGGTCGAGGTGGGTACGATGCGGGTAATGGAAATCCTGGCCCATGCATCCAATACCATTGCCGAGGGTGAAGTCATGCAGCTTATGAACAGCCACGATCCGGATTCTACTGAAGAGCACTACATGCTCGTGATCCAGTCCAAAACTGCAAAGCTGTTTGAAGCCGCCTGCCAGCTTGGAGCGGTACTGTCCGGACAACCACAGAAGGTTGAAGAGGCCTGCACCAAATACGGGATGCATATTGGCACCGCCTTTCAACTCAAGGACGACGTACTGGATTACCAGTCCTCACCGGAAGAGATGGGCAAAAATCTGGGAGAGGACCTGACCGAAGGCAGGCCCACCTTACCGCTGATCCATGCACTGAGGAAAAGTAACAAAGACAAGGCCGAATTAATCCGTGATGCCATCATCCATGGTGGCAAACGGCACATGCGTGAAGTGATGGCTGCAATACACGATACCGGGGCGATTGCCCACACCTTGGAAACTGCTCGAAAGCACGCACGCAGTGCAAGACTTCATCTTGAAATGCTGCCAGATAACGAATACCGGAGTGCGCTGGAAGGTCTGACCGAGTTTGCAATTTCCCGAACCTCGTAAAAATTTCCCTGTCGCCAGAACTTTTTTGAACGGTTCGAGAATTTTGCAGTTACACCGGGAGGAGAACCTGTTATTTTTAGGTGCCGGTTATCGTATGTGAACAGACAGCGGAGTGTAGCTCAGCTTGGTAGAGCACTGCCTTCGGGAGGCAGGGGTCGGAGGTTCAAATCCTCTCACTCCGACCAGATTTAGTCGGTCCTTTCGGGTCACATGGGTGATATTTTGACCGAGTCCGGGAAAAAGATCCGTATTGAAGTGCTAAATTCAGGATGTTTGCGCTTCAGCATTTTCAGAATCGAGTTGAAGCTTTTTGCCTCGATATCCAAATCCTCAATATCTTCACTTTTGGCGGTCCACGTGTCGGCTTCCTTGTCCCAGTGGAAGGTCACACGCTGATCGTCCAGTCTGTAAGTGATTGCCATCGTCATCTGGTAGTAGTGAATACAGGTCCAGCGTAAAAAGGAAACGTTAAGATTTTATGATGCCTTGGCTAAAGGTTGATGAATGAACCGGTAGTTGAACTGAAGCCTGCGACAGGGTGCACGGAGCCAGCCCCGTGGTGCAAGGTAACGCTTTACTCAAGGCCTGCTTGCAATGGGATGCCGTGACTGGGCGGAGGAACCCGTAGCCCCCTGATGTCAGGGGGCTACGGATTGTGTCTCGAATATGTTGAGCGGCTCCGGTTACATAAACCGGTTCAGGTCAATCCAGATGTTGCAACACCGCACTCATGCTGTCCTTGGCATCGCCAAACAGCATTTCGGTGTTGTCATGGAAGAACAGGGGGTTGTCAACCCCGGCATATCCGGATGCCATGCTGCGTTTGAGCACAATACAGGATTTCGCTTTCCACACTTCAAGCACAGGCATACCGGCAATCGGGCTGTTCGGGTCCGTCTGTGCACTGGGGTTTACGATATCGTTGGCTCCGATCACCAGTGAAACATCGGTGTCCGGAAAGTCCTCATTGAGTTCGTCCATCTCCAGGACGATGTCGTACGGGACCTTTGCCTCAGCAAGCAACACATTCATGTGGCCGGGCAGACGCCCGGCAACGGGATGTATACCGAAGCGTACATTTATGCCTTTGGAACGCAGTTTCTTGGTAATTTCGCTGACGATCCCCTGGGCCTGCGCAACAGCCATTCCGTACCCTGGTACAAATATGACATCGCTGGCATCTTTCAGCAGTCCTGCAACTTCTTCCGCGTTGGTGGAAGTCACCTCGCCAGCTTCGGTATCAACGGCGGTTCCGCTCGATGTGCCAAACCCGCCCAGGATAACGCTCAGGAACTTCCGGTTCATGGCGCGGCACATGATGTAACTCAGGATTGCACCACTGGAGCCGACCAGTGACCCCACTACGATCAGTGCAATGTTGCCCAGCATAAAGCCGGTTGCGGCCGCCGCCCAGCCAGAATAGCTGTTCAGCATGGAGACGACGACTGGCATGTCGGCACCGCCAATAGCCATGATGAGGTGGATTCCGATTATAAAGGCAATGACAGTCATGGCAAGTAGCGGGTAGAGTCCGGATCCATGTGAGCCTGCAGTCAGGAACACGTACCCGAAATACACACAGGCCAGCAAGGCAACCAGGTTCAGCCAGTGCCTGCCTGGTAGCATCAGTGGCTTGCCACTTATGATGCCCTTCAGTTTTCCGAAGGCGATCACAGAACCTGTGAATGTAATCGCACCAATGAAGACGCCAAGATAAACCTCGACCTCATGGATGATTTTATCGGCCCCAGTAAAGTGGGCATTGGGGTCCAGGTAGCTCGAGACACCGACCATTACGGCAGCCAGTCCAACAAAACTGTGCAGGATGGCAACCAGTTCAGGCATTTGCGTCATCTCGACACGTGATGCGACAAATGCGCCGATGAGGCCGCCAATTATCATGGCGGGAAACAGTTTTTCAAATCCTCCGACCTGGCCGCTCAGTATGGTCGCCACGATCGCAATCGCCATGCCCAGCATGCCGCAGAGGTTGCCGCGCCGTGCAGACTCCTGATTACTCAAGCCGTTCAAGCTAAGAATAAAGAGAGCGCCAGCTGCGAGGTAAGATGCTGTCAGTAATTGTGGATTCATGCGTGCGATCTCCCTTATTCTTCCTTACGAAACATCTGCAACATGCGTTGCGTGACAAAAAAACCACCACCGATATTGATTGAGGCAATCAGTACAGACACGGTTGCCAGGATCATGATCAGACCACTGCTGCTGCCAATCTGCAGGATCGCACCGATGATGATCACGCTGCTGATGGCATTCGTTACGCTCATCAAAGGTGTGTGCAATGCAGGTGTGACGTTCCAGACTACCCAGTAGCCGATAAAGCAGGACAGTACGAAAACGGTAAAGTGCTGCATGAATTCCGGTGGGGCGTAGTTGCCCAGTCCCAACAGGGCGAGGGCCGCGACGATCAGGGTGATGGCGAATTTGATTCCGCTTTTTTTCCTTTGGGGCTTCTCTGCAACGGGTGCTTCAGCGGGTGCCGTTTGAGCAGGTGCTGCAGAGACTGCAATGGGAGGGGGTGGCCAAGTGATCTCGCCTTGGTGGATAACCGTGGTTCCCCGGATCACATCGTCTTCCATGTCAACAGTCAGGTTGCCATCTTTTTCTGGCGTCATGTCGCTCAACAGGTGGCACAGGTTGGAACCGTACAGCTGACTGGACTGGGTAGGCAGGCGACTGGGCAGATCCATGTAGCCGATCAGCGTAACGCCATGCCTGACGACGACCTCGCCGGGACTGGTCAGTTCACAGTTCCCTCCCTGTTCTGCAGCCAGGTCAACCACAACACTGCCATCCTTCATGAGTTCAACCATGTCTGCAAGAATCAGTTTGGGTGCAGGCTTGCCTGGAATCAATGCGGTAGTGATGATGATGTCGACTTCTTTTGCCTGTTCCCTGAACAGGGTCATTTCTGCTTCGATGAATTCCTTGCTCATGACTTTGGCGTAGCCGCCTGATGTACTGCCATCTTCCTCTTCTTCAAATTCCAGTTCCAGGAACTGTGCGCCCATACTCTCGACTTGCTGTTTTACTTCTGGACGTGTATCGAATGCGCGGACGATGGCTCCAAGCCCATTTGCTGTGCCAACGGCCGCAAGGCCTGCAACCCCGGCACCAATGACCATGATTTTTGCCGGAGGAACCTTTCCCGCAGCTGTTATCTGACCGGTGAAAAACCGACCAAAATGGTTCGAGGCTTCAATCACTGCGCGATAACCTGCGATATTGGCCATTGAAGACAGGGCATCCAGCTTCTGTGCACGGGAGATCCTGGGTACGGAGTCCATGGCCATCACTGTCACGTTGCGGGCTTTCAGCTTGTCCATCAGGTCTTCATTCTGGGCTGGCCAGATAAAGCTGATCAGGGTAGTGCCTTCATGCAGCAATTCAGCCTCATGGATACCCAGTCCCGGATGTTCCTCAGGGGCACGGACCTTGAGTATTATGTCGGAATCGGCCCAGAGCTGCTTCGTATCCGTGACTACGGTAACCCCCGCATCCCGGTAGGCGTCATCACTGAATTTTGCGCGCGCGCCGGCACCAGCCTCGATTACACACTCATAGCCCAGTTTCTGCAGCCGGCCGGCCGTGTTAGGCGTCATAGCTACGCGACATTCGTTTTGATGGATTTCATTTGGCACACCAATTTTCATGTTTGAAATTTCCTTGAATGACTTGAGTTAGGGTTGAACAATCAATCCAGCCGAGGTCCCCAGTGAATTTTGAACAACTCGAAACCGGTTGAGGGCATCGTTGTACATACGCTGTATCAGTAGTGGGGAGAGCCGGCTGGGGTGTCTAGTTGTGTCTGTTGTTTTCACGCAGGGCGGCTATACTATATAATTATGGTCTACACGGCCACAGGAAAATGCTCCCCTGCAGGAAAAACGGCGCTGTTTGTAGATTTCAGTCTGAATTACCTGATTTATTTACCGTCAGTGGTACCCGCACGAGTTTACATCTCCTGCCACAGTATTTATAGGTGCGGATGAACGCATGTGCCTGAGACAGAAACCGTTGGGACTGTACAGGCCGATCTGGTACGCTGGCCGGAAATGATGCAAGGCCTCTCTCCTGAACCTGCTGCATTTCTGGAAGAATCGTCACCAGAAATTTCTTCTGTCATTGCTGCGGTCGACTTGGGCTCAAACAGCTTTCACATGGTGGTTGCGCGTGACCAGCACGGGCAACTGAAAATTGTTGACAGGATTCGTGAGATGGTGCGCCTGGGTGCGGGTCTTGATGCATCAGGCATGATTTCACAGGAAGCGCAGGACCGTGCCATCGGATGCCTGAGGCGTTTTGGTCAGCGTATGCAGGAGATGCATGCTCATTCGGTGCGCGTGGTGGGCACCAACACGTTTCGCAGGGCCAAGAACAGTGGTGCGTTCATACAACGTGCAGAAGAGGCACTCGGTCACCCCATCCAAGTCATTTCAGGTGTTGAGGAAGCTCGCCTGGTATACCACGGTACGACCCATTCCATCACAGGGCCACAGGGAAAGTGGCTGGTCGTTGATATCGGCGGCGGGAGTACTGAAGTGATCATAGGGGAAAAACGTGAGCCCATTCTGATGGAAAGCGTGCAGATGGGCTGCGTAGGAATGAGCCAGAGGTTTTTCGAACAGGGTAGTTTGGAGAAAAAGAGATTCAAGAAAGCCCTGGTCGAAGCCAAACTGCAATTGCAACCGATCATTGCCTCAGTCAGGAAACTCGGCTGGAATTACGTGGTGGGTACGGCCGGTACGATTCGCACCATTGACCAGCTAATGCGTGAGCTCGATTTCAGTGACCGGGGCATCACATACGAAGGCATTCAGGCCCTGATCACCGAGTTGAATACAGCCAAGCAAATCGAAAATGTCCAGTTCAGTTCTCTGGCTCCTGAGCGCACGCCGGTTTTCGCGGGAGGGCTGGTCGTGCTGAAGGCGATCTTTGCAGAACTGGGGATCAAGGAAATGGTGGCTTCAGAGGGCGGGTTGAGGGAAGGACTGCTGTTTGACCTGGCTGGGCGTATCCACCACCAGGATACACGTGACCGGACCGTGTTTTCACTGATGCGCCGGTATCATGTCGATTTCAAGCATGCTGCAAGGATCAAATCCACTGCCCTGCATGCGCTCGACAAGATGTCTGGTGTGCTGGAAATCGACCGGGACCTCGCCTACCCGTTTTTGATATGGGCTGCAGACCTGCACGAAATTGGCCTGGATATTTCTCATTCGCGCTACCACAGACATGGGGCCTATGTATTGAACAATGGTGACCTGCTCGGCTTTTCATGGAACGAGCAACGCCTGCTTGCCTGCCTGGTGGGCAACCACCGCCGCAAGATCAATATGGAGCTGGTAAATCAATTGCCGGCCCGCTGGCAGGAACAGGCCATTTACATGATCGTCATTTTACGGTTTGCAGTGCTGGTGAACCGCGATCGGGTATCGAAAAAGATTCCCCCCGTCAAGATCACCAGACACACGCAATACATCAAGATTGCATTGGCCCAGAGGTGGCTGAAGCGGCATCCGCTTACAGTTGCCGAACTTGAGCAGGAGGAAAACTATCTGAAGGCTTTGGGCATCGATGTGAAAATCGGTGGGCTGGTGGGCTCTGTACGCAATGACCTGTCTCAGACTGCGCGTTCAGCATCCAGCTAATAGGTGACCCGTGCAAACTGGTTCAGCAGCGCCTGCTGTGCGCTGTATGAGTCTGTTTCACTTTCCGGAATGTTGTATGTGCCGTCAGACT
>MKWU01006595.1_pt1 | contig 11694 bp, 10 predicted proteins | sample 809101 | NCBI WGS metagenome assembly MKWU01 (sample SAMN05860141, study PRJNA318959) | sponge metagenome | host: Aplysina aerophoba | place: Slovenia: Piran, Adriatic Sea, Gulf of Piran | collected 2013-05-07
ACGTACCTCCGCCTTCCCGACCCCGTCTGTCCCTGCTCGGGCACCCGCCGTTTACCTACGTATCCACCCCCCGTTTACCCCTGTACACACCAGCCACCCGCCGCTCCCACCCCCCCCCCCCCCCCCCCCCCCCCCCCCCCCCCCCCCCCCGTTCCCCCGTGTCCCCCCCAGCCCCCCGCAGCTCCGACCGCCCCGTCCCCCCGAACCCCCCCGCCTCCACGTTTCCGGCCTCCCCTTGGATCACCCAGGTTCCCGAAGAAACCTACCCCCCTCACCATCACACCCTCTTCGTCGCATCCCTAACCTCCTTCCTCGACCTTGCGGCCACCGAACCGTCGCACATCCGGGACCCCCGCTCCGCGGCCGGCGAACCCGCACGATCTCCCAGGTCAGAGCCCCATTTAAAACCTAGGAGAGCCCGGGCTGCCGGCGTCTCTGTAGACACCTGCTTCGCCCGGCTGGAGGAGCCGCCCCGGAACCCCCGCCACCGGCCCCTTCCCGGTTGTCCACCTGGCGTTCTAGCCTCTCCGAGCCTGTCCAGGCCGCCGCGGCGGGGCGGAGGCACTAGAGACCCGGTTGCGGGGCCGGAGGGGTGGGGGACAGCCGGTAGCGGCCGGCGGGATGCAGTCTGTGGGACGTCTAGGGCGGTCGACCAGGCGGCGACAGCGGTAAACGGGGGTGGGTACCTGTGTCGCCGGGCGAAGGTAGGGATGGTCGGGGACCAGCTTTCCAGTGTCGCTGCCGGCGGGGTGAAACCCCAGGTCAGGGACCGGAGTACGCGGGGGAGTACGCGGGGGAGTACGCGGAGTACGCGGAGTACGCGGGTGCCGCTGGGTGGTCTTCGGTGTGGACATGTGTCGCCGCTCCGGGCGGGGGGCCGGTGACCGTTGGTTTGGTGAAGACCGGGCTGAGCGTCTCGACATGAGTTCGCTTGTTTGCCGTCCTGTGGGCGCTGGCCCGTCTGGTGTGTGGGCCTTTCTTGGGGTAGCGGGGTTGTCCCTGGGGGCTGGGCCTTGTAGGCGGGGGGGCGTGCCGTGTCGGCGTGTCCGTCGTTGCCTTGTCTCGCTGCGCCGGTCGGCCTGATCTGGGTTGGGTCCGGTGGGGTGTGGGTTGTGGAGTGCCGGGCTCTGCCTCGATTGGTAACCGTCGGGGGGAGCCGGGGCGGTGCAGCCGACGTGGGTGAGAGGCAGGCGCCACCGAGGACGTAACCGTGCCGTGGAGCGGGCGCGGTGTTCTCCCAGGTCAGGGACCGGAGTACGCGTCGGAGTACGCGTGGGAGTACGCGGCGGTTGGGTGGGGAACCTGGCGTTGCTTCGCTCGGAGGGGAGGGCATTGTGGCATCGCAGGGTGGCGGTGCTGGTTCGAGGAGGCCACGGATCTTGTGGCCCTGGTCGAGGTCGCTGAGGTTAGGGGGGCCGGCGCTGGCTGTTAGAGCACTCTCTGTCCGTTCCGCTCCGATAGGGGACACCGTGTCGTTGTCGGTCAGCTGTTGGCAAGGGTGTCTGGCATTGTTTCGGTTGCGGTCTCGGGGGCGACGCCCCTCGGTTTTGTGCAGCAATCGCGGGGAGTCGTTGTATGTTTCTGGCCTGCGGGGCCGGTGTGGGATCTGGGTCTGTTGTCGGTTCGGCGGGCCGGGCGGCAGCGGCTCGATAGGGTACGCTGGCAGATGTCTGGGTTCTGCCACGGGCTGTTTCGCACCGTCCCACGTCGGCGGCGAGGCGGGGGGATGACACGACCGTTGTCCTTGGACACAGACTGACCTGTTAGACAGTCAACCTTGTGGGTACTGTCTGTTTGGTTCCCGTTTCCTCAGGTTGGCTCACGGTTCCCCCCCGCCCCCGTCGGCATCCGGTAGCCGACGCGGGGCTCGGCGAAGATGTAGGTGGGGTTTGCCGGGTCGTCGACTAGTTTCGGGCGGGGTCCCACCAGTAGGGTGCGCAACGTTTGCACGTTCCCCGGCTTTCCCGGAGTTCTCCATACCCGCCTCAGCAGCGGGTCGTGGGGCAACACCCGCCCGGCCTTCATCGGGAGCGCCGCCAGTAGGTCGAACTCGGTGAGTGTCAGCGGCGGCGGTCGTCCCGACAACTGTCACCCTCCGGTCGGTGTGGTCGATGGTCAGGTCGCCCAGCATGAAGGGTTCCTCCGGCGTCGGGAATGGGGGTTCCCCGAACCGGTGCAGGGCCGCCCGCACCCTGGCGACCAGTTCCGTGGGTGGGAAGGGCTTGACGATGTAGTCGGTGGCCCCCTTGTCCTCCACTCTGGCGACCGTCTCGTCCCTGCCGTAGGCCGACAGGAAGATGACCGGGATGCGGGAGACTGCCACTATGTCCTCCATCAGTAACAACCCCGTCCAGTAACAACCCCGTCGTGCTCCGCCAGCATCAGGTCCAGCAGCACAAGCTGGGGGCTGTGTTCCCCTATCATCGGCAGCGCCTCCCCCGGCTCTGTGGTGTGCGCTACCGCTACCGGGGCACCAAAATTCCCACATCATGGGAGAGCACAACCACAGAACCAGCTACACCAAAGGCCTGAACACACCGAGAGCCGGATGCGTCCGAAGCTGCGGGTCCGCATCACGAGGGCGGGCCACAGAAACCCACCAGCCGGAACGCTGACAGGGCGCCCCGGTCCGACCCTACATCCTGGGAGTTCGGAGTTCCGCGATCGGGACACTCGTGGAACGAACCACCCGACACACGATGCTGTTGCACCTCCCCACCCATGGCTGGCCACCGCGAAGGGAAACGGGTTAAGAACGGGCCTGCTCTGGCCGGCCACGGCGCCCAGGCCGTCGCTGCAGCCCTCAATGGTCGACCCCGCAAAACGCTCGGCTATAGAACCCCAGCCGAGGCGCTAACCGAACAGCTAGACTCCCTCAAACAAGGCAGCGTTGCGACGGCCCCTTGAACCTGGTCGGTCCTCCGTCGTCTAAGACGGTGACGCCGCCGTGCTGGGCACCGGTCAGGGAGCGGGCCCCGTCCACCACCCCCTTGCAGAACAGTGTTCAGGTCCTGGGTCTCGGTGATGCGGATGCTGGCTCGGCTCATGCGGGAGAGGTGGTCTCCTGGCGGCTGATGTCCGGGATTTCCCTCCGGTTCTCTGCTCGGTTCAAGGATACGCGTCGCTTTAGCGTGATTGTACGGTTGCTATAGCACGCTGTTCAGCCTCAGAGACCCGATTACTACCCATACTTCACTGATACTGTCACCGATAATTCACTGTATTGCCATACTCTGTTTTCTACAATGTGACCTGAGAGGCTATCCATAAGCCCGCCAAAGGAGTGATGGCAGTTTCCGTACATAGTGTCCGGCGACTGGCTGTCCTCGGGGTTCTGGCTGTCACAGCCGTGTTATCGGCTTGCGGAGATAGTCCGGCACCGACATCTGTCACTGCTCACACGCCCGCTTCTACAGCACCAGAAACCACTACGACCGCACCCCTGAGCACGACCACATCCACTACGTCGACGTCGACGACCGTTCCCGCAGGGTCTACGTCTCCGACATCCGAACCTACTAGCGCATCCGTCGACGCCGACATCAGCGTGGATGCCGACACGGTCTGGGAAGAGGTCTTCAGTACCTTCACCCCCTCAGAGCAGTCGTGTATCCGCGAAGCGGTGGATGAAGCGTTACTGGAGTCGGTACTGGACCGGCGTGTCCTGGAGTCCTCCGAGGTTCCCGAGCAGTGGGAAGTCTCGATATTCTCCTGCCTCGCTCCCAAAACGGCCCGCGCGCTGTTCCTTTCCTACATGATCGGCGGGATGGAAGCCGACGAAGAATCGGGTACGGAATTGACCGCGGAAGAGATGTCCTGCTTACGTGAGTGGGTGGCCGGTGTCGATGTGGGCGACGCGGTCGCCGATCTCGCGGATGAGGACTCTGCTGTGGCCGCGGAGTTGTTTTCCGGCATGTTTTCTTGCCTCACAGACCTGTTCCTCTCCATGATGGTCTCGGAGATTGCTATGGATGGGGTGGAGTTGGGCGAGGAGGAAATGTCCTGTCTGCGGGAGTGGGCGGCCGGTACCGACATGGGCACCCTGGTTGCCGGGTTCAATGATGAAGATCCATCGGTGCTCGGCGATTTCGTATCCGCATTGTTCGGTTGCGTCCCGGACGTGTTCCTCTCGATGATGTTCGAGGAGACAGGTTTGGAGTTCGGCGAGTTCAGCGAAGACGAGGCGTCTTGTCTGCGCGAGTGGGCGACCGGCGCCGACTGGTCGGCCTTCTTCGCCGGGTTTGCCTCCGATGACCCTTCAGTGCTCGCCGAGTTCGTACCCGCGTTGTTGGGTTGCGTCCCGGACGTGTTCCTCTCCGCGATGCTCGAAGACGTGGGAGTAGCCTTCGGTGATTTGACCGAAGACGAGGCGTCTTGTCTGCGCGAGTGGGTGACCGACGCCGATTTCGGAGCGCTGTTCACCGGCGATCCCGACGCCGCCTTGGCCTTTGTTCCGGATCTACTTGAGTGCATTCCCGACCTTCTCGACGGTTCCGTACCACCCGAACCCGTAGAAGTAGTGGCATCCCTAACCCTCGCGTTCGAGGACGCCACTGCCGTCACGATCGATGAGCAGGCGCACGGCGAATTAGACGAACCGGATGAACCCGACTACTTCGTATTCGACGCCGTGGAGGGCGAGCTGTATCAGATAGACGTGGCCCTGGGAACATTGGACGATTCTGTGCTGGCGGTGTACGACACCGACGAGTGGCAGTTGGCTTACAACGACGACCACGGTGGCTCGTGGGCCTCCCGGGTCTTCTGGAAGGCTCCGAGTTCGGGGAGCTACTACGTCGAAGTTGCCTCATGGGGTGACGGAACCGGCTCCTACACGCTGACCGTTGCCGCCTCCGACATCATCGACGATCACGCCGACACGATCGCAGAAGCCACATCCGTGATAACCGGTGGGACGGTTCCCGGTGTGGTGGACTACACCGGCGATATCGACCTGTTCGCACTCGACGCCGTCGAGGGCGAGCTGTATCAGATAGGCGTGGCCCTGGGAACGTTGGACGATTCTGTGCTGGCGGTGTACGACACCGACGAGTGGCAGTTGGCGTACAACGACGACCACGAGGACTTGTCAGCCTCTCGAATCCTTTGGATGGCTCCGAGTTCGGGCAGCTACTACATCAAGGTTGCCTCACCGGGTGACGGAACCGGCTCTTACACGCTGACCGTTGCCGCCTCCGACATCATCGACGATCACGCCGACACGATCGCAGAAGCCACATCCGTGATGGTCGGTGGGACGGTTCCCGGTGTGGTGGACTACACCGGCGATATCGACCTGTTCGCACTCGACGCCGTGGAAGGCGAGCTGTATCAGATCGACGTGACCCTGGGAACGTTGGACGATTCTGTGCTGGCGGTGTACGACACCGACGAGTGGCAGTTGGCTTACAACGACGACCACGAGGACTTGTCAGCCTCTCGAATCCTTTGGATGGCTCCGAGTTCGGAGAGCTACTACGTCCAGGTTGCCTCGTTGGGTGACGGAACCGGCTCTTACACGCTGACCGTTGTCGCCCCCGACATTGTCGACGATCACGCCGACACGATCGGAGAGGCCACATCCGTGATAACCGGTGGCGCGGTTCTTGGTGTGGTGGATTACCCCGGCGATGTCGACCTGTTCGCACTCGACGCCGTGGAAGGCGAGCTGTATCAGATAGACGTGGCCCTGCGAACGTTGGATGATTCTGTGCTGGCGGTGTACGACACCGACGAGTGGGAACTGGCTTACAACGACGACCACGGTGGCTCGTGGGCCTCCCGGGTCTTCTGGGAAGCTCCGAGTTCGGGGAGCTACTACATCAAGGTTGCCTCACCGGGTGACGGAACCGGCTCCTACACGCTAACCATCATCCTTCGATAGAGTCGGCTCGGTGGATTCTCAAATGCCAGCCATAAGGGTTCGCCGACTGGTCCACTTGTCCGGGGGATTCCAGCGCTCTCCCCGGGCACCATCGACACTCACGCCGTCCGGGTTGGGCTGTGTTCAATAGTGGTCGTAACGCTGGTGTCCTCGGCCGTACGCCAACGGTCGCGCACGGTCACGGCTAGGAGCACTTGGTCAGCCGAGATCGCGTTGCCGCTGTAGGGTGTGACCCTGGACCGCCTACGGAATCGCAGGAGTGCAGCGTTGTCTGGACATTCTGCCGGCTCTTGGTGGTCATTGTCGCTGTCCTGTTGGTGGCCTGCGGCGGTGGAGATCCCGGCGATGTTCCGTCCACATCCACATCCAGCCCAGCCCCGGCCACTGGCGAAACTGTGGCTACGGCTGCCACGCCGGCTCCGGCCACCACCGCACCGCAGGCCACAGGGGATGTCGGATCCCAACCCACCAGTGGTACTCAGTCCAGTGTCGTACCGGTTGCCAGCGAGGACAGCGCAGCCGGAGGAACGACCCAGGGAGAGTACGTCTCTGTCAGCGCCGGGTACGGCCATAACTGCGCGCTGAAGAGCGACGGCGCTGTGGTCTGCTGGGGCTATGACGAAGACGGTCAAGCCACGCCGCCCGAGGGCAAGTTCGCCTCCGTCAGCGCCGGCAGGGGTCACACGTGTGGCATGAGGACGGACGGGTCGGTGACTTGCTGGGGCTGGGACGAGTATGGTCAAGCCACGCCGCCCGAGGGCAAGTTCGCCTCCGTCAGCGCCGGGTACGGCCATAACTGCGCGCTGAAGAGCGACGGCGCTGTGGTCTGCTGGGGCTATGACGAAGACGGTCAAGCCATGCCGCCTGAGGGGGAGTTCGCCTCCGTCAGTGCCGGGAACACCCATACCTGCGGGGTAAGGGCGGACGGCTCAATTGTCTGCTGGGGCGACGATGGGTTTGTACAAGCCTCGCCGCCTGAGGGGGAGTTCGCCTCGGTCAGCGCTGGGGGTATCGACACCTGCGGGGTGAGGAAGGACGGGTCGGTGACTTGCTGGGGTAATAGCTTTTTCTTGTACCGGCCTGAGGGGAAGTTCGCCTCCGTCAGCGCCGGGCGGTTCCATGTCTGCGGGCTGATGAAAGACGGATCGGTGGCCTGCGGGGGTGATGACAGCGAGGGTCAAGCCACGCCGCCCTAGCCGTAGTGTGTCTCTGTCAGCGCCGGGGAACGCACGCTCCGTGGATGTCGCGGTCGCCTCACCGGGTGCGTTACCGGCTCTTACACGCTAACCATCATCGTTCGATAGAGCCGGCTCCGAGGACCCTCAAAAGCCAGCCGTAGGTGGGTTCGCCGGTTGACGAACCAACTCGTCCGAGATTACTGAAGCTAGTGAGAGACCCCTCCTGCGAGGGCTTCCAGCGCTCTCCCCGCGCACCATCAACACTCACACTGTCCGGCCCGGGCGACCACACGTCACCGGCACGAGGTTTCCGTTTCATCGGATTCTGGTGCCAGGAACGACTACGAGATATTTCGGCGGGCTGGCGGACCGGTAGGCAATACGTGGAGAACCGCGTCCGGTTCGCGATCCCCCGGAGGATCAACCGATACCGGAGGCTACAAACTTGCCGATATACCAGGCCGCGGCACCGCCGAGTCCGGCGATCAGCATGTTCTCGAGACCGGCGCGTGTCTTGCCGGTGCGCGCAACGATCGATTTGACCAACCCTACTGCGAACAGGCCAGCGGCGGTTAGAGCGCCGGCCCACCAGAGCCCGACCGTGGTGTCGTCGGTGAACACGAAAGGGAGAACGGACGTGAGCGCGCCAGCGAGAAAGAGCAGACCCGACATGGCCATGGCGGTGACCGGAGAGCGTCGTTCGGAGTCGACGATGCCGAACTCCAGCACTTTCATCGCATTCAGCATACCTTCGTCCGAACGGTCGAATACAGCCACGATTTCTGCCACGTCCTCGTCGGTGAGGCCCATAGCCGCGAACATGCTGCCTAATTGGTCCAATTCCTTCTGGCGGTGATATCGAATGTGGACCCGCTCCAACTCGATCTCCGCCGCTAGCACATCATCCTGAGACTTGGTCGCCAGATACTCCCCGGCCGCCATGGATACAGCCCCTGCAATCCCTCCGGCCACGCCTGCCAACAGCACCTGGTCGGCGTTGAAGCCGCCACCGACCACGCCAGCGATGAGCAACAGCATCGACACCAGCCCATCGTTGACGCCCAGGATGATGTCCCGCCAGTACGGCCGGCTATCGCCGATATGGCTCTGATACGCGGGTGTCGCCGCTTCGCTCTGCGGCACCGCGTCTCCCTTGTTCACGGTGGCCGTACCAGCCCTTCCGACAGTCGGAGACACCACCTTCCATGCTAGCGCCGCGTCGGCGGCCGAGACGCGTTGGCTGGGGCGATGCGCAGGCGGAGCCATCTGGACTCGGAGCCGGCGTACCGATCGGTGTTGCACCGGCACTCGCCGGGCGCCCCGCCGCTGAACACCCTGGCGGGTCCGGGCTGAACACGCGCACCGTGGCTCGCGGGGATTCCCGAATCCATCCCGGATAGTGGCTTCAGCTACCTTGATCGGCCATCCTCTTTCACGCTCACCAGCCCTCCAAGTCGTGAATGCATCCTACGGGGACTTTCGCTGTCCACCCCGGCACCATGTCTGGAACCGAGTCGTCTGGCGGGACCACGGATCGAGGCTGTGCCTCTAGGTGGAACCGGAACCGGAACTGATGAGCGGGGTGCCGCTTGTCTCGGGGGTCGCTGATACGTTCGCGGGCGGCGGTGAGGAGCGGGCGTATCCAATACAGCGGGTAAGCTTTGCGGCCTCGGTGTCTGTGGGTTTCGTTCTGGGTTCGGTGTCGTACGTCGCCCGAGTCGCTGGATGGCGAGCCGGATCACATGCGACGGGTCTGCTACCTGCCAAAGCGTTCGGGAGCCGCCCCGCGGGCCACGCCTGGCAGCCCTCACAGAGATCCAACACGTGTTTGGGTGGTTTGATCCGGGGACGGTCTCCCACAACTTTGACCTGACTAGCCCGATCACCTGCTGGAACACGAGGTTATGAGTCAGAGCGCCACATAGTCGTAGCGGGTTGTTGTCGTATAATCCGGACGGTGGGGTAACGAAACGCTGTTGACCTCTACGTACCACCAGATCAGAAGGGATAGTTGATGTCGTTGAGCGACGATCACAAGGCAGCGATCGCTAAGGGTAGGAGTGAGGCACGTGCCGTACGGGCTTATCTTGATGCCGTCGCTACCAAGACGCCCCGTCGTGGAGCCAGCGTTGCGGCTTTGAAGCAGCGGTTGGACCGGTTGGCTGAACAGGTAGAGGCGGAGCAGAACTCGCTCCACCGTCTCCAACTCATCCAGCAGCGCTTTGATGTTGAGGACAAGTTGAAGACGGTGGACGGCCCGGTAGATCACGCGGCGCTGCAGGCCGCCTTCGTGGATGCCGCGGCTTCGTACTCCGAGCGCAAGGGCATCTCCTACAGCGCGTGGAGGGAAGCGGGAGTAGCACCGACTGTGTTGAAGTCGGCCGGTATTCGCCGTACCCGACGAACCTAGAAGCGTATCTTCCCCACCCCAAGCCAACCCGGCGGGTCGAAACTAGTGGAGGTGTCCAAAGACGCCGTCCGTGAGTCGCGCAGACCGGCACGGGTCCTGAGTGTGCCCTTGGTCCGCTCCCGTTGTACACCGGACCCGGTCTGATCAAGTCCGAGGGGAAACGCTCGCCGAGGGCTCCTGTTTCTCGCTGTCGGGGTTCGCGTCGGTGTGGGTGATGATCCCCGGTTCGGTGTGTCGGTGTCAGCGATGTTGGCTGGGCTGCTGTTGGCCCCTTCCGCTGGTCGGTCCTGGACCAGCGTCCGGACCCGTGTTGGTGGCCTCGTTTGTGATGCAGCGTGGTCTCGCTGGCCGAAGGCCCAGTAGCTATGATCCTGTCGGTCCGTGGGGGTTCTCGGCGATGACACCGCATAGGCGACGGACTCACGGGAGCGCCTACGTTGGGAACAGAGTGGATCGGGAGTCCGCTTCGTCTGGCAGTCCACGGTGTGCCTTCGCGGTTTCGTTCCGGGACTGGTCAACCTCTTGGCATTCCTCGACGTTCGTAGAAGTCGGGTTCGTGTTCGCTCTTCCCGCTACGGCCGGTGTCAGCTGGCCGATGCCGATGTTGTTGACGAGAACGAGTCGTGGCAGAGCTTGGTAAGAGCCGCGCTGGACAACGTCGGCCTCAACCCGGACCGGTGCCGGAGCCGGATACCCCCCACGGGGATCAGTACCCGAGGTGTGTGTTGCTGTCGGTCTTCTCCTATCGGTTGGGCGATGATGCAGAAGCAGGAGTCTGGTTGTGTAGGTAGTCGGCCCATTGTTGCATGAGTTGGCGGCGCCGGTCGAAGAGGTCGCTTCGTTGGTAGGCGGCTTCGACGCGGTCGTTGTTGACGTGGGCGAGGGCGAGTTCGCAGATTTGGCGGGGTGTGTCGGTCAGTTCGGCTGCCCAGTCTCTGAAGCTGGATCGGTATCCGTGGGGCACGGCGGGGATGTTGTGTTCTCGCATTAGTTTGGACAGGGTCGCGTCGGATAGTTCCCGTCCGGTGGCTGATGGGAACACCAGCCCGCTGCGGTCCCGGTACCGGGCGGCTTCTGCTAACAGTTCGACAGCGCGGGCAGGGAGGGGTACGCGGTGGGGGCGGGCGGTTTTCATCCGGGTGGGGGGGATCGTCCAGGTGGCTTCGTCGAGGTTGATCTCGTCCCATTGGGCACCCCGAATCTCGCCGGAGCGGCAGGCTGTGAGGACTAGGAACTCGAACGCTAGGACGGTGGTCGGATACGCGGCGGAGGCCCGCACGGTGGCGATACTGGCTGCTACGTCGCCGTGGGGCAGCGCCCGGTGGTGTCGGCGTCGTCCCATGTTGGAGGGAAGCGCGGCGGTGATGGCGTCCCCGGCTGGGTTGTCCGTCCGGTATCCCTGCGCGATGGCCCAGCGCATGACCGCTCCGATCCGCTGTCGTACCCGCCTTGCTGTCTCGGGGCGGGTGTGCCAGATGGGAAGCAGGCAAGCCATCACATCCGCGGTGGTGATCCGATCCACCGGTCGGCGTCCCAGACGCGGATACGCGTAGGTGGTGAGCGACGACCGCCACTGTTTCTCTGACTTGCCGCCTGGTTTCCACCCGGCGGTGTGTATGGCTATGACTTTTTCGGTGGCTTGGGAGAAGGTGGGTACGCGGCTGCCGCGGGGGTCGAGTCCGGCTTCGATCGTCCGCCGGTTAGCGACGGCTTTTTTTCTGGCTTCGGCCAGGGTGACGATGGGGTAGGCGCCTAGACCGATGTTGGTGACCCGCCCGTGGTATCGGACCCGTTGGCTCCATGTTTTGGATAGCCGCCCGTTCGCGGTTGGTTTCACTAGGAGGCTGAGACCGTAACCGCCGCGTCCGTCGCCGTAGCGTCCGGGTTGGGTGACGGTACGCACGAACGCGGCTGATAGGATCCGTGGACGTTTCACCTGCCCTTTCCTCCCCTGTTTTGGTTATCACCTGTGGTTATCACTTTATCGGTGGGATTAGACGGTACTGTCTGGGACGGCACGAATCAAGAAACATCGTCTTAGCTGGGTGTTCAGAATGGCAGTGGGCTGTTGAGAAACGATGTGAGACCAACAAACGGCGGTCACCCCCTCCGCCTAGTGTCCTGTATCGGGAATTCGCTGGAGATAGCCTCCTCCGCCTGGCACGCACCGGTTCCGGGGAGCCGAGACCGCGAAAACCGTCGAGGCGGTCTCCTCCGGCGGG
>MKWU01006596.1_pt1 | contig 11693 bp, 8 predicted proteins | sample 809101 | NCBI WGS metagenome assembly MKWU01 (sample SAMN05860141, study PRJNA318959) | sponge metagenome | host: Aplysina aerophoba | place: Slovenia: Piran, Adriatic Sea, Gulf of Piran | collected 2013-05-07
TGGTGCTGTCGAACTTCTCGCCCGGGGTGCTGCAACGCCTGGGCATGGACTACGACAGCCTGCGCGAGGTGAAGCCGGACATCATCGTCGCCGCCATGCCGGCCTTTGGGGATACGGGCCCATTGCGCGATATGGTCGCCTATGCGCCCATCATACAGGCCATGTCGGGTATGATGAGCCTGGTGGGTTATCCACCTGAGGAGGGAGAACCGCTGGTGGGAGAATTGCAGGCGGCCTGGAGCGATACGGTGGCGGCCCTATGCGCCGCGCTGGGAGTTGCGGCGGCCCTGAGTCACCGCAACAACACCGGCCGTGGACAGTACGTTGAGGCCGCGCACCTGGAGGGAACTGCGGCGCTGCTGGGCGTGCCGATGCTGCAATACCAGATGACGGGCGAGATTCCGTCGCCGGTTGGCAACGACGACGCCGATTTTGCGCCGCACAACAACTACCCGAGCGCCGGTGACGACGCCTGGGTGTCAATCGCCGTCCGAGACGACGATGAGTGGGACGCGCTGCTCGGGGTCCTGGGAGACGTCGGGTTGAGTTCGGATGCGCGTTTCCGGGATTCGGCGTCGCGTTGGGCCAATCGCCGGGCGCTGGATGAAATTGTGTCGGGCTGGACGCGCAGCAGGTCGCCCCAGGAGGCGATGGCGGCGCTGCAAGAGGCGGGTGTCGCCGCGATGCCGGTGATGAACATAGCAGACCAGTTCGCCGACCCACACCTGAACGAGCGCGATACCTACGCCGAGATCGACCATCCTCACGTGGGCGCGGAAATGCTGTACGGGGTGCCGTGGCGTTTCAGCAGGACGCCCGGCAGCGTCCGGAATCCGGCGCCGCTGTTGGGTCAGCACAACGACTACGTGCTTTCGGAGTTGCTGGGCATGGATGAGGTTGGCATTGCCAGGCTCGTCGACGAGCAGGTGGTGTACTGATGCGCCTGCGTCGGCCCAAGATCTTCTACGGTTGGTGGATCGTCCTGGTCAGCCTGGTCGCCGACGGGATGAAGCACGGCAGCTTCAACCGGGGCTTCACAGTGCTGTACGTTCCCATCGAGAACGGCATCGTGTTCCCCACAAGCGTGCTCGGGTTCAGTCCCCAAAGCCGCACGATGCTGGGACTGGCTGAGGGTCTGGGGCGGTTTATGGGCGGCGTGCAGGGACCGCTGATGGGCTACTGCACCGACCGATTCGGGCCGCGCGTGATGCTGGCCTTCGGCGGGTTGATGTCGGGCCTGGGGTTCATCCTGCTGGCCCGCACCACCAACTTCTGGTGGTTCCTGGCCGTGTTCGTGGTGTTCCTGTCGGTGGGGTTCCGGTCGGGCTACAACAATGCGTCCATAGCGGCGGTGAACAACTGGTTCCGCCGGCGGCGCGGGCTGGCGATGTCAGTGGTGAGCATGGGCAACGGGTTGGGCGGAGCGTCCGCATACCTGGTGGGCCTGCTGATTTTCGTGGTGGGATGGCGGGACGCGTGCACCATCCTGGGATTCTGCATCCTGGCGGTGGTGATTCCGTTGTCGTACTTCCTGCGGCGCGCGCCTGAGGATATGGGCCTATTGCCGGACGGGGACCCTCCAGAGTCGGCAACGGCGACCAACGCTGGTCAAGGCAGACTGCAGCAGCGCCGAACGAGTCAGGTAGGAGACACCGATTTCCTGGCCGGCGAGGCGATGCGCACGCCATCCTATTGGCTGCTGGTGATGGCGACCGGGTTCCGCAACATTGTCCATGCCGGCGCGTCGTTCCTGATGGCCCCGTTGATCATCTGGTTCATGGAAGCCGGGGTACCGGTGGATACCACGTCAGATCAAGGACAGAGATTCATAATCATCGCGGCCGCATTTGTCAGTGGGTTTTCCTTCTTGAATATGGTGTTCAACCCCTGCGTCGGATGGCTCGGCGACCGGGTGGACCGGCGCAAGCTGAGCGCGGCATGCATGGTGTCGGGCGCGGTGGCGTTGGGTTCGCTGATCACCCAGAGCGGGGAAATGTGGCAGGTGGTGGTATTCGTCCTGCTGCTCGCGTTTGCCGAGAGCGCCAATCCACTGAACTGGGCGATCATGGGCGATTTTTTCGGCCGGCGAGCCTACGCGACGATACGCGGATGGCAGCATCTCCCTGACCAACTGGCATCGATGTGGACGGCCATGTGGATGGGCGCGGTTTACGACTACACTGGCAGTTTCTACTGGGCGCTTTTCCCGCTGGTGCTGCTGTACATCGCTGCTGCCATCGGCTACTGGTTCCTGCCGCGGCCCCGGCTGCCCAGAAGGTTGCAGTTGCAACAGGAACGCGACAGCAGGCGTCGCGCCAGGACAACCGGGGCCGCGCCCGGTGGGACTGCCGCGCCGGAACCGGCTGACTAAAACCCTTCACCCCTGGCGCAGGTCGTACCTCATCACGAGGCGGGCGACCCAGTTGCGGGGCCGGTTCGCCAAGGGGTCGCGAATCACGTCGAATCCGGCGCGCGCGAACATCGGCACAGTACCGAAATAGGCGTTATCGTCGCCGGTGCGTTCGCCGCCGGCCCGTGGGTACGCCTCGACGGCGGGGGCGCCGTGCCGGGCCGCATAGCGCACCGCCTCCCGGATCAGCGCGACCGCGATGCCCTGGCCGCGCCAGCCTTTGCGGACGGTTACGCAGGGAATCACCCACACGTCGACGTCATCGACCCGTGGGGTTGCGCGAGAACGGTCGACGCGGTTCAGTTCACTGCGAGGAGCGACGGCTACCCAACCCGCCGGTTCATCGCCGTCGAATGCCAGCAGGCCGGGGGCGGGTTCCTGCCTGGCCAACTCGGTCATTACTTCGCGGCGGCGCTGGCTTACGGAACCTTCGCCCGGGAGAGCCAGGGTTTCACGCTTGGTGAGGCGTGGGAACATGCACCAGCAACCGGAGCCCAAGTTGCCGCGAAGGACTGTCCCGAAGGCATCCATCAACTCGGGGGTCAGCGGTCGGAAAACGAGGTGGTCGGTCATGGGCTGTTCGGTCATGGGCTGTATCGGATTTGAATGTGGTTCGGCGGGCATCGGTTATACTCTACACAATAACCGGCCAGCACGGATAAGCGACCCTTTCGACACCCTGCATCCACCTCGACACCCTTGCGTCCACGGAGGGTTTCAGAATGCCTGACGAGAAACCAACCCGAAGTTGGCGGCGGCCCGCCGATGTGGACGCCTTGCTGAACCATGATGCGACCACGGTTCCCGTCGGGGCATTGCCCCTGGACGCCATCGCGGAGTTCTGTCGCAAGTGGGGCATCAAAGAGATGTACTCGATACCCATGGAGCTGGAGTGGTTCGAACCGGGAGGACCGTTTGACGGCACCGAGGTGTCCATGCGGGTGGTGTACCGGGACGACACGCCCGCGAAGATGGAAAAGTGGGGGATGGGCCGGTTGCTGACGCCGGTCATCGGCAAGAAAACATACGTAACTTATCTCCCTTCCACGAACGATCATGGGTTTGACTGGCGCAACGAACTGATACTGCAACGCAAGATACCGATCTATGTTGAGTGACGCTGTCGCTCCGTTCGACGGGTTTTTGGCATCCGTTCTTGGGCAGGCACAGGCAGAGTGGTCGGTAGTGCAGGACATCAGTTATCAGCAACTCCAAGACGACCAACGCACGGCATACGCCGCAGCCTATGCTCTGGTTCGAGTTGGAAACGCGATTGCGAGATATTCCCGCCCGCTGGAAATCGCCTACCCCGATTACAGCTGGGTGTCATGGGTTGACCTGAGGAATAACCTCGCGCACCAATTGAGTGTTTTGCAAGTTGATTTTGTTTGGGAAGCCATCTCGGCCAGCCTTCCTGAACTGATCCGAACCATCACGGGTGAACCGACCGCGCCGTGAGTTCCGCTGTACATGCCGGCAGCCGCCTGGCTGACCTGTTGTCGGGAGATCTGGCATTTCAGGCGCCGGCGAGGGATGCGCATCCACTGCATGCTTTGCATCCCTTCGCGGCGCGGTTCCCTCATGGGTTGGCCAGCCATTTTATCAACGGGCTGACCCGGCCGGGCGATGCGGTGCTGGACCCGATGTGTGGCTCAGGCATCACGCTGCTGGAGGGATGGCTGGCGGGACGCAACATGACGGGGGTGGATCTGGATCCGCTGGCGCGCCGGCAGAGCATGGCGCGGACGGCTGCGCTGCATCCCGAGGACGTCCGAGCCGCTGGGCTATCGGCCTTGGAAAGGGCGGCGGAACTGCACTCCGGAGGCACTCATCCCGCTGATCCGCTTGGGCTGGTGCGAGGCGCCATGGATGAGGCGACGCAACGGTTCGCGGACTACTGGTTCTTTCCGGATACCCAGCGGGAACTGGCGGCACTGGTCGTAGCCATTCGATCCGAATCGTGCGCCGGGTTGCGGAACCTGCTGGAGGTGGTCTTTTCCTCCACCATAGTTACCAAGTCAGGTGGCGTGTCGCGCGCCCGGGACCTGGCGCATACGCGGCCGCACCGAGTGGCCGACAAGAGGCCACGCAGCGCGCTGAGGCAGTTTGAGATCCTGTTGAATCGGGCTGCCGACGCCTACGCCCGCGTGGAGCAGACCGAAGTGGGCAGCAGCGAAGTGGTCGCCGGAGATTCGCGGCGCCTGCCGCTGCGCAGCGAGAGCGTGGACCTGATTGTCACGTCGCCTCCGTATGCCAACGCGCTGGACTACATGCGCGCTCACAAGTTTTCGCTGGCGTGGCTGGGCGACGCGATTCCACGCCTTTCGGATCTGCGCGGGCATTACATCGGTTCGGAGCGGCAGAGCAGCGGCGCGAGTCGCGAGAGCGCACTGCCAGCATCGGTGCAGGCGGTGGTGGGCGCGGTCGGCGCGAGAGACGCGGCCAAGGCTCGGGTGCTGGACCGGTATTTCCATGACATGGCCGCCGCGACAGGCGAAATGGCGAGGGTTCTGCGTCGCGGCACGGCAGCGATCATTGTGGTGGGGCCGTCGGTGATGCGAGATGTGCTGGTTCCCACGCATCAATGCCTGGCAGATATTGCGGCTGCGGCAGGTCTTGACGTGGTGGCGGTCGCGCCAAGGAACCTGGACCGGGACCGCAGGATGATGCCGGCGCGAACCGCTTTCGGCGCCGCTGAGGAGCGCGCCGGGATCGAGCGGCGGATGCACACCGAGTACGTCATCGGCGCGGTGAAACCGTAGCGTTATCGCTGCCCCCGGATGGCCCCACTAGTGGGTCGTAATTGGCCGGGCTGGCGGGCGCGGTTACCCGGAAATCTACCGACAAACTGTGGCCCGGATCATCCCGGACCGGCTATCTACCAGATGTTGTTATGTTGCGCGGTGGGACACCGGGAAGGGTCGACCCTGCTCTACCCCCAAGGCGTTGGAACACCCTTTCGGGGTTTGCCTGACAATGCCTCCGTCCCGATGATCAGCAATGCTAATTTTCAATAAACGGTTTGTTTTGGTCGCTTTTATGGATTAAGGCAGAACGCGATATCTAGCAAGTCGCCTAGCGATTGGGGGCGCTGGGCCACTAACATAATTGGCCATACAGCAGGAGTTTTGATAAACCATGGCCGACTCTCACGACCCCGTATCAGTCTGGCAAGCGGTGCTTGGCCGGCTGGAAATGGAAATGCCCAGGGAGCATTTCAATACCTTTCTGCGCCCGAGCATCGGGCACGATTGGCACGAAGGTGACCTGGTGGTGGCCGCGGCCAGTTCGTTCGCCGTGTCGTGGCTGGAGTTGCCCCTACACCAGGCGATGGCGCAAGAAGCGCTGGCGAAAACGCTGGGCCGGCCCGCGGATATCCACTACCGGGCGATGCCAACGGTGGCGACCGGCGGTGAGGTTGACCAAGGCAGCGATCGGGTGAGCGTCCACGCGATCTCAGCGGCGCCGGCGCGTCGCTCCCGTGTTCCGGTTCCCGACGACTATGACCTGGGACGAAACGGGTCGGCGTCCGGCGGATACGATTGGGATGCGGTGAACGCAGCTACCTGCGACCGCCGGTACACCTTTGACAATTTCGTGGTGGGGGAGAGCAATCAACTGGCGTACCACGCCGCCGAGTCCATATCCCGAAGTGCACAAACGCCGACCGGTGACGACACCTCGCGCGGCTACAATCCACTGTTCATATACGCCGGGTCGGGATTGGGGAAAACGCATCTGCTGCACGCGGTCGGCAACCGGGCGTTGGAGCAGGAACGGTCGGTCCTCTACGTGACTTCCGAGCAGTTCACCAACGAGTTCGTGTCGGCGATCCAAAGGCGAGCGACGCGGGAATTCCGGGACCGTTATCGCGGATTGGATCTGCTCCTCATGGACGACGTTCAGTTTCTGTCCGGCAAGGAACAGACGCAGGAGAGCCTGTTCCACACGTTCAACGACCTGCTGCAGGCTGGAGCCCAAGTGGTGCTCACCAGCGACCGCGCGCCGCACACCATCGCGCCCCTGGAGGAACGGTTGAGGTCGAGGTTCCAATGGGGATTGCAGGCAGACATCCAGCCGCCGTCGCTGGAGACGCGGATGGCCATTCTGCATTCCTGGTCCGCGGCCCGAAACGCCAATGCGCCGGAGTCCGTGCTCGCGCTGATCGCGCAGCGGGTCAGCCGGAACGTGCGGCAGTTGCAGGGCGCGTTCAACAGGATCATGGCGATGGCGCAGTTGATGAATGCCCCGCTGACACCGGAGGCGGTGGCGGACCAACTGGACACGATAGCCGGGCCGGACCCGCGCGTCGACGTCACGCCGGAGCACGTGCTGGAAACGGTGGGGCGGCATTTTCGAGTCAGCACGGAGCAGATCCTTGGGCGAGGCCGCACCGCGACGGTGGCACAGGCGCGCCAAGTGGTGATGTACCTGCTCAACGTGGAGTTGGGCATGCCTCCCACGAGCGTGGGCCGATTCCTGTCGGGCCGCAACCACAGCACCGTGATTCACGGGGTGGAGCGCGTCCGCACTGGTATGGATACCGATGACCGGCTGCGGCAATCGGTGAGCGGCATCAAGGCATCGCTTTTTGAAGAAGCCTGATACGGAACGGCGGCAGTCCCGTAACAGGGCCGTTGGCATGCTGATATAGTATCCGCCACTGAATAATGTCCCAGATGTCGGAGTGTAGGATGACCTCAGGAAACAACAATCTCACGATCCGAACCGTCGTTGGAACCGGCGAGGCCGGCTACACCGGCGACGGCGGCCCCGCCAGCGATGCAACGCTGCGCGAACCCTTTTTGTGCGCGTTTGACTCCGCGGGCAACCTGTTTTTCTGCGAGGCCCGCAACCACATTGTGCGGCGGGTGGACGCTGCGACCGGCGTCGTAACCACAGTGGCCGGGACCGGTGAGCAGGGATACTCCGGCGACGGTGGCCCCGCCACCGCGGCCATGATGAACGAACCGTACTCGCTGGAGGTTGACGCCGACGGCAGCATCTACATTGTGGATCGCCTGAACGCGGCGGTGCGCAGGGTGGACGGCGCCACTGGGATCATCTCCACGGTGGCGGGCACGGGCGAGCCGGGCTATTCGGGCGACGGAGGTCCCGGGAACGCGGCGCAACTGCGGGAACCCAACGACTGCTTTTTGGACGGTCGGGGCGGCCTGCTGATCGCCGACATACAGGACCAACGGATCCGGCGTCTGGACCTGGCAACCGGCGTCATCAACACGTTCGCGGGCAACGGCGAGAAAGTGCGCGGCGGCGACGGGATGCCGGCCACGCAGGCCAGCATCCTGGGGGCGCGGGCCGTGTGCATGGACAGCCGGGGCAACACGTTCATCGCCGAGCGCGAGGGCAACGGCGTGCGGATCGTTACGGCCGGCGGCATCATGGGCACGGTGGCGGGAACCGATGCCGAGCGGGGATACAGCGGGGACGGCGGGTCGGCGCTGGCCGCCACATGGGGCGCGCCCAAAGCGCTGCGCTGCGATGCCAACGACAACATCATCGTGGTGGACACGGAGAACCACGCCATTCGTAAGATCGACGCCAACACGGGCATCGTGACCACCATCGCCGGCGGCGAGTTGGGCGGGCACGGCGATGGTGGCGCTGCGACTGACGCAGGTATGGATCGCCCGCACGGATGCGGAATCGCCGCCAACGGCGACATATACGTGGCCGACAGCAACAACCACCGGGTGCGGGTGGTGTCGTAGTCGCACGCGGGTTTGGTTTAACAGCAGTCGTCGCCGGATTGTAAGGGCACCGCCCGGAGTCCGGCTACGACTGACTGACGTCAATGACGGACGATCAGGTCGACCGCCTATCCGTCATCGAACGATATGGTTGATCCGGTTGTAGTTCGGAGGGTTGTGCCACCCGCCCGGATGGTCACCTCGTCTTCTCCGGAATCGTAACTGATGTTTGAGTTGGTCATGACGCCGTGTAACTGGGAATAGGTGACGTTTACCGCGTTCGGATCATCGCCGCCGGAGGCATTGGGCCTGCTGAAAGCCAGTTCGAACACGGGTATTTCGTGGGGCTTCAAGGCGCCATCACCCAGAATGGCGATCAACGAACCCAACCCGAAATTCCTGGCCTGGATCGTCGCCTCTCCATCGTCAGAGAGCGGGAATTTCATAGACCCGAGCTTCGTTTCCACGTTGTTGGACTTCTTCGTGATCCAAAAACCGAACCAGCGACCGTCCTCGTCATCCGCACCGTCCTGTGCGATGCGCATCGAGTAATCGCCTTCACGCCAATTGTACGATCGTCTGACACTTATGAATGGACCGCCAAGTTGGCCAGTGTCGACCCAACCGTTGCCGGTGGTTCTCGAGTAGGATGACGTGTCGGCGGTATCCCACCGGTTGAACAACACGCCCTTACCCTGCGACCCATCGGTACCGGGCTTGTCCACGTCGGTGCGTAGCCCGACGGCGAAACGCACGCCATTGATGTGCCCCCAGGCCAAAGCCGCCACCAGGACGTCGGTTTCCGAGAAGTGCCCCGGGTCTTCGTTGATGGAAAAGTCCATCGTGAGCGAATCACTGGCAGGCGTGTCGTTTTGCCAGTCCCACAGTACGGCGGCCATGATTTCGGGCACGGCGGCAAATCTTGCATCCACCTTGTGCGCCGAAAGCGGTCCCCGTTTACGGCTGGCCAGATCTGCAAGCAGCCCGCCCTGTTGCCCAACTATGGACCCGCCACCGTGAACGCCGGTCGCCAGGTCGCCATCCTCGGCAAGCGCATTCTTTGGAATCACTATGCCGTCGCTGTCGTTTTCCAGCAGAGTCACGACGTGTTCAAAGACCAGTGTTGACGTGCCGCTGCCATCGACGTAATTCGCGTAACGCGGCGAGGGTGTCTGGAAAGCATGCACGTTCAGTCTCAGATTCAGGATTCCGCTGGCGACTACTGCGCGGTCAAATTTGGCCTCGACGGTAACGGTTTCACCGCGCACATAAGCGTCCGCGTGCCGCGGCGAGGATGTGATGCGGATGTTTTTGAGCCTCGGCCGCGTCTTGCTGCCGTCAACTTTGTGGTTCGATTGGGTGCCGAGGCGGGCGTGGGTCAGGTCTGCGTTTCTGGGAGAGTCGCCCGTGCTCGTGATGGCATCCGCCGGATTATGGTCCAGAGTCGCGGTGTTGTTTCCGATCCAAATGCCGTTTGAATCGCGCTCACTGGAACGGACCAACGTGGCGAATATCACCGTGTTGCCCCTGGCGCTCACCGGCGCCAGGTCTCTGGTGGCAGACCCAATTTTGATTCGGAACGTGGAGTCGCTGCTTGCCACGACCCCGGCGCTGAACTCGACGGAAACCGCGATGAGTTCGTTGTTGCCATAGGTATCGTCGCCGATGGTGCGAGTGCCCCATCCGCCGGCCTCGCCGTGACTCACCTCGTGCATCTGCACGCCGTTGGAAACGATGTAGGGAACATCGGCGCTTCGGCCCTTGACCTCGATCCTGGCGGGCCTCCAATGGGTGTACGAATTGCCGTCGGCATCTTCGATGTAGAGAGTGTTGGCGATGGACCAGCCGTCCGATTTACCGCCGTCCTCGTTGTCGCTGTGGGTCAGCTTGATCTCGATTTCTTCTCCGCTGCCGTTGCAATTCTCGTCGTCGTTGTCCCCGCCGTTGCACCGGAATACGATCATGTACCTGGTGTTGGGCTCCAGTATCGTCGTGCTGGCCGGACTCCAGTGGTTGGTCTTGCTCTCGCGAATGTTGCCGGTCATATCGACAACCTTGGCTCCCGGTCCGTTTGCGCTGGTGACGAGATGCAGTGCGACGCCAAGATCGAACCTGTTGGTGCGGCCCGTGTTGTCGAATCTGCTGGTGATCTCGGTCAGTTCGTATTTGGCGCGATCGCTGCCTGTGGTGAATATTTGACCGATGACGGGAGTAGATTCTCTCAACTCCCTTTCCCCGTTCCTGTTTTGTCCCTGGTAGCTGACAAACGTAATATCGTCGCCGCTGGCCTGAACGTATTGTGGTGTGGAACTTACGATGATGAGCAAAGAAATGGCGAGTATACAAACGGCCAATGAGCCGGGGATGGTGCGTTTGCCGGATTGGTCGTTGAGCCTTGGAAGATGCCATTCCATGATGATATCCCTCCCTCGGGCAAGTGGTTTGCCTGGCTCATTCGCCGGACGACACGAGCGGTTCGGTTCGGTGTTCCGCGGCCCCGGCTATATGCCGTCGCGATGCGGGGATGGTGTCAGCTGAGGCTATTTCCGTTGAGGAGCGCCAGGCGCATAACATGGAAACCAGATCGAATCTGGGTTGTAGCCGCGTACCTCCTTGCGTTATTTGGCGATAACGCCGCAGTACGGCCGGGCCCACGAAGCCATCAACCGATCGTACGAACAAGATGAACGGTTCCTGCTAAGCAAGCGTTGGCGCGAGTTTTATTCCGGCTATCCTGAATGCGTTATCGCCAGCGTAATGCTAACAGGGCTGTACAAAACTATGAGCAACATTTCTTAAATAGGACGAAATATTCATAATAAGTCCGTCATATCAATCTTATGGTGCAGTATCGATTCACATTTTGAACCGATGGCGTCAGACACATGTATCGGGCGCGACTGCTGCGGACAAGCCGTCATTTTTTGCGACGGCCGGTGGGAATGCGTAGACATCGAGAACCAACACTCTGCGCACGCTGCTGCCGGCTTCGGCCCGAACCGGCTACCTGCTTCGGGAGCGGGCGTACCCGGCACCATCAGCCAGGCTGTTTCCTTGACAGTTGCGGCCCCTGTTGGCTACGATGGAATCACGGTTTTCGCGTCGGCAGCGGGGCGATGGCCGGCAGCGTGGGGATATAGCTCAACTGGGAGAGCGCGGCGTTCGCAATGCCGAGGTTGCGGGTTCGAGCCCCGCTATCTCCACCAACCTATTCAGCCTGCCCCTGTAGCTCAGTTGGATAGAGCGGCGGCGTCCTAAGTCGCGCGTCGGGGGTTCGAGTCCCTCCAGGGGTACCAAAACCTATTCAATTTGAGTAGCCAAACTTGGTCCGTCCGTAGTATTTATCACTTATCGGATCCAACGCCTTCGCCCACCTCCGCTTGGCTAGCGGTTCCAATGCCGTTGAGGTTGTAGAAGTAGCTCCACTCCTGACCGGTGGCCGGGTTCCAGCACCGGCTCGGTGAGCTCCCTATCGTCGAAGCGGGCCGCGCCGTCGCAGCAAGCCAGGTGGGAGCGGCGGGCGGCGCAGAACCGGTTACAGTTGGTGTCTGCCTGGTCGCAGAGCACGAGGC
>MKWU01006597.1_pt1 | contig 11693 bp, 10 predicted proteins | sample 809101 | NCBI WGS metagenome assembly MKWU01 (sample SAMN05860141, study PRJNA318959) | sponge metagenome | host: Aplysina aerophoba | place: Slovenia: Piran, Adriatic Sea, Gulf of Piran | collected 2013-05-07
ATCCCCGACCCCCGCGACTGGCTCGAGGAGATACGCATGCGCGTCTTCCCCCGCCTCTCCGCCACCCTCCGCGTCGCCGTCGACAGCGGCTTCACCCGCTACGCCCCCGACCACCTCCACCCGCCCCCCCCCCCCCGCCCCCCCCCCCCCCGGTGCGGTCGACGCCGGCTTCCCCCGCTACGCCCGTGACAACTTCGACCCGCCCCCCCGCCTCGTCCACGCCGACCTCTGGTTCGACCACATCATCGAGCGACACGGCCGCCTCGCCGGCGTCATCGACTTCAGCGACGCCGCCCTGCGTGACCCCGCCGCCGACTTCGCCGGCATCCTCGCCGATGGCGGCTGGCACGCCGTCGACGACATCGTTCGCTTCTACGACCGCCCCGTCGGCGATGGCTTTCACGAGCGCGTCGAGTTCCACTACTGGACCATGGGCCTCCACGACATCGTCTACGGCCTCGATACCGAGGAGGAGCGCTACGTCGGACTCGGCCGCTCCGCCCTCGCCCAGCGCATGCGCGAGACCGGCATCCTCCCCGCCTGACGCCCGGCCCCCGCGCTAGAATGCCCCTGCTCACAAGGGGGCTTGTCATGGAGATCGAAGGGAAAGTCGCGATCGTCACGGGCGCCGGGTCCGGCATCGGACGCGCCACCGCCATCGCCCTCGCCGCCGAGGGCGCCAGCGTCGTCGTCGCCGATATCGACCCCGAGGGCGGTGCCGCCACCGTCGGCGAGATCACTGGCGCCGATGGCTCCGCGACCTTCGTCCATGTCGACGTCACCAGCCCCGAGAGCATCACCGCTCTTTTCGCCGAGGCCGAGGCCGCCTACGGCGGCGTCGATATCGTCTACAACAACGCTGGCATCTCCAGCGGCGAGCCCCACTGGCCCCACGCTTCCCTCGAACGCATCGCCGAGGAGACCCACATCAACGCCACCGGCGTCATGATGGGCACCCGCGAGGCCGTCCAGGCCATGCGCAAGCGCGGCGGCGGCGTCATCGTCAACACCGCTTCCACCGCCTCCGAGCACCAGATCGCGTTCGACCCCATGTACTCCGGCACGAAACGGGCCGTCACCTCCTTCACCCAGAGCTGCGCCATGCTCGCCGAGACCGACAACATCCGCGTCAACGCGGTCTCCCCCGGCATGGTCCGGACCGCGTTCCAGCGCAAGACCGGCGATGGCACGCGCCCCGCTTCCTGGCTGCTCCCCGCGGTCGAACGCAACAAGGACAAGATCCTGCCGCCCGAGGCCATCGCCGAGGCCGTCCTCGACTTCATCCGCGACGACTCGAAGGCGGGCGAGGTTCGCACCGTCGACAACGGGTAGCGGCGTATCATCTCGGCGGACGGCGTCGCCATGCCGGAATTGCTCGACGATCTCCGCGTCATTGACCTCAGCGAAGGCCCCATCGGTGGCATGACCACCATGGTGTTGGCCGACTTCGGTGCCGACGTCGTCAAGGTCGAGCGCCCCGGCGGCGACCCCTGGCGCACGGTCGCTAACGCACCCATGTGGCTGCGGGGGAAGCGCAGCGCGATCCTCGACCTGCAAACGGAGGCGGGCCGCGAGTCCCTCGCCCGCCTCGCCGAGAGCGCCGATGTCGTCGTAACGAGCATGCGTCCCGGCAAGGCCGAGCCCCTCGGCGCCGGCTACGAACGCCTCAGCGCCGCCAACCCCGCCCTCGTCTACTGCGACATCACCGGTTTCGGCGCGAAGGGCCCCTACGCCGGCTACCCCGGCTATGAGGCCGTCGTAGCCGCCCGCATGGGACGCATGCTCACCTTCAGCGGCCTCCCCGACCGCGAAGGCCCCGCCTACGCGGCCGTCCAGGCCGGCTCGCACGCCACCTCCCAGGCCGCCCTCCACGGCATCCTCGCCGCCCTCATGGCCCGCGGCGAGACCGGCCGCGGCCAGCTCGTCGAGACGAGCCTCCTCCAGGGCCTCTTCTCCTACGACCTCGGCGGCCTCTTCCGCGCACAGCTCGGCGAACGCTTCCCCGAGTTATTCGCCGGCATTGCCATGCCCGCCATGCCAACCCTCAACTACCACGCCCTCCCGACGAAGGACGGGCGCTGGCTCCAGTTCGGCAATCTCATGGCCCACCTCTTCGACAACTACCTCGCCGCCGCCGGACTCGCCGACGTCTTCGCCGACCCCGACTACGAGGGCAGTCCGGCCACGTGGTCGGACGATGCCCGTGAGCGACTGCGCGACCGCATGTTCGAGCGCATGCTCGAACACACCGCCGAAGAGTGGATGGAGACCTTCATCGAGCACGGCGGCGTCGCCGCCACCCCCTTCCAGACCACCCAGCAGGCCCTCGACGACCCCGACCTCGTCCTCAACGGGCACGTCGTCGAACGCGAGCACCCCACCCTCGGAACGGTGCGCCAGCTCGGCGCCCTCGCCCGCCTCACCGCCACCCCCGGCGCCGCCGGCGAGCCCGGCCCCGAGCCCGGCGAGCACACCGACCAGGTCCTCGCGGAAACTACCCGGCCCCGCCCCTCCCCCCTGCCCCCCCCCCCCCCCCCCTGGCCCCCCCCCGCCCCCGGGCCCCCCCTCCGCGGCGTCACCGTCCTCGAGTTCGCCACCGTCATCGCCGCGCCCCTCGGCGCCGCCATCCTCGCCGACCTCGGCGCGCGCGTGATCAAGGTCGAGCCCATCGGCGGCGACCCCTTCCGCGCCATGGGCGTTGCCTCCATGGGCGCCGGCCGCTGTAACGGGAGCAAGGAGAGCATCGCTCTCGACCTCAAGAGCGCCGAGGGTCAGGAGATCGTCCACGCCCTCGCCCGCGAGACCGACATCGTCATCCACAACTACCGCCCCGGCGTCCCCGAGCGCCTTGGTATCGGCTACGAGACCCTCAAGGCCATCCGCCCCGAGCTCGTCTACGTCTACGTCAACGGCTACGGACGTTTCGGGCCGGGCGCTCACCGCCCCTCCACCCACCCCATCCCCGGCGCCGGCCTCGGCGGCGCCCTCATGCAGATGGGCGAAGGCATGCCCCCGGCCTGCACCACCATCCCGGAGCTTCGCGATGTCGCCCGCAAGTTCTTCCGCGCCAACGAGCTCAACCCCGACCCCAATACCTCCGTCGTCGTTGCCTCCTCCTCCCTCCTCGGCCTCTACGCCCGACGCCGCTTCGGCGAGGGCCAGGAGGTGTTCGTCGACATGTTCGGGGCGAACGCCTGGGCCAACGCCGACGACTTCATCGCCTACGAGGGCAAGCCCCCACGCCCCGAACCCGACACCGGCCTCTACGGCCTGAACGCGACCTGGCGCCTCTATCCCGCCGCCGGGAGCTGGGTCTTCCTCGGTCTGGCCGTGCAGCGCGAGTGGGAGCGCTTCTGCGCGCTTGCCAGCCGCCCCGACCTCGCCGCCGACCCCCGCTTCGCCACCCCCGACGCCCGCACCGCCAACGACGGGGCCCTCGCCGAAACGCTCGCGGCCCTGTTCGCCCAGCGCCCCGCGGACCAGTGGGAGGCCCTGCTCGCGACCGAGGGACTCGGCTGCGTCCGCGCCGATGCCGCCCCCGTCCACGAGTTCATCGCGAAGGACGGCCACGTCGCCGCCAACGGCATGCGCGTACCCGCCTACAGCACCAACTTCGGCGACTACGAGCGCTACGGCCCCCTCACCGCCTTCAGCGAGAACACGCTGGAGCTCGGCGGCTTCCCCCTCGCCGGGGAGCAGGCCGACCGCATCCTCGCCGAGCTTAGCTACGACTCCGCCGCCGTCGAAGCCCTCCGCGCCAGGGGCGTCGTCTGGTCCGAGACGCCCGCCCCGCTCGCCGCCGCTACCTCCTGATGCCGGACTTCCACCCCGGCCGCCTCCTCGTCGCCACCCCCAACATCGAGGACCCCAACTTCTGGCGCACCGTTGTCCTCCTCTGCGCCCACGACGCCGAGGGCGCCTTCGGGCTCGTCCTGAACCACGCCATGAACGGCGAGACCGTCGCCGCCCACCTCCCCGAGTGGGACGGCCACGCCGTCGAGCCCGCCGTCCTCTTCCGCGGCGGTCCTGTCTCCACCGCCTCCGTTTTCGCCATGGCCACCGGCGACGACCTGCCCGTCGACCGCTGGGGCCTCCGCATCTCCCCCGGCCTCGGCCTCGTCGACCCCGGCAAGGGTCCCCAGCACTTCGAGGGCCGCCTCGGACGCATGCGCTTCTTCGCCGGCTACGCCGGCTGGGGCGCGGGCCAGCTCGAGGGCGAGATCGCGACCCACGGCTGGTTCATCGTCGACGCCCTCCCCGACGACCCCTTCGCCACCGAACCCACCGACCTCTGGCGTCAGGTGCTCCTCCGCCAGGGCGGCGAGCTCGCCCGCTTCGCTACCCACCCCTCCCAGCCCGGAGTCAATTAGTGGCTAATGGTTAGTGATTGGTGGCTAGTGCCCCCCCCCCCCCCGCCCGGGGGCCGACCACCCGCCCACGACCACCGCACCACCCCCCCAGCCACTAGATCGCTGGTAGCATTCCCCGGCATTCACGCCGATCGAGGAGGATTCCATGGCCGCATACGTGCTCGCGCAGGGTCGAGTCGAAGACCGGGACAAGCTCAACGAATACCTGGCCGGAGCGGGCGGCACGCTCGCCCCGCACAACGCCAAGGTGCTCGCCTACACCGAGGAGCCCGAGGTCATCGAGGGCGAGGTCCCGAACAACCGCTTCGTCCTCATCGAGTTCGCCGACGTCGAGACCGCCAAGGCCTGGTACAACTCCGACGGCTACGCAGCCGTCCGCGGCCTCCGCATCGAAGGCGCCCCCGGAACCCTGGTCATCCTGCCGGGCATGTAGCCGGTTAGTGGCTCGTGACTAGTGAATAGTGGCTCGTCCCCCCGCCCACGGCGGGGTGGGGACCAACCACTAACCACTATTCACTAACCACCACCGTCACATCGCCTTGATGCCCTGGTACTCCTGGGAGAACACGCACTCCTGGAGCCCGAGCCCGACGTCGCTCGGGTCGTCGATGTTCGTGTAGCGCGTGTATAGCTCGGCGAAGTGGCCGCCCGGCCGCTGCTTCACCTCGTTGCCCTCAAGGTCCCGCACGATCACCGGGTGGGACACGTCCCAGACCTCCCCCTCCACCTTGTCGCCACGGTAGACGCCCCGCCCCAGGCCGTCGTCCCAGCCGCCCCAGTAGCCGCCGCCCTGCATGTAGACCGGCTTGCTCACCGTCTCCAACAGGAAGCGGTCGACGCCACCGTCGGGACGCGTCAGGTCGACCCGCGCGCTCTTCAGCCGCGGGAACCCGTCCTCGAACTCCGTGCTCACCACGTCCACGTCCGTGTACGCCCACCCCTCCTTGCCTGAGCCGTAGGGGTAGTCGATGCGGCTGTGTACGGTGCCGAACTCGGCCAGGTTCGCGCCACCCGTGCCCGAGGCCACGATCTTGCCGTCGTTGTGGTGGCGGAAGGAGCAGTACATCGAACGGTCGCCGAAGCGAACCAGCGCCCACCAGCGCGCCCCCGGCGTGCCCCACACCGACCCGCGCCGCTCGCTCGGCGCAGCGTGGCGGTTCGGCTGCTCGCCTTCACCGGTATTGGCCTGCCCCCACGAGTGGTCCTTCGCCCCCACCCAGCCGTCCTCCACCTCGAAGTGGTACTCCTTGCCCCCCACCTTCACCCAGCCCGAGAGGTCCCCCAGTTGCACCAGGTTCGAGCGCTCGCCCACCATCCTCCCGTCTTGGTACATGCGGATGCCCTGGCACTCGTCGTAGGGTGGCGCCGAGCTCTCCCAGAGGATGTCGAACGAGCAGTCGACGTCCGTCTCCTCCAGGCCCAGCCGCAGCGTCCGCAGCCCCTTGATGATCTCCTGCGAGAACGGCCCCACCGTCAGGTCGTCGATGTCCGGGCGCAGCTTGCGCGTCGCGCGCACGTTGTACTGCTTCCCGTCGCCCGTGCTCAGGATCGAGTAGGCGTCGATCGTGTTCGTGTTGTGGTAGAGCCGCAGTGCCGTGATCAGGTTCACCTCGCCGTCGGGATCGCCCACGCAGTGCCAGTAGCCGTCGCTCCACCCCGGGCTCGGGTTGGAGACGATGTCGAATGTGTCGATGGTCTGGTGGCGGGGCCACTCGTCAAGCTCGGTCAGGACGCGTCGTGCGGGCATGCGGTACCTCCAGTGGTTCGTGCGGCGCAGGATACCGCCTGCGTCGCGCCTCGGGGTGAACGCCGTGCGCGCAACGGAGCCGTCCGTACAATCCCAGCCCCGGAGGGTTTCGCTATGTCAGACGACGTGTTCTCAATGGAAGGCAAGACGGTCATCGTCACCGGCGCCAGCTACGGGTTCGGTGTCACCTGGGCGGATGCCCTGGCCGAACGCGGGGCCAACATCGTTGGCACCTCGCGCAGCCTCGAGCGCCTGCAGGACACGGCTGCCCTCGTCGAGGGCAAGGGCCGCCGCTTCCTCCCCGTCGAGTGCGATGTCACCGACTACGAGCAGGTCGAGAACCTCATGAAAGCAGCCTGGGACGAGTTCGGCACCGTCGACGTGCTCATCAACAACGCGGGCATCTCCGACCTCAGCGCCTGGCGCGCCGAGCACTCGGACAACGACATGTTCCGCCAGATCGTCGATACCGACCTCACCGGTCTCTGGTACTGCTGCCGCGCCTCCGCCCAGTACTTCCTCCGCCAGGGTCACGGCAACATCATCAACCTCAGCTCCATCTTCGGCGTGGGCGGCTTCGAGGGGCGCACCCCCGGCTACTTCGCCGCCAAGGGCGGCGTCACCCGCCTCACCGAGTTCCTCGCCACCGAGTGGGGCGACCGCGGCATCCGCGTGAACGCCCTCGCCCCGCATGTATTCGACACGCCCATGACCCACGACGGCCTCATCCAGAGCGGTGTCATGGAGATGCTCGAAGGGCGCACACCCATGCGCCGCATCGGTCAGATCGAAGACCTCGTCGGCCCCATCGTCTTCCTCGCCTCCGACGCCTCCCAGTTCGTGAGCGGGGCCATCCTCCCGCTTGACGGCGGCCTCACGGCCAGCCGCGGCTACTCCGCCGGTCCCTGGCCCATGGACGAGTTCGACCCCGAGGGTCGCGGCAAGCCGCTCAACCCCGGCGACCCCTGGGAGTAGCGCCTGGTGGCTAGTGATTAGTCGCTAGTGATTGGTCCCCCGCCCCCATCGGTTGGGTGGCGGGGCAGGGCGTAGCCACCAGTCAGGAGTCACTGGTCATCAGCCGTTACAACACATCCGCCGGTCCGTGAGTTCACTACAATCCGGCCGTGTGGCGTGTCATCCGGGACGAACTGCTGGCGCTGGTGTTGGCGTTCCCCGCGCTCATGCTGATGGTGGTGGTCGGCTGGGTTCAATACCCGGAGGAGCCAGTCTGGTACCGGGTGGCGTTCACCCTGGTGGTCGCCATGCTGGTGGTTGCGTTCATTGCCGTGTCCGTCGCGGCGATCATTTACGGCATTTGAGTCCGACTTCGGTCAAGCTTCGCACTTACAGCCAGCCGACCCTGCATACCCCGTCCCCTACAATGTCGCCGTGCGTGGCGATCTGTTGCACGGGCTGCTAATCGTGCTCCGGGGTGACCGGGATCATCCGCTCTGGCGGCAATTGGTACACGCCATCGCTGTACTGACGTTGGTGGGAGCTTTCGGCTTCTTCCTGGTGCTCGACGTCATCCTGAACAGCTAGCTGCTCGGATTCCGTCCCACACCACTACCCCGCCCCGCACATCCGCCGCGTGACCTCGTAGATCATCTGGCAGCTCAGCCGGAAACTGTCGAGCGTCATGCGCTCGTTGTGACCGTGCACTGTGCGCGCCAGGTTCGGCGACGTTAGCCCGCCCGAGAACCCGTACGCCACCACCCCCTGGTTGCGGAACACGCGACTATCCGTGAACCCCGCCGTCACTCCCGGCGTGACTACTGCGTCCTCCACCAGCTCCCGCACCACCGACTCGATCGTGGCGAACAGCTCCGTGTCGTGCGAACTCGTGTCCGAGGCGCCAGCGAACACCCGCTCGACCTGCACTTTCGGGTCGTTGATCACCCGCGACACCTCTGCCTCGAACGAGTCCGCGTCGACCCCCGGCAGCAGGCGGCAATCGATCGTCGCCTCCGCCCGCCCCGGGATCACGTTGTGCTTGATGCCCGCGCTTGCCGTCGTCGCGCTGATCGTGTTCGTCAGCAGCGCCCGCACGCGCATGTCCGTTTCCGCCGTCGCCCGCAGCGCCTCGATGGAGGTGCCGCCCCGGTAGATGCCCGCCCGTTCCAGCCGCTCGAAGTACTCCCCCAGCACGGGCGAGAGCCGGGGCTCCCGGTTCCACTCCTGCAGCCGGCCCAGGGCCCGCACCAGCCGGTCGAGGGCGTTGTCCTTGTGGGGAACGGAGCCGTGCCCCGCCCGCCCCTCCGCCACCAGCCGCAGCCAGAGCGGCCCCTTCTCCGCCGTCGTCACCGTGAACACCGGTCGCTTCACGCCGAACAGCTCCGTCGAGCCGCCCCCGCCCTCATTGATGACGAATTCCGCCACCAGCGCCTCGGGGTGGTGCTCCTCCAGCCACTCGATGCCGAGCATCCCGCCCGCTTCCTCGTCCGCCACCGCCAGGAAGACGATGTCGCGCGCCAGCGGCAGCCCCGAGCGCTTCAGCAGCAGCACTGTCAGCAGCTCCGCCACCCCCAGCCCCTTCATGTCGAGCGTCCCCCGGCCCCAGATCTCCCCGTTGCGGATGACCGCCGCGAACGGCTCCTCGTCCCAGTACTCGCGCTCCACCGGCACCACGTCGGTGTGATTGAGGAGCATCAGGGGCTCCTTGCTGCCGTTGCCCTTGAGCACCGCCCGCAGCGACACGCGGTCGTCCCCGGGATCGAACAGCTCGTACTCGATCCCCTCCCGTTCGAGGATGCCCCCGAGGAAGTCGCACGCCAGCCGTTCCCGTCCGGGCGGGTTCGACGTGTCGATGCGCAGGTACTCCTGCAGGATGCCCAGCGCCTCCTCGAAGGCTGCGTCCCAGTCGACCCGCGGCTCGACCGCCGTCACTCCCCCACCCCGTACACCGCCGCCGAGTTGTCGTGCAGGATCTTGCGCAGCACGTCCTCGGGCAGGCCGCCCAGTTCCTGCTCGATGAAGTCCTTCGGGTAGATCGCCGTCGTGTTCGGCCCCGGCGACATGCTCGTTGGGTGTGGGAAGTCCGTCTCATAGAGGATGTTGTCCGCCCCGATCTGCTCGATCGCCTTGATCGCGCTCCCCCGCTCGAACCAGAAGCAGGCGTAGCACTGCCGCTTGAAGTACTCGCTTGGGAGCAGGCCCATCTCCGGGTGCTCGGCGGGACAGCCGCTGTTGATCCACTGCCAGTCCATCGCCTCCAGCAGGAACGGCACCCAGCCGATGCCGCTCTCAACGGAGACGAACTTCAGATCCGGGAAGCGGTGGCAGATGCCCGACAGGATGATGTCCATAACCGCGTTCGAGTTGTCGAGGAAGAACTGCACCGTCGCCTTCGCAAAGGCCGCTTGCCGGCCGTTGTGCACCTCCGTGTCCCGGATCGCCGTGAGGTCGCCGGAGCCAATGTGGAAGTTGACCGAGAGGCCCAGATCCTGCGCCTGCGCCCACACGGGATCCCAGTGCGGGTCGCTCAGCCGCGGAAAGTCGAACACGTCCGGCTGGCTCGTCATCAGCACGCCCTTATGGCCGCGCTTCGCCGCCCGCTGCATCTCGTCGACGCACAGGTCCACGTCCCAGAAGGGCGTCGCCATGATCGGGATGAACCGCTCCTTGCCCGGCGCCGTCCAGTCGATGAGGAAGTCGTTGTAGGCGCGGACGCACTCCTCCATCAGCTTCGGCTCCTTCAGCCGCAGGAAGTTCCCAGAGCCGAAGCCGCCCACGTTCGGATAGATCACCTGCGAATGGATGCCGTACTCGTCCATGCGCTGCAGCCGCGTCTCCACGCTGAACGCCCCGTGGTCCGCCTGCGGCAGGGAGGGCGGATGGCTCGGCGGCGGGTCCGTCCAGCCCGCCATCGCCGCGCTCCCCGTGGGGACGGAGCGATGACCGCCGATGTACCAACGGTCCTCGTTGATCTCCGGGTCGAACTTCACATGCGGGACCAGGTCCCCCCACTTCCGGCGCGACACACGGCTCGTCCACAGGTCCTCTGGCTCGGAGATGTGGCTATCCGCGTCGATCACCTTGATCCGCTCGACCACCGTCGCCATGGGACCCTCCCCGGCGACTCCCGCCGCCGTTGCGCGCGTGGCGGGCAGGATAACGCGCTCCCCATCCCTTTGGCGGAAAGGCGCCTACACCGGCCGGAACTGCACTAGCGTGACCTCGTCGTCCACGTCCTCGTAGACCGCCTCCAATGCCATCCCGATGCGCACGTCCTCGATCGCGCACTCCACGATGTTCGTCGTCATGCGCGGCCCCTCCTCCAGTTCCACGATCCCGATGACGTACGGCGCCCGCGCCGCGAACGCCGGCGCCGTCCCCCGCCGGTCGACCGTGTACGAATACAGCACGCCCCGCCCGCTCGCCTCCACCCACTCCGTGCCCGGGGCGAGGCTCCCCGGGCTGAAGGCGCGCGGGTAGAAGTACGGCTCGCCCTCAGCCGTGAGTGGCAGCAGTAGCCGGTGCTCCCGCGCCGCCTCCCAGAAGGGCGCCGTCGCGGCCGTCGGCCTCGGCAGGATGCGCGGCGGCGACTCCGCCATCAGGCCCCCTCCAGCACCAGTGCCACCTGCTCCGACATGCAGCCCCCCGTCCCCGTCACGTACCCCCGCTCCGCCGACCCCACCTGCCTCGCCCCCGCCCGCCCCTGCAGCTGAGTGACCACGTCGACCACGTGCGACATGCCCCCCGCCGCCCCGCCCTGGCCCATCCCCAGCTGCCCTCCGTGCGTGTTCAGCGGCCAGTCGCCGCCGAAGCGCAGGTCATGCTCCTCCACGAACCGCGCCCCTTCCCCCTTCGCGCAGAACCCCGAGTCCTCGATCGTGACCAGCACCGTGATCGTGTAGCAGTCGTACATCGAGGCCACGTCGATCGCCTCGCGCCCCACCCCCGCCATGGCGAAGGCGCGGTCCGCCGCCGCCACGATCGGGATCTGCGTGAGCGACGGCGCGTACGTGATCGACTTGTGCGTGATGTGCTCCCCGAAGCCGCTCACCACCACCGGCCGCAGACCCGTCTGCTGCGCCCGCTCCAGCGTCGTCACCACCACCCCCGCCCCGCCCGCGCACGGCATCACGATCTCCAGCAGGTGCAGCGGGTCGACCACCATCGGCGAGTTCAGCACGTCGTCGATCGTGATCGGCTGGTCGCGAAAGATCGCCTTCGGGTTCTGGAGCGCGTTCTCCCGGCCCTGCACCGCGACCTTCGCGAGCGTCCGCGGCTCCAGGTCGTACTCGTGCATGTAGCGCTGGGCCACCATCGCGAAGTGCGAGTTCGGGTTGATCAGCCCGTAGGGCGCGTCGAACTGCCCGTGCGGCGCCCCCCAGGCGTCCGCCCCCAGCATCCAGCTCTGCGCCTGCGGCTTCGCGCCTGGCTCCGGCGGCGCCGGCACCGACGGCAGCAGGCAGAGGCAGCGGCCGCCCAGGCCCGCCCCCTCCCCGAAATCCGCCTCGAGGCCCAGGTCCTCCGCTACCGCCGCCGGCGCGAACATCGGTGCGTCCCCCAGCCGCGTGCAGAGGATGCCGTCGATCTCGCCCAGTTCCATGCCCGCGTCGTCCAGCGCCTCG
>MKWU01006599.1_pt1 | contig 11686 bp, 7 predicted proteins | sample 809101 | NCBI WGS metagenome assembly MKWU01 (sample SAMN05860141, study PRJNA318959) | sponge metagenome | host: Aplysina aerophoba | place: Slovenia: Piran, Adriatic Sea, Gulf of Piran | collected 2013-05-07
TTTTTCAAGGGGTATCGGCCGCAGTTTTATTTTCGCACGACGGATGTGACGGGGGAGGTTGAGTTGCCGGAGGGAGTTGAGATGGTGATGCCTGGCGACAACATCCAGATGCGGGTGAAGTTGATTGCGCCGATAGCGATGGAAGAGGGTTTGCGGTTTGCGGTGCGCGAGGGTGGGCGCACGGTCGGGGCCGGCGTCGTCGCCAAAATCATCGAATGAATTCGAGTGGAACCCCGGTAAGGTCGGATCGAGCGTCCTTTCCGGCTTCGAAATTCAAGGCCAGTAGCTCAATTGGCAGAGCGGCGGTCTCCAAAACCGCAGGTTGGGGGTTCGATTCCCTCCTGGCCTGCCAATGCGCCAATGAAAGTGGGAATTCGTCGGTCCGAATCGCAGTTCCGTATCGGATGGCGTCACAGTGACCGGGAGCGAATGACATGTCGACCCGCCAACCGACGAGAACGAACGTGCAGGGGGCAGGTGCGTTCCCGGACTTGGCCAAGTGGGTTGTCGCGTTCGCCGTCCTTGTGGGCGGCATCGCCGGATTCTACTACTGGTCCGAAGAATCTCTGCTATTGCGCGTCATCGGTCTGCTGGTGCTGAGTGCGGCGGCGCTGTTCGTCGCGGTGCAGACGGAGAAGGGTCGGGCCACTTGGGATTTTGTCCGCGAGGCGCACACGGAGGTCCGCAAGGTCGTCTGGCCAACGCGCAAGGAAACGACCCAGACGACGTTGATCGTGATTGCGATGGTCGGATTGGTGGCAGTCATTATGTGGATTCTCGATGGTCTGCTTGCATGGCTCGTGAAGATGATGCTCGGAACGGGGACCTGACGACATGGCGATGCGCTGGTATGTCGTTCACGTTTATTCGGGTTTCGAGAATCAGGTCATGCGCCTGCTCAGAGAGCGAATAGAACGGAGTGGCCTCGGACACGAGTTTGGTGACGTGCTGGTTCCGACTGAAGAAGTCGTCGAGATGCGCGACGGCCAGAAGCGGCGAAGCGATCGGAAGTTCTTCCCCGGCTACGTCCTGGTAAACATGGAGATGAACGACGTTACCTGGCACTTGGTGAAGAGTGTGCCCAAGGTGATGGGCTTTATCGGGGGGAGCAGCGACCGGCCTGCACCGATCACCGACCGTGAAGCAAACGCCATACTCCTGCGGGTGCAGGAAGGCGTCGACAAACCGCGACCCAAGGTGCTGTTCGAACCCGGAGAAGCGGTGCGTGTAATTGACGGCCCGTTCAATGATTTCAACGGAGTGGTCGAGGAAGTGAACTACGAGAAGAGCCGGATGCGTGTCGCAGTGACCATCTTCGGCCGGTCGACTCCGGTGGAACTCGAGTTTGGTCAGGTCGAGAAGGACTGAACTGGAAGACGCGCATTCGTCACTCGGATGGGCAAAGCCTCGCAGATCCCTTGATGCGGATGATCGGAACGGACTGGTAGGAGGATAGTTGGCGTGGCCAAGAAGGTCGAGGCGTATATCAAGTTGCAGGTACCTGCCGGGCAGGCGAAACCAACCCCGCCCGTCGGACCCGCTCTAGGACAGCACGGTGTGAACATCATGGAGTTCTGCAAGACTTTCAATGCCCAGACGCAGGGCATCGAGCCAGGGCTCCCGATCCCGTGCGTGATCACGGTCTATCAGGACCGTTCGTTCACCTTCATCACCAAGACACCTCCAGCGTCGGTGCTGCTCCGAAAGATTGTCGGTATCGAAAAGGGGAGCGACATCCCGAATTCCAAGAAGGTCGGGAAGGTGTCGCGTGAGCAACTCGAGGAGGTTGCGCGTCAGAAGATGCCGGACTTGAATACCGACAATGTCGATGCCGCGGTGCGGATCATCGCCGGGAGTGCTCGCAGCATGGGTCTGGAATCGGAGGAGACGATCTGATGGCGAAGCGCTCCAATCGGATGAAGTCGATTCGTGAGAAGGTCGATCGCGCAAGACTTTATGATGTTTCGCAGGCCCTGGCGCTGCTCAAGGATCTGTCATCGGTCAAGTTTTCCGAATCCGTCGATGTGAGTGTCAATCTCGGGGTCGATCCGCGCAAGTCCGATCAGGTCGTGCGGGGTTCGACCGTCATGCCGAACGGGATCGGAAAGGAGTCTCGAGTTGCGGTTTTTGCGCAGGGGTCGGCTGCCGACGCCGCGCGCGAGGCGGGTGCCGATATCGTCGGAATGGACGATTTGGCTGAGGAGGTCAAGTCCGGGAATCTGAATTTCGACGTCGTGATCGCCGCGCCGGATGCAATGCGGGTAGTCGGCAAGCTCGGCAGAATTCTCGGGCCACGCGGCCTGATGCCCAATCCGAAGGTTGGAACGGTTACCACCGATGTCGCCGGAGCGGTTCGCAACGCCAAGGCAGGACAGGTCCAGTATCGCACCGACCGCGCTGGAATCATTCACTGCACGATCGGCAAGGTGGGTTTCGAGACCGGTGCCCTGAAGCAGAATCTTGACGCCTTGCTTGGTGACCTGAACAAGGCGAAACCTGGCACGTCAAAGGGCGTCTACATGAAGAGAGTCACGTTGTCGACCACGATGGGGCCCGGAATCGGAATTGACAAGGCAACCTTGGAGCTTTAGGGCGTGCGTTGCGGCAAACCCTAGCTGGAAGGAATCGGCGAGCGGTCGGCATGTAGCCGTATCGCATCGACTTTGGGCTGTCGGGGCCAGTCGGGAAGAACATCCCGCGTGCCTTGGTGGCCGTCAAAGACCGCAGGCGGGAATCGAATCCTTGATTCGACCATAGGCATGGGTACCGAGGGTGATGTCGGAATTCGTGATATGGCCTGCCTGCGCAGACGGCGCAGCCCGGTAATTTGACCGGTCGCCGTACGGAGCGACTCGTTTCGCAACGAGGACGCAAGTGCAATGAAGCGAACGAAGCCGACGGCAGCAGTATCCGCGCGAGGAGATTCATGACGTGGCTCTTTCATTGCAGCAAAAGAAGGTAGTGGTCGAAGAAGTTGCCGACATCGCGAAGTCTGCGCAGTCGGCCGTAGCGGCCGAGTTTCGTGGTTTGACCGTCGCCGAATTGACGGAACTGCGCGAGAAGGCAAAGCAGTCAGGTGTCCATCTTCGGGTCGTTCGCAACACGCTGGCTCGCAGAGCCGTCGCGGGCACGCAGTTCGAGTGCGTGCAGGATCGCCTGAGAGGTCCCTTGGTGCTCGCGTTCTCGCGTGACGAGCCGGGAGCCGCGGCGCGGGTCATGCGCGACTACTCCAAGAGTAATGCGAAACTTGTAGTCAGCTTTGTGGCCTTTGACGGCAAGGCGATGGACGCCCCTGCAATCGACCAGTTGGCCAGTCTACCGTCACGTGATGAGGCGCTGTCCATGCTGATGTCTGTGCTCATGGCTCCTGCGACCAAGCTGACTCGTACCGTCGCTGCACCCCATGTCGGTCTCGTGCGGGTCGTTGACGCGATGCGCACGGACCGGGAAGAGACGGCCTGATTCATCACCGCCGGCTTGGGCCGGAACCCAAATTCAAATCCCAAGGAGTAAACGACGATGGCGCTATCCAACGCAGAGCTCATCGAAGCAATTGAGCAGAAACCTCTGATTGAGATCGTAGAGCTCGTCAAGCAGATGGAAGACAAATGGGGCGTATCGGCAGCCGCGACAGTGGCGATCCCCGCTGGACCGATTTCTGGAGCGGCCGACGCCGAGGCCCCGGAAGAGCAGACCGAGTTTGATGTCGTCATGAGCAGCTTCGGCGCGAAGAAGGTCGGAGTAATCAAGGTTGTGCGTGCGCTCACGGGACTCGGTCTCAAGGAGGCGAAGGATCTCGTGGAGGCAGTCCCCGCGAACATCAAGGAAGGTGTCTCCAAGGAAGAGGCGGAGGACGTAAAGAACCAGCTTGAAGAGGCTGGCGCGACCGTCGAGGTCAAGTAGCCGGCCGAGTTGAATGGCAAGTCTGGGTGCTTCGCCCAAGGGGCGCTTTGCCGTGAACGCATCGTGCTCGAATTGGCCGCCCGCGCAAGACCACGGGTGGACCGACACGGGGCGGATGCGGTGGATGATTGGGAGTTGAGCGCTGGAAACGGTTCCAGCGGCTGCGAATTGAGGATGAGTCATGGCGTATACCTTCACTGAGAAGAAACGCATACGTAAGGATTTCGGTAAGCGGCCGAGCATCCTGGACGTGCCGTATCTGCTGGCAATTCAGCTCGATTCGTACCGTGACTTTCTTCAGGAGGGGATCGCCGCTGATGATCGCGCGGAGAAGGGTCTTCATGCCGCGTTCAAGTCTGTTTTTCCGATAGAGAGCTATTCTGGAGATGCTGCGCTCGAGTACGTGCGCTATCGGCTCGAGAAACCGACGTTTGACGTCAGCGAATGTCAACTTCGCGGAAAGACCTATGCCGCATCGCTGCGCGTGACATTGCGATTGGTGCTTTATGAGAAGGAGACAGGGGGAGGACGCGCATCCAGGGAGTCGGGACGTGGAGTGAAGGACGTCAAGGAGCAGGAGGTCTATATGGGCGAGATTCCGCTCATGACCGATACCGGCACCTTTATCATCAACGGAACAGAGCGCGTGATCGTCGCGCAGCTCCACCGCTCGCCGGGTGTGTTTTTCGAACATGATCGAGGCAAGACTCATTCTTCGGGAAAACTTCTGTTCTCGGCCCGGGTCATCCCATATAGAGGGTCATGGCTCGATTTCGAGTTTGATCCGAAGGATCTCGTCTATGTCAGGATTGATCGACGCCGGAAACTCCCTGCGACGATTCTCCTGCGTGCCCTCGGTTACTCTGCCGAGGAAGTCTTGGCGCTCTTTTTCGACCTCAACTCGTTTGAACTGACGTCAGAGGGCCTCCGGTTCAAGCTTGTTCCAGAGCGGTTGCGCGGCGACGTCGCGGCATTCGACATCAAGGACAAGAAGGGTTCAGTGCTCGTCGAGGCTGGCCGAAGAATCACGGCGCGGCATATCAACCAGATGACGAAAGCGGGACTCGATACACTTGAGGTCGTTGACAACTACGCATTCGGCAAGAATCTTGGCCTTGATATCGTGGATAGGGACACCGGCGAGATTATTGCGAGTGCGAATGACGAGGTGACGGGTGAACTGCTAGATAGGCTCCGCGAAAATAGCGTGGAAACGTTCGAAACTTTGTATACAAACGATGTGGATCGCGGTCCGTATATGTCTCGTACGTTGACGGCCGATCCGACGCAGGGCCAACTCGACGCTCAGGTCGAGATTTATCGGATGATGCGTCCCGGAGAACCTCCCACGAAGGAAGCTGCTCAGGCGCTTTTCCACAACCTGTTTTTCAGTGCGGAGAGATATGACATTTCTCCGGTAGGGCGAATGAAGTTCAATCGGCGCGTCGGACGTAGCCGCGAGGAAGGCCCTGGGATCATCTACGACGGGAAATACGTCAAGTCCTACCTCGGATACGAAGAGAAGACGATTGAGAAGGCGGAGGGCAGGTTCCGCGCCGAATCGAAGGGCAAGTGGCGTATCAAGGACGATGTCGTCAACAAGGAGACGGGGGAACTGATCGCGCGCAGGAACGAACTCGTCACGGAAGATTTGCTCCATCAGATATTTGACACTGACCGCGAGTCGATAGATGTATTCCAGACTCGTCGGGATGACGAGAAGATGAACTCTCTCGTACGGGATCACGACAACGAGTCGGACATCATCGACGCGCTCAAGACTCTCGTCGATATCAAGAATGGCATCGGAATGGTCGACGACATCGACCATCTTGGGAATCGACGAATTCGCAGTGTCGGAGAGATGGCAGAGAACCAGTTCCGTATCGGCTTGGTGAGAGTGGAGCGCGCCGTCAAGGAACGATTGAGTCTCGCTGAGACCGAAGAACTCATGCCGCAAGAACTCATTAACGCCAAGCCGGTGTCGGCCGTCGTCAAGGAGTTCTTTGGTTCGAGTCAATTGTCACAGTTCATGGACCAGAACAACCCGTTGTCGGAGGTCACGCACAAGCGGCGTGTTTCGGCACTCGGTCCGGGTGGCCTGACGCGTGAGCGGGCTGGATTCGAAGTCCGCGACGTACATCCAACCCACTATGGACGCGTTTGCACGATTGAAACCCCGGAAGGCCCGAATATCGGGCTTATCAACTCGCTCGCGGTCTACGCTCGGACGAACCGCTACGGATTTCTCGAAACACCTTATCGAAAGGTGGAATCCGGTCAGGTCACCAGCGAAATTAACTATCTGTCCGCTATCGAGGAAGGGCAATTCGTCATCGCTCAGGCAAATGCGACGCTTGATGATGCAGGTCGGCTTGTCGACAGCCTCGTGACGTGCCGTCACCAGAACGAGGCTACGCTATCGTTGCCGAATCGCGTGCAGTACATGGACGTCTCCCCAAAGCAAATCGTCTCGGTGGCGGCGTCATTGATCCCGTTTCTGGAGCACGATGACGCGAACCGAGCGTTGATGGGATCAAATATGCAGCGCCAGGCGGTACCGACTCTGAGGACCGAAAAACCTCTGGTCGGGACAGGGATGGAGCGAAAGGTGGCGATTGACTCTGGGGTGACGGTGGTCGCCAGGCGGGGCGGCACTGTGGATTCGGTCGACGCGGCGCGCATCGTGGTTCGAGTGAACGACGACGAGACAGTTGCCGGAGAACCGGGGGTCGATATCTACAGCCTCATAAAGTATACGCGATCGAACCAGAACACCTGCATCAATCAGCGTCCGCTCGTAAAGCCGGGTGACCAGATTGCGTACGGCGACGTGCTCGCGGACGGACCCTCGACCGACATGGGCGAGCTCGCCCTTGGTCAAAACATGCTTGTGGCTTTCATGCCGTGGAATGGATACAACTTCGAAGATTCGATTCTAATCTCGGAACGGGTCGTCGAAGAGGATCGCTATACCACAGTCCACATTGAGGAACTGGTGTGTTTCGCACGTGATACGAAACTCGGACCGGAAGACATCACGTCCGATATTCCGAACGTTAGCGAGAGCGCGCTTTCCAAACTGGACGAGTCCGGCATCGTCTATGTGGGCGCGGAGGTCAAGGCCGGAGACATTCTGGTCGGCAAGGTGACGCCGAAGGGCGAAACGCAGTTGACGCCTGAAGAGAAGCTGTTGCGTGCGATCTTCGGTGAGAAGGCGTCGGACGTGAAAGACACCTCCTTGCGGGTTCCGTCGGGGATGAATGGGACGATCATCAACGTTCAGGTGTTTACCCGAGACGGCGTGGAGAAGGACGCTCGCGCCAGACAGATCGAAGAATCGGAGTTGGAGAAGGTCCGCAAGGATTTGGATGATCAGTTCCGGATACTGGCTGATGATACCTATTTGCGACTCGAACGGTTGCTTGCCGGGCAGGTTGCGGATGGCGGCCCGGGTGACCTCGAAAGCGGGAGTCGTGTTACGGAAGATTATCTCCACTCCATCGACCGACAATTGTGGTTCGAAATCCGACTGCGAAGTGACGACGCCAATCAGCAACTGGAGAAGGCACGTGAGCAACTTGAAGCACAGAAGGCGTTGCTCGACGAGTACTTCGAAGAAAAAAGAGAGAAGCTTACCTCTGGCGATGATCTCGCGCCGGGCGTATTGAAAATGGTCAAGGTCTACCTTGCCGTGAAACGGCGAGTGCAGCCAGGTGACAAGGTGGCAGGACGTCACGGCAACAAGGGTGTGATCTCGATGATCGTACCGGTGGAGGACATGCCGTACATGAACGATGGAACACCTGTCGATATTGTGTTGAACCCCCTCGGTGTGCCGTCGCGCATGAATGTCGGACAAGTGCTGGAAGCGCATCTCGGTTGGGCTGCGAAGGAACTGGGTAACAAGCTCGCACGGTTGGTCGAGTCGCTGGAGCAGGCATCCAAGATTCGCCGGTTTTTGCAAAGGGTCTATGCGATCAAGGGTAAGGAGGATCCGGTAGCTGAATTGGACGACAATGAACTCTCGGAACTCGCGGACAATCTGCGAGGTGGAGTTCCCATGGCGACGCCGGTGTTTGATGGCGCCAGCGAGTCGGAGATCAAGGATCTGCTTGCGCTCGCAGGCCTTCCCCGGGATGGTCAGACGCAACTCTTCGACGGTCGAACCGGGGACCCGTTCGATCGACCTGTAACGGTCGGTTACATGTACATGATGAAACTCAACCATCTCGTCGATGACAAGATGCATGCACGGTCGACGGGACCATACAGCTTGGTTACCCAACAGCCGTTGGGCGGGAAGGCACAATTTGGTGGCCAGCGCTTTGGAGAGATGGAAGTGTGGGCCCTTGAAGCTTACGGGGCGGCATATACGCTGCAGGAGATGCTGACCGTGAAATCGGACGATGTGAACGGCCGAACGAAGATGTACAAGAATATCGTAGACGACGAACATCGAATGGAAGCGGGAATGCCAGAGTCCTTCAATGTGCTGATGAAGGAGATTCGATCACTCGGAATCGACATTGAGCTTGAACACGACTAGCGCTTGGTGCATTCGATCGAAGATTTCGTGAGCGTAGGCTCGAAGGAATCTGACGGGGTGCCCCTCGATTTAGGGTGGAGGCCAAGATGAGAGATTTACTCAATCTTCTTAAGCAGCAAGGTCAGATGGAAGGGTTCGATGCGATTCGGATTGGACTTGCATCTCCCGACAAGATTCGGTCCTGGTCTTACGGGGAAGTAAAGAAGCCGGAGACTATCAATTACCGCACCTTCAAGCCCGAACGCGACGGATTGTTCTGCGCCAAGATTTTTGGACCAGTCAAGGATTATGAATGTCTTTGCGGCAAGTACAAACGTCTGAAGCATCGAGGTGTAATTTGCGAGAAATGTGGAGTCGAGGTGACGCTCGCGAAGGTTCGTCGCGAACGGATGGGACACATTGAGCTCGCGAGCCCGGTTGCTCACATCTGGTACTTGAAATCGTTGCCGTCGCGCATGGGGTTGCTTCTTGACATGACCCTCCGCGACATCGAGCGGATTCTGTACTTCGAGGCATTTGTCGTCAGCGATCCCGGAATGACAGACCTGGATAGAGGCCAGTTGCTTACGGACGAGATGTATCTGGACGCGCTGGAGAAGTATGGGGACGATTTTGAAGCCAAGATGGGCGCGGAGGCGATCTACGAGTTGTTGCGTACGATTGAATTGGACGATGAAATAGTGGCGTTGCGGGAGGAATTGCCGAAGACCGGTTCGGAATCGAAGATCAAGAAACTTTCGAAGCGTCTCAAACTTATGGAGGCATTCAAGAGTTCTGGCAACAAGCCGGAATGGATGGTAATGCGCGTATTGCCTGTACTGCCGCCGGAACTTCGTCCGCTCGTTCCGTTGGATGGTGGGCGGTTCGCGACTTCCGATCTCAACGATCTCTATCGTCGTGTCATCAATCGGAACAATCGCCTCAAGCGCCTTCTTGCTCTGAATGCACCGGACATCATAGTACGTAACGAAAAGCGAATGCTGCAGGAGGCGGTTGACGCTCTTCTCGACAATGGACGACGAGGGCGAGCGATCACCGGGGCCAACAAGAGACCGCTCAAGTCGCTTGCGGACATGATAAAGGGGAAGCAGGGCCGATTTCGGCAGAATCTGCTTGGAAAGCGGGTTGACTATTCCGGGCGGTCGGTTGTTGTCGTGGGTCCGACGCTCAAGCTGCATCAGTGCGGGTTGCCCAAGAAGATGGCGCTCGAGCTGTTCAAGCCGTTTGTGTTCGGCAAGCTACAACTTCGCGGGCTTGCGACTACCATCAAGGCGGCGAAGAGGCTTGTCGAGCGGGAAGGCCCCGAGGTGTGGGATATTCTGGAGGAGGTCATCCGTGAGCACCCGGTGCTGCTCAACCGCGCGCCAACGCTACATAGGCTTGGCATTCAAGCGTTTGAGCCGGTTCTGATTGAAGGCAAGGCGATTCAGCTTCACCCGCTTGTCTGCACCGCGTTCAACGCGGACTTCGATGGCGATCAAATGGCCGTTCACGTGCCGCTGTCCATTGAAGCTCAACTGGAGGCGCGTACGCTGATGATGTCCTCCAACAATATTCTCTCTCCGGCCCATGGCGAACCGATCATAGTTCCCACGCAGGACGTTGTACTTGGGCTGTATTACATGACGCGTGAGCGCGTAGACGCGAACGGCGCCGGGATGGCGTTCTCGGATATTGCCGAGGTAAACCGGGCGTTTCAATGCGGGGCTGTGGATTTGCACGCTCGAATCAAGGCGCGCATTCGGGATGTTGTGGTTGGCGACGACGGTGAATTGGGTGAGAGGGTGCAGTTGTGGGACACGACAGTGGGGCGGGCGCTATTGTCGGAAATCATGCCGCCGGGACTTTCGTTTGACTTGGTAAATCGCTTGATGAACAAGAAGGCGATCTCGTCGCTGATCAACGCGTGCTACCGCAGAGTTGGGCTGAAGGAAACTGTCGTTTTTGCGGACCAGCTCATGTATACGGGATTCAGCTATGCGACGCGTGCTGGCGTGTCGATTGGCGTCGAGGACATGGCGGTTCCGAGTGAGAAGAAGGCGATTCTCGGCGCAGCCGAGAAGGCGGTCAAGGAGATCGAGGAGCAGTACGCATCGGGGTTGGTTACACAAGGCGAGCGCTATAACAAGGTTGTGGATATCTGGTCCTACACCAATGAGCAGGTTGCCAAGGCGATGATGGAGAAGCTTGGAACGGACCTCGTCGAGGACCGGGATGGTAATAGTATCCAGCAACAATCCTTCAACTCGATTTACATGATGGCTGACTCGGGAGCGCGAGGCTCGGCTGCGCAAATTCGGCAGTTGGCAGGCATGCGTGGCTTGATGGCGAAGCCCGACGGTTCGATTATCGAGACACCGATCACTGCGAACTTTCGAGAAGGCTTGGACGTTCTCCAGTATTTCATTTCCACCCATGGCGCCCGGAAGGGCTTGGCTGATACAGCGCTGAAGACTGCCAATTCGGGTTACCTTACCAGGCGGCTCGTAGATGTCGCGCAGGATCTGGTGGTTACGGAGGTGGATTGTGGAACGAGCAACGGCCTTGTGCTGACGCCGCTCATTGAAGGCGGCGATGTCGTGGAGCCGCTGCGTGAGCGTGTGCTCGGCCGGGTTGTAGCTAGTGACCTTGTATGCGCCGGTGAATCCACAATTGCGGTCGAACAAGGAACGTTGCTCGATGAATGGTGGGTGGACCGTCTGGAGCAGCTCGGAATTGATGAGGTACGAGTTCGTTCACCGATTACGTGCGAGACGCGGTTCGGCGTTTGTGGAGCGTGCTACGGAAGAGACTTGGCGCGTGGCGAGCCAGTAAATATCGGAGAGTCGGTGGGTGTGGTTGCTGCACAGTCCATCGGTGAACCCGGCACACAACTGACGATGCGTACGTTTCATATTGGCGGTGCAGCCTCGCGGGCCGCAGCGGTCGATAATGTTTCCGTAAAGGGTGACGGTGTTGTTCGGCTCCATAATCTGAAGGTTGTTCAGCACGCAGACGGACATTATGTCGCCGTAACGCGATCCGGCGAGTTGTCGATTGCCGATGAGCACGGTCGGGAGCGCGAGCGGTACAAGATCCCCTATGGGGCTGTACTGTCGGTTGCAGATGGTGATGCAGTAGCCGGCGGCCAGATGGTAGCGAACTGGGATCCGCACACCCATCCAGTGGTCTCCGAGGTGGCCGGACGTGTCCGATTCAGTGACGCAGTCGATGGTGTGACGGTTCAATCGCAAG
>MKWU01006600.1_pt1 | contig 11683 bp, 11 predicted proteins | sample 809101 | NCBI WGS metagenome assembly MKWU01 (sample SAMN05860141, study PRJNA318959) | sponge metagenome | host: Aplysina aerophoba | place: Slovenia: Piran, Adriatic Sea, Gulf of Piran | collected 2013-05-07
GCTGGAACAGCAGTTGCGCAAGCTCATCAGCCCGCCTCGTCCATTGGTCCGGCGCGAACGGCGCATCCAGGTCTCCCGTCATCATTTTCCCGAGTCGCCGTTGGAGATCGTGTCCGGCAGTGCCCTTGTGGAAGGCTCGCGCGTGCGCGCGCCGGAGATCACCGTGAAGAACCGCTCTCAGAAGCCGGTGCGTTGGTACGAGCTCGGTTGGCTTGTCAGCGATGGCGACGGAGTCCGTTACACCGCCGGGCTCATGCCCGCTCCGAAAGGGCGCTCAAGACTAGCACCCGGGGCTGAGGCTTCGACGCAATCGGATCACAGTTTCGTGTTGAATCGCGGTGGCGCCGCTCGCGGACTCTCCATCGGCCGCATGAGCGGCTACGTCCGAAATGTCGAGTTCGAGGATGGAATCGTTTGGATCCCGACGCGGAACGACCTTGAAGCTTCGTCGCTGGACCGAGCCACGCCCGTGTCTGTCGAGGAACAACGCCTGACCCGGCTCTACGGGAGCCAAGGTGTCGAAGCCGTCATCGCCGAGTTGGCCCAGTTCTGAGAGCCGCCTGCGACGGCTTCGGCGGCGAAGAAACTCGTTCCATATCGTTCGAACGAATCACGCCTCCGAGCAAGGCGCCGCGCCGTGCACCGAGGCATCTTGAGCATGCAGTCCTTTCGGCTGCCTCGCAGCCAGCCAGCCTTTCTCCCCATCTGATGGGGGAAGCACGCGGTAAGACCACCCTGACTACGTTGCCCTGGCTTACCGTGCCCGGTGAGGAAAGGCCGTGTTTCTGATTCGTGAAAGCCATTGACAGTGACTTGGTTCGGTCTGAAAGAAATATCTGACGGCCTTCTCACGCATTTCACCTCGTCACGGGGTGAGGAGGCAGGCTAGAGCCGGATTTCGACGATGGTCGCGCCGGCGCCGCCTTCCGATTGCTCAGCTTGGTAGTAGCGCTCGACATGGGGGTGAGAGGCAAACATCCTCCACAGGACATTGCGCAAGGTGTTCATTCCATGGCCATGAATGACGCGGATACGCGCTATGTGGGCCACCACCGCGTCGTCGAGAAACTTATCCACACTGGCGCGAGCATCTTCGCGGGTCTGCCCGATCACCTTGATCTCCGACAATGATTGTATTGGCTTCTCTGCCGGCTGGAATGTGATTCCTCGCGCCAACCGAGGCGTCGGCGTCGGGGCTTCATCGAGGATTTCGCTGATATTGTTGCGACTCACTTTCAACCTGAGCTGTCCGACCTGCATTTCCCAGCGCCCCGGCGAGAGTTCCTGGATGACTTTGCCGGCTGCGCCGAGGCTGTTGAGCCGGACGATGCTTCCCACCGGAATCGGTTCGTCGGGCTGAAGCTCGCGGACGGGCTCTGGCTCGTGCCCTCCTCCACCAACTTCCTCTTGGAGGTTCGAGCGAAGCTGGTGCCGCTTTTTCGAGAGTTGCCGCCGCATCTCTGATCCGATCCGACTACTCTCTCTTGAGTCATCGAGCTTCTGAATGGCGGATCTCATCTCGGTTTCGAAGTGCTTGATGCACTCATCGGTGCGCCGTTGCATCTGGGAGATCTTGGCGGCATGTTCGCCCTCGAGCCGTCGCCGGAACCGGCGGCTTTCTTCTTCCCGGGCCGCGTCTTTTTTTTCTAGTTCCGCTCGTGCCGCCTCAAGCTCGGCAACCTTTTCGTGCAGTCGCCGCAGGAAAGCGGCTGCCTCTCCGGCATGTTCTCCCAGGGCCTGCCGAGCGCGCTTGATCACTTCTTCTGGAATACCGAGACGTTCGGCCATGGCGAGGCCGGCGGAACGGCCCGGGATGCCGATAGTAAGAACGTAGTTGGGCTTCAGGGTGAGTTCTTCGAAACCGACGGCGGCGTTCTCAACGCCATCGCGGTTGGAAGCGTATGCCTTGAGCTCTGGCAGGTGGGTAGACACGGCCGTGAAGGAGTTCCGTTGCAGGAAGTGATCCACTACCGCGACACCGAAAGCTCCTCCCTCAGTGGGATCGGTGGCGGCGCCAAGTTCATCGATCAGAACAAGTGATCGATCGTCGGCCTCGCGCATCATGAACTTGAGCTGTTCGACGTGAGCCGAGAACGTGCTGAGACTTTCGGTAATCGATTGTGAATCGCCAAAGTTCGCCAGCACGTGATGAAACCAGGGATGTTCGGCTTCTTCGGCGGGCACGGGGATGCCGGCCTGACTCATCAGTGTGAGCAGGCCGATCGTCTTGAGGATTACGGTCTTGCCGCCGGCGTTCGGTCCGCTGACCAGAAGCACCCTGCGCCGCTCTTTCAAGGTGAGGGAGAACGGCAGGACGCGGCGGCCTTCTCTATTCAGGACATCTTCCAGGAGAGGATGTCGGGCCTGGTGCAGCTTGAGGCGACTTTCGCCCTTGCAGGCAAAGGTTGCGGTCGAGCAGCGAAAATTGATCCCGAAGCGAGCTTTGGCAAAGATGATCTCGAGGTCGGCCAAGGTATGCAGCGCCGTGGAGATCTCCGTCCGTTCCATTCGCAGGCGGTCGGTCATCTCGCGCAAGATCCGGACGATCTCGCGATGCTCCTCTTCGAGAAGCTCAACGATGCGGTTGTTGAGTTCGATGCTTTCGACCGGCTCGATGAAGGTTGTTTGGCCGGTAGAGCTGGAACCGTGGATCACTCCTTCGACGCGGCGCTTCCATGTCGACTTCACGGGCACAACAAGGCGTCCGTTGCGGATGGTGACATAGTCTTCCTGCAGGACACCTTCTTCGTAGTGATGACGGACAAACTCCTCGAGGGTTTTCTGAATCAGATTCCGTTGTTGCTCGATCTGGCGGCGAATGCGGGAGAGTAGCGGACTCGCCTCGTCGAGCAGTTCACCATTCGGTCGGAGCTTGCCGGAAAGGTCGCTGAGCAGGCGACGGAAATCGGCGAGACGGCCGGAGTGCTCGGTGAGATGTCGATAGCGGCCGCTTTCGCGTGCAAGTCGCTGACGGGCATCGTCGGCATGGTCGAGCAGTTCCAGGAGATGGTAGATCTCGATCGCCTCGAGAACGGATCCCTCCACACCCAACTTGTCGATCGCCGTTCGGAGGTCACGCAGGCCTTGGAATCGCGGGGGCTGCGTACGCTGATCATCGTCGTCCGCTCCTTGTGCGCGGGCGCAGATTTCCATAGCCTCGCCGGTTTCCGCCAGCGACTTTTCGGCTTCCGAGCGATTCTCATGAAGAGGGTTCTCGCGCAGCACGTCGAGACGCCACTCGCCCAGGGGGCTAACGACGTAGCGCCCGACAACGTCCAGAAGAGCGGGCAATTCGAGGGCTTCCAAGGCGCTCCGCGACATAGTGACCTGCTACGACGATGCGCAGTTCAGCATCCGGAACGCTTTCTCGATTACGGGGGCTGTTCCTGAGGTGATCACGAGGTTTTGCAGCTCGCTCAGCGTGACCCAGCGGGCGTCATCCGCATCATCCGCGGCGAGCAACGAGCCGCCCGTGGGCCGGCAGAGATAATCGATCAACACGTAGTGATAGCGGACGACGCCTCGCTCATCCGGCGTGATGCGCTCGAAGACTTCGACAATCGGGCCGACCTCCACTTCCAGGCCGACTTCTTCGCGAATCTCTCGCCGGATGCCTGCTTCGAGGCGTTCCCCCAGTTCCAACGCGCCGCCAGGAAGCGACCAGATGCCCTTAAGCGGTTCCTTGCCACGCCGAACGAGGAGCACGCGGTCGTCCTGCAAGATAACAGCGCCCACGCCGACGATGGGTTGCGGGGGGTACTCGCGGGACATAACCTATCTTCGATTGCAGCACAAGGCCTCGTAGCCGGACAAGGGCTGATCTGGCAGACCGGGCCGAGTTGATGCAAGAATCATATAGTTGTAGTCGGCTCACACGTCGGAGTGCCTTGCATGCGTCGTGCATTCACAGTCCTCATTATCGCTATTGTGGCGGCCTCCATCTCGACGGCAGCGCCGAAGAAGAGGCGCAAGAGCGAACCGCTCGGCCTGATCAGCGGGACGGTTTTTCAAAGCACAGGCTTCTCGTTGCCCGGCGCGAAGGTTTTCGCGGTGAGCAAGCAGAACCCGAAGGTCAAGAGGGATACCGTTACAGGGCGTCGCGGGGAGTTCGCCTTCCGCCTGCCCGCCGGGCAGGGAGCTTACATCGTGACTGCGGAAGCAAAAGGATTCGAGTCACAGCAGAGGACGGCAGATGTCTACGAAGGTACGAAGACGACGGTTACCTTCCTACTAAAGCTGGTGGAGGGCAAGTAGCGTTCGCAGGAATCGAAAGAGTGGTGAAACGTCATGCATACCGCACACGGGTCTGGAAGAGTACGCCGCTTCACCGATGAAGGAGTAACGATGCAGACGCGTCGATCTTGGCTGATTGCGCTCGTGCCTGGGGGGGTGCTCGTGACTCTGCCCTCGGACGTTCTCGCGCAAAGAAAGAAAAAAAAGAAGGGTAAACCCACGAAATCCGTTACCGGACTGGTGACGAACGAATCTGAGGAGGCCCTACCGAGAGCGGTGGTGCAACTCAAGAATACCCGCACGTTGCAGGTCAAGTCGTTTATTGCTGACTCCCAAGGCTCCTACTACTTCCACGGACTCGACCCCTCTGTTGATTATGAGATCAAGGCGCGCTACAGAGAATCGACTAGCCGGACGCGCACAGTGAGCTCTTTTGACAGCCGGGAAAAGGTGATCTACAACTTCAAGATCAAGGTCGAAAAGTAGAGAATTGCTGCTGAACCTGCCTGGGCCGAGACACCGTCGCTGACGGGTTGCCCTTGGAGATACTCGAGATATGTCCTTGCGGGTCAGAGCGTCGCTCGTTGTCTTCTTCGTGCTTGCGGGCTGTTCATCGCCTCCTGAAGTTGAGACGATCGACCCGGCTCAGTGGCCCCAGGTTCTCGCGGACTACCGAGGCGGCATCACGGTCATCAACGTGTGGGCAAACTGGTGCCGCGCCTGCCTGCACTTTCTGCCCCTCTTCGTTACCCTGCGCGAGCGAACTGCTTATGACGATGTGGAGATTCTGTCGGTCATCGTCGAAGATCCCGCAGACGCGGCGGCGTTGGCTGAGGCCGAAGCGTTGGTATTGGAGCTCGATGCACGGTTTCCTCACTTTGCCTTGCAGACGGGAGTCGAAGAAGCACTTGCCATGCTGGGGACCGATGACCTTCCGGTGGTATTGGTCTACGACTCGGAGGGCCGGTTGCAGCATCGGGTAGATGGCGATCCCTTCGAAGGAGAGATGCATCTCGAGGACGTCGAGGACGCGATTGACTCGGTGCTGACCGGGAGTGAACCTGGTTCGTAACCTGCCTTTTCGTACGCCTCTCGTCATGCGCTCGGAACGCTCCGCAAAGCTCAAGGAGTGCAATAGCGGGCAGAGCTTCCTGCTGCCCAAGCAGGACGAGCGGCTCATGGAGCCGAATGCAGCTATAACGGCATGGGCATGAAACTCATTATTCGGCCGAATGTTGTCTTGTTCCGGACTACGCCCCTGTATTCTTCAGCACTCGCCGATAGCTGGGCAGGTTCTTCTGTTCGGCGTTCTTCCAGAGGTCCTCATCGCCACAGTCGAAGCTTGTGAACCACTCGTCCATGCGGCGCTTCAAGCGCTCCTTCCGGTCGGAATGGTCTTCGTGTTCGGCCAGGTTGCGCCGTTCGCCTGGGTCGTTCAGCAGGTTGTACAGTTCGCTCTCGAATCCCTCAGTACGATGGATGTACTTCCAGTATTGATCGCGAATCATCCGGCAGTATTGGTACTCGCCGTAGACAACGTTGTCCCACTCCATCTCGGCGCCGCGCAGGGCTGCGGCATAGCTGCACCCGGCGAGCGGTTTGCCGGATGCTAGCGGAGGAAGGTCCAGGTACTCGAGAATCGTCGGAGCAAAGTCGTAGAAGCTCGTGAAGATCCGGTTCGTGTATCCACCCGGGATCGAGCCCGGGTGGTGGAAAAAGGCCGGCACAAGCATCGACTCGTCATACATGTTGAACGGCCACGAGGTGTTCCCCTTCCCCCAAAGTCCGTGCTGCTCAAGCAGAAAACCGTGATCGCTGAGATAGATGACCAGCGTGTCTTGGGCCAGCTTCAGATCGTCGAGCTTGGCGGCGATGCGGCCCACGTTGTGGTCGATGGCGGTGACCATCGCGTAGTAATGCATCTTGCTCTCGCGGTTTCCGACGTTTCTCCTGGACAGGTTGTGGGCGATCGTCTCGTTGAGTGGCTCGCCGGGGAAGGTCTCGAACGGGCAATCTCGATAGAGGTCGAGATACTTCTCGGGCGTGCCGGAATAGGGTGTGTGAGGCGCGTTGTAGGAGACGAAGCAGAAAAACGGGTGGTCTTTCGATTCGTCGATAAAAGCAAGAGCCTTGTCCGTCACGATGTCCGTCGTATAGCCGGGGTACTCTCGCTTTTCTCCGTTCCAGTACATGGGCGGGTTCTGATAGCGGTTACCGCCGGTCGGCATCGCGAACCAATAGTCGAAGCCTTCCTGCGGGCGGGCACTGTCACCCATGTGCCACTTGCCGCTGAGTCCGACCCGGTAGCCATGCGCGGCAAGGACTTCGCTGAAAGTGGCTTCGTCGGCGAGGAAGGCGTAGGCCCCTTCTCCTTCGTTCTCGTTCCTCACCCAATCGTGGATGCCGTGCTGCGAAGGGATTTGACCTGTAAAAAGCGTGGCGCGGCTAGGCGAGCAGACGGGGGTCGTGCAGAAGGCCCTCGTGAAGAGCATCCCCTCTCGGGCAAGGCGGTCGCAGTGGGGCGTCCGGATCTCGTGATTGCCGTAGACCCCCAAAGTGCGCGGCCCTTGGTCGTCAGTCAGGACGAGGACGACGTTCTGCGGACGCTGCGGTTCAGAATCAGAAGGCTTTCCACAGGCGGCCCAACCAGCGGCGGCCGTGGTCGTGATGAAGTCACGGCGTTTCATGGGACGATTCCAGCCGGCGGTTCTACCCCCTACACGGACGCAACTGGCGGTGACCTGCGAAGAAAGGAGGCTCATTGAAAAGGGTGGATACGGCGATGGGCAAGACCATCCGATCCTCCATGCCTGTACTATTTCCTTCGTAATCCAACCAAGCGAGGGTGAAAAGACAAAAATCTATTGAGGCTTGAAAGGGATCTTGCACTCGCCTGCGGAGCCGTTGTAGTTGAGGACGAGGTGCTTGATTTTGTGCTTGGGATTGACCTGAAAGAAGAGGAATCCGTTGACCGGCGCGCGAGTGGGTCCGATGGGTAGTTCGATGGCCGCAAGCCGATCGGCCAAAGGTCCCGTCTGCCGCTGCGACTCGGTTGCCGACGGCACACTGACGCCTCCACCAACGCCTCCACCGACTCCGGTCCTTGGGTATGCGCCGGGCAGTCCGGTGCCGGGCAGTCCACCACCAAAGACGGTCCGGTTCTCCTGCGAGAAGACGCCTCCCCCAGCGCCCCCCTCGCCGAGAACCAGAACGGCTTCACCGGCGATGCGGTCGGGCGATTGCGCTTGGGAGCGCTCGTTGTTGCGATACGAGCGCAACAGAAAATCGTCCCTGCTGAGGATCACCTCGGAGTTGTAGAGAGGACGCACCTGCAACTCGACAAGAATGAACTCCCGGTCGAGATCGTCGCCCAGCCGTGACTGGATCTCATTCACATCCCGGACGAGACGCGCCCGGAACTCCACGTCGCCGAGTTCGGCGCTTACCCAGAGCGGAGGCTCTGCCTCGATAAGTGCCACCGCACCCGAAATGAGAAACACGGCCTTGATTTTACTCCACATCTATCCTGCAAAGAGCCATGCTGATTATGCCACAAAAACCTGCTTCGCGAAATAGAATCGGCGTCCTTGGATGTGCTCTTGAGCACACATGCACCCTGGAGGGGCGGGGTGTATAAAGCGTGTCGTATGAAGGAATCCGTATTTACGCTACCATCGATTTCTGTCCTGATGCGCCTAGAGGCTGATAGCAAGAGGAAGGGTTTGTCTTGGATTCTTGCCGGAGTGGGCATCGAACTGTTCGGGGCGCTTCTGATCTGGCAGTCGCTCCCCGATTTCGGAGCGCGGACGATTCCCGGTTTGTTCTGTGTCGTACTGGGATCCCTGGTGATGACGTGGGGCTTGGTGAAGTGGGCGCAGAGAAACCAACCTCGCGTGGAGGCGTCCCCCGCAACCACGGATTGGGCGCCCGAATCCGAGTTGCAAACGCCGACTCCGCGCGCAGTGCGCCTCAGTCCATCGGGACGTCGCATGGTCACATGGTGGTTCGTCATGCTGTCGGCGTTGCCTCTATACGCCTATCTCCTCGGTCAAAGGGGTGGCCCCGCGCGCACCGACTACGCGGACGAGTACGTCGAGGGAGTGGCCGTCATTCACGACAAGGTGAAGAGGAAAGGGGCGCGTGGTGAAGGGTTCTACATCTATTACAACTTTGAATCTCCCGAGTCTCCGGGTCGTTTACGAGCTTCGGTGGCTGTCACGGAGAGGCAGTACGATGCTTTGAAAATCGGCGATTTGTTGCGAGTGTGGTATCTCGCTCCGAACCCGACCGTCCACGAGTTGCCCGACCTAGAAGAGAAAGCCCCGGCTTCGCCGGTCGTCTGGTTTGCAGTAGGGTTGGCCGGACTTCTACTGCTTCTGTTTGAAGTCATTCGGAGGCGCCATAAGGCCATCACGGTTTTCGGCGTTGCGACTGCGGGAAAAGTCGAGATGCTGCGGCCTCGATGGGCCGGTTCTGTTTACACCGTGACATACCGGGCGGAGGGAAGAAAGAAAAGCCTGCGGGGAACCGAACGAACCCGCCGGTTGACGGAGGGCGGCACGCTCACCGTCCTTTATCGAGCGGACAAACCCGACCACGCCCTCATCTACCGCCTCGGAATGTATGAGGCGCGAACGGCGGACGCAGAGGGTTGATCCACCGACCGGAGGCGGTCCATTGCCGCGGTCAGCAACGCAGGTTATGCTGTTTGACAACCAATGTCGGCGAGCCGGCGATGTCAAGGGTGCGAATGATGATCGGTTTCTTGAAGCTTCATCACGTCTCTTTCGCGATCCAAGACCTCAAGCGCGCAAAGCAATTTTTTGGCGGTGCTCTGGGGCTTGAAGAGATAAGTCGTCCGGTGTTCCGGTTCCCTGGTGCCTGGTACGCGCTGGGCGACCGGCAGCTCCACCTGATTCAGTCTCCCGATCCCGAGTCGGATCGTCAACGGCGCATCAATCGCGCGGATCATGTGGCTCTTGAGGTCAGAGACATTCAGGCGGTCCGCAACCAACTAGGAGAAGCCGGCATTGAGTTTCGGGAAGGCGGCAATCGCGACCTTGGCATCGAGCAACTCTTCTGCCAGGATCCAGACGGTCACGTCATCGAGTTTGTACACTACCTGGGGACCGACCAGGCAGCCTCAGGCTAGTCCCGCCCCCGCCCCGCTACGTGGTGCGGATCATTTGAGCAAGAAACATCCGGATCGGCGTCAAGGCCGCTTGATCAGGAGCATGTTTCAAGTCATCTAAACAGGTCTTTGCCGGGTACGCGCATGAGATCGGCCGCTCTTCCCGAACTCTCCGAACCAGTAAACCCTTCAACGACGACAACCGGCCGTCCGGCGTCCTTGCGCATGAGGAGGCCGGCCGCGGCAGTAAGTTCGTCGGCGACCGCAATGCAGGTAGCGTTCAACTCTTTGCCATGACGATCGACCCTGCCGCAGTAGTCTTCCAGTGGAGCGATTCCCGCCACACCGATCGCGACATCCACTTGCCCTAACCGCCACGGCCGGCCGAACGAATCGCTGATGATAACCGCGCAATCCACTCCCATCGCCGCAGTCAGCTTCTCCCGGATTTTCTGCGCCGAGGCGTCCGGGTTTTCGGGTAACAATGTCGCCATCCGATCGTCCGGGATGTTCGAACGGTCAACACCCGCGTTGGCGCAAACGAAGCCGTGGTGCGTCTCACTGATGATGACGCCCCGTTCCATGCGCACGATGCGCCGGGACTGCTGAAGGACAAGCTCGACGAGCCGCGGGTCTTTGTCGTATTCCTCGGCGAATCGCCGGGCCCTGTCGGACGGTTCGATGGTTCCCAGGTCGACGGTCTGCCCCTCAGTCTTCGAGATCACTTTCTGGGCAATGACTACGACGGCATGATCTTTCCAGGAGAGATCTTCCCGGCTCGCAGCCGCCAGAATTTCCTGTGCAAGATCATCGCCCGGCTGAAATTCGGGCAGAGTTTCCAGCGCGGTAAGGAAAAGTTTCAGGATCGTGTCCACGGTGAATGCCGGGTGTCGGACGCTTGGTCGCGCCCGATTCGCACACGCCGGGCGCGGTTGAAGGCGTCGATCCTTTCGAGGTAATCGATGATATCGTTGTTGCTCGTGGCCTGATTCCCGAGCGTAAGCAGGTCTTGCGGAGTATCCACGTCCAGCGTAATACCCGGCGGACGCATGACTCGGACTTCAGCCCCGGCCGCGACCCCGGCGTTCCGGTGTCTCTCGAAGCTGCCTGGCCCAAACCCGCTCGCGATCACGTCGGGCGGCGCCCGAACCAGGACATTCGTTCCCGTGCCATCGCATGACGGAACAATGATCAGCGTGGGCTCCGACAAAAGCGATGAAACGTCCAGGAGTTTTTCATATTCGGCGGAAGTCGCCAAAGGGACATCGATCGGCGCCGACAGCACGGTGTGAGCCCCGAGCCGCAAAGCCATTTCGACGCCCCGTTCCGCCGAATGGCTATGGCTCAACTGATTCGGTTCCTTCAAGATCCGAGCGCCTGCGAGACGGGCCGCGTCGAGCACAGCACGGTCCGTCGAAACCACGATCCGTTCGTCGAGCAGGGAAACGGCCCCAAGGATGTTCAAGGCCTGGTAATAGAGTCTCCTCGCCAATTCCTCCCGTTCGGAAGGCAACAGGACTTCCGTTAGACGCGTCATCGAATCGGCAGGGGATTTCACCGCCAGCACCGCTACTTTCACGAAGCGAGAGCCTCCATCACCGTGCGTGCAAGCGCTTCTTTCTCGGGCATACCCGTCATCAGCGTGGGGCAGACAACCGCACGCATTCCAAGTTCCTCTACCGCAACGCTTGATTCTCTGTCAGCCTCATCAAGCACGAAAACGTCCAGGAAATCCTTGTAGAGGCCGGCCACTGCCAGCGCGGAGGCGTCGTGTCCGAGGCTTGTCATCATTGCGGCGGCAGGACCTTTGACAGCACGCCCTCCCACGATAGGACTCACGGCAAGCACGGGCGCCGCTGTTTTGCGAAGAGCTTCGCGAATGCCCGGCACAGTAAAGATCGGTCCCACACTGATGATCGGGTTACTCGGCGCAACGATCACGGCATCAGCCTGAGCGATCGCTTCGAGAACACCTGACGCCGGGGCGGCCTGATCCGCTCCCACAAACTCTACGGCTCGGACTACCGGTTTCGCGCCGTTCTTCACGAAGTAGGTCTGAAAATCCAGCCGTCCCGCATCGGTTTCGAGCCAGGTGCGAACCGGATGGTCGCTCATCGGCAGGATTGTTGATTCCACACCGAGCGCTCGAGACACTCGGCCGGTAGCTTCCGACAAGGTGAACCCCTGCCGGAGCAAAGAGGTGCGGAAGATATGCGTCGCCAAATCGCGGTCGCCCAGTTGGAACCACGTCTTCTTGCTGAATCGACGAAGCGCATCCAGCGCATGAAAACTTTCGTTCGCCAGCCCCCAGCCCCTCTC
>MKWU01006601.1_pt1 | contig 11682 bp, 9 predicted proteins | sample 809101 | NCBI WGS metagenome assembly MKWU01 (sample SAMN05860141, study PRJNA318959) | sponge metagenome | host: Aplysina aerophoba | place: Slovenia: Piran, Adriatic Sea, Gulf of Piran | collected 2013-05-07
TGAGGAGGCGCTCATCGAGACGCTCGCGCCGGGTCTGGACGTGACCGTGCCGGTTCTGGGAGGACCCATCGTGCTGCACCCGGTCGCCATGCGTTCCGAACTGCGTGAGGGAATTTCGACTGAACGCCAGAAGCGCAATCTCGAGCCGGGGCGGCGGGGAGAGCCTCTCGAACACTCGCCGCTCGCCGACGAGCTGAAGCAGACCACGCTCGCGTTCTCCCGGCTGGTCCAGCCCTGCGACTATCTCAGGGTCGACTTTCGAGTGTCGCCCGACGGGGCCTTTCGCCTGCTCGAATTCAACGTCACCTGCAACCTCGCCACGACCAGGGCGATGAACATCGGTGCCGGGGCTTCGGGAATCTCGCACGAAGCCATGATCGAGCATTTTCTCTGTTACAGTTTGAATCGCCAGGGAGTGCTGGCGGCATGAAGCTGCTCATCAAACTAAACTTGGCGTTCCTGTGCGCGTTCGCGGTGGCAATGGCGCTCACGGTTCTGCTCAATCAGGCAAAGTTCGGCGACATCCTGCGCGGGCTTGACGATTCGCGGGTTTCGGTCGTCACGCTCGACACGTCGCGCCGGCTGCGCCAGGCGGTGGACCTGGGGTTGCCCCTCAAGGACATCGCGGAGAGTCAGGCAATCGTCGACTCCCTCGTCGAGGAATACCCGGAATTGCAATCCGTCAGCATTTTCGACGCGGATGGCCGCCTGCTTGTTCACAGCGGGCAGGCCCTCGAAGGCGAGCCGGAGGATGCGCCTGACGCGTGGACCGCCGGCAATCGGGAGGCCGGGGGGGAGGTCTGGCGTCTGGAAACCCCGGAATCCTTCATCGTCGGCGGGCCGGTCGTCAACAACTTCGGCAAGCTCGAAGGCGGTGTCGCGGTTCGCTACGGAAGGTCGCGCTACAGCGGCATTGTCGGCGGGCTGACCGACGAGCTCCTGGAGACCGCGGTCGTCCTGTTCGTCGCGGCCAGTCTGCTCACGGTGCTTGGCACCGCGGCCGCTCTGCGGCGGCTGATCGCCACCGTGCGCCGTTTGAGAACCGCGGTCGCAGGCCTGCTCGGCACGGCACCGGCCGAATCGGACATGGCGGAATTCACGGCCTACAGCGCCAAGGTGCGAGAGACGGCAGCGGCGATTGCGTCTGCGGAGAAGGAAAGCCGATGAACGCCAACGCGCGCAGGGCGCCGACCCTTGCCTCGCTCGGTCTGCGTATCGGCATCGTCGCCGCAGGCGCCCTGATCCTTGCCAATGCCGTGCTCGCCTGGATCGCGCTCGGTGCGGTGGAGCGCCGTCTCGAGCCGGTCGTCGAGGAAAAGGCGCGCGTGCTGGCCCGTTCCATCGCCAACGATCTGGCCACCGCGGTGCGCCTGGACATCCCGATTGCGGATCTGAGCGGGGTTGGCGCCTATCTCGAGGACGTGCTCGCCGATCATCCCGAAACCGCGTATGTCGCGGTAACGGACGAAGCGGACAAAGTGCTTTTCTCGGCGACGGCGGATGGGCACGACATTCCTGCCTCGCGGACATTGAACCGCGACGCCGGACACGGGGCGGACGCCGATTCCATCGCGGCGGGGTCGGGGTTCGATTTCGTCCACTCGCTGACGCACGAGGGCGAGCCGGTCGCCATGGTGATGATCGGTGTGGATCCGCGCTACGTGCGCGACACGATGGGAGGCATTTTCGCCGATATCGGCATTTCTCTTTTCGTCGCGGTGTTGATCATCCTCGAGCTGACCCTGCTGGTGCTGTCGCTGGCGGTGGTGCGTTCGATCGGTCAGATGCAGCGGCTGATGCGTGCCGTCGGCGAGGGCGACTTCTCGCTTTCGGTGGTGACACGCGGTCGCGACGACCTCAGTCGTGTGCTCGATGCGATGAACCGCGTCAATGCCGAAATCAACCAGCGCTTCAATTCCCTCGCGGCCCGTGCCGCGCCGGCCGCCCTGGCGAAGCTTCGCGAGGGCCGCATCTTCGCCGAAAGCGGTCGTTACCGCCCGGTCCAGGATCTGCGCGCCGGCGATGTGCAGTATCCGCTGTTCTTCTTCATCTTCGGTGTCGAGCTGTCGCGTTCCTTCTTCCCTCTCTTCGTGAGGGACCTCTATGACCCGTCGCTCGGTATCGACGAGTCGATCGCGATCGCGCTTCCGATGTCGGTGTGGGTGGTCGCGATGCTGCTGACGACGCCGCTCGTCCTGACGGCAATCCGGCGATGGGGCGTACGCGAGACCCTGCTGATCGGCATGGCGCCCACCAGCATCGGTCTGATTGGGACCGCGTATGCCAGCGGCTTCCTCGAGCTCATCGCGTGGCGTTGCGTGACGGCGGCCGGCTTCGGTCTGGTCACGGCCGCGATTCTTGTCCGGCTAGCGACGACGGCACAGGCTCGGCGTCGGGCGCTCAATATCGGCGTGTTCGTCACCGCGATCGGCGGCGGAAGCGTCTGCGGCACTGCCATCGGAGGCATTCTCGCCGACCACATCGGCTACCAGAACACCTTCCTCGTCGGCGCGGTAATCCTGTTCGTGGCAATGGCGATCACGCTCGGCTTCCTCGCGCCGGGCGAAGGTGCCGGTACCGGACCGGATGGTGACTCCCGCCGGCGCGGGTCGTTCCGAATCTATGCAAGCCCCAAGTTCATGACCTTCATGGGTCTTTCGGCGTTGCCGTCGCGAATCGTGCTCGCCGGGTTCCTGTTCTTTCTCGTACCGCTCTATCTTGATGCACTCGGTTTCGGCGGAGCCGCTATCGGCCGAACGATGATGGTCTATTTCGTGGTTCTGCTGGTGATGAACCAGGCTGCAGCGTTAATCGCCGACCGATTTCAGAACCACGGTCTGCTGATTCTCGCGGGCGGCGTTTCGGCGTCGGCAGGCTGCCTGTTGTTCGTCTCGACCGCCGATGTCCTTCGGCTGGTGATCGGGATCGCGTTCATCGGACTGGGGCAGTCGCTCGTGATGACGCCTCAGGTCGCTGCATTGCCGGCCTATTTCCTGAAGGAGACGAAAGCGTTCGGCGCCGGCGCGATCACCGAGGCATTCCGGGTGGTGGAGCGTGCCGGCAGCATGGCCGGACCACTGGTGGCAGGGGTCGTCGTCGCCACCACCGGGCTGGAGCAGGCGGGTCGGTTGATCGGATACGGCGTGCTGACGACGACCGGCCTGCTGGCTGTGCTGATGGCGACCGGGGTGTTCAGCCGGCGGCGATGACTGCGGCCTCGATTCGGACCAGCCCCGAGCGAATTGGCGCGTTGCAGCGGCGTTCCCGTGAATCAGCCGAAGTCGACGCCGTGATCGCGATGCTCTCCACCGCCAGTTTGAACTGCAGTACGACATCCGCGTGTCCACGGGGCGTTCTCATTCCGCGGGTCGCTGAATCAGTGTGATGCGGTTGAGGTCGTCGATGCGTTCGTAGATGACCGCGTCCATCAACGTCTTCACGAAGTACACACCCAGGCCCCCGATTCTCCGCTCCTCCACACTGGCATCCAGGTCCGGCTCCGGCGCTGCGGTGAACGGATCGAACGCAATCGCGTCATCCTCCAGGACCGCCACGAGCGACCCGTCCTCGTCGGTCAGGATGACGCGAATCTCGTGCTCGTCCGAGTCCTCGTAGCCATAGCTGATGATGTTCGTGATCAGCTCGTCGAGCGAAATGTTGAGATTCAGGATCCACTTCGCCGGCCAGCCTTGGGATGCACCGTAGGCCTCGATCTCCTCGGCGATCCGTGCAAGCTCCGAAAGATCGTTCTTCAGTATCAGGCTCAACGCGGGGGCAGACATCGTCGCTCCTTGTCGGATCTCCGGATTCAAACCACCTCGACCGTGTCCTCGGACCCGCCCGAGTCTTGCGCCCTTGCGCCCTTGTAGACGAGGACGACACAGGTGATGTCGTCGAATTGGTCCGCCTCGCCGGTGAACTCGTCGACCGCATGCACAATGTCCGTCACGTCCTGCGCGGGACCCTGCGCCTCGGGAAGGGTACGGGTCGTGTCCAGCAGTCGGTCGTCGCCAAACGCCTCTTCGTCGTCGTTGAAGGCCTCGGTTACGCCGTCGGAGAACAGGACCAGGCGCGCTCCGGGCTCCATGTCCACATGGGCGTCGGAGTAGTCGAGCCCGTCGAACATGCCGAGCGCGACACCGCCGGTCATCTCCAGCGGATTGGCCCCGCCGCTGTCGACCAGGATGGGGGGATTGTGGCCGCCGTTGGCGTACACGAAGCGACCGGTGCGCTCGTCGAGCACCCCGTAGAAGAGGGTCACGAACAACTCCTCGGAGTTGTTCTGCTCCAGGAAGTCGTTGACGCTCGCCAGAACCCGTCCGGGTTTGTCCACGTGACGGACGGCGGTGGCTCGCATCAGGGTGCGGGTCATGACCATGAACAGGCCGGCCGGCACGCCCTTGCCGGACACGTCGGCGACCACCACGCCGATATGGTGCTGGTCGAGGTGAAAGTAGTCGTAGAAGTCGCCGCCAACCTCCTTGGCCGGCCTCATGATGCCGGTCATCTCGGCCGACTCGGACAGCGGCATGGTGTCCGGCAGGAGTGAGAGCTGCACGCGTGCCGCGATGTCCAACTCCTTCTGAAGCGCGATGAACGCGTTCTTGGCGGCCAGCGCCTCGCGCAGGCTCTGGTTCTGTATCTGGACCCGGTCGGACATCTTCTGAAACGCCAGGGCAGTCATGGCGAGGCTGTCCGATTCCCGGGTGAGGGCGGTCGAGGCGCTGTCGGTCGCGTCGGCAATCGACATGACCCGGCCCTCGTTGTCGGGAGCGTCGCGGACCAGGTGTTCGAGCTGATCCAGTTCCGCGAGCACCGCCACACGCTCCTCTTCGTCTAGTGTGTCGGCGAGTTCCGTCATCTCGCGCCGGATGAAGCGCTCCTGTCGCCGTCGCTGGCGCTCGCGAGAGCGGCGGAACCGATCGAATGCGACCAGATTGGCGCGGAACACGTTGACGCCACCGGCGATCCGGCCGACCTCGTCCTGCCCGTCGGCACCCTCGATCCGGGCTTCGAGGTCGCCGTGCGACAGAGCGTTCAGCACCGCCACGCCGTCGGTCAACGGCGCGAAGGAGCGGGCCATGTAGTAGCCGAGGCCGACCAGCACGAGGATCAGGAAACTGAACGCCGCGCCGATGGTGATCTCGCTGACTTGCTCCTGCCTGCGGGCAAGGTCCGTCACGTCCTTGATGCTGATCAGACGCGCCACCAGACTGCCGAGGTCCGCCGTCTGCGGCAGCACGACCGTGGAATACACACGATTGTCGGTTTCGACGGTTTGCAGCGTGCCGACCGCGCTCAGGTCGATGAGCTTCCGCAGGCTTTCCCACAGGGCGTCCGCCGAGCCCGCGAGAAGACGACCGCGACGGTTGACGATCAGGACCGAGGACTGAGTCGCCTGCTCCATTTCCTGGATCGCCTCGTCGATGCTGGTCGCATAGATGGCCATGCCCGCAATGCCGACCGTACCGGCGGGCGCACTTAGTGGAATACCCAGAACGAGGGCGACGTTTCGCTGCTGGTCGTTACCTGTGCCGCGAATTCGAGACCCTTGCAATATGGCGTCCCTCGCCGCTCTCGTCGCGATGATCGAGCTCTGGAAGACGGCGGGCTGCGACGAGTATGCGAGCGTCCCGTCGGCGTAGAGCACATCGAGCCGATCGGCGATTCCCTGGTTGACAAGCTGCGCGGTGACGATTGCGCCCAGCCGCTGAACCACGTCCTGATCGCCGCTGTAGACCGCTCGCCGCAACGACTCGTCCTCGGCCGCGATCCAGGCCTTGTCCTCCATGCGTAGGAGCAGGCTGCCGTTGATCTTGTTCCACAGGTTGGATCGGTCGGTGGTCGTGGCGCCGGAGTACTGCACCCTGAGCAGATCCTCTCGCTTGAGCGACGCGAGCGTGAGGCCGACGCAGATGACGGCGAAGGCAAGGATGACCAGCAGACTGATTCGGGTGCGCAGCAACAAGTCCTGATTCCTCGTACTCGGCCTCTAGCCGCCGAGACCGCCCTTGGAGACCGAATGGTCGACGACGAGGCAGAGGAGGCTCTTCACGCGATTCTTCTCCTGCGCATACCGGAGGCGGGGCGCAACGGATTCATCGCGATCACGTAGAGGGCAGTGGAGACGAGCAGGATGACGCCGATGCCGACGATGGCACCCTGATAGCCGAAGCGGGTCGCGAGCGTGCCGGCGACGATTGGTCCGAGCACCATACCCGCCCGTTCAGCGAGCCGGTAGGCGCTGATCATCGACGCCTGGTGCAGGTCGCCGCGGCGTCTGGCCACGTTCTGAACGAGGGCAATTTCCGATGTGAGCGAGAGCGCGTGGCCGAAGCCGAGGGCGAGGATGGCGACCAGCACGGCGTTGAACGGGCCTCCGATCGCGTTCTCGGCCAGGCTTGCGAGGCACCCGAGACCTGCCAGCACCCCGCCCACCGCGACGACTGCGGCATGACGCCCCGAACGATCGGCAAATCGGGCCGCGAACGATGTGCAGGCAAGCGTCGACACCCCGTAGAGGGTGATCATCCAGCCGATCACGGACAGCCGATACCCGAGTTCGCTCAGATATATCGGTACCAGATAGAACAGGAAGCCGGTCAGAATCAGCTTGCCCGGTATCGCCGCGAAGACGGTGATGGCGAACAGGCGACCATCGGAGAGCAGCGTTCTGATTTCCTTGCCGCCGAACGCGGCCCGGTGTGCCGTCCGTGTTCTTGCGGTCCCGTCCAGCATGGCGTAGATCAGCATTCCCGAGATCGCCGCGAGCCCTGCGGAGATCAGGAACGTCGTCTCGAAGCCGAGGCGGTCGGCGAGAATACCCCCGATGGATGGCCCGCAGATTGCGGCGGCGAACGCTGCGCCGACGAACACGGTCATGCCTTGGGCGCGGTAGCGCATGTCGGTGTTGTCGGCAACCCAGGCTTGCGCGGCGATGAAGATGATTCCATAGCCGACACCCGAAACCATACGCCACGCGACGAGCTCGTAAATTCCCTGCGCCAGAAATGTCCCGGCGTAGCCTACTGTCGCAGGCACGATTCCGGCGAGGAACACTCGACGCGTTCCAAAACGCTCGGCCAGCCCGCTGGCGACCGGAACCATGAGCATTCCGGCAAGCATGAACAGCGTAATCGGAAGTCCGAACAGCAACTCGTGCGATATGGCCGCGTCCGTCGGACTGAGTCGGGCCGCGAACAGCGGAACAAACGAACGCGGCAGCTCTTCGGCGAACATGAACACGAACAGCGGAATTCGGATCTGCATGGCGTTGCGCAGCCGCAGTTCCGTGCCCCCGCTGAAGCGGTAGCGATCGTCGACCTGCTGGCTGGCCGCCTGTATCCGGTTCGCGATGTCCTTGTCGATCTGGGCGTCCTTGATTTCCCGTACTTCGAAGCGGAAGTCTTCGTAGCGCTGTCGCAGACTTCGCAGCGCACGATTGAGGGCCGCGACGACGTCACCGATTTCGTCGCGCGCCCGCATGACGAACTGGCTGCCGAACATGCCCTGCGCACCTTCGCCGAGAATCGTCTCCACGCGTTCCATCGGCCCGGAGACCCGTACGCTCATGAGAAACATCAGGAACTCCAGAGTCACGAGCAAGGAGACCACGATGATGGTGATGACCTCGTAAACGAGCTCGGACAGGCGTTCGCGCATGTAGGTGCCGCTGACGCCCACGTGCAGCACGGCGGCGACGCGATCGTCCCCGACGACCGGGAAAACGCTGTTGATGAAGCCGGCGACCTCGGGCCTGGAGCCGTTCTCGCTGTCGGTCGCGCGCAGACCGGGCAGGACCCGCTCCAGCGTCTCGGGCGAGAGCCCCCGTGCGAACAGGACGTTCGAGGAGGCGTCCAGAATGATCAGGTATTCGATGTCCGTGTTGTCGGCGAGGATTCCGTCGAGGAAAGGATCGACTCCCACCAGCTCGTCGGGCGGAATGCCGAGATCGACCACCACGAACTCGATCTGATTGGCAATGGCGCGGCCCACCGCGCCGGCCTTGTGACTGAGCTGGGGCTCAAGAGCCCTCTCGAATCCGGTGACGGCGAACCACGCGACGAGAATCTGGCCGAGAAGCAGCACGATGACCGCGAGACATGCCAGACGTCCAAGGATGCCGTGAGTCCGATTGATGACGCCTCGTGCATCCGCCGCGGCAGGTGCAACGGTGTCCCGACTCGAGGTCATACCGCCTCTTCCTCGTCGAGTCGCCGAATCTCCCCGATGACGGCGTCGATGTCATCATGGGCGGTGAGCGCGGTGGCGGCAAATGCAGCGAGCTCGGGGTGATCGGGGCGCATCCGATCGAGCGCTGCGCCGTCGCTGCGTCGATTCGCCACGTCGTCCATGGAACTGCTCAGATCCCGAAGCTCACCGCGCAGGCCGCGCAGCAGGACCATGGCACCCACCACCGTCAACGGGCCCATTGCCAGCACCACGATCGCGCCGATGAGCAGCAGGCGCGTCGATTGCGCGTCCACGCTGTCGTCGAAGAAGTCACGGGAATAGCGAAGAGCCAGCGAGCCGACGTCGCGCCCCAGATTGTCCCGCAAAGGCACACCGACCACGCGGGCGTCACGCTCCAGCTCGGACCAGACGCCCCGGCCACGGCCGGCACGCCAGGCGCTCACCCACTCTTCGGTGACGAGGTCTCCCACGAAGCTGGGGTCGGTGCTGAACAGCACGGTCCCGATTTCGTCGAAGACCTCGATGGAGAGGATCTGCTGGTCGGCGTGCAGGTACTCCTCGAGCTCCCGGGGCACGCTCTGGAGGTCGCCCAGCTCGATGCCGAGGTCGATCTGGGACTCGATGCGCTGGCGGACATCGTTCAGCTCGAACTCGAATCGCGAATTGAGGAAATCGGAGAGCGTACGCTCGAACATGTGTACGCTCAGCACAGTCATCATGGCTACTCCGGCTGCCAGGATGACCACCAGAGCAAACGTGATTCGTGTCGCCAATCCGAAGGTCATGCCAACCAATCCCCCGTGTCCTTCGAGGCGCTTCCATCAATGCGTACGAATCGACCCACTCTCGCGGGAGCAACCGTATGCGGTCCGGCACCCGGACGGTGATTCTGCGCGCCATGACACCACAAAGAAGCACGGAGCATCAATAAACGGGCAGAATCGGCCCAACCACCGGCGCGAGCCGATTGACAAGGCCATTTTCATCCGGCTGACACTTTGTGAAACCATTGGATATTGCGCTCACGGGAGAACCAGCATGGACCAGCAGACCCATTCGGATGTCGCGTTGCGCGAGAAGGCCCGGGCATTCCTGCCGGGGGGGAGTTTCGGAAACGCCGGCGCCGACCTCGTGATTGTCGAAGGCTCCGGCGGTCGAGTGCGCGATGCGGCCGGCAAGGAATACGTCGACTTCCTGCTCGGCTCCGGTCCGATGCTCATCGGTCACCGGCATCCGGAGGTGATTGCGGCGGTGCGCGAGCAGCTCGAACGGGGCACTACATTCTTCGCCAACAGCGGCCCCGGAATCCTGCTTGCCGAAGCGATTTGCGAAGCGATGCCATGCGCCGAGAAGGTGCGCTTCACCAGCAGCGGCTCGGAGGCGACGCTCTACGCGATGCGGGCGATGCGCGCATTCCGCGGGCGGTCGAAAATCCTCAAGTTCGAGGGCGCCTATCACGGCATGAACGACTATGCGCTGATGAGTCTGGCGCCCCGGCGGCGCAGCAACGGCGTCGAGCCGATTCCGGACTCTCCCGGCATTCCGGACGCCATCAGGGGCGAGATCCTGGTCGCGCCGTACAACGATCTGGACGCGGTCACCGCGATCGTCGAGGAACACCACGATTCTCTCGCCGGCGTCATCATGGAGGCATTTCAGCGCGTGATTCGGCCTCGGCCCGGATTCCTCGAAGGGCTTCGTGCCCTGACCGAGCGCCATGGTCTTCCGCTCGCGTTCGACGAGGTCGTCACCAGCTTCCGGCTTGCCTACGGAGGGGCGCAGGAGTACTACGGGGTGGTGCCGGATCTGTGCACCGTCGGCAAGGTCGTCGGCGGCGGATTTCCTCTCGCGGGCTTGGCCGGCCGGGAGGAGATCATGGCGCAATTCGACCGTGAGGCGGTGGGTGATGACGGGTTCCTGCCGCAGATCGGAACCCTGAGCGGCAATCCGGTTGCGGCTTCCGCGGGACTGGCGACCCTCGGAGTGCTGCGCGAGGACGACGCCTACACGCGGCTTTTCGACAACGGACGCCAGCTCATGGACGGACTCGCTACCGCCATGCGCGACGCCGGCGTCGAGGCGCAGATCTGCGGCGAGCCCTGCCTGTTCGACATCGTGTTCACCGGACAGCCGATTGTCGACTACTGGTCGTGGGAGAGCGGGGACAAGGCCAGGAACGCCCGCTTCAACGCGGTGTTGCAGGAGCGCGGCGTGATCAAGGGGAGTTCGAAGTTCTACGTGTCCGTCGCCCACACCCAGGAGGACATCGACCAGACCATCGGCGCGTTCGAAGCGGCGGCGGCGGAGATCGCCAGGCACTGAGGCGGTGGAGGTTCAATCGGCTCGGCAGGCGCGCGGCCGGATGACCGAGCGGTCAATGAGGCTACATCAATCGGATCGGCGTCGAACTCGGTTCGTCGCTCAATCAGGATGCAGCGCTTGAGCACAGCCGAGCCGGTTTCAGGTCAGGGCCCGGATGCCCCTGCGCTCCGGCGGGCTCTTGGCTGCTTCGTCACCGGAGTGACAATCGTGACCACGCGCGGAGCCGACGGTCGGCCGCACGGCTTCACCGCGAACTCGTTCACCTCCGTCTCCCTCGATCCGCCGCTCGTTCTCGTATGCGTAGGACACGAGACCGAGGGTCTCGAGGCCTACCGCCAATGTCCGCGGTTCGCGGTCAACGTGCTCGCGGACTCGCAACAGGCGATCTCTAATGGGTTCGCCACGGAACGCCCGGACCGATTTGCCGGAGTGCGTTGGCGGGAAGGTCCGCACCGGGTGCCGATCCTCGAAGGCTGCATCGCGACTCTGGAGTGTGCGGTCTGGCAGCGGATCGAGGTCGGTGATCACATGATTCTCGTCGGGCGGGTGCTCGCGTGCGAGGACTCGACCGACCGTCCGCTTGCGTTCTGGCGCGGGAGGTACCGGAGTCTGGCGCTCGATCGCGACGGCAGCGTGCGCGAGGACGGACGCCCGATTCCTCCGGCGCCCTAGCGCCGGTCCAGTCGTGAGCCGGTGCACCATGCGGGTCGGATAGCGCGTCGATGAGCGACGACGAGCACGAGTTGATGTGCGCCGAGATCGCGCGGTTCGTCATGGACTGGACGGCGACCGACATTCCCTGGGCCTATGACGGGGTGACGTCGGTCTGGCACACGGCGGAGGGCGATCCCGTCATGACAGTGTTCTCGTGGCGGCCCGACCGCAACGATACCCAGAACCTGCAGGTGCTCGACCGGATGCTCGAACTGGGGTTCGGTCTCACCCTGACGGCGGGGAGCGGGTGCACGGCCGTGCAATTCAGCCGCGGGTCGATGCCGCCGGCGCGCGTCGAGCATCGCAACCGGCGAATTGCGCTGTTGCGCGCCGCGCTGGCCGGGATCAGGGGTGTCGTCGAGTAAGGCGCGGCGTTCACTCTACTGCCGCCCAAGCGGGCGCTACTTGTTCATGGGCGCCCGCTTGGGCCACGTTTCGAGCAAGCTCGTCGGT
>MKWU01006603.1_pt1 | contig 11679 bp, 7 predicted proteins | sample 809101 | NCBI WGS metagenome assembly MKWU01 (sample SAMN05860141, study PRJNA318959) | sponge metagenome | host: Aplysina aerophoba | place: Slovenia: Piran, Adriatic Sea, Gulf of Piran | collected 2013-05-07
CCACCCGCAATATCCGGAGGACAGTTCGTCTCTATTGATAGACTCGCTCGACAGGAGGTCCTGCCAGGCAGGATCGATGTCGGCGTTACTACGGGCGATTACATGTACTTATTCTTGCGCCGACCCTTAGTAGCGACGGATCGCCTGAACGAGGTGGACAACGACCGGCCCTCGGATCGGTAGGGGCGAACCAGATGGGGACTACGAAGAAGCGATCGAGGCTGGCGGGCGCCGTGGCGTTGGCGAGTGTTGTCGCGGTCCCGTTGCTCGGGCAGCCCGTCGCCTCCACGAGCTCCCAACGGAGCTCAGCGCCGACCGCCGCCGCACGGCGGGTGACGCAGGCGGACGTCGAACGGTGGAAGCAGGCGCTGACGAACTGGGGCCGGTGGGGCGCCGACGACGAGAGGGGCACCCTGAACCTCATCACGCCGGAGAAGCGCAGGCAAGCCGCCGCCCTCGTGCGGGAGGGCATCTCCGTCTCGCTCGCCCGCGACGCCGAGACCGAGGCGACCATCGACGGCCCGCGGCCGTATCGGGTCACGCCGCTCGGGATCACCGCCGACGAAATCCGGGTCTCGTACCACGGGTTCATCCACACGCACCTCGACTTCCTGAACCACAACTTCATCGGCGAGGGCGTGACCTACAACGGCTACCGGCCCGATCCCGCCGAGGTCGCGGCGCGGGGCAGCCACGCCAGGAACACCGTGCACAACGCCAAGTCGGGCATCGTCACCCGGGGCGTGCTGATCGACATGGCCCGCTTCCGTAACGGGCCGTACCTGGAGCCGGGCACGCCGATCCACATCGAGGACATCGAGGCCTGGGAGCAGGCGACGGGGGTGACCGTCTCTTCCGGCGACGCGGTGGTCATCCGCACCGGCCGCTGGGCTCGGCGCGCCGAGGTCGGCCCCTGGGACGTGGCCAACGCGGCGGCCGGCCTGCATGCGTCGGTCATTCCGTGGCTCAGGGAGCGGGACATCGCGATACTGGGTGGCGAGGCGGCTCAGGACATGGCGCCGGCCGACGCGGATCCGGCCGTTACGGTGGCGGACGACCTCGGTCCCCGCCCGCTCCACCGGTTCGCGCTCATCTACCTGGGGATGCCGCTGTTCGACAACCTGGACCTCGAGGCCGTGGGCGAGGTGGCCGCCTCGCTGAACCGCTACGAGTTCCTGCTGACGGCGGCGCCGCTGCCCACGCGCGGCACGGGGTCGCCGATCAACCCGATCGCCACGTTCTAACGGTCCCCGTCCCCGCCGCCCGAATCTGTGACGATTCGTCGCTCGTCAGCCGGCGGCGCGGGCAGCGCCGGGGGATCCTCCCGGATGCGGCGCATGAGCTCCGCGACCGCCGCGTCGAGCTGCGGGTCGTTCCCCTTGGCCAGCTCGCCCGGGTGGTCCGTCACGGGGATGTCCGGCTCGACTCCGTGGCCCTCGGCGAACCACTGCCCGTCGTTCCGGTAGAGCCGCCCGGGGGGCGCCGTGTAGAAGCCGCCGTCGATGAGCTGGTGTCCGGAGGCGGGGCCGATCAGGCCGCCCCAGGTGCGCTCGCCCACGAGGACGCCGGCGTCCATCTCGCGGAAGAACCACGGGAACGCGTCGCCCCCCGAGCCGGCCTGGCCGTTGATCAGCATTGCCTTGTGGCCGCGGTGGGTGATGGTCGGCTGGCGCGCCGTCGCCCCGTGCCGGAAGTAGATGTGGCCGACGGTCTCGCGGTTCATCAGCTCGACGAAGCGATCGGGCAACTGACCGCCGCCGTTCCACCGCTCGTCGATGATCAGCCCGTCCCTGTTGTGCTGGTGGTTGAACTGCCGCACCAGCTCGGTCTGACCGGGGACACCCGTGTTCGGCACGTACACGTAGCCGATGCGGCCGCCCGACGCCTCGTCGACACGGAGGCGGTTCCGCTCGATCCAGTCGCGCATGCGGAGCGTCGCCTCGCTTCTAAGCGTCGTCACGACGACCTCGCGGGCGCCGTCGACGGTCGGCCGGTCGTTCACGGTGAGGAGGACGGTCTCGCCCGCCAGTCCCTCGAAGGCCGAGTACGGGTCGCGCGCCGGGTCGAGGGGGTTCCCGTTGACGGCGAGCAGGTAGTCCCCTTCATCGACGTCGACGCCGGGCTCGTCGAGCGGTGACCGGTCCTCGATGTCCCAGGGCGCGCCCCGCACGATGCGGGCGATGCGGTAGGCGCCGTTCTCCAGCGACCAGTCGACGCCGAGCAGACCGACGCCGCGCCGGCGCGGCGACTCGGTGTCGCCCCCGCCGACGTAGGTGTGCGACGCGTTGACCTCGCCGATGAGCTCGCCGATCAGGAAGTTGACGTCCCAGCGCGTGACCGCCTGGTCGATCAGGCCGCCGTACTGCGACCGGAGTCCGTTCCAGTCGAGGCCGTGCAGGTCGTCGTCGTAGAAGTAGTCCCGATAGGTGCGCCACACCTCGTCGAACATCTGCCGCCATTCGGCCGACGGATCGAGCGTCATCGTCAGCGCGTTGGTGGCCAGGCGGTCTTCCAGCGTCTGCCCCGGCGCGACGTCGACGATCGCCCACGATCGCTCGTTCGACACGAGCAGCTTCTTGCCGTCCGCCGAGATCTCGTAACTGCCTCCGTCGGGCAGGATGGTCTGCTCCTCCCGTTCCTCGAGGTCGTAGGCGACGATGGGGCTGGGCTGGTCAGCGGCGCCGCCGGCGTGCGGCCTCCGGTGGAAGACGACCTTGCCGTCGACCGCCCGCAGGCGGCCGAAGTTCCCGGCCGCGACCGGCAGGATCACGGCCCGGCTCTCGAAGCCGTCGACGTCGATGTCGAGCGGCACCGTCCCGGCGTCGTCTTCGTCGTCCGACCCGGGCCCGTCGTCGTCCCCTTCCCCGGCCGCTTCTTCGTCAGTGTCGGGCTCGGCCTCGCCGTCGTCCTCGTCGTCGTCCTGCGCCATGGGCTCCTCGTCGTTGCGGGGCGCGAGGGGCGACGGCGCGTCGTCGCGCAGGGTCGCGGCCACGATGTTCGTGGCGTTCGGGTAGACCCACGTGGCGTCGAGATCGGAGTAGACCGGGGCGAGGGTCCGGTTCGAGTAGTAGTAGAGGTGCTTCCCGGCGGGGTCGAAGACCGGCCGGAAGTCGTTGTAGTAGCCGGAGGTCACCTGGAACCGCTCGCCGGCCTCGGTATCGAAGAGGAAAACGGCGCTGTTGCTGGTCTCGAGCCCCCGGGACCAGGCGACCCAGCGGCTGTCGTGCGACCAGCTCAGCTCGAACCCGGCCAGCGCGCCGTGCAGCATGTGCAGCCCGCGGTCGACCTCGGTCAGCGCCTCGGTCTCGCGGTCGAAGACGTAGATTCGCTGCGTGTGGTCGATGAAGGCGAGCTTCTTGCTGTCGGGGGCCCAGAACGGCCGGTAGCGAAACCCCGGTCCGAGCGCGGTCACGACCTGCGGCTCGCCGGCGCCGTCGGCCCGGTGCAGCGTCAGCTCGTACTCGCCCCCGCTGTCGCTCCACGAGGCGATCCACCGGCCGTCCGGCGACCAAGCCGGGAATCGATCGGCCGCGCCCGACGAGTGCGTCAGGTTGCGCACCGCTCCGTGCCGGGCGGGGACCGTGAAGATCTCGCCCCGCGCCTCGAACACCGCGCGCTGCCCGGTCGGCGAGATCCCCGCCGCGCGCGCCGGGTGCGTCGGGGCCCCCCCCCCCCCGCGGGGGGGGGGGACGGGGAACCCCCCCCCCCGCCCCCCAACCCCCGCGCGCGGCCGGGTCGGGGAGACCCCCGCCGAGGCGATGCGGTTCGCCACGTCCGCGGTGCGCGGGACCAGGGCGGCCAGATCGGTCACGACGTCGACCGCCACCTCCGCGACCCGCTCGGTGGCCAGGTCCATGCGAAAGAGCCGGCCCCCGGCCTGGAAGACCAGGTCCGACGGCCCGATGGCGGGGAACGTGATGTCGAAGTCGGCGAAGGTGGTCACCTGCCGCTTCGCGCCGGTCGTCAGGTCGTGGGCCCAGATGTTGTAGCGCTGGGCCGGCCCGCGATCGGAGAGGAAGTACAGCCGGTCGCCGTGCCACATCGGCTGGGCGTCGTTGGCCGGGCTGTCGCTGACGTTCTCGGCGTCGAGCGTCTCGAGATCGAGGAGCCAGATCTCGGGCGCCGCCCCGCCCCTGTAGCGCTTCCACGTGCGGAACCCGCGGGTTTCCGGGGTGTAGGCGATGCGCCGTCCGTCGGGCGACAGCGTGCCGAACTCCCCGTACGGCACGGCGAGCCGCTCCGGCTGACCGCCGTCGATGGCGACGCGGTAGATCTGCCGAAAGGCGGCCAGGCCGCTCCGCCGGTTGGAGGCGAGGAGGACGCTCCGGCCGTCCGGCGTCCAGTCGAGGACCCGGTCATCGCCCGGATGGTGCGTGATCCGGAACGGCGCGCCGCCCAGGGTCGGGACGACGTAGACGTCGGTGTTGCCGTTGTTGTTGCCGCTGAAGGCGATCTGCGCGCCGTCGGGCGAGAACCGCGGGAAGGCTTCCTCCCCGGGCGGCGAGCTCAGCTTGCGGGCCGAGCCGCCCTCCTTGGCGACCACCCAGATGTCGCCGGCGTAGACGAAGGCGATCTGCGTCTCCGAGACGTCGGGATAACGCAGCATCCGAGCGTCGATCTGGGCCCAGGTGGTCGTCGCAGCCAGCGAAGCGAGCAGCGTCAGCGTAGCGGTGAAGTAGCGCATCTCTATTCCTCGGGACGTTGGACCCGCGAGCCCCTCGTTCTTGTGCCTGTCCTGTGCCGCTTGGACGTGCGATCGATCGGCTTCGTTCATCACCCGATGTACGCGCGCCAGCATGCAGCCGCCGGGCACCAATACGGCAGCGTTCATGCTGGCCATGTCTCGAGGCCTTCCGCCGCGGCCGCCCGCCGTAGATCAAGGCCGTTCCGACCGCAGGGGGCATCTTCGATTCGACCGAGCAACGCTTCCGACCCAGCCTCCTCGACGTAGCGCTTGAACAGGGCGCTCGTGTCCAGGTAGAGCAGCGTCACCGCCGGTTCTCCTTGACGATGTCGGCCATGCTGCCCCCACCGCGCAGGCGAGCTCTCGGTCTGGCCTTCTTCAGCCGGCGTCCGCTCCAGGCTATGGGAAGCTCGCCCTGCGAGGCGCCGGCGCCGGGCTCGGGGATGAGGCGAGCCACCCGACGCCCGCCGTCCGTCAGGAGCAGAGTCGTGCCGCGCCGGACCTCGTCCAGGCACCTGCCCAGGTCCGCGTGGAGTTCCTGAATTCCGATGCGTCGCTCTCGCATGCGTACCCTCCGCACTTCCACGTCGCTCCAACGCATCCAGCCTCCCGCCCGGCTCGTCGCGGGTTCGATAAGCGTAGGTAACGCGGCGCGCTCTCGCTCCCAGCGCGCCCTGTACCCCGAGTGGTCAGCATGCCGGGATGCTCCAGGCAGAAGGTCACGCTCCGCGCGTGATCCGCGATCGTGAATCCCGGGTAGCGGTTAGGGCCATTTGGGCAGCACGAGAGGCTACTCCGTAGCGTAGTCGATGTCGCGAGCCCGAAGCTCGTCGGCAATCTGACGCCGGCCAGCCCGCTCGGCATCGGTACGCTCGAGCGACGGTGGAGGCCGGGCGGGCAAGCCTTTCGTCCCGCTGTCCAAGGCTCGCGTCCGCGCCGGCGAGGATCGACTCCTGAGAATACTGAGGATCGACTACTGTGGTCCGGACGGCGTGGTGCGCCGCCTCGACGACAGACATGGAGGGCTGACGCATGCAGGCATTTGGGAGCAACCTGGCGCGCGTGACGGACTGTCGCTGGCGACGGACTGATCCCGGACTCGGCTTCGGATCTCCGGCCGGGGCCTACCTCGGGCTGCTCCTTCTCGTCATCGGCGCCGTGACCGGCTCCGTTGGGGCGGCGCAGGAGGCCAAGCCGGCCCGGGAGACGATCGTCTACAGCAGCATCCAGCCCGCCAACTGGGACCTCTACCTCTTCGAGAGCCCCGGCGGGCAACCCCGGAGGCTGACGACGGATCCGGGTCTGGACTACAACCCGGCGGTCTCCCCCGACGGGCGCTGGGTGGTGTTCACCTCCGAGCGGAGCGGCAGCCCGGACCTCTACGTGCTCGACCTCGAAGGCGACGGCGCACCGCGGCCGCTGGTCGCAGGCCCCGCACTGGAGGACGCGGCGGACATCTCGCCGGACGGGCAGCGGCTGCTCTTCGTCAGCACCCGGAGCGGCAACGCGGACGTCTTCGTGATGCCGTTCCGGCCCGAGGAACCGCACGGAGCGGGCGAGCCGAAGAACCTCACGCGGCACGCCGCGGGCGACTACAACCCCGTCTTCTCGCCCGACGGAACGCGCATCCTCTTCTCCAGCAGCCGCGACGCGTCGGTGGCGACCAGCGACGGCGCGTCCCCCCCGGCGACGTACCTGGCCAGCGAGCTGTATGTGATGCACGCGGACGGGACCGACGTGCGGAGACTGACGCACCACGAGAGCTGGGACGGCGCACCGGCGTGGACGCCGGACGGGCAGGCCGTCGTCTTCTACTCGCAACGGGACGGGGCAACGCGCATCTATCGCACCGGCATCGACGGCGCCGGGACCGAGCCGATCTCGGCCCGGGGCGAGGCGGCGCTGTCGCCGACGGTCGGGCCGGACGGCCGGATCGCGTTCACCGCGCGCCGGGACGACCGCTGGACGCTCGTCACCACCCGGGCCGACGGCTCCGACCTGCGGGTAGAGAGCGCTGCCGCGCGCGACTACTGGGCGCCGGCCTACCATCCCCTCTCGGGCCACCTGCTGGCGCACGGGCCGGGACCGGTCGACCCCGCCACCCGGTTCGAGAGCGACGCGCCGGGAGAGTTCCTGATTCACCGTCCGTTCCGCGTCGACCTGCCGGACCGTCAGGTATCCCTGATCGGAATCCGGGGCTACCTCCCGGCCATCGATCCCACCACCGGCGAGGTCGCCACCAGCGAGGCGTTCTCGCGCCTCGTGGCGTCGAGGCCCGACGGCACGGGGAAGCGCGTGCTCTTCGATCGGACCGGGGCGGATCGCTACCGGGGCCCCGACTCCGCCTGGGGGCCTTCGTGGTCGAAGGACGGACAATGGCTGGCGTTCATCGTCGGGCCGCCGTTCGCGTCGGCCGCCGTGGACGTCGACATCTGGAAGGTTCGCAGCGACGGCAGCGACGCGACGAGCCTGACGCCGGACTCGGACGCCAACGACGCCCTACCCGATTTCTCCCCGGACGGCGACCGCGTCGTCTTCCGCAGCATGCGGGACGGCAACGCCGAGATCTACCTGATGAACGCGGACGGCACGGATCCGCGCCGCCTGACGCACCACGAGGCGACCGACACCATGCCCGCGTTCTCCACCGCCGGCGACCGCATCGCGTTCACCTCTCTCCGGGACGGGAACTTCGAGCTCTACACCATCGCGCTCGACGAGGACGGCCGGCCCGGCCCGCCGGAACGCCTCACCCGGAGCCCCGGCCACGACATGCACCCCCGCTTCTCGCCGGACGACGAGTGGGTGCTCTTCACGTCCCAGCGCTCCGAGTTCAGCGACGAGCTGCCGCTGCTCCGGGTCGTCTTCCAGCCGCAGCCGTACGGCGAGCTGCACGCCGTGCGCCTGGCGGACGGAACGGTGGTCCGGCTGACGCACAACAAGTGGGAGGACGGCCCGACCGCCTGGGTCCGGGACGTGCCCGGCCTCGACTGACGCTCCGCGGCCCGGTCGCCGGCCGAGGGGGGGAGGGACGCCGCCCGGGGAAAGCCTTCGGGCGCGCGCTCACGGGCGACGGCCGCGACGGCGTTTCCGCGCCGGCCCAGCCGGCCCGGGCCGGCGTGACCCGGCGTTGGTGGTATAAGGGCGGGGCGGCGGCGACGCGGAGTCCAGAGACGTCCCGATCGGCAACGAGGAGCGGAACCCATGTCGAAGGCAGCGGACAGTGGAATCGGCGGACGGCAGCGGCGAGGACGGGATCTACCCACCGCGGTGATGCGCGCGGCGGCCGTAGCGCTGGTTGCGGCAGCCGTAGCAGCGGCACCGCCGGCCGCGGCGGCGCAGGCCCCGGTGGCGGAGGGCGCGTTCACGGCAGACCAGGCGGCCGGCGGCTGGTCGCTCTACGGCGTGCAGTGCGGCGACTGTCACGGACCGCGCCTGGAGGGCATGGTGCACGCCCCGCCGCTCACGGGCGTGGAGTTCCTGAACAGTTGGCTGGGCCAGACCTCCGACGACCTGTTCGCCTACCTGCGCGACGAGATGCCGCCGGGGCAGGCCGGCGCGCTCAGCGACCAGGCCTACGTGGAGCTGGTGGCGTACCTGCTGGAGGCGAACGGCGCCCTGCCGGGCGAGCGCACCCTGACCGCGAACGCGGCGGTGCCGATCGGCGATGCGGCGGACCTCGAGGAAGCCCGCCGCGCGGCCGGAGCGGGCGAGCGGCCGCGGCGGCGGTCGACGCGCTTCGTCAACCAGGTGGTCCCGCACGAGCTGAGCCCGGTGACCGACGAACTGCTCGCGGACCCGCCGCCCGGCGACTGGCTGAGCTGGCGCCGCACGCGCAACAGCCACGGCTACAGCCCGCTCGACCAGGTGACGCGCGACAACGTGGCGGATCTGCAGCTCGCGTGGTCGATTGCGGTCCGGCCGGGCAACCACCAGACCACCCCGCTGGTGCACGACGGGGTGATGTTCCTCGCCAGTCCGGGGAACGTGGTCCAGGCCATCGACGCGGTGACCGGCGACGTGTTCTGGGTCTACCGCCACCGGCTGCCGGACGACGCGCGCGCCGGCGCCACCCGCACGCTGGGACTCTACGGCGACAAGCTGTTCCTGGCCACGGCCGACGCGCACATCGTCGCGCTCGACGTGAAGACCGGCGAGGAGGCGTGGAAGACGGTCAAGACCGACTACACGCAGGGCTTCCGCCAGAACGCCGGCCCCGTCCTCGCCAACGGCGTGCTCATCACCGGCACCAACGGCTGCGACCGCTACACGGAGCAGAGCTGCTTCATCACCGGCCACGATCCCGACACCGGCGAGGAGCTGTGGCGCACGTCCACAATCGCGCTGCCGGGCGATCCCAACGACGCCTCGTGGGGCGACACGCCGCCCTACCTGCGGGCCGGCGGCGACGCCTGGATACCGGGAAGCTACGACCCGGGTCTCGGCCTCTTCTACATCGGGACGGCGCAGGCGAAGCCGTGGGTGGCGTCGAGCCGCGGCATGACGACGCGGCAGGACGCGCTCTACACCAACTCGACGCTGGCGCTCGATCCGGGCACGGGACAGGTGCGCTGGTACTTCCAGCACGCGCCGGCGGAGACGCTGGACCTCGACATCGTCTACGAGCGGGTGCTGGTCGACGCCGACGACGAGCAGTGGCTCTTCACGGTCGGCAAGGACGGGATCCTCTGGAAGCTCGATCGGCGAGACGGCTCGTTCGTCGACCTGCACGAGACCGTCCACCAGGATGTCTGGTCGATCGACCGCACCACGGGAGAGCTGACCTACCGGGAGGACCTCCAGAACATCGCGATCGGCGAGCGCGTGTTCACCTGCCCCAGCCTGCTCGGCGGCCACAACTGGCAGGCGTCGGCCTACCATCCGGGCGCCGGCGCGCTGGTCATCCCGCTCCACCAGGCGTGCATGCACCTGACCGGCCGCGAGGTGGAGTTCATCGAGGGCGGCGGCGGGACGGCCGGCCGCTACGAGCTGCTCGAGATGCCGGGCAGCGACGGCAACACCGGGAAGCTCGCGGCCTACGACGTCCGGACGATGGAAGAGCTGTGGAGCCACGAGCAGCGGGCGCCCTTCCTGACGTCGGCCCTCACCACCGCGGGCGGGCTCGTCTTCGCCGGTGACGGCGCGCGCTACTATCGCGCGCACGACGTCGAAACGGGCGAGGTCCTGTGGGAGACCCGGCTCGCGGCCTCGGCGCACGGGTACCCGATCACGTACGAAGTCGACGGCCGCCAGTTCATCGCCGTCCCCGCCTCGCTGGGGGGCGTCTTCCGCAGCCTCACCGCGAGGCTCAGCCCGGAGATCTACCAGCCGGAGGGAGGGAACGCGCTCTACGTCTTCGCCCTGCCGGAATGACCGCGGCGGGCGGGCGCGGGTCGTCGAGTCGATATCGACCGCCGAACAGCGCCCGCCCGATCACGGCCCGAGATTGGCATCCATCCCGGTACCGGAGGTTTGACCATGAGGTTCGCACGTTCGCTGAGACGGTCGCCCGCGCTCTTCGTCATCGTCACGTTGTGCCTGTTCATCGCCATCAGCAACGCGCAGCAGGGACGCCGGGGAATCGGCCCGGACACGCTGCCCGACGAGCCGCAGATCCTGGGCTTCGGCGATCAGCAATTCCGCGTCGTCCCCATCAAGGGCTTCTTCCGCCCGTCGGCGGTGGACTTCCTGCCGAACGGCGATGTCCTGGTCGCCGAGCGCACCGGGCAACTGCGCATCATCCGCGACGGCGTGCTCGACCCGCAGCCCATCGCCGGCATGCCGGAGGTGCACAATGGCTTCGGGCGCCGGCTGGGGCTGTGGGACGTGGCCGTGCATCCGCAGTTCGCCGAGAACCGGCTGGTCTACTTCACGTACCTGAAGCCCGACCCGAACGAGGACGTGCCGGAGGACGCGGCCGTGTTCCAGGGGCGCGCGGGAACGTCGGTGCTGGCGCGCGGGCGCTTCGACGGCGCCAACACCCTGACCGACGTCGAGGACATCTTCGTCTCGGATGCCCGGGTCAGCGGCTTCAGCGTGACGCGGCTGATCTTCGCCCCCGACGGCAAGATCTTCATGTCGATCGGGATGCCGCTTCGCGACCAGGAGCACGGTGGCAGCAACCGCGTCGGCACGGCGGAGCAGTCTCAGGAACCCGGCAGCCACGCGGGCAAGATCCTGCGCCTCAACGACGACGGGACCGCGCCCGACGACAACCCCTTCGTGGACGACCCGGCCTATCGGCCGGAGATCTACGCCCTGGGCTTCCGCGATCCGCTGGGCCTCATCATCCATCCCGAGACCGGCGATCTCTGGGAAGTGGAGCACGGTCCGCAGGGCGGCGACGAGCTCAACATCGTCCGGCCGGGCCGCAACTACGGCTGGCCGGTCGTCTCCTACGGCCGCGCGTACACCGGGGAAGCCACGGTGGGCACGGGCGGGACGGGGCCGGAGCTGCCCGACCCCTGCGCGCCCGGCATGGAGCAGCCGCTGCTCTACTGGTACCCCGTAATCTCTCCCGGCGGCATGGCCCTCTATACCGGCGACGCGTTCCCGGCATGGCAGGGCGACTTGTTCGTCGGCGGGATGTCCACCACCCAGCTCCAGCGCATCGTCCTCAACCAGCGGGGACTGCCGGTGCGTCACATCCCGCTGCTGACCGAGCTCAACCAGCGCATCCGCGACGTGAAACAGGGACCGGACGGCCTGCTGTACGTGACGACGGACCACGAGGCAGGGGCGGTGCTGAGAATCGAACCCCTCGCTGACGCCCCGGCGAACTGAGCGGGGCGACGCGGGGAAGATGGAGGGCTGGCCGCGCAACGGCCAGCCCTCAGCCGGTCCGGTACTGCGATGCCGACCTCGACTGTGTCAGCGGTCACGTAGAAGTGAAGGAATCTCGACACCGGACGTGTTCCGGTTCGTCGTGTGGGTTTCGTCCGGGTACTTGAGTACCAACAACAACAATGAGGCTGTGGGCGCTTGTGCGAAACCGC
>MKWU01006607.1_pt1 | contig 11666 bp, 7 predicted proteins | sample 809101 | NCBI WGS metagenome assembly MKWU01 (sample SAMN05860141, study PRJNA318959) | sponge metagenome | host: Aplysina aerophoba | place: Slovenia: Piran, Adriatic Sea, Gulf of Piran | collected 2013-05-07
GCGGCTGGACCCGGAGGCGCCGGTGCCGTGGCTGGACCCCGTCCCGCCCTAACCCGACCTCGCCGGCGGGGGCGAACAGCCCCCCCCCGACCTCAGGTCGCCCGGGTAGGGGTATCTGAACAGTTACGAATTCGGGCAGGTAGTGCGTCATGCACTGGGCGATGATGAGCCGCTCCCCTTCCTCAATGCGGTGGCCCAGGAACTCGAAGTTGCACTTTGCCACACGCGGATGTATCGGCGTGGGCGGGAACATGCGCAACGTCTCCATGGCTGCCCGGCGGGTCACGTCCATTTGCCGTAGCGACTGCCGTGTCGGGAGACCGTCGGCCATCGCCGCGTCGGCCTCGGCAACCACCGCCTCCTGCAACCAGGGGCGGCTGAGTACGTTGTAGAGAAGAAAGGAGATTCCCGCGGCCACCGTGTCAATGCCGACGATGAAGGGTCCCATGATGGAGGCGCGGGCATCGTTGTCCGTCAGCAACTCCGGGAACTCCGCCTGGGCGGAACGCACGAGCGCGACGAAGTCGCCGGCTTCGTTGAGCATGTCCTCCACGTACCGCTCTTCCCAGATGCGCTTTGTCATCACCAGCACTCTGCGCCGCGAACGAAGGTAGTTGGGCAGGTGTCGTGCAAACCCGGGCCAAGTGCGCAATACATGGATCTTTATCACGGCCTCAAAGAGAAAGATGAGGGGCTTATATACCTGACTACGCAGTCGGTGCGACAGACACAACCATGTACATCTGTGCTATAATGGTGTCCTGCAAACAAGAGAGCCCGGCAGACGTCCGGACTCTCCACCGGACAGGTAATAGCAGTTCCGTGCCCGACGCCCACCATCCTACATCAGCGGCTCCGGAGACCGTCCACCGCACGGTGCGCCTGCGCCTGTATCCGGGCGACGCCGCCACCGGCATCCTGCTGACGGCCATCGCCGGGGCCTGCCGCCATGTCTGGAACCACATGCTGGCCGACCAGGAGCGGCGTTATCGCCTGTGGCAGGCCTACAGGATTGGCCCCAAGCCCGTTCCGACCTTCTTCACCCTGGGCCGGCGGTTCACCCAACTGCGCCACGACCCGGACCACGCCTGGCTGAAGGACTACCCGTTTGCCTGTGTGCGCTACAGCCTGAAGTACCTGGCCGACGCCTACCAGCGATACTTCAAGGATCCCCAAACCGAGGGCAAGCCCCGCTTCAAGGCCAGGCACCGTACCGTGCCGGCCTTCACCATCCCCGATGCCGTCAAGCTGGACGGGGACTGCCTGCGCGTGCCGAAGGTCGGCTGGCTGCGATTGGCAGGGTCGAACCCGTATGCGAACTGCCAACCGCTGACCGTGCGTGTACGCAGGGAAGGCACGGAGCCGCACCCCAAGTGGTACGCCTATGTGACCTATGCCGTGCCCGCGGAGCAGGTCAAGCCGCCCGCACCGGACGGCGCCCTTGGCCTGGACCGCAACGTGGGGCAGGCCACCGACAGCGAGGGCACCGTGTACGCGCTGCCCGACACGGACCAGCTGGATGCCAACATCAAGCGCAAGCAGCGGGAGCTGAGCCGCAAGCAGGGCTGGGGACCGAAGGACAAGCGGCCCAAGTCGAACCGCGGGCGGCGCGTGAACGGGCAGTTGCAGAAGCTGCATCGCCAGCGCCAGCGCAAGCGGGATGACGCGACCCACCGGGCCAGCCGCACGCTGGCGGACACGGCCCATACCGTGGTCGTGGAGGACCTGAACACCAAGGCCATGACCCAGTCCGCGAAGGGTACCCGGGAAGAGCCGGGTACCCACGTCAAGGCCAAGTCGGGGCTCAACCGAGCCATCCTGGCTTCCGGCTGGGGGCAGCTGGAGCGGAAGCTCACGTACAAGGCGGGGCAGGTGGTCAAGGTCGATCCGGCGTACACGTCACAGACCTGCAGCCGGTGTGGACATGTCGGCAGGGCCAACCGGCCGTCGCAGGCGGTGTTTGCCTGTCAGGCCTGCGGCTGGGCCCTGAACGCCGATCACAATGCGGCGATCAACATTTTGGTGCGGGCGGGGCTTCCGTCCGTGCCCGTTCCGGCCCGCGGGACAGGGGCTGCTGCACGGGGAGGGGCGATCCCGTAGGGGACCCCTGTGATCCGTGAACCAGGTATGCCGACTGCGTAGTCAGGTATATACGTCCCAAAGATGATGTCGTCCAACACTTCGCCGGGATCCTCATTGGTCGCCAAGTAGCCAAGCAGAAGACAGACGAGCCGCTTCATGTGGGGAAAGACACTGATGGGCATGTCCATCGGCCAAGCCTGAATAAGGTGCAACTGGCTCTCGAGAAGCTGCCCCATTCGGGGATACAGGGCCGAGCCGGCATACCCGGGCTTCAATGCAGAGCGGATCTTGCCGTGGTCCGGCGGGTCCATCGACAACAGGACGGGATTGTCGCCGCCAAAGGCCCGATTCAACTCGACCCAGGCCGGAACGGACGTGAACAAGCGATGCCCCTCGGTACGCATCAACCGATTGGCTTCCGGGCCGGCCAGCACCACCGAAGTCCGGTTGAACGAGCTAATGCGGAAGACCGGTCCCAAGCGGGCGTATTGCCTGCGAACAAGCGTCAGCAGGTCGTATCGCTTTGGCTCAAGCGTGCCAATCACCGGGTAGCCGGCAACCTGCGGAATAGGTTTGAAGTCTTCAGTGGACATCTTCATCACAGTGTGGTTCGGGTTGGGAAGCCGGAGGCATGGACCTCCTCACGGCACGCCGGACAGCAGAGACGACGGGACGACGGGTACAGATACCACAGCATCCTTGTGATGGGGTGCCAAGAACCCGCAATTCACACAGATGGCCTCCCTTCCTGCGACCGGAGGCTTCTCCGCTTGGACAGGCAAGGCACGGCGTATGGGTGAGATTCCAGGGCCGGCCTTGCCATGAAGCAAAATTGCGGATCGGCTCACAGCATGGAACATCGCGCAATGGAATATTCCCCTGAGAAACAGGAATCCGCTCCCCGTGGTCGGCTCATCGTCCCCGGACTGGCCACCGGGCATACCGTGTTCCACTGGATTGTTCAGAGCTTCGTGGTGGCGTTGCCGGAAATCCAGACTGCGTTTCAACTTAACTCCGTGGGGGTTGGAGGCATCCTGTCGGCCCGGGAACTGGCTTCCGGTCTGGTTGCCCTGCCTGGAGGCGTGATGGTTGACATGCTCAGGCGGTACTGGGGACAGCTCTTGGCCGCCTGCCTGGGTGTCGCTGCGGTGGGTAGCCTGGTCATAGGCGTCTCCCCGGTGTATCCGTTGTTGTTGATCGGCATGGCGGTGGTGGCGGTCTCCCACTCCATATGGCATCTGCCGGCATCGGCTTCGCTGTCCCACCATTTTCCGCACCGGCGGGGCGCGGTGCTGGCCGCACACGGTGTTGGGGGCAGCGTAGGCGATGTGGCCGGCCCCGTGGTCACGGGAGCCTTGCTGGTGTTCCTCGGCTGGCGGGAATTGATCAGCGCGTACGCGGTGATTCCCTTGTTCCTGGCAGCGGCCGCCGTCTGGACCTTTCGCAATATCGGGGCGACAAAGGAACAGCCAACGGTGGCGGTCTCACAGCGCGTGGAGGCCACCAAGCGCCTTCTGCAATCCTCTGCCTTGTGGGGCTTGACCGCAGTGCGGGGTTTCCGAGCGATGGCGCTGGTCGCACTGATCACGATCCTGCCCCTGTATCTGGGCAACGAACTGCAGATGGGCACGGCAGGGCGCGGTTTTCATGTGGGCTTGTTGATTGCGGTCGGATTGTTCGCCAAACCGGTGGCCGGCCTCCTGTCGGACCGGCTGGGCCGCAAGAATGTGCTGGTCCCCGGATTGTTGTGGTCCTGCCTGGTTGCCCTCGCCATGACCATTTTCGATACCGGAATGCCACTGACCATCATGATCGCGCTGTTGGGGTTGTTTCTCTACCCCGATCAGCCCATCCTGACCGCAGCTGTATTTGATGTGGTCGGCAGTGAAGTGGCTTCGACAGGCCTGGGTATCGTGGCCTGTGTCGGCTTCCTGATGGCGGTGCTCTCGCCCATCATTGCCGGAGCCCTTTACGAGACGTTGGGCTTTGCAGCGGCCATCTACTACATCGGATCTCTGTTCGTAGCGGCAGCCTTGGTTTTCGCCGCGCTACCGTTGGCCCAAGCAGCAGAACAACAAAGCGCTGGATGAATGAGGCCCAGATTGTGGAACCGGCGCGCTGGCCCTGAACGCGACTTTGCGTTTGCCCTGGCACTTGCCCGCCTGTGGGGCACCCGTAACCACGACGGCCGGCATGGCGTCCAGCCTCCGTGAGAGGCTGGACGAGGCAAGGCGAGGGTCGGAAAGTCATTCATGATATGAATGACAATCATTCACAGTGTGGATGGAAAGCAACCACGGGACACAGGGCTTGGCCGTGCCTTGACCCGTACCCGCCGGAGACCGACCCGGCAACCCGCGCTCCTATAATGGCTTCCGGCGGTATCCGCCGCCCTGGTTCCCGGATTCAGAGTCATCGGAGTGCCCAGTGCCCTACCAAATCACCCAGGCAGACATCGAGACTGCGCGCGATGTGCGCGAGCACCTGCTCCGCGACCCCCATCGACCCGGCTATCACTTCGTGGTGCCCGAGGGTCTGGCCCATCCGGCCGATCCCAACGGCGCGATTTTCTGGCGGGGCAACGTGCACCTCGGCTACATCTACCAGCGGCATGGCGAACACTGCTGGGGCCATGTCTCGTCCCACGACTGGCTCCACTGGAAACACCACCTGCCGTGGCTGACACCCACGGCCGACAGTCCCGAAACCGGCATCTTCAGCGGCAACTGCTTCCATGGCGACGGCGAGGCCGTCTTCCTGTACCACGGCACCGAACAGGGCAACAGCATTGCCACGGCCAGCGACCACTGGCTGGAGCAGGTGCGCAAGTCCCCCGCCAACCCGATTGTGCCCGTCCAGGACGAAAGCGGCCGCCGCACCGGCAGCCAGGGCTGGTCCTCCTGGGATCCGCACGGCTGGATGGATGCGGACGGCACCTACTACGGCATCTTCGGGGGCCACACGGCATCGGTGTTCAAGACCCGCAACCTGCACTCGACCTGGGACCATGTGGGCGACTTCCTGGCCCACCCCCTGGAAGGTGTGGACCTGCACGAGGACATCTCCTGTCCGGACTTCTTCCCCATGGGCGACAAGTGGGTGATGCTCTGCATCAGCCACGAACTCGGATGCCGCTACTACATTGGCGACTGGCGCAACGAGCAGTTCCATCCGGAGTACCACGAGCAAATGAGCTGGGTGGACAACGGTTGGTTTGCTCCTGAGAGTCTGCTGGACGACAAGGGCCGCCGCATCATGTGGGCCTGGGCCCGCGACGAGCGCGACCGGGAGACCGAGCAGCCGGCCAGCGGCTGGTCGGGCACCTTCACCTTCCCCTCCGCCATGGTCATGGACAGGGGACGCATCCACCTGCAGCCGATCGAGGAACTGCAGGACATCACCTATGGTGGCGACAACCGGCGGCTAACGCTGGAAAATGGCTCCGATGTGCTCGTGGACGGCCTCCACAACCGCCAAATCGACATCTGCGCCTGGTTCATGCCCAAGGATGCCCACCGCTTCGGGGTGACCATCTGCCGTTCACCGGGAGGCGAGGAACAAACCGTGGTTGGCGTGGACCTCCGGGAACAGGTGCTCTTCATCGACACCACGCGCTCCAGCGAAACCTTGGGCCGGCGTACCGTGGAGAAGGCTCCTCTGCCCGACTACCAGGCCGCCCAGTTGCAGGAAGATGGCGGCATGCTCCTGCGCGTCCTTGCCGACAACTCAATCGTTGAGGCCTTCGCGGGCGGGACGCAGGCCATGCGCCGCATGTATCCAACCCGGACCGACAGCGACATGATCAGCTACTGGGCCGAAGGCGGAACCTGCGAACTGGACACGGCCGCCACGGAAGTCAAGCGGACAAACCACCACTGACATCGGGACCGCGGATGGTGTTGCCGGTCCCCAACGACTTCGGCAACCATGGGCAAATGGGTGCTCACAGGCCCTGTCCTTGGTTCGGACACGGTTTGTCCCAACCAGCCTTGCCAAGACGAGTCGGGCGTTTTGGCAGCATTGATATAACCGGGATTCCCCTACGTCGCTCCATTACGCCGAAACTGTTCGATCCAACTCGGCAATAAGAGCCGAGGAGGTCCCATGTTTGTGAATCGCTCAAAGTAGGCCCGGCTGAGCTGGGCTGTATTGGCCTGCACGCTGGCCCTCGCCCTCGCGGCCTGCGGCCCGCCTGCGGAAATGCCGGCTGAAGAGGCTCCCATGGCCGAAGAACCGGCTGCCGAAGAGCCGATGGCCGACGGCGCCTACAACGAATCGCCGATGCTGGCCGAAATGGTGGCGGCCGGAACACTGCCCCCGTTGAGGAACGCCTGCCCAACGAACCGTACATAGTGACGAACCAACAGTTGGTCCTCAGCTACGACACGGAGATTGGTAAGTACGGCGGGACCATGGTGCTGCCACAGGAAGGCCCTGGCGGCGATCCAAGTCTTTTCATTGGCATGAACGAACCCCTGATCTGGGCGCCCGGCGGCTTCCGTTACGACATGGGGATCCACGGCAACATACTTAGGGATTGGGAAGCCAACGACAACTACAGCACCTTCACCATGCATATGCGCGAAGGCATGAAATGGTCGGACGGTGAACCCCTCACCGCGGCAGACGTTGACTTCGCCTGGAATGACGTGATCCTGAATGAGGAAATCACGCCAGCCCCTCCCCTCTACCTGCGCACCGCATCAGGTGCGGACAACGCAGTGGCCTCTGTTGAAATCGTGGATGACTACACGTTTAAGGTCATCTTCGACGATCAGTACGGCAGTTTCCCTTCACAGATAGCCATTGCCCGTTGGAGCGGCTATCAGGATTTCCTGAAACCTGCTCACTACCTGAAGCAGTTCCATGCCGACTATGCGGACGCGGACGACCTGGCTGCCAAGATGGAGGCAGAGTCGATTGAGGAAGGCCAGTGGTACAACCTTTTCAATTCCAAACAGGTTCACACCGAACTGTGGGAACTAACCACCGATGGAAAATTCGGCCACCCAGTTTTGACCCCCTGGGTGATGACGGACTTTGGTGGGGGTTCCTGGAACTACGACCGCAATCCCTACTACTTCAAGGTGGACGAGGCCGGCAACCAGCTGCCCTACATCGACCATGTCCACATGGTCTTAACCCAGGACCGAGAGACGGTTGTCCTCAAGATCCTTTCGGGTGAATATGACTACCTGGGCGAGCGTAGTTCCCTGCAGAACTTGCCATTGCTCAAGCAGGCCGAGAACGATGGCATTCTGAATGTGTTCATTCCCAGAATGCACAGGCTGCCCATCAACTGGACGTTAAACCTCACCTATGAAGATGAGCAATATCGTGAGATCGCTAACGACTTGCGGTTTCGCCAGGCAATGAATTATGCCATGAACAACCAAGAGATCATTGATACCTTTTTTCTTGGTCAATTTGCCGTACCCGCCTATGAATCCGGCATCTCGGAGTACGACCCAGACAAGGCCAACGCCCTCCTCGATGAGATGGGGCTCTCAGCTCGCGGTGACGATGGTTTCCGTCTAGGTCTGGATGGCGAGCCGTTCGAGATCATTTTCGAGACGGGCCCGGTATCCCAGGATCACATACCCGCGACCGAGATGGTTGCCGAACATTGGAAGGCAGTGGGTATCAATACCACGCTCAAAGCTGGCGACTTTGGCCTGATCTGGGAACGGAAAGAAGCCAACGATGTCACTGGTTGGGTATTGTGGATCCACGAGGATATCTGGCCCTCGGCAGGCTGGGACGATTACCTGCCTCAAAGAGGCTGGGGGATCTTGTGGGGACGGTATAGCAAATCCGGTGGTGCAGTGGGTGAAGAGCCACCCCCAGAGGTGCAGGAACTGTTCGAACTTCACAAAGCATTCCTGCAGGCGCCAATTGGCACTCCCGAAGGAGATGCTTCTTTGGCTGCGTTATACAAAAACATCCGCGACAATCTCTGGACCTTTAACCCCGTCGAAGAATCCTATTACCCAACCAGCACCAGCGCACGCATCAAATACGTCCCTAAGGGCCAGACTGATGAAATGGGTATCGTAATTATGTACAGCATGGAACTGTGGTACATCGACGAGTAGCTCGTCCCGTTCCCTGACCTAGCCAACATGCTGTTGTTCGCGGACCGGGGGCAGGTGTGCCCCCGGTCCGCGAACAACCAGACGGAAACCGTCCCCTTTGACTGCCTACATCACGCACAGGGTGCTCTTCCAGTTCCCGATGCTGTTCGTGATTGCGGCCGTGGTCTGACCATTCAGTTGCCCCCGGGCGATTGCACCCATATCACCAACCGTGCATCGTCCGGCATCGTAGTTGGGCGAAGTGCTGATCTCCATCGTCGAGGCCTGTGCGGGCGGCATGCAAACCATGCGGCGCATGTACCCCACCCGGGCCGACCGCGACATGATCAGGTACCGGACCGAAGTCGGAACCTGCGAACTGGACACGGCTGCCGCGAAAGTCAAACATACAGACCACCATTGATTTGAGGGCCGTGGATGGAATTGCCGGCTTCCCACCGGCTCTGTCAAGCGTTGGGATTGGCTGCTCACAGGACCTGTGCCGCCTTGGTTCGGACACGGTCTGTCCCAACCGGCCTTGCCAAGACGAGTCGGGCGTTTTGGCAATGTGGCTATACTTTGGAGCTTCCCCTACGTTGCTCCATCACGTCGAATCTGTTCAATCCAACTCGGCAACAAGAACCGAGGAGGTCCCATGTTGTTAAATCGCTCCAAGCTGGCCCGGCTGGGCTGGGCTGTATTGGCCTGCACGCTGGCACTCGCCCTCGCGGCCTGCGGCCCGCCTGCGGAAATACCGGCTGAAGAGGCTCCCATGGCCGAAGAACCGGCCGCCGAAGAACCCATGGCCGACGGCGCCTACAACGAGTCGCCGATGCTGGCCGAAATGGTTGCGGCCGGCACACTGCCCCCCGTCGACGAACGCCTGCCGAATGAGCCGTTCGTGGTCACCAACCGCATGCTGGTGGTCAGCTACGACACGGAGATCGGCAAGTACGGCGGCACGATGCGCCTGCCCCAGGAAGGACCCGGCGGCGATCCGCACATCTACATCGGTTCCGTCGAACCCCTGGTCTGGGCCCCCGGTGCTTTCAACTACGACATGGGGATTTACGGCAACGTCCTCAAGGACTGGGAGGCCAACGACGGAAACAATGTCTATACGTTGTCCCTGCGGGAAGGCATGAAGTGGTCCGACGGCGAACCTGTCACCACCGCGGACGTTGACTTCACATGGAATGATGTGATCACCAACGAGGAGGTCACGGCCGTTCCGCCCAACTACCTGCGTACCGGCTCCTCGCCGTCAGCTGGCCTGGCTACTGTGGAAATCCTGGACGACCACACCTTCACGGTCACCTTCGACGGCCAGTACGGCAGTTTCCCGGCCCAGATGGCCATCGCCCAATGGCGCGGTTATCAGGACTTCCTGAAGCCCGCCCACTACCTGAAACAGTTCCACGCAGACTACGCCGATGCAGCCGAACTGGCGGCCAAGATGGAGGCCGAGTCGATTGAGGAAGGCCAGTGGTACAACCTCTTCAACGCCAAGCAGATGCCCAACAACCTGTGGCGGGTCATCAACGAGGAAGGCTTTGGCCATCCGGTCCTGACCGCCTGGCAGATGGTGGACTTCGGCAACGGTGTTTGGAACTTCGACCGCAACCCGTACTACTTCAAGGTGGACGAGGCCGGCAACCAGTTGCCCTACATCGACCACGTGCAGATGGTCCTGGTCCAGGATCGGGAGACCACGGTCCTCAAGATTCTCTCGGGCGAACTGGACTACCTGGGCGAGCGCAGTTCCCTGCAGAACCTGCCGCTCCTCAAGCAGGCCGAGAACGACGGCGTCCTGAACGTCTTCATTCCGCGCATGCACCGGCTGCCCATCAACTTTACGCTGAACCTGACCTATGAGGACGATGTGTACCGTCAGGTCACACACGATGTCCGGTTCCGCGAGGCAATGAACCTTGCCATCAACAACGACGAGATCATCCAGACCTTCTATCTGGGCGCCTTTGCCAAGCCTGCCTATGAAACCAGTGTTCCGGCCTATGACCCGGACAAGGCCAACACCTTGCTGGATGACATGGGTCTCTCCGCACGCGGCGACGATGGCTTCCGCCTGGGTCCGGACGGCGAACCGTTCGAGATCATCTTCGAACCGGCTCCGATGTCCCAGGATCACGTGCCCATGACCGAGATGATTGCCGAACACTGGAAGGCGGTGGGCATCAACACGCAGGTCAAGGCTGGCGAGTGGAGCCTGATCCGCGAACGCTGGAATGCCAACGAAACCCAGGGCATGACCTTGTGGAACCACGAGGACATCTGGCCGTCCGCCGGCTGGGACGACTACCTGCCCAGCAACTTCTGGGGTCGCGCTTGGGCCCAGTACATGGGCTCCGGCGGTGAAGTGGGCGAGGAACCCCTGGCCGAAGTGCAGGAACTGTACAACCTCCACACGGCGTTCCTGCAGGCGCCCATCGGTACGCCCGAGGGCGATGCCGCCCGCGAGGCGCTGTACCAGAACATCCGCGACAATCACTGGACCTTCAACCCGGTGGAGGAGTCCTATTACCCGACCAGCACCAGCGTGCGCATCAAGAACACGCCCAAGGGCCAGGTTGAGGAAATGGGCATCGTGATCATGTACGGCATGGAAGAGTGGTACATCGACGAGTAAACCATCTCGTTGGCTGCCCATGGCAGACATCTGTTGGCCGTAAGACCGGGGGCTCGCGGGCCCCCGGTCTTACGGCCCCTTCCCGAGGACGGCTCCTCTCGACTGCCGACATTGCGCGCCGGGTACTTTTCTGTTCCCGATGCTGTTCGTAATCTCGGCCGTGGTCTGCTCATTCAGTTGCCTCCGGGCAACTGCACCCATATCACCAACCGTGAATCGTCCGGCATCGTAGCGGGCGAAGTTGCCGATCTCCATCGTCGAGGCCCGTGCGGACGGCACGCAAGCCACGCGACGCATGTACCCGACCCGGACCGGCAGCGACATGATCAGCTACCGGACCGAAGTCGGAACCTGCGAATTGGATATGGCCGCCACGGAAGTCAAACGTACAAACCACCATTGATCCCGGGGCCGCGGATGGAGTTGCCGGCTTCCCAACAGCTCCAAGCGTTGGGATTGGCTGCATACAGGACCTGTGCCGCCTTGGTGCGGGCACGGTCTGTCCCAACCGGCCTTGCCATGACGAATCGGAGGGGTGGGCAATGTGGGTATACTTGAGGTTCCCACAGCACTCCATTACGTCGAAGCTGTCCGATCCAACTCGACAACAGGACCCAAGGAGGCCCCATGTTGTTAAATCGCTCCAATCTGGCCCGGCTGGGCTGGGCTGTATTGGCCTGCACGCTGGCCCTCGCCCTCGCAGCCTGCGGCCCGCCTGCGGAAATGCCGGACGAAGAGGCTCCCATGGCCGAAGAACCGGCCGCCGAAGAGCCCATGGCCGACGGCGCCTACAACGAATCGCCGATGCTGGCCGAAATGGTGGCGGCCGGAACACTGCCCCCCGTTGAGGAACGCCTGCCGAC
>MKWU01006609.1_pt1 | contig 11662 bp, 10 predicted proteins | sample 809101 | NCBI WGS metagenome assembly MKWU01 (sample SAMN05860141, study PRJNA318959) | sponge metagenome | host: Aplysina aerophoba | place: Slovenia: Piran, Adriatic Sea, Gulf of Piran | collected 2013-05-07
GCTCCAGTGCGTCGCGTTGACAGGCCGCCGGTTCAGCGTGGCGTCCAGAACCTCCTGCACCCGCTCGTCGCCGTGCCGGCGCGGCTGGCCGCTTCGGGGCGCATCGGACAGCCCCGCCAGACGGCCGCCGGCAAAGCGGCGCCGCCACTTGGTCACGGTCTGCTGGCTGGTCCGATGGCGTTCGGCGATTTCCGCACCGGACAACCCGGCCGCGCAATCCAGCACGATCCCCGCCCGCACGTACAGCCCCGAACGCCCGCTGTGCCGTCGGCGCCAACGCTGAAGCTCCGCCCGCTCCTCCTCGCTCAGCACGATCTCCGCTGCCCGTCGTCCCATCGCAGAAGCCCCCGGCATCACCAAGGCGCCATTGGACAACGGACAAGCACATACTTCAACTAATTAATCGGACGGAACACTAGCCCCGTGTAACGACCGCAGTCATTTTCCCGACCGGCTTCCGCCCCCTTTCGCAGGACGACCGATCGGGCGAGGACGACTGGTCCGCATTTCTCACCTCGTTCACGGTCGGCGCGATGCTGTCGGACCGGCAAGGCAGCAAAGCCGCGCCGCTTGACATTGAGCGGATCGGGCCGGAGCCTCCCTTACGGACCCGAACCGACTGTCCCCTTGTCGTGGATGACGGACACCCTGCACGTGCCACTGGCGCAGACCGAAGGCGGCGACATCCACTACGAGGAGAGCGGCGGCGGCGCGGTGCTGGCGATGCTGCTGCCGCAGAGTGGCGGGCCGGGGGGGGGGCGGCCCCCCCCCGCCCCGGCGGGGGGCGGCCGCCCGGCGGCGCGGCGGGGCGGGCGATGCTGCGGCGGCAGAGTGGCGGGCGGGGCGGCGTCCGCCTCTTCCACGACCGGTTGGCGGAACGCTTCCGGGTGATCCGGCACGACCAGCGCGGCACCGGCCGACGCACACCCGTGGCCGTGCCCTCGGGCACGACCATGGCGGGCTGTGCGGCGGAGCTTGCGGAGCTTTTCGACGCGCTGGGGATCGACAGGGCGCACCTTTTTTGCCACTCCACCGGCTGCGGCATCGGCCTGTCGCTGGCCGCGGCCTGCCCGGACCGGGTCGCCGGGCTGATTTTGGTTAATCCGTGGAGCCATAGCGACGCGCATCTGACAGCGATGCAAGGTCTGCGCGTGGCCGCTGCGCGGGCGCTCGACCCGTACCGCTACGCCTGGTTCAACGCCAGCCTGCTGTTCCCGCCCGACTACCGCCGCGCGCACGCAGAGGCATTCGAGGCGCTGGCCAGGAACGCGGCGCCGCAAGATGCCGACCGGATCGAGGACAGGCTGAAGGCAATCCTGGCTTTCGACGCTCGCCCGCTGGCGCCGGGCCTGACCTGCCCTACCCTGGTCGTGACCGCGGCCGATGACCAGCTGATGCCGCCCTGGTTCGGTGCGGAACTCGCGGCGCTGATCCCCGGTGCGACCCACCGCGCGCTGGACGGCGGCGGCCACATGCTGCCGGAGACGCGCGGCGGCGCGCTGGCCAACACGGTTGCGGACTTTCTCGACACGGTCGCTTGAACCCTTCGGCAGCATCGGAGCAGCCGCGCGTAGTACCCGCTAGTGGAGACCCCCAGCAGCCGGCACATCGTGGCGACGGGATACATGGCCCGGTTGGCCCTCACGAACTCGAAGACCCGGACGGGATCGAGCCGGTCTCCCGAGCAAACCAGGCCGCGGCTTTTGCCAGTATCTCACGCTCCTGGCGCAGCCGGCGGTTCTCACGCCTGAGCCCTCGCAGCTCCTCGCGCTCGGCACTGGTCAGGCCCTCATGCGAGCGGCCCTCGTCACGGTCGGTCTGGCTGACCCAGTTACGGATCGACTGGGCGGACGGCTCGAACTCCCGAGCCAACTCCTCCGGCGAGCGGCCCGAGCGAACCAGCTCGACCATCTGCTCCCGGAACTCGGATGCATAGGGTGGGTGCGTCATCGACATCGTGAACTCCTTTCTCCCAACTGAACAGGTGTCCACGAAAACGGGGCAAGTCCAGAGCAAGAACAGTTCGCGTGGAGTGGGTCGGGCTCGGATTGGCCACGACAGCCCCTCGTGCTGTGCGTAGCGCTTCGCCATCCGCATGGCCACATCGACCCTCCGCGCGTCCGACAGGCCGACCGCGCGCGCCGCTGCTCAGCCGCAGCCGGAGGGTTCAGGCGTCCGTGTCGAGAAAGATTGCAACCGCGTTGACCAGCGGGTCGCCGTGCATCTCGGGCAGCACGCGACGGCCGCCTTCGATCCGCGCCAGAGGCGTGTGCAGGGTGTCTGTCGTCTGCGACAGGGGGACCGTCGCTTCCGGGCGAGCCTCGCCCAGGACTTCCCCCGGCGGCGGAGCGCCCAACCCTACGCGGGTGTGGGGGCGCCTGGGAGGGGGAGCGTCGGGATGCGGTTCACGTCCTTGTAGAGCAGATAGCGAAACTGCCCGGGACCGCCGGCGTAGCAGGCCTGCGGGCAGAAGGCGCGCAGCCACATGTAGTCGCCGGCCTCGACCTCCACCCAGTCCTGGTTGAGCCGGTACACCGCCTTGCCCTCCAGCACGTAGAGCCCGTGTTCCATGACATGGGTCTCGGCGAAGGGAATCGACCCGCCTGGCTGGAAGGTCACGATGTTCACGTGCATGTCGTGGCGCAGGTCGCCCGAATCCACGAAGCGCGTCGTCGCCCAGGCGTCGTCGGTGTCCGGCATCGGCACCGGCGCGACGTCGTGGTCGGAGGTCACGAAGCACTCGGGCGCGTCGATCCCCTCCAGGGGCTGATATGCCTTTCGGACCCAGTGGAAGCAGGCCGGCTCGCTGCCCGCGTTCGCGACCGTCCAGCGCGTGCCCGGCGCCACGTAGGCATAGCCGCCCGGCGAGAGCGTGTGTTCGGCGTTGTCGAGCGTGAGCTGCACGTCGCCGGCCATGACGAAGAGCACGCATTCGACGTGGCCGTCCGGCTCGGGCCGCTCGCTGCCGCCGCCCGGCTCGAGCTCGACGATCGACTGGGAAAAGGTCGTTGCGAAGCCCGCGACCGGACGCGACAGCACCCACGCCCGCGTGCCATTCCAGTGCGGGAAGTAGCTGGTGACGATGTCGCGCAGCACGCCGCGCGGAATGACCGTGTACGCCTCGGTGATCACGGCGCGGTCGGTCAACAGCGTCTGCTGCGGCGGAAGGCCGGCCACCGGCGTGAAGTAGCTGCGCGCGCTCATCGGCCGGCCGGGTCGTGCCGAATGTTCATCGCGCACCTTCCTCCTTCGACGTTGCCGCACCGCGCATGGCCGCGCGCGCCGACAGCGGCAGTTCATCCGCTTGCGCGGGCTTGTACGAAAATGGTCGGAGCGGGCGGATTCGAACCGCCGACCCCTTGACCCCCAGTCAAGTGCGCTACCAGGCTGCGCCACGCTCCGACCGGCCCGCATGTCGCGGCATATCGCCGCCGCAGGGCCGCGCGCACTATAGCGCCCGCCTCCGGGCGCGGCCAACTCCCTGCGTGAGCATCCGGCGGCCGAGGAAATTCTTGGGGCCCGTCGCGCCAACAGGCGCGCGAGACCGCAGGACGGCCGGCTGCCGTGAGCGACAAGGCACCAGTGCGTCTTCGTGTGAAAGGGATACGCTCTGGTACTTGACGTGCGCGCCTTCGTAGTCTCTAGTTCACCCACGTGGCGATTTGAGCGACCGGCTTGCGGCCACGTTAAACATTCGCGCTAAAAGGTCGAAGGGAGGGACCCCGGCCAGCGCGGCCGGGGTTTTTGCATATGGGGCGGAGGACACGCGAGCGGGCCTGGTCACAGGCCACCCAACTGGTGCGGGGCGGGACCGAGCGCTCGCATCACGGCGAAACCAGCGAGGCGCTCTACCTCACCTCGGGCTACGTCTACGACTCGGCAGCGCAAGGCAACGCGCGCACCGCGGACGAAGAAGCCGGTTACGTCTACGGCCGCTTCGGCAATCCCACCCTCACCATGTTCGAGGACCGCCTCGCGCTGATCGAGGGCGCGGATGCCTGCCAGGCCACCGCCACCGGCATGGCCGCGGTCTTCGCATCCCTGATGAGCCAGCTTCGCGCGGGCGACCACGTCGTGGCGTCCCGCGTCATGTTCGGCGCCTGCTACGTGGTGATCGACCAGCTGCTGCCCCGCTACGGCATCGAGACCGACCTAGTGGACGGCACCGATCTCGACGCCTGGGAGCGCGCGCTCCGGCCGGAGACCCGCTGCATCTTCCTGGAAAGCCCGGGCAACCCGACCATGCCGGTGGTCGACATCGCCGCGGTCTCCGCCCTCGCCCACGGCGTCGGCGCCCGCGTCGTCGTGGACAACGTGCTCGGCATGCCGACGGTTCAGCGCCCCCTCGCCCTCGGCGCCGACATCGTCGTCTATTCCACCACCAAGCACATCGACGGCCAGGGCCGCTGCCTGGGCGGCGCCATCCTGGGCAGCGACGCGTACTTCGCGGACGACCTCGTGCCCTTCATCCGCACCACGGGGCCGGTGATGAGCCCCTTCAACGCCTGGGTCATGCTCAAGGGCCTGGAGACCCTGGAGCTGCGCACGGCCCGCATGTGCGAGACTGCGGAACGGCTCGCGGCGTTTCTCGAAGGCCACCCGGCCGTGGATGCCGTGCACTATCCGGGCCTCGCGAGCCACCCCCAGCACGCGCTCGCGGCGCGGCAGATGAGCCGGGGCGGCAGCGTGATCGCGTTCGACCTCGCCGGCGGTTGGGACGCCGCCTTCCGCTTTCTCGACGCGCTGGAGCTGATCGACATTTCCAACAACCTGGGCGATTCCAAGAGCCTCGCCACCCAGCCCGCCAGCACCACGCACCAGAAGATCGGTGCGGACGCCCGCGCCCTACTCGGGATCGGCGACGGACTCGTGCGCTTCTCGGTCGGACTGGAAGCGGAGGCGGACTTGCGCGCCGATCTGGAGCAGGCGCTTGCCGCGGCGGGGGGCTGAGTCTCTCCCGCGGCCGATCTCTTGTGGCGCGGCGCGCGGTGCGGGTTTAGGCTGCGGCCGGTAACGATAGCGAGTCCGACCTGCAGCAACGCCCATGAGCCTGCTCGAAGTTCGCGAACTGTCCCGGCATTTCGGTGGCCTCGCTGCCGTCAACAACCTCACCTTCACCGTGGACGAAGGCGAGATCCACGGGCTGATCGGCCCGAACGGCGCCGGCAAGACCACGACCTTCAACGTCATCAGCGGCTACTACAAGCCGACCGCGGGCAACATCGCGTTCGGCGGCCGCAAGATTTCCGGGCTGCGCCCCAGCCGGATTGCGTCGCGAGGCGTGGTCCGCACCTTCCAGGCGACCACGCTCTTCCAGGAGATGACCGTCTTCGAGAACGTGCTGATCGGCTGCCACATGCGCTCGCGCGTGGGGCCCTTCAGTGCGCTGCTCGGCACCAGCCGCCACGCCGAGCGGGAATCGGAGGCGCGCGCCCAGGAGATTCTCGATTTCATGGGCCTGGGCGAACGCCGCGACGACGAGACCGTCAACCTGCCGCACGGCCATCAGCGGGCCCTCGGCATCGCCGTGGCGTTGGCGGCCGAGCCCAAGCTGATCCTGCTCGACGAGCCCTTCACCGGCATGAACCCCGAAGAGACGCGGCAGATGATGGTGCTGGTCGAGCGCGTGCGCAGCCAGGGCGTCACTATCCTCCTGGTCGAGCATGACATGCAGGCGGTCATGGGGCTGTGCGACCAGATCACGGTGCTGAGCTTCGGCGAGCTTCTGGCGGAAGGCACGCCCGAGCAGATCCGCGCCGATCCGGCCGTGATCGAAGCCTATCTGGGAACCGCCTGAATGCTCTTCGAGATCAAGTCGCTCTCCGTCCACTACAACAAGGTGAGGGCGTTGCGCGCGGTCTCCATGGAGGTCGACGAGGGCGACATCGTGACCCTGATCGGGGCCAACGGCGCCGGCAAGAGCACCACGCTCCGCACGGTCTCGGGCCTCGTGCGCGCCAGCGCGGGCGAAATCTGGTTCGACGGCGCGCGCATCGACACGCTCCCTCCCGACGAGGTGGTGAGGCGCGGCATCGCCCACGTGCCCGAGGGCCGGCACGTCTTCCCCGAGCTGACGGTCTTCGAGAACCTGAACACGGGCGCCTTCCTGCGGCGCGACAAGGACGGGATCAGGCAGGATCTCGAAGCCGTCTACGAGCGCTTCCCGCGGCTCAGGGAGCGGCGCACCCAGTACGGTAAGACCCTCTCCGGCGGCGAGCAGCAGATGCTGGCGATCGGCCGGGCGCTCATGGCGCGGCCCCGGCTGCTGCTGCTCGACGAGCCCTCCCTCGGGCTCTCGCCGGTGATGGTGCAGGAGATCGCCAAGATCGTCGTCGATATCAACGCGCGCGGCGTGCCCGTGGTGCTGGTGGAACAGAATGCGGAACTCGCACTCAAGCTCGCGCGCTATGCCTACGTGCTGGAGACCGGCCGCGTCGCGCTCGAAGGCGAGGCTGAGCGGATTCGCGACGACCAGCACGTCCGCAAGGTGTATCTCGGCGGCTAGGCCTCGTCAGGCCGGGTGAGCCTGTGGAAACCCGCGAACTCTTCTGGGAGATCACCTCCCTCGGACACACGCTCTTCTTCGTGGTGGCGGGGTTGGCGATGGCGGTGGCTGCGGCCGGCGTCGCCTGGCACGTCTACCGCTACGCCCGCGCACGGCGCAGCCCGGTGCCCGTCCATCCCTGGCGCGGCTTCTGGCGCATGGTGTTCGACGTCTTCTCGCAGCGAACCGTGCACCGGCGCGACCGTGCCGCGGGCCACGCCCACACGCCGGTCATGTACGGCTTCCTCCTGCTGCTGGCCGCCACCAGCATCATCACGGTCGAGTACGACATATCGGAGCCCTTCTTCGGCTTCACCTTCTGGCACGGTGACTTCTATCTCGCCTTCAGCCTGATCGCCGACCTCGCCGGCCTCGGGCTCATCGTCGGTGTCCTCTACATGATGTGGCGCCGCTGGCAGGTCCGCCCGGTGAAACTCGCCTACCGGCGGGAGTATCGCGGCGAGACGGAGACGCGGCCGCGCGCCCCGCCGGCCGCGGTGTCGGCGGACGGAGCCCCGGCTCAGGCGCTGCTAGGGCGGTCGGGGGAGGATCAGCTCGTCGTCGACGAAGAGGATCGCGAGCTCCTCCACGGTCGTGTCGTTGGCCTCGGCGAGAGCGGCGAGCGTGACGCCGAACTGAGCCGCGATGGCCGACGCCGTGTCTCCGGGCTGCACGATGTAGCTGCTGACGCCGTCGCCGCTGTCGTCCTCGCCGTCGTCCCCGTCACCCGCGGCCGGCGTCGAGGCCGGCTCCGCGCCCTCACCGGGGATCGTGAGCTCCTGCCCGGAGAAGATCAGGGTCGGATCCTCGATCTCGTTGACGGCCATCAGCGCCTGGACCGTGGTGCCGAAGCGCTGGGCGATCGCGGAGAGCGTGTCGCCGGGCTCGATCACGTAGGTCACGTCGGCGCGCGGCGTCGGATCGGGCTCGACCGTCGCATCGCTGCCGATGACCGTCGGCTCCGGGGTCACGGCGAAGGGGGTCGCCGTCGGGATCACGGTCGCCGTCGGCTCCGGCTCGACGACCTCCGCCTGGTCGTCGTCGTCGTTGCCGTCTCCGCCGCCGCAGGCGACCGCGAGCGCGAGCAGGAGCGCCGCCAGCAGCGGGAGAAGGCGTCCGGGCAGACCGGTTCGCCGGCCGAGAAAGGGGTGAGGCATCGTGTGGTCCCGGCCGGGGGAGATCGTCTGCATGCTATGCGAGCAGGGGGCGACCTTCAACCGCCGGCGTCGGGAGGGCGGCACGGTCCTCACTCGCGCGGGATGCCGCCGGACGCGAGCAGGCGCCGCGCGAGCTCCGCGCTGACGCGGAGCATCCGCCCCAGATCGTCCGCGGAGGAGTTGGCGATGCCGTCCTCGGGGCGGTGGATGAACGGATCCTCGCCGGAGTGCACGGTGATCGCCGACACCCCGGCCGCCTCGAAGCTGGCGTGGTCGGAGGAGGCGAAGGGCGGAAAGTCCCCCGCCTCGAGCTGCTCGCCCAGGTCGCGCGCCACGCCCGCGGCGTAGCCGGCGAGCTCGGCGTCTCCCACGAAGATGGGGGTCGTCATCTTCGACACCATGTCGAAGTTGAGCATGAAGTCCGCGTCGGCGACGTCGTGGGCGGCGACGAAGGCCTGCGACCCGACGAGCCCGACCTCCTCGGCGCCGAAGGCGACGACGCAGAGGGTCCCGGAGCCGGGCTCGCCGCGCAGCAGGCGTGCGAGCTCGATCAGGAGGGCCACGCCGCTCGCGTTGTCGTTGGCGCCGGGCGAGGCGGGCACCGAGTCGTAGTGCGCGCCGAGGTAGGCCGTGCAGGCGGCGCCTCCGGGGCGCCCGACGACGTTCTGCGACTCGACCGTCTCGCCCCCGGGGGCGATGGCGAGCAGCGCGCCGGGAGAGGCCGTCCGCAGCGCCTCGATCGCCTCACCGGTCTCGCGCGAGACGCCGAGGACGGGGAGGGCGGGGCGCGCCTGCCCGAGCGTCCCCCAGAGCTCTCCCGGCTCACTGTTCACCACCAGCAGCGCGGCGGCCCCGGCCCGCTCCGCGTGGCGGGCCTTCTCGGCGAAGGTCAGCACGCCGCGACGGACCACCGCCACCGCCCCCTGGACCTCCACCGAGGAGAAGTCGTCGGCGCTGCCGCGGCCCGGGACCAGCACCACCGGCCCCTCGACGGCGCTCCGCGGCGCGCCGGTCATGAAGGTGGCCGCGAGCGGCCCGTCGAGAGCGGGCGCGGAGAGCTCGGCCGAGCCGGGCGGAGGAGGCACCGGGAAGGGCTCGATCGAGACCTCGTAGCCGGCGTCCGAGAGCTGGACCGCGACGTAGTCGGCGGCCCGCTCCTCCTCGGGGCTCCCCGCGACCCGCGGCCCGATGCTGCCGGCGAGCATCCGCACGTGGGCGAAGGCCCGGGCGGCGTCGGCGTGCTCCGGTGCCGCGGTCGGTCGGGATTGCTCCGCCGCGGCGGCAGGGGTCGGCCGGGCCTGCTCCGTGGCGGCGGGGGCCGGGGTCACGGGAGCGGCCTGCGGCTCCGCTCCGCCCGAGCACGCGGTTCCCGCGACGACGAGCGCGGCGGCGAGCGCGCCCGCCGGACGCCGTGCGAGGCGCGCGAGGAGGGTTCTTACCACCGGGGGCCGGGGGCGCCGGCGCGGCGGGCCCCGGCGGGATGCGGCGTCAGCGGCGGGGTCTCCCACCGCGATCGCGGTACCGGGAGCGGAGCCGCTCCCAGAGGCTCGGCGCCCGGTACTCGATGCGTCGCCCGCGCCAGCGCTGCTGCTGTCTCGCGCCCGGGCTGCGCATGAAGACCAGCATCGCGAAGCTCGAGACGAAGAGCACGATCCCGGCGTAGAGGAGCCACTGCATCGCGAGCGGGTGGAGCCGCCGGAAGAAGAGCGAACCGATGATGACGACGAACGAGAGCAGCATCAGCTGCGAGACGGAGATGCGTGCGAGCTGTCGCGCCGCGGCCCGCTGCGCCGACGCGATCGCATCGGCTGAGCGCCTCAGGGCGCGCCGCCTGGCCCGCGCGCGCGCCGATTCGGGCTTCGGGAAGTGCTCGATCTTGTTGAGTATCTCCTCGATCTCGTCCTTGAGCCTGTCCGGCTGCTGCTCGCCCATCGGCCAGCCCCCGTACGCCGCGCCCGCTCGCCCGCCCAGACGATTGTAGCAAAGCGGCCCCCGGACCCCCGCGGGCCGGGCGCCGGCCGCGCACGGGGCGCTAGGGGGAGGGCTCCGGCCCCTCCCAGCCGCCTCCGCCGGGCGTCTCGATTCGCAGCAGGTCTCCCGGGCCGACCTGCGTCTCGGCGCGCGCGCCGAGGTCCACCTCGACGCCGTCGGCGCGGCGCAGCGTGTTGCGCCCCGGGCGTCCCGGGCGGCCCCCGCCCAGCCCCGGCGGAGCCCACCGGCGGCGCTCGCTGACGAGCGTGACGGTCGCCTCGGCGCGGAAGCGGTACTCGCGAACGAGGCCGTCGCCGCCCGCGTGGCGCCCCGAGCCGCCGGAGCCCCGCCGCAGCTCGTAGCGCTCGACCTCGAAGGGGTAGGCGAGCGGCAGCGCCTCCACCGGTGTGTTCATGGTGTTGGTCATGTGCGTGTGCACGCCGGAGCGCCCGGCGCGCCGGGGCCCGCCGCCGGCGCCGCCGGCGATCGTCTCGTAGTAGGCGAAGCCCTCCCCGCCGGGGGCGCTCCCGCCGATCGTGACGTTGTTCATCGTCCCCTGGGAGGCGGCGGGGATCTGGTCCGGAAGGGCTCGGGCGAGCGCGGCGAGCGCGACGTCGACGATGCGCTGCGAGGTTTCGACGTTGCCGGCGGAGACGGCGCGGGGCCGTCCCGCCGAGACGACCGACCGCTCGCCCACCACCACCTCGACCGGCCGGTAGCACCCCTCGTTGGCCGGCGCGTCGGGGCCGGTGAGGCAGCGCATGACGTAGTAGCAGGCCGATCGGGTCACGGCCGCGACGGCGTTCAGGGAACTCTCGGCCGTCTCGGGATCGCTGCCGGTGAAGTCGAAGCTCGCCCGCTCGCCGTCGACGGTGAGCGCGAGCCGGATCGCGAGGCCGTCGTCGCCGACCTCGAGGTGGTCCTGCGCCTCGTAGCGGCCGTCCGGTATGCCGGCGATGACGCGCCGCATCGTTCGCTCGCCGTAGGCGAGGAGGGCCTCCGTCCGTGCACGAAGTCCCGGCTCCGAGAAGCGTCGCGCCGCCTGCTGCATGCGGCGCGCCCCCAGCGCCGTCGCCGCGAGCTGGGCGCGCAGGTCGCCGCGTCGCTCCCCGGGCGCCCGCGAGTTGTGAGCGATCAGCGCCAGCGCCGCCTCGCTCGGCTCGCCGGCGGCGACGAGGCGCAGCGGGGGGACGACCAGCCCCTCCTGCAACAGCTCCCTGGCCACCGGCATCGAGCCGGGTGCCATCCCGCCGATGTCGGCGTGGTGGGCCCGCGTGGCGACGAAGCCGATCGGCGTCTCCGTCTTCGCGCCCGTGTGCTCCGACGTGAAGACGGGTGCGACGGTGGTGAGATCGGGGAGGTGGGTGCCGCCGAGGAAGGGATCGTTGAGCGCCAGCACGTCCCCGGGTCGGAACGGAGCCAGGGCCAGCACCGCTCGCACGGCGGTCGGCATCGCCCCCAGGTGCACCGGGATGTGTGCCGCCTGCGCAACCATCCGCCCGCTGGCGTCGAAGACGGCGCAGGAGTAGTCGCGCCGCTCCTTGATGTTCGGAGAGTACGCGGTGCGCCCCAGCGCCTCTCCCATCTCCTCCGCGATCGCCGAGAGCGCCGCCTCCGCGATCGCGAGCTCGGAGGCGGAGAGCGGCCGCTCGCCCGTCATCGGGCGCCCCCCGTCCGCTCGAGCAGCAGGTTGCCGTGAGGATCGCAGCTCGCCGACCAGCCGGGCGTCACAAGGGTCGTCGTGTCGAGCTGCGTCAGGATCGCCGGTCCCTCCACGCTCTCGCCCGGCCCGAGCGAGGCGCGCTCGATCACGGTGGTGTCGAGGCGCCTGCCGTCGAACCAGCAGGGGGTGACGGCAGGCGGTCCCTGCTGGCGCGGGCCCCGGCTCCCGGCCCGGGCGGAGGCCCCGCCGAGCAGCGGCGCTCCGGCGCGGCGCGCCCGGGCCCGGACCGCGACGACCTCGACCGGCGCGCCGGGGTCGTGGTGGGCG
>MKWU01006610.1_pt1 | contig 11662 bp, 6 predicted proteins | sample 809101 | NCBI WGS metagenome assembly MKWU01 (sample SAMN05860141, study PRJNA318959) | sponge metagenome | host: Aplysina aerophoba | place: Slovenia: Piran, Adriatic Sea, Gulf of Piran | collected 2013-05-07
AACTGGACTACAACTTGCTGTTCAGGTGGTTTGTGGGACTGTCGATGGACGATCCGGTGTGGGACCACTCGACGTTCACCAAGAACCGGGAGCGGTTGATCGGGTCGGACATCGCGCGGGCCTTTTTCGGGCAGGTGCTGGGTCAGGCCCGTGAAGGACGACTTTTGTCGGATGAACACTTCAGCGTGGACGGGACGTTGCTGGAGGCGTGGGTGTCGATGAAGTCGTTCCGGCCGAAAGACGGAGGCGGGCGGCCCGGTGGCGGCGGACGCAATGCCGAGGCGGACTTCCACGGCGAGAAGCGCAGCAATGCGACCCACCAGTCGAGCACCGATCCGCAGGCCCGGCTGTACCGCAAGGGCCAGGGGCAGGAAGCGAAGCTGTGCTACCTGGGCCATGCGTTGATGGATAACCGCCATGGACTGATCGTCGATACCCGTACCACCGAAGCCGGCGGACGGGCTGAGCGCGAGGCGGGCCTGGCGATGATGGCGGTGCGTCCCGGCACCGATCGGCTCACCCTCGGGGCGGACAAGGGGTACGATACAAAAGACTTTGTGGAGGGACTGCGCTGCGCCAACGTCAGTCCGCATGTGGCGCAGAACGACACCCACCGGCGTTCGGCCATTGACCGGCGCACCACCCGTCACCGTGGCTACGCGGTGAGCCAGCGCATCCGCAAACGGATCGAGGAAGGCTGGGCCAAGACCATCGGAGGCATGCGCAAACTCAAGCACCGGGGCCTAGCCAGTTCACCCTCACCTTCGCCGCCTACAACCTGGTGCGACTGCGCACCCTGGGAGTCGGAGGTTGAACATGCGTCCATGGCCTCGGTGCGTCTGCACCGCGCTCGCTGGCCTGAAATGGCCGGCGAATCAAGTTCAGCTCGATGCCCGGAAGCCGGGTTTTCCATCAATTCACTCACAAACGCTCACATACAGGCGTTTTTCCACGGCCTGCTAGGGGTCCGCACGTTTACACTAGAGCCCTTATTCTTGACCCCGCTCAAGAAACCCCCTCAGAAAGACGCGAAGTTCGTCGGAAACTTCGCGGCGCATGAGCGTCTGCCAAGTGATCTTCAATTCACTCAGACGGTCAGGTTCCAGCCGGTACACCTTTCCTTCAACCGCAAGGATTCCGGTTCCAAGAAGGTGCTCCATCATTGCGGCACCCATCGGCGTGCGACCGACAGGCCGATTGTCAATTAACGACTTGGATCGTGTAAGTTCATCAAAGCCACGTCTCCGGAAGGGGGTAAGAATGCTGGCGAAGCGCTGCACTGCCTCGATGAAGCGCGCATCAAGAATACCCGGTGTGGCGGGAACGAATTTGTATGGTGCCCACGGATGAGCCAAATCCGGCCAGTTCACCAACAGTTCGCCGGGACCCTTGACAAGAATCCTGTTCAGTGGCGTTCCCGTTTCCGGCTCGTACTTTTTCGATTCAAGGATCACATCGCCGCCGTCATCCGAATCCGTCAAGACGCGAATCTCGGAAACAGAAGTTCGCAGCACGCCACAGTCCACCCGTACCGCCGGTCCGAGATCGAAATGGACATCCCGCCACCCGAAGGAGACCTCAGGTGACGTGATATCTGCGTTTCGCAGAAACCTGGAAAATACGAGACCCTCGCCAGTACCGATCAAAGGGAATGAGATATCCGGGACGCTAGGTGTCCCAAAACCAAACGTTGCGTAGAAGTCCTCACCGCGGTCAGCTTCCATGGTGAAACTGATTTGCTGAGACACCAACTCTTTTGACAGAAGTGATTCGTACACGTAGCCCAAGTGTCCCGGCTCTGCAGAACCAGTTTCGTCGCCTTCCCGGGCAAGAAGATAGAAATGCGCCAAGAGCGGAGAGGGCCGATAGTCGTCTCCAGCGAGATAGGTTTTCAAGGTTTTCTTTACGGCGGTAGACCCATTTTTTAGTGCCCAAGCAAACAGGTAATCACGAAAGACCACATTGGCGAAGTGACGTTCATCTTTGACGAATGGGTGATCCGCCATGTTTATTGAATCTTCATATGCCTGTTGAATGCTGAGCGGGAGATTTTGTGGAAGAACAGGAGCATTCATACTGAACGAATTGCACAGAATTCGCTCGCACTGTTCATCAAAACCATAAACGCTATCCCAAGCATTCCAATTCGCCGCCGCAGCCGCAACCTCGACCGTCGAACGGAAGGCATCCAGTTGCTTCCTTTGCTCACGTTCAAGAAGGTTAGTGACCACAGTACGCAAGAACTTCCATGAAACATTCGTGTCCGTAGAGTACAGCCTAGTGCCCATATCAGACATCTGTTGCATGAGCTTGTGGTAGTTGGTGTCGTTTAAGAAGTCGGCTAACACTTCGAGGACAGGAGAATATCCCACGAACTCGCGCACAGGCGCCTCGTTCCATGAGTCAGTGCCTCCAGCGTTATCACCGAGCAACTTAAATACCGTTGAGAATAGGGAATCTCGAGCCGCTAGGAAATTAGCCCTTTGGGTTCTGTGGAACGATTGGTGTCCCCGGTCCATAGCCACTCGATCTAGGTACCTATCGATGAAAGCGTCAGACTGACTACGGCTGAAAAACTCAATCGAGTAGTGGGCAAACGTGACGTCATTCTCTTCTAGGAAAAGCGAAGTCCACAAGCAGGCCTCGGTTCTGCCGAGGAGAACGAGGCATGCTTTTGATAACTCAGACCCTGTTTCTTTGCACAACTCCTGCAAGAAGGAATCAAATCCTTGGGATGTTCTGGCACGAGCCTCATCCAATGCATCGAGTATGTAAAGAAAGGAACCTGATCGTAATCTGGCTTCTACTTCGTTGAATTTACTACGGCCAAAATGCTTCCGAGGAATTCCCGTAAAGGTCCCGTCTCCGAGAGTGAATTGCGACAGGTCCCACAAGGGTGCCTCAAGCTTGTGTGCAAGAGCGCAAGCGACTGTGCTCTTTCCCACGGCCGCCGATGCGGAGATTAGCACTACAGACGGCGTTTTCCCCTTGATAGGCTCTCGTTCCACTCGAAACGTAGGGGCGACAAAACGCTCGTTCTCATCTAACTCGTAGCGGAAATGCGGAGAACTAGTGTCTAATGGAAACGAGGACGGTCCTCCACATACTGAAAAAGAAGAGAGAAGTTCATCGAACTCCACTGTTTTATCGCTCATATCTTGATCTTATCCTTTCGCCGCGAACCGCCTGAACCGGCTGTCAGTCGGTTTAGTCGCATTTTCGGCGGTGCTCGTCTCGTGAGGCGGTATGACAGAAACACCGTTGCGGCTGTACTGTTTCGTAGTCGTTGAGGATGGATTCTCCAATGATAGCCAAGACTCGTGTTCTGTGTACGCGTAGCCGAACTCGACGGCTACGGGTTTCCTATCTCCCCGCTATATTGTAGGCACGCTACGCTGCTGCTTCCCGGTGCGATGGCGAGCGAGTTACAACATGCTCGACTGTTGGATGGGCCAACGCTTTTATATCAACAGTCGGATTATGCCGGGAATTTCGAGCTCTGTCCATGGAAGGGCTAACCTATGAGGGGTCCGGGGTTCTGGGACAGGATGGCATGGCCCATGATGAGATCCTTGGCGGCCCAGGCGGAACCTGACCGCGGTGCGTCTTGCGACACGCCGATCCGGAAGAACGTGAACTGGTAGCGGAAGTTCCGCACGGGCTCTTCAACGGTGCGCAGGTGGCCGGTGAACTACCAACCTTCGGTCTTGTAGCGGTCCCGGGCCCAGTGGTCCTGCGGAAACGACCAGACGTAGCCGGGTTGAGCCGGGGGCCAAGTATGAGCGGCGGGACCGGTACCCAGTGTGACGGCGAGCGCCATAAGGGTGCCTGCGGCGATTGGGACGAGGCCTGCACTCTCCTCACGCATCCGCATGACACAGTTCATTGGCCGGCGTCCGGCTAGCCCTGAACGCCGGATACAGGCTCGCCAGCACCGCCGCGCACACGATGGCCAGCGCTTCGCCTGCCAGCGGGAGCCAGGGCCAGGTCCACTCGATGCTCCAGCCGAAGTAGCTCTTCTGGATGACGAAGATCAGGATCATGCCGAGGGCGACGCCGCCGGCGTAGCCCATGGCCAGGCCCAGGAAGGCCATGGCGGTGCCCTTGCTGACGAACAGCAGGAACACTTGGCGGCGGTAGGCGCCCAGGGTGCGGTAGAGGGCGATCTCGCTGGCCTTCTCCTGGGCCACCACCAGGAGCGTCAGGGTGATGGCGCAGGCGGCGATGATGAGACTCATGACCTGGAGTATCCGCGTTACCGCGAAGGTCTGGTCGAAGACGTGGAGCACGTCGTCCTTTAGGCGCTGGTTGCTGCGGACCCTGAGCGAACTTCGCGGGTGCCGGCTCTCGATGGCGGCGGCAACGGCTTCGGCATCGGCGCCGGGCTTCAGGTGAAGGGCGATGCTGGTGAGGGGGCCGGCCCCGAGTTTTTCCGCCATCAGGCTGAGGTCCAGGGTGACCGAGCCGCCTTCCGTGTAGTCGCGGTAGATGCCGGACACGGGCAGCCGCACCGGTCCCTCCGGACCCTCTATCTCCACCCGGTCCCCCACCTTCAACGACGCGCTCCGGGACAACGGCTCGCCGATGAGGACGCCGCGGTCCCGCACCGCCCTTCCCACGGCATCGCCGCCGGAGAGCAGCCCCAGGCGCCGCTGCTCCGCAGGTCGGCTCAGGTCGACCCCCACTACCGCCACGCGCCGGCCGCCTACGGGCAGGAACAGGCGGCGTAGAGGATCGACGCCTGCCACCTCGGACTCCCGGGCCAGCCGTTCCACCAGCGGCGCGCTCAGCGTGGCGCCCGGCCCTGGCTGGGCGGCGACGGTGGCGGTGACGTAGACGTCGGCGCGCAAGGAGCGGTCCACCCAACGCACCAGGGTTTCGCGGAAGCTCTCCACCAACAGCGTGATGCCCACCAGCAGGCACACGGCCATGGCCAGGGACGATACCGAGAAGGAGGTGTTGGCGAGCGTGGCCCCGAGACTCCGGATGCCGTAGCGGAAACCGAAGTCCGGTACCCGCACCCGTGCGGTCAGGCGCTGTACCAGCCAGGGCGCGAGCAGCGGCAGGCACAGCATCATGGCGGTGGCCAGGATGAAACCCGACGGCCGCCAACGCCAACCCGCGAGCCAGTACCAAGCCAGGACGCCGGCCACCAGCACGAGGCCGCAACGGAAGAGCACGCGGGCGGCGGCGATCCCGGCGGACTGCGTCGGGAAGGTATCCAGCAGCGTCCGGGTGTCCCGGCGCCACACGTCGAGAGCGGGGAGCAGCGTGCCGCTCAGGGCTCCCCCCAGGCCCGCGAACACCGCTAGCGCCAGAGTGCCGCCCGAGACCTCCAGCGACTCGATCTCCTGGAGCATGTAGACGTTGGTCAGGGTGGAGCTCACCGCGTCCAGGTTCCAGATGGCGGTCCAGTAGCCGGCGAATATGCCGATGACCACTCCCATGACCCCCAACAGCGCCGCCTCCCCCAGGATGAGCGCCAGCACCTGGGCGGGGGTGGAGCCCAGGGACCGCAGCACCCCGAACTCCCTCCTTTGCCACACCAGACAAGCGCGCATGCTGCTGAACACCAGGAACGTGCCCACCAGGAGACTGACCATGCTCAGGGCGGTGAGGTTCAAGCGGAAGGCGCCGAGTAGCTGCTGCGCCTGGCCGGTGCGCTCGGACGGGGTGACGGCGTCCACGCGGCCGCCGAGGCCGCTCTCGATGCGCTCCGCCAGCGCCGCGAGGTCCACGCCCTCCGCGGCCGTGACGCCGATGCGATGGAGGATACCGGCGCCACCGAACAGGGATTGGGCCTCGGCGATGTCCGTCACCAGGGCCCGGCGGCCCCCGGAGGCCCCCCAGCGCTGGAAGTCTATGAACGCCCCGACCCGGAGCGTGCGCGCACCGGCGCCGTCACGGACCTGGAACTGGTCACCCACGGCCCAGCCCATGGCCTTCGCCAGTTCCGGGGTCGCCGCCACCCAACCGCGCCGGCGCACGGCCGCCCCGGTCTCCGCTTCCGGCGGGAGCCCCGAGAGCGCCTCCCGGAAGTCCTGGGCGGGCGCCAGCAGGTCGACTCCCAGCAGCCGCACGAAGGTCTCGGACTTTCCTTCCACCGCCACCGTGGTCTCGAAGACGGGCCAGGCCGCGGCCACCCCCGGCGTGCCCCGGACCCGCGGGAAGAACTCGTCCGGCAAGGTCCCGCCCTTGCCGGTGACGACGACGTCGGCGGCGCCGCCGATGGTGCGGACCCCCGCGGCGAACGAGGCGATGGCGCTCTGGTTGAGGATGCGGATGCTGATGACCGAGGCCACCCCCAGGGCCACGCCCAGGACGGTCAGGCCGTAGAGCACCGGATTGGTGCGCCAGTGCGCGGACACCGTCCTGTAGAAGTAGCGCAGCATCGTCCGAGGCTCACCGTGCGGTGTCGGACTCCGGATCCAGGATCCCGCTGTGGAGCCGCAGGGTGTCGTCGGCCAGGGCGGCCAGCTCACGGCTGTGGGTGGCGTAGATCAGCGTCGCCCCCTCCTCCGCCACCATCCGCAGCATCAGCTCCATGACCACTTGGCCGCTGGCGTCATCCAGGCTTCCGGTGGGCTCGTCCGCCAGCAGCAGGCGGGGCCGCCGCAGCAAGGCCCGGCAGATGGCCACCCGCTGCATCTCGCCGCCGCTGAGCCCGGCCACCGGATCGTCGGCCCGATCCGGCAACCCGACCCGTTCCAGCAGCGCCTCCACCCGTGCCCGGAAGGTGCGTTCCCGAGCGCCGGCAATGAGCTCCGGCAGGGCCACGTTGTCGCGCACCGTCAGATGAGGAAGGAGGTGGAAGAGCTGGAAGACGAAACCGATCTCTCGGCGGCGGAGCCGGGTGCGGGCGGTCTCGTTGAGCGCTTCGAGGGGCGTGCCCCGGACCGCCACCGATCCGCGCGTAGGCACGTCGATGCCTGCGGCCAGATGCAGCAGCGTGGACTTGCCGCTGCCGCTGCGGCCGACGATGGCCGCGGTCGTGCCCGAGGCGATCTCGAAGGAGACGTCGCGCAACGCGTAACGCTCCGCCGAGCCGACCCCGTCGTACACCTTCGACACACCCACGAACGTAAGCGCGGTCTGTACCATTCACATCCGTTCCTGGAGGAAATACCTATCGCGCCGAGCCCTTCGACCGGCCTGTCCCGAGCTTGTCGACAGGCTCGGGTGCGGGCCGGGGAAAGGAAGCCGAACGGCGTCAAGCGCTTGTCTCACGCGGCGCCGAGGACGGCACGCAGCCCCTCTTCCAGCGACCCATGGCGAAAGACATACCCGGAATCCAGCAGGCTGGCCGGCTTCACCCGGGTGCTTCCCAGCAGCAGCGCGTCCGCCATCTCGCCGAACACCACGCGTGCGACGAAAGCGGGAAGGGGAAACAGGGTGGGACGCCGCAACGCCCGGCCCAGTGCCTTGGTGAATTCGCGGTTGGTCACGGGCGCGGGCGCTACCACGTTCACCGGCCCGGCCGCGGTTTCCGTGACCAGGAGATGAGCCAGGGCCGCCACGGTGTCCTCCAGGGTGATCCAGCTCATGTACTGCCGTCCGCTCCCGACGATGCCGCCCGCGCCCAGCTTGAAGGGGGTCAGCATCTTGGCCAGGGCGCCGCCATCCCGGCTGAGCACGACCCCCAGCCGCGCATGAACGACACGGATACCCTTCCCCGCCGCCGCTTCGGTGGCCGCCTCCCACTCGCGGCACACCTCGGTGAGGAAGCCGGTGCCCGCCGGACTCTCCTCGCCGAGATCCTTGTCGCCACGGTCGCCATAGAAACCGATGGCCGAGGCCGATACCAGCACCCGGGGCGGACGCTCGAGACCCGCGAGCGTCTCGGCCAGCAAACGCGTGCCGCGCACGCGGCTGTCCTTGATGCGACGCTTCCTCGCCGCGTTCCAGCGCCCGGCGGCGATGTTCTCGCCGGCCAGGTGAATCACCCCGTCGAAGCCTTCCAGCGCCGCGGCGTCGAGCACCCCGGCGTCCGGGTCCCAGCGGATGTCACCGGGACCCGGCGTGGACCGCCCCAGCCGCGCCACCTCATGCCCGCCACCCGCAAGGAGCGGTACCAACGCGCTACCCACCAGCCCCGACGCCCCGGTCACGAGTATCTTCATCCGCGCGCCCCCCTTCGTTCACCGCGATGCCATCGGCCGCCTCTCCCCGCCCCTGGATTCCCGCTTCCGCGGCAATGACGGGTTCGCGCCACACTACGATTGTTGTACCAATGACGGTTGCGGGGCCTGACTACCATTGAGCACCAGTGACGGTTTCTACGGGTCGTTGCATGCCTTGCCTGGTTGCGAACCAACGAGGGTTTTTCAGCCGTCTCTTTCTATAATAGCACCTCCGGCCCGTTTGCCGACCCGCCCACCCTGTTCACGCATGCGTGGCGGCCGCGCGCTGTTTGACTTAACTGCCGAGTCTCCTTAAATCTTTCGTTAGCGAGGCTGTGGAAGGCGACCCCTCCCCTGCGTATCCATCCTCCGGAACCATGCTGGAATCACTGCTGAAAAACGTGGAAGAGCGCTCCGGTTACTTCGGCGCCTACGGCGGCGCGTACACGCCGGAGATCCTGCGCACGACCCTGGACGAGCTCATCGTGGCCTTCGAGGAGGCGCGCAAGGACCCGTCGTTCTGGGAGGAGTTCCGGGCGGTGATGCAGTCCTACTCGTGCCGGCCGACCCCCATCACGCCTCTCCGGAACCTGAGCGAGACCCTGGGCGGCCCGCGGATCTACATGAAGCGGGAAGATCTCAACCAGACCGGCTCCCACAAGATCAACAACGTCATGGGCCAGGGGCTGCTGGTGGCGCGGATGGGCAAGAAACGGGTCATCGCCGAGACCGGCGCCGGACAGCACGGCGTCGCCACCGCCACCATGGCCGCCCGGCTGGGGCTGGAGTGTACGATCTACATGGGCGCGGTGGACGTGGAACGGCAGCGCCCCAACGTCTTCTGGATGGAGCAACTCGGGGCCAAGGTGGTCTCGGTGGAGGACGGCTCGGCCACCCTCAAGGACGCCATCAACCAGTGCCTGCGGGACTGGGCGTTCTCCATGGACGACACCCACTACGTGCTGGGCACCGCGTGCGGGCCGCACCCGTTCCCGCAGATGGTCGCCTGGTTCCAGCAGATCATCGGGCAGGAGTGCCGCGAGCAGATGCTCGCCGGCACCGGCCGGCTGCCGGACCGGGTTTACTGTTGCGTCGGCGGCGGCTCCAACGCCACCGGCACGTTTCTGGGCTTTCTCGATGACGCCGAGGTGGAGCTGGTGGGCATCGAGGCCGGCGGCGAAGGGCTCGAAACGGGCCGGCACGCCGCGCGGCTGGCCGGCGCCGACGGCAGCCCCGGCGTGGCCCAGGGGTACAAGACCTACTTCCTCCAGGACGAGGAAGGCCAGATGCGCCATACCCATTCCGTGGCCGCCGGGCTGGACTACATCGGGGTGAGCCCGATCCTGGCCTGCCTGCGGGAGAGCGGGCGGGCGCGCTTCGAGGCGGCCACCGACGCCGAAGTGCTGGAGGCGTTCCAGACGCTGCTGCGCCGGGAAGGCATCATCGCCGCGCTGGAAAGCGCCCACGCCGTGGCCGGCGCCATCCGCGAGGCGCCGGGCATGGGCCGGGACCAGAACGTCCTGATCACCCTTTCCGGCCGCGGCGACAAGGACATCTTCACCATCGCCGAGGCGTTGAACGACCCGGGCTGGCAGCGGTTCCTGGAACGGAAAGCCGGCCGTTGAATCTCCGCACCTACATAGAAGGCCGTCTCGGCTCGCGGAAAATCCTGCTGATGACCCACGTCATCGTGGGTTATCCGTCGCTCGACGCAAACTGGCGTATGCTCGAGCAGATGGAGCGGGCGGACGTGGACCTGGTGGAGTTGCAGATGCCCTTCAGCGAGCCCATCGCCGACGGGCCGGTGTTTGCCCGGGCCAACCAGGAAGCCCTCAAGCAGGGCCTTTCCACCGACCAGTACTTCGACTTCATGACCCGGGCCACCGAGCGGTTCGGCTTCCCCCACCTGATGATGGGGTACTACAACACCGTGTTCCGGCTCACCCACCGCACCTTCTGCGAGCGGCTGAGCCGCTCGGGTGGCGCGGGGTTCATCGTCCCGGACCTTCCCATCGAGGAGTATCACGACCTCGCTCCGTTGAGCGAGACGCACGGGCTGACGCCCATCGCACTGTTCACTCCCACCAACACCGATGCGCGGCTAGCCGAGATCGGCAGTCACGGACGGGGGTTCGTGTATGGCGTGGCTCGGCGCGGGGTCACCGGGAAGCCCACGGACCTGAAGGCCGGCATCGATGCGCTGGTGGCGCGCTACCGGGCAGCCGCCGACGTGCCCCTGGCCCTGGGTTTTGGGATCGGCGGTGGCGACGACGTGAGGCAGCTTCACGGAAGCTGCGAGATCGCCATCGTGGGGTCGGCGTTGCTGGAACACTGGGAGAACGGGGGCGAAGGAGAGTACGCGGATTTTCTTCAGGAGCTTCAGAAGGCGCGGTTCTGAGCGGCTTTGAATTGTTGGGGTGGCGTCCTTCGAAATGGCGCCCTTCGACTTCGCTTCGCTACGCTCAGGACGAACGGTGGGGGGGGTCGGTTGTCGGCATGTTTGGGGGGTCGGTTGTCGGCACGGTTGAGAGTCCGTTCTCCGGTCGGTTGGGGGTCGGTTGTCGGCGCGGTTGGGAGTCCGTTCTCCGGTCGGTTGGAGGTCGGTTGTCGGCGCGGTTGGGGAGTCCGTTGTCGGGTCGGTTGTGGAAACAGTGGTGGGGTCGGTGCGGGAATGGTTGAGGGGTCGGTGCGGGAACCATTTCCCGGTTCGTTTTCTTCTACGAGGACACCGAGAGTATGAAAGCGATCTTTATTCCTGAAACCGGCGGACCGGAGGTTCTGACCTACGGCGACGTTCCGGAGCCCGAGATCGGCGCGGGCGACCTGCTGGTGCGCGTGAAGGCGGCGGCGCTCAACCGCCGGGACCTGTTCGCCCGGGAGGGAAGCCACGGGGTCAAGCCGCCGCTGCCTCACGTTCCGGGCATGGAAGTGGCGGGCGAGGTGGTGGAGGCCGGGCCGGACACCACCGGCTTCAAGGCCGGCGACCGGGTGCTGGGGCGCTGCCGGGGCGGCGGCTACGCCGAGCTTGCGCGGATGGAAGCCGCCGACATGTACGTTTTCCCGGAATGGATGTCGTTCGAGGAAGCCGCCTGCATCGCCGTGCCCTTCGGCACGGCATGGCGCATGCTGGTGGTCCGAGCGAAGCTGCAGGCAGGCGAGGACCTGCTGGTGATGGCCGCCGGCAGCGGCATCGGCAGCGGCGCCATCCAGATCGGCAAGCTCCTGGGGGCGCGGGTGATCACCACCGCGAGCTCCCAGTGGAAGCTTGACAAGGCCGCCGAACTGGGCGCCGACGCGGGCATCAACTACAAGGACTTCCCGGAGTTCAGTCAGAAAGTCAAAGAGCTCACCGGCGGCGAAGGCGTGCACGTGATCTTCGAGCACGTAGGCGCGCCGTTGTGGGGGGAGTCCTCCCCCAGCCTCCGGCGCGGCGGCCGCTTCATCAACTCCGGCGTCACGGCCGGCCACCGGGTGGAGTTTCATCTGGGCCAGCTCTGGACTCGCGAGTTGACCATCATGGGCACCACCATGCGGCCGCGAGA
>MKWU01006611.1_pt1 | contig 11661 bp, 7 predicted proteins | sample 809101 | NCBI WGS metagenome assembly MKWU01 (sample SAMN05860141, study PRJNA318959) | sponge metagenome | host: Aplysina aerophoba | place: Slovenia: Piran, Adriatic Sea, Gulf of Piran | collected 2013-05-07
ACACACACACACACACACACACACACACACACACACACACTGACAGGCACTGCGAAATGCCAAGTTCCTGGAAGCCTTTCCTGTGTTTACAGATCTGACTCACTCCATGGAATGTGATTGGGAACTATGGCAGGAATACTTTCAGGTAGAGTGCTTCCAGGTGGTGGATGGGAATTTCCTGTCTGTGGCATGATTCACAGATTGGGGATCCTAATATAGACTTTCTGTGAACGGAAGTTTACATAATGATGCATCTGGTGTCTATTGGTAATGGAAATGTCATTATTTTCTCTCCCCACATCCTGCATCTGGATAGAATGAAAACTGCATCAGTGGCTACATTCCACATCAGTTCAACAGTCTTTCTCCCTCCTGTCGGCTCCTTCTTTGGGCTGTCATGTGCCCACCCAAGGTTAGTTCTCCCAGCTTGTATGCTACTGTATACAACACTTGAGTAGAATACTGTTTGATGTCCTGCATGCTCTCTTTGTGTGCAGCTTCCTGAGAAGATTGCTGAATGTGCTAGAGTTTTTGTCTGGGCAAGAGTGAACAGGCACTAAACTGATTAGCTGGGAGGTGAATGACTTTGTGTTCTTTTGTATAATGTCATTGTCTACGTGTCAGCTGGCCTGTCATGCATAAAAGAGCTGGTATGTACTGACGTCAGCAGCAGCAGATTCAGCGGACGCGTTGCCATGACGTTGCTAAACACTGCCACAACGCCCCATTACATCATTTACTAAAAGTAGCTTGCATATGGAATGTGGAAGCTTGTTTCATCCGGTTTTAACTGGTTTAAACAGGCCCAGTGTATATAAAATACCGGCGTTCCCTTCTGTTGCCAGCCAAACCAAAGAAGTTCGAAGAACAGGGATGTTACGTTGGGAGATGAGAGAATGCGCGGCGGTAAAGCGAAGAAGTAAAGCCAGAAGAAATGTAGGCTGAGAAAGCAAAGCTACTGCCAAGTCAAGCCATCTATCCGAAGACTTCTTCAGACCAAAGAATCAGGGAAGATGAGTCCGTAGGCGTAGCCGAAGAGGATGTCGTTGTCATGTCGTTATCTAATGTCCGTATCGCTTGTTTATCGTTACCGGGCGTGTACTGATGGACGGAAAGTGTGTGAGCCGTAGCGCACTCTGTAGGCCATATTGTCGGGAGTAGTTAACTGAGCGCCAACCCCTTTACCATGTTAGTAGCCCACGAAGAGGGAGAAGTGCGCGCGCGCGCGAGGGAGGAGTGTGCCCTGTGAGGGTTGTGTGCCATGATGTAACGCCCTTGTGGGTAGATAGTCATGAGCATGAAGATTGTTGGTGAAGCGTCTACGTTAATGTTTGTAGTGCAGCATGAGTTTCGTACCAAAACCGTGTGTAGTAAAACGGTGGAGTTGTTCGTTCTCATCTGTCAAGTAAATGTTGCGTAGCTACTAATTGGTTTTCATTGTCAGTTCATCGAGGTTAAACGGAAGTGTCATTTGTTTCCGTATGTATCGGAATGTGAGTGTGCCGTTGTCAAAATGTTGTGTTCATTGTTACAACAATAAATGTACGTAGTTGACGAGAGTTTTTAGCAAGTTTACCCTCGAATACAGCTTAAGTAAGTGCATCTGTATATGAGTTCACTGCATGATGAAATGGATGTGTACATGCATGATGTGGTAATTAGATGCCCAGCTCCCAAAGCAGTACCACAGTCACCTCCTTATGGAATGTAGCTGCATTACTACAACAGTCAACCAGCAAGCTCATGAAGTTGTATGCAACAGGCATGTACCATACTTAGCTGATCATCGCTATGCAACACACAGTACTAATCGGAAGTATGTGTGCATGCATTCAGTAAAATCTCACACAACAGCACAGGTGTGTGTGTAGTTAGGACTAAGTCTCAACATACAGCGAGAGCAGGCTCAACACCAACCACAACCATGTTAGTAAGTAAAGATGTGTGTGCATACCACAGGCATGTGTATGGTCAGTATCACAGATAGTGTTGTACCAGGAAGGAAGTTGCCAGAATAGCTGTTATCCTCAATGGGAGCCCATACTGCTTCAGGATATTTTGTCAAGCAAGGTACCATAATGCTTTGTGCATGATGAGTGATCCCAAGTGCAACCCTCAGCAACTGTGTAGCCCTCATTGAGAAGCTAATGACGTAGTTTCCAGTCGACTGTCTACATGTGTATGAATGGTGGTGAGAAGTGTTTCACGGGTAAAAAAGATAGCTCGGTCTTCTTGGGCAGGGAGGGACAGTACTAATCGAAGTATGTGTGCATGCACTCAGTAAAATCTCAACAGCACAGGTGTGTGTGTAGTTAGGACTAAGTCAATATACAGGGAGAGCAGGCTCAACACCAACCACAACCATGTTAGTAACGAAGTGTGTGCATACCACAGGCATGTGTATGGTCAGTATCACAAAGTGTTGCCCCAAGAAGGAAGTTACCAGAATAGCTGTAATCCTCAATGGGAGCCCATACTGCATCAGGATATTGTGTCAAGCAAGGTACCATAATGCTTTGTGCATGATGAGTGATCCCAAGTGCCACCCTCAGCAACTGTGTAGCCCTCATTGAGAAGGTAATGACGTAGTTTCCAGCTGACTGTCTACATGTGTATGAATGGTGGTGAGAAGTGTTTCACAGGTTAAAAAAAAAAAAGATAGCTCGGTCTTCTTGGGCAGGGAGGGATATCTGTGACATGTTTGCAGGGCAGGACAAGTGCTGTTAGATCACTTGGATGTGTGCTACTAGAGAGAGAGAGAAATACCAGTCACAACCACAGAAAATGCTAAGAGGAAGGGACAGTGCAAGTGCAGAACAATCCGGGTGTTGTCACAGTTCCATTGTGTGGTAGGAAACATCAACTTGTAGGATCAGGCTGTGCCTGCTGGAATAGTATATTGCAGGAGGTAAACTCAGGTTGTTCTACACTTGAGCTACAGAGCTAATAGTCACATGTTGGCAGTTAGGAGAGGGAGGGTGTGCGCTACTTCAGTTTTGCAGGACTTGTGTATGGCACTGGGAGAATAATCTACATCATGAAGTCTGGATTTTGTTGTGAACCACTGACGTACGAAAAGCATATGAAGCATATGCAGCAGTCAAGTCAGCGAGATAGACAATTGTAGTTACATACACGTAGAAGCCTGCTGATTCAAATCACATACTAGGATACCCATGTATTAGACATGTAGGCCTTGGGCAGGGAAGGGGTCTCTTTCAAAAGTCTGCAGGGTTGTGGAGCAGATCCTCAGTGCCGTTAGGTGACAGCAATGTACCAAGTACCAACCATTCCTGATGTTAACTGGGTAACTTAGCATCCACTATACAAAGGTTCAACACAAGATTGGTAGTCCCGGGCAGCAGGCAGATGTTCACCTTCAATTTGACACAGTGTCTTCATAGTGTGGAGGAATTGTCTGACTCAGTATGACGTTTTCTAGGAGGCTTCAGCATCACCATCTTATGGCACTAGAGCCTTGAAAACGATCAGCCAGCCGTAAGTGGGTTGCAGGTACAGGGCATATAATGATTTTCATCCCCTAAGTTTGAATGTCTAGCTCAAGTTTCCACTTGTAGTGTAGGTTTTGGGCAGGGAAGGGGGTTTCTTTGTCAGTTTTTGCAGGACTACACAGCGGAAGTTGCTCACCGTAATTAAATGCGTTAGGAAATGTCATTAAAGCAAAGGTTTGCAGTGAAGACGGGATCTGTAGGGGAGGGGAGGTACCTTCAGTTTTGCAGGACTATCCAGACAAGTATGCATAGCAAGGGGAGAGAAGCCAAAGTTAAACGAAAATCGCTGGATGAACCCCCACAGAGGCCATGAGCCAGTCTAAGGATCAAATTAAGCTAGAGGAAAACCTCATGAGTAAAGCCATTAGCAAGTGTGAAAGTGCAAGGCCATTGTGAGTATCCCAGTTGTATGGTATAGCAGGACCAGTTTTTCCCTATGTTCACATAGCATTGTGTCTGATTAGAACTCCTGAATGTGATTCGTGGGTAGGCCTGCTAGAAGGGGCAGGGAGTTCACCATCAGTTCCTGCAGGACTTGCACAGCAGCTTTTCCATGTTGAAGGAGGATTGCTACAGCATCTGTTGCAGATACACACATGGTTATGGGCTTCCAGCTGTCTGTATTTCACCTACTACGTCAAACCAGTGCTTGTACACAGTAGGGAGTGGGATGGTAAAAGGTCTGAAAGCTTGCAAGACATCAATAGAGAAGTTACAACATCAGAAGTGGGTAGTTTTAGGCAACGGGGAGTGTGGGGTCTACCTTCAGTTCTACAGGGTCTTCACTGTGTACAGAGGTTGTCAGATCCAAAGTGGCCAGACATTGTAGACAGCAGTCAGCATTCAGCATCCTACAGCACTAGTGGGCCTAGAAATCTTAAAACAGTGAACGTAATGTTGTTTTGCATCCTTCAAATGGTAGGACATTTATTATAGTTGGATGGTCTTAGGCCTTAGACAGGGAAGGGGGGGTCTCTTGCCAGTTTTGCAGGACTAAAGAGCAGCTAATTACAGATAGGAAATCCCGTGTTTTTACAGCGTGTAATTGAAGCAGATGAACTACGAGGTTTGTGGTGCTCCTAAAGTGTGGGGGTGGGGGTGGCTGTCTTCACCTTTGCAGGACTATGCAGTCAACTAGCCGTGTCACAAGCTTGTGTTTGGAAATTGCTCAGAAGCATCCAGTAGGAAGGGTCATGGGCCTCCAGCGCACAGCAAGTGCAAGCTTCCAAGTTCAACCACTACCTAGTGATCCCTACTGCATTTGTTGGTTCAGCGTCACCGCATGCTATGTATGGTACAACGTAGAAGTGTCTATTTTAATTCCTCTCAGGGAGCTTACCAAGTTATTTAGTAACTAAGATGTAGAAGCCCAAGTCTCTTTGCCAGGTAGTGTGGTTAAAGGAATTGTCTGTTCCACGTGCGTGCATTGGTTTAGGCATAGGCGGGGGGACGGGTTGTCTATTGTCAGTTTTACAGGACATCGGAGCGAATCGTCGAGAGAGCATTATCAAGTGTCAACGGGCTGGTAATCACTGCATTGTGGATTGTCCGACAGCGTTGTCATCCATTTTACAGGAGCTGTTTGTCGTGAGATTCCAGATATTGTTTTGTGATAATTTCTTCTGGGGATAGATGGAACTTTGCGTGAAATTGGAATTGGAGTGTCAAGTGCAAATGCGAGTGTTAATGTGTCATCGGTGTGTGGGGGTGGGGTGGGGAATGTATGTCCACAGTTTTGCAGAGCTACCCACATGGAATTGTACGGGAATCGCTTGGTTGCATTCCGTTTGTCAAATCGGGAGCTTTTCAATGGTAGGACAGTGTTTATTTCATTGCTTTACACACGAGCAGTTCTTCAATAATGTCTCCTTACCAGTAATTGCTTTTGTTTCGTCGTCGGTAATGGCATGGTGCATGTGGTAGGGCAACCAAAGTGTTGTTTCTTTATCCAGGCCGTGAAAGCAAGATTGTTTTGTTGCGTGAATATGCAATGATGAATATCACGATAACATGGTGTACGTGTCATTTCTCTGGCTCATGCTGAGTGTAGTACACAGGTATGTAGTTGTATGCAAGATCTTTGTGGGTATGTCAGATGTACGTATGATGCTACGTATGATGCCAGTGATGGTAATGTTTGGTGTGGAGCTGTGTGGTATGAAGACATGTAAGATGTGCAAACTTGTTGCGTGATGGTTAAAATTTCTCTGTGATGGTCTTGGTGTTATGCTCGCTTGGTTCAATAACAGTGTGCCACTGCTTTACTAGTGTATGCATATTGAATTTCTCTGTCTTGTAATGGACATGCTTGATTCAGTGACAGTCGTGCCATAATGGGCAGTTTCAGGAGTGTTTTGTTAGCGTGCTACCTGTGAATTGCTTGAGTGTTACGAAGTACTTGTGTGCAGTGTTGCATAGTGGATACCAATGTGGTTTGTGCGGTAGACTTCTTTCTCTGGTTTGAAAGCTTTGTGTGATGTTTGACGTGAATCTGCGTGATATAAAGACGTTAGGATGTAATGGTGTACTGTGTTCGCCGTAATTGGACTTGTGAGCGTGTTTTGTACTAGTTGGTATCAATGTCAAGTGTGAACTTTTGATGGCTAAAATTGCTAATGGTTTTGATGCGTGCTTGCTTGGTTCACATACGAGTTGTCGTGATATCTTTTAATAGTATGCCAATGTTTTACTGGTGTATGCACATTGGATTTGTCTGTGTGGATGGATTGTGCTGTAGACTTTCTTATCCGCACACACATGAAATGAAAATGGTAATGGTGTTAATATCGTAGCCGTGTTACGCTTGAAATATTTACAGTACAACAGTTTTTATCAGTAGTTGGTAACTTGCATATGCAGCAATGCGTGATATCTCCCAACATGCATGCACGAATGTCCATCAGGCCAGTAAGCAAGTAGCAGCAACATGCAGCCAAGAGATTGCATTGTGAAGGAGTGGACAGGCAAAGATGGTGGAAAAGGCATGCAAAGCAATGGAAGTGTTTCGTAAATAGACGTTTGGTAAATGTGCATGTGTGCGTGCGTCCCTTGTTCCGTCTCTCAAAAGCACACATCTCTGCCTTAGCCTATGTGCCTGCAACGTCTCTCAATATAAAGAATGCACCTGCAACGTGTGCTTCACATTCAAGACATGGATGCGCGTCAACATTCAATCTGTGTTGGTAATAGCATGGTGCATGTAGTAGGTAGGATGCTCCAATTCTTGTTTTCCAGGTCACGACTGCAACATTGTTTCGTTAGGAGAGTATATAATGGTTAATGATGGCACGAGAATGAGCAAGAGCCCAGTCTACACTTCCACTTTTCAATCTGGTTTAAGTGTTTACCTGATGCCCAATGTATGGTGCGAGTACGAGTAGTAATACCGAGGTATGTGATCGTAATTATGCAAATATGCTATGGTTGGTTGTGGATATGATACGTGTAATGGACTAAGTCGACTGGCCCTTTGTATGGATTTCAAATTGTGCTTTGCAATATAATTGTGCGAGTGTTTCAGCTGTGCATACTGCTTTGTCCGCGTGCTATCAATGGCTCATGGTTTAGGCAAATGTTTGGACCAAGTTACAATATTTTTGTGTTTAGAGTTTTAGGAGTAATGAATGCCAATGCAGTTTGTGCCGTGCACTTCCCCCTGTCTGCATACATATCTTACCATCAGGATCGGTTTTAGCACGTTCACAACAGCCAAGTGGAATAGCAAGCAAGTCACCGAACATTTGGCTGCATTTTGCATAGATATAATGGATAATAGCATAGACATGTTCCGCTTGAAATGTTTGCGGTTTTGTTAGTGGTTGTTGCAACCTGCAGTGCGTGCCTGTGCCTCTACAAATACATGCATACACAGCCATCCATCAGGACAGTAATCGAGTGGCAGTGATGAGCAGCAGGCTTTTGTGAGGGAGTAAACGGGCGAAGCCTAGATGGTTGCCAAATCATCCCTAAACTACGTCAAGTAAATGAGTCTCGCGTGTGAGTGTTAAGCGTGAAATGCAACTGAGTAGAAGTACACAAATAGTTCTGGTAAACGTGCATGTGTGCGTGCGTGCGTGCCTTCTTCCGTCTCCCAAAAAGCACACATTTCTGCCCTAGCCTATGTGAGTGCAAAATGCAATGTCCCCCACAACATTCAAGCCAAGGAATACACCAACCCAAGCCGAAGGTGGTTGTTTTAGTTTTGTGAAGCATATACAGAAGCATCTCAAAGAGGACTCATTCATAATGCCCCGTGCACGAAGTACATATGGCAGTGGAGAGCAGAGAGTAGTAAGTATTCTACCAAGTATTGTGCAAGCGTGATTGGTGGAAGTAGAAACAGCTATCAACAAAAAAAGCAAAGTTCATGTGATGAACAGCCATTGAGTACGAGTAACCACATGCGTGCCAGTGAAGAAGCAAAGTACGTACACAATTTTGCCCGCAAATTACGAGTACAATAGGCTGGTATCAGGCTATAGGTAAAGAACTGCTGATAGATACAGAATGTATGCGTGTGCATGTTAGGGGAGTTTTGGTAAGGCCTGTAGATCCTGCCCCGGTGGCAGTAGGCTAGTCTAGCATCTCCCCTTGTGCATGTTTATGGGGCACGCTGCACCCTCAGGTCCTCGTCCTGTGCCCTGGAGCTGGTCGCCATTGGCAGCATGAGACCAGTACTGAGAGGGGTGCTTTAGCATTCTAAAACTGTGACACGTGCTGAATTCACACTAGACTGTCTAAGACAAGTCTTGATTGTGTAGAAATAGTCGTATAGAACACAGCAGCACAACAGGCTGCAACTTGTACAATGGTACAAGGTTCACATGCTGAATTCAAACTAGACTTGATTAATTCCGTGTAGAAATCATTGAACACAGTACAACAGGCTGCAACTTGTACAATGGTACAAGGTTCACATGCTGAATTCAAACTAGACTTGATTAATTCCGTGTAGAAATCATTGAACACAGTACAACAGGCTGCAACTTGTACAATGGCACAAGGTTCACATGCTGAATTCAAACTAGACTTGATTAATTCCGTGTAGAAATCATTGAACACAGTACAACAGGCTGCAACTTACACTAGCACAAGTTTCATCTTTAGGCTCTTGAATTTCACAGCTATACATCAAGAGCAAGCTAGTTGTTAAAGTCAATGTGGACTGGCTGAAACTTGAACTCATCTGGATGACCTTTGGGTCTGGCCCACTCTGTGTCAGACCACTTGAAGGGGGGAAGCTCCTGGTGGGTGGGACCACTGGTTGCCACAACAGTAAAATTCTTGAACAGCTCATAGTTCACCACCTGCAGACAATAGATTGTGCAATAGTGACAATGACAGCCATGCAGCTCGTCCAATGGGTGTGTGACGACGAACTTTGTTGTCGGTGCCACCATGGCAACGATGTCCGAGAGCACCAAAAGGGTACGAACCATTGGCTGGATTGAGGTCACAACGAGCACTGATACCATTCTCGCCAGAATAGGGCGGGGTGCAGTTGCAAGCAGACAAGGGATCATGCTGAAAGTCATTGTATCTGTGTTAAAAGATGAGTATAGTATAATATACTACAATGAACCATCCAGACAAATCGGACTCCCCTTCTCCACACTATCCTCGGCAGATGCACACCTCATGGGCTTTTACCCTCGGTAGACACCCACCCACCTCATGAGCTTAGCCCTTCGGCAGATGCACACTCACCTCATGAACCCCTTGGCAGAGGCACACCCACCTCATGAGCCTCTCAGCAGACGCACACCCACCTCATGAGCCTACCCTCGGCAGACGCACACCCACCTCATGAGCTTACTTAGCCCTTCGGCAGATGCACACTCACCTCATGAACCCCTTGGCAGACGCACACCCACCTCATGAGCCCCTCGGCAGACGCACACCCACCTCATGAGCCTACCCTCGGCAGACGCACACCCACCTCATGAGCTTCCTCGGCAGACACCCACCCACCTCATGAGCTTACCCTCGGCAGACACCCACCTCATGAGCTTAATGACACTGTCCAGGTCCACAGCTTTGCTCTGGTCCCTAGCATAGATAAGAGCCCGGGGGGTACCATCATGGGTAAACCACTGCCCATATTTGGCAGCTGCAGTGGGAAAGCCGCTAGCCTCGTAAATGTCCTTGAAGTATCTGGACAGGAGGAGAGAATAGACTGTGGATTGATCATTTCTTCTGCCGATATACCAAGCCACTTGCAGTGCTTAAATATGGGTTCAGGGAAAAAAGACTGCAATGCCCCCACCCACTCTCACTCACGGTATGTTGTAGCTCCCCCAGTACTTCTCTTGTTGAAGGTAAGCTGACATGTCCTGGTACTCCACCTTGTTTGGAATTTGCTCAAGTACGTAAAACGTCCCGGCAGCGAGGTGTGGCCTCCTAGGTTGGAACTTGTTGTAGTCGACAACCATCCACTGGTTGTTGTAAGTCCCGCTGTTGTATACCTGAAATATCTGGCACCAGTCCTCGGCAGTCAAGGCCAAGCGGTTGGCCACGACACTTCGCACCCCTTCCATTACAGATTCGGGTATGACGTACTGCCACAAGTCACTGTTCATGTTGCCGTTAGTGGTTTCCATGGTTGCAAGGCCAGAACTGAGCATGTAGAAGTCGTCCCCACTCATGAGTATCCCTGGATACGAGGAAAAGCTTTGATTGGCTGCGGGCACTGCAGTCTGCTGGGAAGGTACCAGGCTGAAGGGGAGGTCGTAACGCTTGTATATTCGTAACATGCTCTGAAACACGTCCCAGGTGTCGTGGGTGAAGAAGAGGTCAGCATTGTTGGGAGCAAGCTTCACTAATGCCGAGCAGGATCCGGAGCCAAACACACCATCAGATGACCCACCTCCCAGGACAGCCTCCAAAGCTTCCAGATCACCAGCATATTGAAGCAACCTGAATGAAGGAGAGAGGCACCAAACATCACTTTCCAATGCAGCCACTGACTCACCATCTACCACCAGCGGAGCCACCACACACTGACAATGACAACAAGCACATGGACAGATCACAGCCTTGGCCACTGACATGAAACCAAATTCTGATATTTTTGGCTGCTCCTTGGATGCTGCGTAGCCGTCTACCAGTCCAGCCAACTGGTCATAGAACAGGCTCACCTGTGCAGAGGAGGGGCGGGGTGGGGCGGGGTGGTAGGTCTGCAAACTATACCCACCATGCAAGAAAGCATAATTAATAATCGCTTGATATCATGGTACTTCACATTGCATCACAGAACGGACATTGCACACTTACCTGATACCAGTACATGTCACCCTTGTTCTTATAAATTTGCTCCTTTAGCCAAATGGTGTTCTTGTCTAGAAACTCAATCAGTTTGTCACAGTATTCAGAAGATGTGTTGCAGTAGCCAGCGTAGGTGTTCTGCCAGTGCATAGATATTTGAGGTGCAGTTATGGTTCCCTCAATGAGCCCAGCGGCGTAGGCCAGGGACGAAGAGTTGATCTGGTCGGTGACTTGGCCTGAAATATACAGCTCCATCCAGCTTAGGGCAAATGGCACAATGAAAGAGGTCAGTCACATTTGAAATTACTGACAGTGCAGCTCCCAAACGCCTACTTACCCCGTGGTCGCATACGAGGACGAGTCGAACCATCCGGTGACTACGGGGTTGTCACCCTCCCGCAACACTGGTCTATCCAGCTCCACCACGCGGTGAAATCCGTCTCGGTCCACGACAACACCACAGTGCTTTCTCTCCGCACAGACGGAGGTACATTGAATAACAAGGCAAGCGAAGACAAAGGAAAGCAAACTGGAAGATGCCATTTGTCTCTCACGTGACGTGAGTCGTGGATAAAGATGTCCGCCGTCTCTCTGTAATGTATATACAGGTCGCTAGATTTACAGGGGGCGACAGCGAAGCAAGGAGATCTATACTAACTAGGTATGATTATCGTGGATGCAATTGAGTTACGAGATGAGACGGTCTGTGGCTATTCCTCGAATGCTGTTTCAGTCAACCTGGAAGGAAGAAAAGTATGCTGAAGAGTTCTTTGCTGGAAGGTGTAGCTTACTGAAGTCCGTATTTAACCCTGAGGGAGTACCAAAGGAAGATGCTTCGTCACTACCAGAGGCGCGTAGTTGTGCATGCAGTACTGTGTACCAGTCA
>MKWU01006612.1_pt1 | contig 11657 bp, 9 predicted proteins | sample 809101 | NCBI WGS metagenome assembly MKWU01 (sample SAMN05860141, study PRJNA318959) | sponge metagenome | host: Aplysina aerophoba | place: Slovenia: Piran, Adriatic Sea, Gulf of Piran | collected 2013-05-07
GTCCGGCTGCATTGCTTGTGGCGAAGGTACACAAGATTTCTGAGCGCGTCGATGATCCGGCTCGTCGGGCGACAGTTGACAAGGATGCCTTCGACATCTACCGGATTCTGCTTGCGGTGGACACCTCTGAGCTGGCTGCCGAAGTCCGTCTTCTGCAGGCAAACACGGTTTCGCGTGGTGTGACATCTGAGGCAATGACAAAGTTCCGGGAGCTTTTTGGCACTCGGTCGGGCCCGGGCACCGAGCTGGTCGTTCAGCATGTTCTGGGCCTTGAAGACCCTGACTACATCGCTGCGTCGAGTGAAGCCCTCAGCCATGACCTGTTGGATGCAACATCGCACTAAGGCGTGCTGATCGTTCGTTTTCAGCTGGGCATCGCTTCAAAGCTAAAAATCAGTAACATTGGCGTCTCAGAGCGAGAGGAGTGGTTCGATGAGTGCGAATGATAACACCTCTGAACAAACATTCCCGAACTGACAAGAGACACTCCTTTAACCTTGTTACTTCAGATCTTCCAAGTAGACTCACGACCTTGTTTTCGCTACTGGCCGGAATGCTGGGTGTGGGGTTTACAACGGTGTAGAGGCTAATGAACCGGCTTGACACACTGGATGAGTTCTACCGTACGTCAGGTCGAAGATGAGTGGTGCAATCGAGTGTAATACGTTCAGGTGGTTTCGTTCACTATGGTTTTGAATAGGGTGATGCCACAAACTATTTATCTGCAGTGTTGTATAGAACTGTCAAGAGCTTACTATCTTGCTCTCCAGCGCCCTTATCGCGTCCATTTCAAGTGTACTAGCACGATCTTTGTTCTCAAAAGCCTTCACTACCGGTTTGCCAATACGCCGCTGTAAATCGGTAGGCGCATCAGGAATCATAATCCCCTGAATATGCGAGACGTCTATATGATCGACAACTCCTCCGTAAATCTCCTTCAAGAGTTGGTATTGACCATAGGGACTCATCAGGAAAGCCGCTAGGTATCCATTCTGCCCAATTTCGTTGTCGCATGTTACCCGCCCAAGATTATTACTACCCGCCCATCCGTCTAAGAACTTCGTTGCAATTGCAATTCGTCCAACTGTACCGTCCGTGCTGATTAACACGTCACCCTGCTTTAGCATCAGTGATCCCAAAGAAGGAGTTCTCCGAGAAATATGGCCCAAATTATAAAAATTGGTTTGTGGCAACTGAGAAGGCCGTATAAAAGGTACTCCGTAGTCGGCTGATACGTAAATACGCTTGAAGCGCGGCGGGATCATTATATTTTTTACAAAGTCTGCTAAAGGTACCAGCCTAAAATTACCATTCTGTAGCGTCGAGATGGCAGACCTGACTACAGGCACGTGATATGAGGCATCTAGTCTTTCTTGGAGTGTGGATGCCTGGACCTCGAAAGCACGGAGTTTCATAAGGTCCAACTGTGGAGCATGTTCGTCGCCAAGGAGTGTCAGGTATTCTACAAGAGATTCGTCAAAGTCCGGCAACCCTAATTCATAGTGCAAAATTTTCAGGGCGTCATCCAGCAATACATTGGCTTGTTCTCGCAGGTCGTTCGCTTCATCAATACGTTCAGCAACCTCTTTCATCTCCGTCTCTGATAGAAGCGGAACTGGGATATTTGAGACGTGATGAGATTCCAGATGCTTGATCGTTGAACCGTACTGGTCCTTCGTCAGAATGGTCTGCCCCATCCAAGATACGAGAAACGCGTACAGATATCCTATCGGAATCTTGGAAGATTTTACTCTGATGGCATCGTCAGTTATTGCGAACTTCGAAAGCCGCTTGCCTGCAACAACACAACGACCAACAGAGCCTGAACGCGTAATTAAGAGACAGCCTTCGGTCACCGTATATCTTGCTAGTTGGTGGGCCCGCCTTGCCAAATATACGTCACTGGCAGGCCGAAAATGAAGCATCTTTGAAGCAGTCAGAAATGGCATCCCATGTCTTTTATCCTGAGCGTATATTCTCTTGAAACGCCCTGGATACGAAACTGAACGCACCAAGTCACCTAACAGTTCTGTCCCTAATTCCCATTCTTCAAGCAATCGGCGAACTCTTAAAGCGCTGTCGGAATAGTATTCCGCATCCATACGAAGTTCGCCATCGTGCAACCATCCAGAATTTACGCGAGCCTCAATGAGGGATGTTCGCTCGGCTACCTCTCTAACGCGCTCTCGTACTTCAAGATCTACGAGATCTATAGATTCAATCACCAAGCCACCGCCTATGTCCGGGTCGTTCAACCCACTCACGAAAACTTCTGACGACGCTGGGTAATTCGTCATGCACAGCTACGTGTCTCCGAGTCTGACTTTCAACAACTGTGTTGCCATCCGCGGTCCGTCGGAATACGGGAGTGTTTTCCTCGTATTCAATTAAATCGCCTTCCGGAGTGCGAAGGTGCAAGGCATTCCCGCGCCTGTCATGCCCCACTGCACGAGGCATAGCCATAAAGACTTCGTACTCTCGCTGCTGGCCAAATTCATTCTCAAAGCCTATTTCCTCTTCAGTCTTCTTCTGTAAGACGAGTAAGCTGGTCTGCGTTCCGGTGTGGGGCTCGAAGGTCTCCGTTGGGAGATCAATGCTTGCTAAGACACGAGCTTTCTTGAGAAGCCACCGTCGAATGAATACAAGGCCGGGGTTAGAGAGGATACTGTCAGGCAGAACAATTGCCATCCGTCCACCAGGACGCAATATTTGCAAGCATCGCTCAATAAATAGCTGCTCTGGCGGCATTGAAGTCCGGCGTTGACCGTCGGAGGTTCCGAAACGCGCAAGTTCGAATTGTTCAAGAATATGAGGGTCGTCAATTGGAATTTGAGAACCAAACGGAGGGTTAGTTAGTATCGCATCGAAATGGTTCAGACGGATACTGCCTTGTACGTCGTTGGGTGCTTCGAAAGGCCATTCTCCTGGAGGCAACAGAGAATTAGCATGGAAAACATTCGTTGATCCATCGCCTTGCATCACTAGATTCATCTGTGCGGCTCTTACTAGCCCGGGATTGAAGTCGATTCCGGATAGTCTGCTTGAGGCGGTTTCGCGCAGGCGATTGACCGTTTCTGTTTCCACCCTGGCGTCATCTTCGAACCATCGGCTTCTTTCCAAGTCACGGATGTGCTCTTCCCACACGTTCATGAGAGCGACTAGAAAGCCACCAGTACCCACGGCAGGGTCCAGAATGGTGATGTTAAGCCATCTGTCTTCCGGAAATGTGGCTAGAATCATTTCTGCGGCCATCTTGCAGACTGTTCTGGGAGTAAAGAACTCACCTCTGTCACCACGTAAATTGGCTCCTACTAACTGCTCGTAGGCCACACCTTTCACATCAGCGCGTGTTTGGAGGAGTGAATACCTTTGCAATTCACCTACAACGTATGACAGCACTTGATTGTTCAGTCTAATTCCCGAACCAGGCTCGAAGATATAGCGGTAGCGACTCTTGACCTCGTTGAATAATTCGTCGATCGCGTTTTTGAGCCTTCTCTGTCCTAAATCAGATCGCCTTTCTTCGTTGCCTATGAAAAATCTCAATTCATTCGCCAGAGTGTTCTCGTCTTGGACCTTGCAGAATATAATTTTCAAGAGTTCGTTGAACGCCGGCTCCTTCTGTAAGCCTTGGTTTCCATAAATGTAGTTGTGACAGCGCTTGAATACTGAAACTAGCTGGTCCTCGGCTCGTACTAAGTCCGAGAAGTGGGGAGCCCTAGGGATTTGTGAACCGGAACGCGGTATCTCCGTGGCCAAGAGAAAGTCTTGTTCCCCCTGGTCGGTATCAATCCTCTCCCATATCTGCAATTCGGCGCCGACCCACATTCCGAAGCGGCAGTTTAGTGACGCAGCCATGTAGGACTTCATTTGGCCGACGCCGTTATCTCTATCGGTTGCCTTAATTTCCTCGCGTTTGCATTCCACTATGATGCTGATATGTTCCTGCGAGTGTTCAGTGTTAGGAGGGAAAATGGCAAGGTCAACCCGCGGGCGCCTCGTTCCAACATTGATCCTAAATTCAACCTCTATATCGTCCCGCTTGTAGCCGTAGTCGTCAATGAGACTTCGAGCTACACGTTGCCTCACGTTCTCTTCTGGTTTGTCGTTTCTTAGGGTGTCGGTTACAACACACCGTAGTTTGCCCGGCGGGATGAAGGTGATTTCATGTAACGCTTCGTCCGCTGTGGTCATCGTTGTCTTCCTCTCATAAGCTAATTCCGGCGATCTCTCCCATGAGTGCAAAAACGGCATTCGCTGCCGCGCCGACGGGGCTAGCTCTGTGGTTACCGGTGTTGACACTTGATTAGCTCGACCCTTGATTGCCTTCAGTATCCTATCAGAATCGCTGCATTGCTGCCAGACTCCTCGAGCGATTCGCCACAAGCTCTAGACAGATGAGTGCAAGACTCACCTATATTAATACCCTTAAGGGTCTCTATAAGTATGGAGACCACTTGCTGATATTTTTGGAATAGTATATGATATGTCGAACTTGATTGGAGGTTACCAATGACTACATCCACACCGATCGCAATCGAACATGTCCCGAGAGGTACACGCATCCCACGCCTGCAGGAGCTCTCATTCTTGCCGATCACAATGCTTGGTGTTGCTGATGGTGCAGGCTTCGAAGAGATCCGGCAGCGATTGGTCAGCCACATGATCGAACTACGAGAGAATTCTCCTGGTACAGGCAACACCGCTCTCTTTCGTACGGCACGAGGCGATCCCAAGCGGTATGTCAGCAACGTGAGTTCGTCCCTTAAGGAGTTGATGCTGCTGAGACTCGTCGAGAAGGCCACAGTACCCTCTTCGGCTCGTGCAGCTCTCAACTATGCGAACACCACGTTTGCTGCGTCGGAGAAAGGGCTTGAGTGGGCCGCATTGTTGCGTGCCGATCTCAGGAAAGGCTATGACCGGCTGCTGAATATGCTTTGGCACGCACATCCTCAATTCAGGTCATTTCTAAGAGGACTAAGTGAAGATGGGATCGCTGTTCCTCTCCTCCAATGGGGCGAGTTACCGGAACCGCGCACCAGGGGACGCTATGTGAGTTACTTGTCCACTAGGGTCTCCATGCACTTGGCAGATGAGCCGTGTGGGTGGGTGGCATCAGAGGCGGAGGTTCTGGCAGCGGTCAAAGGGTACCTCGACGACAGATACCGTGAAGCTCGTGCGCGTGGACGAGAGGAGCCATATCCGAGGAATCAAGACTTTGTAAATGCGTGTGAGGAAGCGCTGGTTAAGTTTGCATTTGCCAGGCGTGGCCTGGCAATAGATTACATAAGTCACCAAATTCTCCGGCGCTGGACGAAAGTCTTGGGAGTGGCCAATTTCTCATATCATGTTCCTAGATGGAACGCGTTGAGACTATGGAGCACCGCGGCGATCGATGAATCGGGTGAAGATGTATCAGCCACTAGACGAATTGGCCCTGCTGTGATCCAGAGCGCGGTAGAACATCTACCGAGTGTATATGATGAAGTTCGCCGCAGGGATCCTACCAGGTCTCTGTGGGTACCTATATACAGAGTGCGGGCGGGCATATGCTGGAAGCTGAACACCATTGAGGCGACGTTCGACAACGCTCTGCGGCGAATACTAGACAATGAGGCAGGTCAGGACATCCCATTTGGCGTCAACCTCGATAAGGCGCAATATGGTAGTTTCCCGCCATCTGAGTTGCCCTTGAGACTGCGGACAAGGCGTGGTGTCCAAACGTACTACGCGATGAGTCTCGTCCCTAAGCGACAAGTCGAAACGAATGCATGAAAAATTAGTACGGAATGGTATGAACTGATGAGGAGGTTCGAAATGACTACTGCGAGGCGTATACCCCAGATCCTATGGATGAAGAAAAAGTGGGCACTGAAGGATAATCCATTCCCAAATGAGGCAATAGCTCGTCTCGGTGGAGATGACAGAAGAGAGAACGGACTACTATTCACTCCGGCCGTTCAGGATGACAAGGTCCAGGAATCGATGGAGAAATTCGTGCTGGGGGCAGCATACGATGGCCTCAAATTTGGTTACCTGTGGTCCCTGGGGATAGGACTTCACGGCGACGCAAGAGGTTTTGGTAAATCAAGCCTGATGCAGTATATGGTCGAACAGATCAATCATGACTTCGGAAGGAGTGTGTTCCTAGACATCGGCCTGGATGAAACTGACGCAGACGAGAATCCGGTATGCGCAGTCATTGCTTCTTTCGACATGGCTAATGCACGCTCACTAAACGCCGTATTCTTCGAAGCAGCTCGTTATGCTGCCCGATTCAAGACAGCAGAAGATCAGCCAACCTTAGTCGAGCGAGTCAGAAGGAGGCTCATCGATAAGATCGGAAGCGACGAGGCTGAGGACTTGCTGTCTGCGGTCGGAACTGTCCAGACAAATCTGCGCGGCAGGACTTTGGGACCTCCCGTAGCGGAGTTTCTTAACTTGATATGCTCAGGAAACGATTCTGAACTGGCGGCCCATGTAGACGGGGTGACGCCGGCGAGGCGCACCCGAAACGGTGCATCTTACTTGGCCACTCTGCTCTTGTTTATACGTGCTGCCGGGATCAACCGGGTTGTTCTTTGTTGTGACCAGCTAGAGGATTTCGCTGCAACTACCACCACACGTCAGAAAAGATTCCTCGAGACGGAACGTTTCAGGGACTATGTCCTGGAACTCCAACCAATGAGTGACATGTTGACTTGTATCGTGACTATGCACCCGCGCGCAACAAGTGCTATTGGGGATATGTGGCACCTCGCGGACCTGCCGAGCTATGACCATGACCGTGCCGAGAATCGGCATAGAGTCGTAATCCTCGAAAGGCTAAATTCTGAGGAAAAGGCTGGTATGTTGATCAAGCGATACTTAAAGGAAGCCCGGACTGCGCCGCCGCCAGATGGCGACGATTTTTACCCATTCGATAGCGATGCGATTCGCGTGTTGTTTACAAGGGCTGACGGCAAGCCGCGCGAAATTCTGCGCAAAGCCCATAGCCTGATAACCGAAGGCGCCGCGAATAACTGGGATATCATTGACGGTCCACGGTCTGCCAGTATCTTAGACACCTTTGCAGACGATGACGCCGACGATTATGCAAGCTCCTACGGATCAACATCCGAATACAGCAATCCGGGTTGGGGCGAGTCATGATCACTCTCACGTCTCTTTGCCGAGACATCTTTCTACTCGCACACGCGGACGTAGATAGCCACGGCCCGCGGCGGGGACAGGAGTGGGAACAACGGATCGCTGAATACTTGGCAAACAGGAATGTACCCGTCGAATCGCATCCTGGTGGATACACGGTCTTTGGGCACGTTTCTTTGAGCGCCCTTAAACACCAGATCGATGCGTCGATCGGCTGCTCGGATGCCATTGTGGTGGCTGAGTGGAAAGCGTTCAAAGGAAGAATGTTGAAGAATGAGCTGTTGCGGTTCAAGGCCGCGTCCGACGACTATTTCATGGCACTGGGCAGCAACATGCCAAGTCGGCCGGTGGTCAGGATCTTTGGCGGAACAGGATACGCGTCTGATGAAATCAGAGCATACGCATATCTTCATGGGATCGTGTTAATCGAGACGGAACGATGGCCTACGCCGACACTCGTATCCAACAGTGTTATCCAGAACATCGCAAAATTCACTGGTCCAGAGGTTGCGGACCGGAAGCACATGGCCTGGACTTTCCGTCCTGTGCAGAAGGTGCTTGTCGCACAGAGAGACGGCTCGTTTGTATTCCCCAAGCCACCTGCATCGGCAATGATTAAATCCTTGAATTCGATACACGAGTATTGGTCGGATGCGCTATGGGAAGAGATAGACAGCGAACCAGGAGGTTTCGAGTTAATGGTAGAGCACGCGCGGCGTAGAGCGATGAGGTAGAACTGTGAATAAAGAATGCTTCGTCTGCTCCGCAGACCTTAGCCCATGGGAAGGCGATGTTTGTATTTCGTGTTCACCGGCATCAAAATGGCCCTCTAATATCTCAAATGCGGAAAGAGCGTTGCAGGTACTGGAATCAGAAGATGCTCCCATAAGCGTGTATGACGTCTGCAGAGGCATCACGAGAGAGTTTGGTGGTGAGCCGAACGAATACTCAATCAGCGCGAACTTAGCTTCTGACCCTCGGTTTTGTTGGGCAGGGAAAGGTGTGTATGGTCTCTACCGCCACGGACTGCTTCCTGGCCCCAGGAATCTAGCCGGAGTCGCAAAATTCCTCATCTACTCGGCTAGGGCACCTGTCAACATGCGAATTCTTTCATTCCTGATGCAATTCATGGGCTATAGGTACCATCCACAATCACTGACAAACGCCCTATCTCGTGATCCTGACGTGGCCAACCTCGGTTGGCAAGGATACGACGTCGAGCGCAGCGATGCAGCAGCACTTGCGCTCAACCTAAACTTCTGGTTTGCGCCTTCCATGCGGGATTTTGACAGCTTAGTGGAGCGCTGCCGTGGATATATGGTAGCGGGAATAAAAGAATACCAAAGACGATCTTCCAAAGATTGAAGTGGGGTGTGTCGCAAGCGATTCATAGCAAGTTTCCCTGCCGATGAGTCGCGACATTGCGAACTAGATCAGCCACAGGGCGTGCCGCGTGCCACTCATCGACTACTCTCTATCGCCACCGCTTGCATAGTCAAAAGTGGGCGAAACCTTCCCCTTACGATTAATCACCCAAACCTCAATTTGTGAGTCAAGAGATACTAATGTAATATATTTACAATATTATAAGCCTTCCATACCTATGGAGACCACTTGACAAATATTATTTATTGTGTTAAGCTGTCTAAAATTAAATCTGGAGGTCATCGATGACTACATACACCACTGCTAACTACTACATACATATCGCCACACGACATGTGCTGAAGAGGACACGAGTACCACCGGCAAGAGGTGACCCTGTAATGCATCAGCGAGCAATCTCACATTAGATGAAAGAATCAGCAAATTGAATTAAAAGGAGAAAACAAAATGAAAGCAACAAACCGACAACGGCAAGACAACCTCAACATCGGCCTCTATCTTGCGAATGCCAGATTTGGAGCTACCAAGGACCAGATTTTGCAGGTAGCACTTGGATACAATCCCAACGGAGCGCCACCGACCAATTACCCTGAGCCGTATGAGCGCAGGTTCCGCGCAGCTCAAGAGTTAGGCAGGGACGCTTACCGAAACCGCATCCCGGGCTACTTTACCTTTAATGCGATGCCATTCGGTTATGGGTACATATACAAAGCACTTTGGTACGTACGGGTCAATCCAAAAACACGCCATCCGCAGGCGATACCGTTGCCCAGTGGTGACCTCTCCTCTATGAGACAGCTCAGAGACCGCGACCTGGATACTCGCCAAGCCACGAATAGGGGCATAAGAGCAGCACATAATATTGGAGAGCAGAGACAAGCCGTTGCTCGAGGAGATTGGCAGGCAATGCAACAGATTCAGGCACGAATGCTTGAAGACGGGAGCCTAGGCGAGATATTGTCGGGGTATCACGGCTTGGAGTATGCGGACATCGAAGAAGTTATTCCTAAGCTACCCTACCAGAAGGGGTTCTATCACTTTCAGAAAGTCGCAAAAGACGTCGTGTCACTCGAGCGGCGACTCTTGAAGCGCAAGAGCTATCTTGCAGAACAGTTAACTAAATTGGTAATGATTCAGACTGGAGTGCCTAACAATGCCCACCTGTTGGCTCTACAAGATGCTCAACAGCGGCTGACAGCATTGCCGTAGGATGGAGAACTATGCAGAACGACAGCTTTGAAGTACTCGTCCATTCGCCCATAAGGGAATGGTATGACACAGTCGTCGACATACCCATTCGGGTAATAAAACCTGACCCGGATAATCTCAGAACCGAGTTTGATGAAGATGACCTGTTCGATCTCGGTAAGAACATTGAGGAAGTGGGGCAGCTAGATGCAATCACAGTGTTCCCGCTATTAGCAGATGACGGTGAATGGTCGGGCTTTTTCGACCTGCATGACGGTGAACGGAGGTGGAGGGCAGCCCAGTTAGTGGGGCTCTCTGCCCTCACCTCAAAAATTGTGCCCAGGCCCTCACAGCAAGAATTGATGTACAAGAAGGTTAGCAGGGTTATGCAGACGCGATCCCTGAGTCCAGAGACTAAGTTGCTCGGTCTGGAGAGGGCTCTCAATGATTTGGGAGTGGCCGACAAACCTGAACAATGGCAGTCACTCAGGGGTAAGCTCGGCGGAGGGCCAGAATGGCCCCAGTTAATTCGAGTGCTTCAGTTGCACCCCAATGTTCGCTCAATGCTTGGTAGGAGTCTGATTAATTTCACCATTGCTCAATCTGTGGGGCGTCTACCCGTAGATAAGCAAGAGCAACTGACGCAGTATGCAGTCGTGAATAAGATCAGCGGCAGATTCTTGTCAACCCAGATGGTGCCATATCTGATTCAGAACCCTGATGCAAGCCCAGCTCAAGCCTTTGAACACGCTCGTGTCGGTGGTTGGAAACGCCCCTCTAATATATTTCGGAAGGGTGAAGCCCCACTCACTGATGCGCAGGTTGAAAAGTTCCTTGATGCTTGTGTTCATTGGGAAAGAGCCTGGGAAACTTTGGTTCTCCAAGGATTGGTACACGAAGTCGAAGACCGACCCCAAGACATCTACCGTCTTAAAGAAGCGAGCCGGAGACTAACGGAAAGAGCTTCTGCTCTACTAGAGAGATTGAGCAGGGACGACAGCGAATCATCAATTACGCCAGCACTCCCTGCACATAGAGAAAACGAGGATAGTGTATGAGGCAAATAAGTGCTGTATCTTTTCAGACAAGCCACTCCAGCGCCTCGAGCGCCTTCTCGCTCCTGGTGTACCTCGCCGGCATCGACGGCGACTTCCAGCGGCCGTGCGTCTGCACCGCCTGCAGCGGAGCTCCTCTGCGCGTCATCCTGATCGCTAGGCCCACGCGCCCGGAGTGCCCCGAATATCCCTCACCCATTCCCGCGGCTCTCGCCATACTGTCAACACGCCGGCTTATCTGCGACATCGAAAGCCCGAACACGATGTCATCATCAGAACAGCCCCCGGCGTCCTCTCGCAGCTGTTTCAGCGCAGTCAGCGTGTCGGGAGTGACCACGACATAGGCGCCCTCACCTACCTGGTCGGTCTTCGACCGCTCGATGTATATCAGTCCTGCGCCATCCTCGGCATCGAGCACATCGCGCCACCTGAGAGCTGCGGCCTCAGAGATGCGAAGGCCCGCATCGGACATCACGGACGCCAAGGCGATGTCCAGCCGGCCGCGCCTGATAGCGGTGTCCTCCATCTCAAGTGAGCCCCCACGCGTTGTTCGCGGCGTAAACGCAGTTGCCGGATCGCGGCCAGAGCATCGGCATCGAGCGGCCGCGCCTGCTTCTGGCTGACTCCCAGATGCCGTGACAGACCTCGAAGAGTTTCGGTGACGCCGGCAGTCTGGGGAGACTCCAGGCCCACGCGCCTGTGGGCATCGACGATTGCCGCGACCGCAAGCCGGATCGTGGACATGCTCTTTCCGTCATCGGCAAGCTCCGCGGCATACGCGGCCAGCACCTTAGCCCGAATCCACCGAAGAGTAGAGTTATATTCGCTGGAGCGTGAGTGAAGGACGCGGCAAGGTGGCAGTCCGTATATGATGCCTGC
>MKWU01006614.1_pt1 | contig 11655 bp, 10 predicted proteins | sample 809101 | NCBI WGS metagenome assembly MKWU01 (sample SAMN05860141, study PRJNA318959) | sponge metagenome | host: Aplysina aerophoba | place: Slovenia: Piran, Adriatic Sea, Gulf of Piran | collected 2013-05-07
CTACCCGGCCATCGGCTTCGACCACGAGACCGCGCAGAAATACTGGGCCGCCTTCGACGAGGAGGAGCAGCAAAAGGCCGCCCTTGAGGCGGCAGCGCGCAACGCCGCCCTCGCGGAGGATGGCGACGGCGACCGGGACGACCGGGGTGAAGGTGAGGGCGACCGGGGTGGCGGCGGGGATGCCCCGGCGACCGGATTGCTGAAGAAGCAGCAGCGCTTCTACCCCAAGGGGGTCGGCCTGGAGCTGATCGTCGCCCTGCTGCTCAGTTGCCTGGGCGATCCGAAGACCGCGCTCTGTCCCTGCCGCGTGCACAGGACAGGCCGGCTGCGCGGCATTCCCTACGGCCACACCCCGCAGGGCAAGCCCGACGTCCGCGCCGACTACGAAGGCTTCACCGTGATCGGCGAAGTCACCATGCAGGAAGGCCAGGGGCAAAGACTGCGCAACAAGACCGTCAAGGAACAATGGGACAGCGCCGTCCGGCATGTGGACAAGGCGCTCAAGGAAAAGGGACGCAAGCCCATCTATTGCCTCATGGTCAGCAAGGCCGACCTGACCGACGGCCGGATGCGGCTCCGCCTCCAGGACGCGCCGGGGAAACTGGACGAACGGCACCGCGACCGGGCGAAGTTCCTCGTCTTCGGCATCCGCGAACTGAGTCATATCGGCTACAGGCTGCACAAGCTCTATTGCCGGGGCCGCGCCGATGTCCACCCGCTGACCGGAGCGGACCTCGCCGCGATCCTGGACAGGCTCCATGCCCAGACCATGGCGATGTTCAATGAAAGCAGGCCGTTCACGAGAGGCTGGGCCGGGCTGAAATTCGCGAAACTGCTCGAGCAGCATGCCGGCGGCGGCCAGATCGACGATTTGCTCGAGCGCAAGCCGGAGGAACCGCAGGACGCTGCGTGACGGCTTCGTCCCTCGTTGAGAACCGCCTTGCGGACAGGCCGACATTACACCGCCTTGCCTCGCGCCCCGCCACCAATTTTCACATATAGCCCCGGCAAACAGCCGCGCTCATTCGAGCCAACGCCCACAACTCCATTTTCATAATCCCGATGATAGTCTGTATTAGGGCATGATTTCCACGAAATTTCGTTGACTTTCGGTTCTGGAAGTGTATTCTGGCATTTGGAAACGGGAATTTCACCGATGATCTACAAGATCGAGATTGAAAATTTCTGCTCAATTCGCGACCGTCAGATTCTGGATCTCAGGGTTCCTGCAAACGCGCCGCGAGACAATCATCGGTTGGCCAGTTGTTGGCTTGGATCGGACGAGCGTGCTCCCAAGGTCATCGCGGTCTTCGGCGCAAACGGTTCAGGCAAATCCAACCTCTTGCGTGCGGTGTCGTTTGCGGCCTGGTTCGTCGGATCGAGCTTTAGTCTGGCACCCGGTAGCCGTATTCCCCTTCAGCCCTTCAATGATGAAGCTTCGTTAAGGAAACCTACCCGATTGAAGTTCTGGTTGTCGTGGCTGGAGGACCTTGACGCACTTGGCCAGGATGATGCGGCAGAGTGCCCATATTGCTATGAGCTTGCGATAGGAAATGGAGACCATCGAAGCGTGATCGGCGAGGGCATTTTCTTCTGGCCTACTTCCACAGGAAGAAAGACGCGTCTGATCGAGAGGTTCGAGGATGGAAGCGTGAAAGCTTCCAAGGTCTTCGGCCTTGCCGGGTATAAGGGGGCGCTTGACAAGGTTCTGCGACCGAACGCAAGCGTGATTTCGACACTTGCTCAGCTCAATCATCCAATTGCGGCCGCCATCGCAAATGCTGCCCAAAGTATTCAGTCAAACATCTTCATCGAGAAAGTCGAGTTTTCGGACGAGGTTGTACTACGCCACTATATTGACGATCCCGAAATGGTCAAACGGTTTAATCGGGAAATCGGACGGATCGATGTCGGAGTCCGCGCCCTCGAGATAAGCCAGGGTAGCAACGGGCCGCAGGTATTGTTCCGGCACGATGAACTGTCCTTCCCCATGGCCCCCATCTACGAGAGTCACGGAACCCGTCAATTCGTGAAATTGTTCCCCTTGATCTCAGGTTCTCTTGCCACGGGCGGTATAGTGATTATCGACGAGCTGGACGCGGCGATTCACTCGATGATTCTACCCGAGATCATCAGCTGGTTTCACGATCCCGGTCGCAACCCCGACAATGCGCAGCTTTGGATGACTTGCCACAACGTTTCGCTGCTTGAAGACCTGTCAAAGGATGAAATCGTGTTTTGCGAAAAGGATCGACGAGGCAGGACTGAGACCTACAACCTCAACGACATCAAGGGCGTTCGGCGGGACGACAACTACTACCGGAAATATCTTGGCGGAACCTTCGGCGCCGTGCCGCGAATCGGCTAGTGCCGCGGAGGTACGGTCATCGCCCGCAACGCCCGCGCATATTCGTCGGCTGTGAAGGAGCCAGCGAAGTCGGATACGCTGCGTTGATCGGGATTCTTGCCGAGGAAGCTCGTACCTTAGTCCATATTGATACTCGCAAGTGTCACGGTGGCGATCCCTTGGCGATCGTAGAGGCGGCCATCGGCGAGCTTCGTATGCGCGGGAAGCGCCGAGGGGCCTATGCAGCTCAAGCAATCTTTCTTGATGCCGATCGCCGCCGGGATGCTCCGGACCGCTCGGCGAGAGCCGACCGGTTGTTGCGGGACCACGGATTTCATCCGATCTGGTCCCAACCGACCCTAGAGGCCTTACTGCTCAAGCATATTCCAGGGTGCGAACGACTGGAACCCGCAACGTCGACTTTGGCTCTTCACCAGTTGCAGGAGCGTTGGCCCGGATATCGTAAGGGTATGGCGGCGAAGGAGTTACGCACAGAAATCGATCACGATGCGGTGATACGTGCAGCAGCGGTCGTACCTGAGTTGAGGGCGTTTCTTGTTTCGATCGGCTTTCTGTCATGAATCTCAGTGGGCGACGGATACGGGACATTACTGCCGGCTGTAGTCTTGGCCATGGTGCGCTGCGCCACCCCCCCCAAACTGGTCGAGGGGCATGCCCGCAGGCGGTCGTCGAGGAAACACGATAATGATTATTGGTGCGAGATGTCTCTCCCGCGCCGCCGGAGGAGGCCCGGAAATGCAAGCGGCAGTCGACAGAGGTTGCGAAGGGCCGTTCACTTCGCTGCGGTATGCACCGTTGCCGTCGCTGCAATGATTGGGGAGGCGGTGGCCACGAATTTGGAACACTGCATGAATAGGATGCATCCGCAAACGGCTGAGGCGAAAGCAGGGCAAGGCATGGTTACGATTCGTGTCGAGGGAACGAACTGGGGAAAGGCAAGACCGGAAGACATCAAGAGGTTACTGCAGAATGTAGCATGGCATTTGACAAGACACTTTCGCGATCGGATCTATGCGACGATCGAAGTCGTGAACCATCATTTGGGCCCAAGAATCTTGCTTCGAATGCCTGGACAGGAGACTTACACAATCCTCTTAGACACGACCGACAGATACTGGGCACAGTACAGCTATCAGTTCGCACATGAATTCTGTCATTTGGTATCGAATTATGAAAAACGTTTCAACACACCGAACCAATGGATAGACAAAACAATCTGCGAAACGGCTTCGCTGTTCATCCTGCGAAGCATGGGCGAAACGTGGAAGGATGCTGCTCCATATGCTCCGTGGCGGGAATTCGCGCAGCACCTGACGGCATACGCGAATGCCCAGGCGGGCAAGGTCGAAATGCAAGCGACAGAAGGGGAAGATTGGGAAGAGTGGTTTCGGCAACACGAGAGCAAGGGACGAAAGGACCCGTATAATCGCGAGGGGAACCGTGCTATCGCGTTGCGGCTCTTGCCCTTATTTGAGCAATATCCAGAGGGCTGGAATGCGATTAGGAGCCTGCCGACGTCGAAAGAGAGGATAGGTCAGTACCTAAAGGAATGGAAAGAGCAGGTACAACCCAGCGAGCAAACGTTTATTACAAAGATGGAAACGGCACTTGGGCTAGCGCTGTGATCAAGACTCAGCGTCTATACTTGGAGTTCATCGCGAATTTGTTTCTTTAGCTGTTTTGGCTTCTATGGAATGATGAATAGCTGCGAGCGGATTGGTAAGGATGATCTACGCCCATGGCATGCACGGGCGGTTCCGGTTGGGTTACGGGGCGCAGTTCATCCATGTCGCCGCCGCCATGGCTGAGGACCGCGCCGAAATCGACGATCTGCTCGCCTCCGGCGCGGACCCCACTGCCCGCGACGCCGGCGGCTGCACGCCGTTGCACTACGCCGCCGACAACAACACCGTCGGGGAGGTGGCCCGGGCGCTGTTCGAGGCCGGGGCCGATCCCGAAATCTGCGAGGGATACGGGCGCAAGCCGCTCGACTACGCCGTCAGCTCGGCCAATGCCGCCTTCATTGAGGCGGCGCTGGACGCGGGCGCCGATCCGGCCGGCAGCGGCGATGCCATAGACGAAGCCCGGGACATGGCGCGCTACGGCTGTCCCGCGTTCGGGAAAACCCGCGCCTACAGGCGCCTGATGCTGGCCGCCTGGCGGCGCGATTGACGCGGTCAGAGCTTGAGCGCGCGCCCCTTGCGACGGGTGCGTTTGGGCACCGGAATCTTCTCGCCCGGCCAGAGCACGTCGGCATAGGTCAGCGGACGGTCGGCGAAGCCCAGCCGCATGGCGGGCGTGGCCCTGTCCGTCTTGCCGGTGTGGATGAAGTTGTTCACCACCCGGAAGATGTCGAGATATTTCCGCACCATGTCCGGGTTGTAGGGCGCATAGCCGTACCAGACCTGGTTCCAACCGCCGCTCGGCGTGTAGAAGGGCCGCTCCAGGGGTGAGAGGAACCGGCGGGTCAGTTCGAAGACGTTGTCGACCCTGCCGAGCGAAGCGCCGAGATAGAGCCGGGCCCTGTCGTCCAGCTCCAAGTCGGGGTTTTCCGTGATCCAGCGGACCTGCTTGCCGGGCTCCTGTTTCGTCGGCACCGGATGGCGCAGCCAGCCATGCTCGGGCAGGCCGCCCGCGTCGAGCGCGGCCCGGATCATCTCGAAGCCGAGTTCCTCCCTGTCCATGCCCTCCAGGCCCCGCGCCCGGGCGAAGGCCCGCAGCTGCCGCATGGCCTCCTCGTAGAGCCGGTCGCGCTCGTCGACCGCGCAGTTCTTGTCAAAGCGCACCAGGAAGCCGTGCGCGGCGCCTTCTGCGATCTGCTGCTGGAAGGCGCACATGAAGGACGAGATCGTCGAGAGATGCTGGTCCATGCAAAGCTGGAGCCGCTCGACGCCGGCGCCCTTCAGGATCTCGCGCAGCACGAACATGTGCCCGAGCGTCCGGTAGCCGGTCTTCACCAGCATGCCGGAGCGCAGCATGTGGTCGCGCAGCGGCCCCTGCCCCGGCACGATCTCCATCTCGGCCACGTCCTCATAGGTGTTGGCCGCCCGGAAGGCGTCCTGGATGTCGCCCACGGCCTGCTCGGCGGCTTCCCGCCCCATGCGGCGCTGGCCGGTGCGTCCGCTGCGCATCTCGTCGCCGGCGAGCCAGAAGCGTGCGTATTTGCGGAACGCCTCCTTGCGGGTCATGTCGCCCAACTCGGCGGACTCATAATTGACATCGAACGGGTCGAACCGCGGATCGTGATTGACGTCCAGCTCAAGGATGAAGCGCGAGGCGGCATCGACGCTGCAGCAGGATGTCATCTCGACGGTGCGGCGCTGGACCCTGCTCGGCCAGTTGACCATCAGCGACTGCGAGTCGATGGCGATGTTCATCCCGGCCGGGAGGCGGCGCGCACCAGTCAGGAAGGAGCGCGTGACAGCGCTGTTCAGATCGCAGCAGCGGCGATGAATGAAATCGAGGATGGTGTAGTAGTCGGCATGGCTCCTGAGCCCGGCGCCTTCCACCGTGCGGCGCATGGGGGACTTGTTGGCGACGCGCGAGAACACGTCGGCGGCGAGCGACTGGTTCCTTGCGTGGATCCTGGGAGCCTTGTGCGAGACGAGCACGTTGCGCAGGCAGCTCTTGCACCGGTAGATCGGGTTCTCGCGGTTCTTGTAGTAGCCGTACTTCGTATAGAGTTGGCGATGCTCGCCGATGGAGAGGCCGAAATTGGCGCAGCCCTCGGTCTTGCAGGCGAAGCGGTATTCCAGCGGCCGGGTATAATCGGCAATGCGCTCGACTTCCTCGGCGATGGCGGCGTTCGAGCGGATGGCGCCCTTGCCGTTGCACGCCTTGCACCTGAGCGCCGGCTCCTGGCCCTTCGAGGTCGAGATGATCGCGTAATGGGGATCGCGGTCCCTGCTCGGCCCGGTCTTTCCGGGCCTGGTGCGGGCCGGCACACCGAAATTCGCGCAGCCCGACGTGCGGCAGTGATTGGTCTGTATCAGGAACACATCGCCGAGAATCCTGGCATTGGCGGTCTCGGGGACCCGGAGCGTGCGGGGCGTCATAGCCATGGCTCTTCCTCCTCGAAGAGCTCCCCATTGTAACGTTGGAGGGGCCTCCTGTAAAGCCCTTCTTCTGATATTATTACATAATATCAGTATGTTACATGGAAGCGACTTCACAACTTGACGGAAGGTAAGCAGCCCTCCGAAAGCCCAATGCCGAAGGCCGCTTCACGAGTCCCTTCGTTAATGAATTCTGCGCGAAATGAGTCTGAAACTAAACCTATTGTTCGGTGCGCCGCTTCGACACCGGTCGGCGCCGTCGATACCCCATCACACTCGCGATCCGGGTGCGGCGAACGTCATCACATTGCGCAGCGCGTTGCCCCGGTCCGGTTCCGGGACGAGCCGCTCCTCGAAGGCACCGCGCGTATAGGCGCCGATGATTCGGCGCTAGAAAAGCACGGCGGTCTCGTTCTCCGGGATCTGCATGACCTGCCAGCGGCCCGGGAACCGATCGAAGGCTGCCTTCGCAGCTCGTCGCCCCACTCCGTGGCCGGCCCAGGGACCCATGACGAAAAACTGGCTCATGTTCCAGTCGATGCCGGGTACCAGGGCGTATCGGTCGATCAGGCAGAAGCCCGCGACGAGGCCATCGGCTTCGATCAGGAACGGGTGGTTGCCCACGTCCCAGGCGTAGGAGAAGTCCCTGGTCGCCCGCATCCATTCGAAGCTGGTTACCCACTCGTCGAGCGGGCCAATCTGACGCGCGATGTCGTAGAGATAGAAACGCGCCATGTCGTGGACGAGCGCAGTGTCGTCTCGTGCCGCCTCGACGAGATGCACATCGCCGATATCCGTCATATCGGCAAGCCCAGCGCCTCGGCCAGCATGGGGACCGCCCCGGCGACTTCGTGGTCGACCTCCTCATCGCGGCGGCCCCGGCCGCAGGGTGGCCGAGGGCGGCAATCCACCATGGCATTCAGCAGGTCGCAGGGGCTGTTGGCGCCGGTGCCGCGCATCGCCTCGCGCGTGCCGATGAGTCCTTCCGAGCAGGCTTGGAAGAAATCGGCTGCGTTCTTGAGCCTTCTCATCGGCGCCCTGTGTCTCCGGGGGAAAGCTCCAATGAGAAAATCCCTTCGCCTATTCGAAACCCTAACTCCCACATCACCAGCTCCGCATGAAGGCGGGGCGCCCGCACCGCATACTGATCTCTCATAATCCGGCAGGATCAATTACTTGCGGCGCTGATCGGCGCCTCGCGCCGGCGCGGTGAACTTCACTTTGAGCGGTTGATCGACCGCCTTAAGGTGCAACGGCCAAACTCGCAATCGGTGTAGATGTCCATCTTGCGGTCCCGGATCAAGAAGTAGTTATCTGGGTTGCCACGCCGATCCCGAAGCGCGAGCGAAAGGCCATCGGTGGGCATGTTCGGATGCCGGAGCTCATCCATTTCGTCACCATCCATATAATACTGGCCGCCACGCCGCGCGATGACAGTCGGCGCCTGCCAAAGCGGATCATAGCCTTCGAAGATGACCGTGCCATCGTCGGCAACGACCGCACCGGACAACAAGACGAGGGCAAGGGCAAGGATACGAGTCAAGCTCAACGCGAAACTCCGATGTGACCACGAACGAGCGAATAGTATCACGCGGAAGCTTGGGGGAGCCGTCCATAGGGTCCGGGAGGGCACCATTACCCGCTACCTATACGAGGCAGGCTCGGCGTCGCTCATTGCCAGGCAGTGATGGCCGATCCGTTCACGATCCGCATCTTTGTCCCTGACGGCGACCCGGAAAGAGTCCGCCTGATCGACCGCATGAACTGGACGGGTCTCGGGCTGGTCTTTCGCAGGACCGACTGGTCCGAGGTTCGGAAGCGCGACGAAATGCAGAGGACCGGCATCTACGTTCTCGTCGGCTATGGCAACGAGAACGACGATCTGCTCATCCTCTATGTCCTGCTGGCCGACGACACTTGCATCAAACGGTTGACATCACCCGTTCAGAATGCCGACACCGCAAAGTCAATTTGCCATACGGGAAGACCGGCAAGGGGTGCCAGCCGAGCCCCCTGCACCCCACGAGCACGCGCGATCACAAGGAGACCACATGACCACCCGATACCCCGATCACACCCGTGTTCTCTAACCCATTGTACATATGGGGGAATTCCTCATCCACCAAAGTCTACTCAGATATCCAATTGGCATTTATATGTCCGATCCAAGTAGCGACTTGTCTTGTTTCATACATCATTGGCACTAACAAGCGCGACTTAAATCCTTGAATCGACCGGGCCATGGTTCTATCTTCCCTCGACAGGAAGCGGCACCCCGGCGATCCGGGTCCAAACCGGAACCGCCGGGAGGCCAGCCCTCACGCATACTTCCTGTCGGCCGGGGTCCAAACCGGCCTCCCACATTGGAGCACGAAGACCATGGCGAAGCCGAGCAAAAAGTCCCGAACGAAGATCGAGCGCCGGACCAAACGATTGCGAGATAATCTGTGGCCGGACGCGCCCGAGAGAATCTGGGAGTACCAAACGAGCGACGGTTGGCTGAACATTCCCCGCTCGATGCCGGTGATCCTGAGAATACTGGACAACCTGACCAAAGGCCAACCGGTTTCCGCGACATACCTCGAACTCTGGTGCAGGACCTACAATGACGGGTTCGTCACGGCCAGCCGCCCGCTGGAAATGGCGTTCTTCTCGGGATTCGACGGCGAGCGGGCGCGGCGAACCTGGCTGTCCCGGATAGCAAAGCTACGACAGCTGGGCTTCATAGACGTAAAGGAAGGGGCGAGCGGCTCCGTCAGCTACATCCTTGTCGAGAACCCTTACACGTCGCTGAGAAGGCTGCGTGAGGAACGGCAAATTTCGGACAAGTTATGGAATGCCCTGATGGCCCGGATGATCGACATCGGAGCCGACGACCTTGACGACCGAACATCCGACGAAGGCGCAGAAGACGGATAGCAGACCATGCGTCAAACCCTGGCGATGCAGCCTTCAGTCAGGCGCGAGCGATGACGGACAGGATCGAGAGAACGCTGGTCCGCCAAGACGAGACCGGTCGCTGGCACGAAGTGCATCAAGACGAAATTGCCGCCTTCGTCCGACCGGTCGTGATTCTTGGCGACCCCGGTCTCGGCAAGACCGAACTGACCAAGGCGCTCGGCGAACTGTCCGGGATGAACTATGTCCGCGCCGGCACATTCGAACGCCACGCAAACCCGGCTTCCCTGATCGTGGCCAACGAATGCATTGTCATAGACGGGGCAGACGAAATTGCCTCCGCCGCATCGGGCGGAGCTGTTGCCGCGGTGCTAAGGAAGCTGTCGGCGATGGACTACCCGGCCTTCATCCTGTCCTGCCGGGAAGCTGACTGGATGGGCGCCACCGACGTGTGGAAGATCAAGGACGATTACGACACGGCGCCGGTTCTGCTCCATCTGCAACCCTTCACACGCGGCGACGCCACGGCCTTTCTCGCGCGCAGATTTCCGACGATCGATGCGGACGGTCTGCTGGACAGCCTCGTCAGACGAGGCCTGGACGGCCTCTACGGCAATCCTCTGACCCTGCAAATGCTCGGCGAAGTCATGCGGGAGGACGGCAGCCTGCCCGAGACCAGGGCCGAGCTGTTCGAGCACGCCTGCCACGTCATGTTGCAGGAGGACAATCCCCGTCACCACGAGGCTCCTCATGTAAAGCGACGTACGGAAGATCTCCTTTTGGCTGCCGGCGCCATCTGCGCTGCGCAAATACTCTGTGACTTCGCCAGCGTTTACACGGGTAGCTACCAGACGACGCCAGACGGATTCGTGAACATTGTTGACTTGGCTGACTTGCCATTCGGCGATTTGCGCGACGATGCCGTCCGGACCCGCCTGTTTCAGGCAGACGGCGAGAACCGGTTCGTGCATGTCCATCGCGCTATCGCCGAATATCTCGGGGCGAGGTGGCTGGCGCGCTGCTTCGAAGACGACGTTTCGGAGAGGCGCGTCTTCTCCCTTTTCCGGCACGGCGAAGGCGTGCCCACCTCGCTCCGCGGTCTCCATGCATGGATGGCGCATTTCAGCGATGCGCTGGCGAAGCGATGCATCGATGCCGACCCCTATGCCGTGCTCCGCTACGGCGATGCGGCAACACTCGGTCTCCAACGGGCGCGTGACCTGCTTGCCGCCCTGACAAAGCTCTCAAAGAGGGACCCCTACTTCAGGGCGGAGGATCGTGACCGTCATCCAGCTTCCGGCCTTATGCGCTTGGAACTCAGGGACAATGTCCGTGCCATTGTCGAAGTGTCCTGCGGGAGCGCGCACCTCCGACTGCTTCTGCTGGAAGCGATGGCCGGAACGGCGCTCGCGGAGGAACTCGCGGACGTGCTTGACGCGGTCATGTTCGATCACGACCGGCTCTACGCGGAACGGTCCCTGTGTTGGAACGCGCTCCGGTCCGTCGGCGCGCGCAGCGATTGGGAACCCGTCATCGGTCGGCTTGTCGCTGCAGAAGATCCGGATTCCGCCCAGCTCGCTTGCGATATACTCGTCGATATCGGCGTCGGCACCGTTTCGACCGAAACCGCGATCGAAACCGTTCTGGCGCATCTCTGCGTTACTGCAAACAGGGTCGGTGACTTCGGATCGCATGGGATCAGGCATGTACCCGACCGTCTCTTTGACGATCTCGATCCCACTCGGCTTGCAGAATTGCTGGACGGCCTTTCCGGGCGTGCTCGTGAGCTGATCGGTGATGCCGGCTATTCCGCGCAATGCTATGTCGCGGATCTCGTGAGGCGCCTTGTGGTTCGGTTTCTGGAGTCCAGCAGAACAGTGGAGCCCGCGCGCCTTTGGTCATGGATCGACTGGCTCGATGGACATCGAGGCTACAGGAGAGAAACCAAAAGGCGGCTGGCGGAGATATTCCACGAGAACCCAACTATTCGCCTTGCGATCATTGAACACGTGTTGCTGACGCCTTGCGCGAAGAACACCCGGTTGGCGGGTTTCAGTCTCTCCGACACGAAGCTCGACCTGTGGCCGACCGAGGAGGACCTTGCATGTGTGCTGAGGACGCTGCGGGCGCGGTCGGGCGGCCGTCCGATAGACACGGAAACATGGACAGGCCTTCTGAATCTTGCTCGAAGGGCCGATGGAATTCCAACTGTCGTGCGCGACGAAGGGATCGTGTCCCAGCCGGTGGTGTAAGAGCCTGGCGTCCGTTGCGGTATCCGGCGGGTCGGGCCGGGGACGCTCAGGCTGCCACGGCGGGCAGCTTGACGGCGAGATT
>MKWU01006615.1_pt1 | contig 11654 bp, 6 predicted proteins | sample 809101 | NCBI WGS metagenome assembly MKWU01 (sample SAMN05860141, study PRJNA318959) | sponge metagenome | host: Aplysina aerophoba | place: Slovenia: Piran, Adriatic Sea, Gulf of Piran | collected 2013-05-07
CGCGCGGCGCTCCGGGCGGCGTTCGGTCTCGGTGACGACCGCCTGGCGGTGTCATGGGCGTCGTCGGCCGTGTTCGCCTGCATCAACACGCAACGCCGCTCCCACGCCCGCGCCGTCGCCGCCGACTTTCTCGCAGCAGGGCGGGTCCGGCAACTCGACGCCGTCAAGACCAATGACGAGCACGCGCAAGGCGCCGCCAAGGAGTTCCGCGATGCCGAGGCTCGATTGCAACGAGCCGTCCGCGACGCCTACCAGCACATCGCGTACCTCGCCGACGACGGTTCCGGCGGCCGCACGGAGCGCTACCTCCGCTTCCAGGAGGAAAACCAGTCGGCACTCCACGGAGCCGTGGTCTGGCCCGAACTCGACGGTGCCGACAAGGCCTTCGGGATAGGGGTCTTCGACGCCGGCGCCCTCCTCCACAACCTCCGCGAGCAGGACTGGGGACTGCCCCTCTCCGAGTTGCGGGACATGTTCTGGAACACCCCACGAGTACCTCTGCTCCCCGGCGGAGAGCGAGATCTCCGCCGCGCGCTCTTCGAGGCGATCACCGCCGGCAACATCGAGATCGTCGACAGCGCCGGCGAGACCCGCACCGTGACGACCGCCGCCGACATCAACCTCGGGTCCACCGAACTGCGCATCCGGCGACCATCAAAAGGCCAAGTCGAGGTCCCCAACCTGATCGGTCGCAGTGCAACAGACGCCCGAGTCGCACTCCAGCAGGCCGGCCTGACAGTCGCCGCCGCAGCAGCCGGAGCCGCCGGGGTCGTAGCCGAACAGGACACATCCCCAGGCACACGCGTCGACCCCGGCACCACGATCACCCTCACGCTCCACCCAAAGGCCGACGACCCGAAGCCGACACCCACCGAGCACCAGGTCACCCTGACCGTTACCAAGTCACTGAGCGACAGTGAAGTCCGCTACGCCATCTGGCGCCTCTTCAGCACCATCGCCGACGCCATCGACACCGACGTCTCCCACATCCAGATGACAATCCAACTAACCACCCCCACCGGCACCAAGGACAAGATCACCGAAGCCGCCGCACAAGCCGGCCTACCCCCCACCGTCCGGGATCTCTGATCCCCAGCGCCAGCAGACCCAACACTCGCAAGTGCGCAAAGGCTCACCGAGTTGAACTCCGATGCCGGTCGGCTCCAACCCGTGTCGACGACTGCGTGACCGGCTCCACAATCGCCAGACATCGCGAGGGCCATCGGCGGACCGGGCGGTGTGCCAGGCGAGGATGCGGGGCATGGCGGCGAGCAGCGTGTTGACAATCTTGTGGAACTCGGGTAGGTCGCCGGTGGCGTAGATGATGGCAGGATCGAGTCCCTCAGCAGCGGGCGGCCGCGGTGTCGTGGCGGCGATGAGCGACGACGGCGCGCTCACGCGCAAGCCGGTCGAGGTTATTCGCCATCGACGTTGCGCCGGGCGCTGATGGAAGGGGCTCGGCTGATCGCCAAGCCGGGTGCGATACTGGCGGTCGTGCGGTTCTTCAACACGGCGGGGCCGGTCAGGCCCGACTGGCACTACTGCATCCCGCCTCTGGAGCGGTTCGACCTGTCGCATGTCCTTGGGCTGATCGGCCAGGCGAAGTACTTCGTGCTGCATGCGCCACGGCAGACGGGCAAGACGTCGTCGCTGTTGGCGCTCCGTAGCCGCCTGAACGCCGGAGACACGTATCGCTGTGCCTACGTGAACGTCGAGCCGGCGCAGGCGGCGCGGGAGGACGTGGCCGCGGCTGTACGGGCCATCCTGACCAGGATCGCCGGTGAGGCCGAGAGCGCGCTGGGCGACCGGTCGGTCCGAGAGTCCCTACCGGCCGTGCTCGGCGTCGGCAGCCCGTTCGGGATGCTGGAGGAGGCTCTGCGGCTCTGGTCGGCGGCGGATCCTCGGCCCTTGGTGTTGCTGATCGACGAGATCGATGCTCTGGTGGGTGACACGCTGGTGTCGGTGTTGCGGCAGTTGTGGGCGGGTTACCCCGACCGGCCGCGGCACTTCCCGCAGAGTGTGGTCCTCTGCGGTGTGCGTGACGTGCGCGACTATCGCATCCACGCCGGTGCCGAGAGGGCGCCGATCACCGGCGGCAGCGCCTTCAACATCAAGGCGGAGTCGCTGCGCCTCGGTGACTTCTCCCCGGAGGAGGTCGGGAGCCTGCTGGCCCAGCACACCGAGGAGACGGGCCAGGTGTGGACCGGATCCGCCCGCTCGGAGGTGTGGCGGCTGACCGAGGGGCAGCCGTGGCTGGTGAATGCGCTGGCGTATCGGGCAACGGAGGCGAACACGGACCTCGGCCGGCCGATCGGCGTCGAGGCGATTCACGATGCCCGCGAGCGGATCATCGCTGGTCGTGAGACCCACCTGGATCAGCTGGCCGACAAGCTCGCCGAGCCGCGGGTCCGCCGGGTGGTGGAGCCGCTGCTGAGCGGCCGTTTGGAGACCGAGTCCGAGCGGATTCCCCCCGACGACCTGCAGTACGTGGCTGATCTGGGATTGGTGCGGGTGGACGGCCAGGTGCGCATCGCCAATCCGATCTACGCCGAGGTGATCCCCCGCGAACTCACCTGGACCACCCAGGTGATGCTCCCGTTCGAGGCGGCCTGGTACTCCGAGGACGGTGAACTGCGGGTGGACCGCCTGCTGGAGGCGTTCCAAGGGTTCTTCCGGGAGCACTCCGAGCACTGGGTGGAACGGTTCGACTACCGCGAGGCCGGGCCACAGTTGCTGTTGCAGGCGTTCCTGCAGCGCGTCGTGAACGCGGGCGGTCGCATCGAGCGGGAGTACGGTCTGGGGCGGATGCGCACCGACCTCCTGGTGCTCTGGCCGCGGGGCGGCGGCCGACCGGGCGACCCCGACCGGCGGGAGGTCCGCCGCACCGTCATCGAGTGCAAGCTGCTGTACGGCAGCCTCGAGCGGACAACGCAGGACGGTCTGGCGCAGACGCGGGCCTACATGGATCGTTGCAATGCCCGGGAGGGACACCTGGTGATCTTCGACCGGGACGACACCAAACCATGGGACGAGAAGATCTTCCAGCGCCCGGAGACCGCCGGCGGTCTGCCGGTGACCGTCTGGGGGATGTGAACCGAATCACGGTGGCTGTCACCGCGTCGAGGATCCTGACGGCTCATCCGTTGATCCCATTCCGCAGGCATCTCCGGCTGCTGACGAGCGAGGGATGACCGCCGGTGTGGATTCGCATGGCGCCGGCCGCACAGAGGTCTGCACTCGGTCGCTACGGCCGGCGCCTTTGGAGTCGGTTGGGCATTACCACGTAAGCAAAGGGGGCGGCGGTTGCGGCACGGCGCAGAATGGCGTCCCAATTCGCCATGAGTCGCCTGTAATCCGACCGGTCTGAAAGCCTCTGACCCGGGATTTCGCACGGGGGCGTCGTTCGCCCATCCGCCGGATCTCCGCCTCGGACCACGGGGGCGTGCGGTTCGCCGGGTGGCCGGGGCGGCGCGGGGGCGGCGCGGCGGCGGATCAGCAGGAACAGCCAGGCCACGAGCACCATCGCGGCGGCGAGGGTGAACAGGCTGGCGGCGAAGGAGCCGCTGGCGTCGGCGATGCCGCCCACGGCGAACGGCCCGCCGAAGCCGCCGATCTCGCCTGCGGTGAAGAACAGTCCGCTGGCGATTCCCATGTTTCGCCCGTCCACGCCCGGCAGTCCCATGAGCGTCAACACGCACAGGGCGATGAGCCCGAACCGCAGGAAGCCGATGAGCAGCAGGAACGGCGTGGCGGCGACACCCGTGACCACCGCCAGCATGGCGACGGTGGCGGCCAGGCACAGCGAGATGACCACGGGTGCGGCCAGTGGCCGGCGGGCGCCGAACCGGGTCACCAGCAACGGGCCGATCAGCCCGGCCGCGTACGACGCGGAGGTGAGGTAGCCGGCGGTCTGGGCCGAGACCCCGCTGTCCTCGATGATCTTGGGCAGCCAGTTGTTGAGGCCGTGGTTCACGAAGAAGATGGCCACCGCCATGACCAGGACCAGCCGCATCAGCGGCTGGCGCAGCAGGGTGCGGGCGCTCTGGCGGGTGGCGCTGTCGAGCCTGAACCCTCCCGTCGCCGGCCCCGGAGAGCGGGACTTCAGCCGGCCCGTCAACATCAGCCACAACACGCAGACGATCCCGGTCGCTGCCGCCAGTACCAGCGGCACGCTCCGCCAACTGCCGCCGGCGACCGGGCGGATGACACTGTTGGCGGCGGCCACGGCGATGATCTGCCCGGCGACCGGCGCGGTGAGGTAGAGCGACGTGGCCTTGGCCCTCTCCCGTTCCGAGAAGCGGCTGACAACCAGTTTCGGCGCCGCGTTGGAGATCATCGGCGCACCCAGCCCGAAGATCGCAACGGCCAGGAACAGGCTGACCCCGCCGGTGGCCAGCCCGCGCAGCACTCCCGACAGGCACATCAGCACGCCGCCGGCGAAGAGCGCCCAGCGCAGCCCGATGCGGTCCAGGAACCAGCCGCTGGGGGTCGAGGCGAAGACGAACACCGCCGGCCAGGTGCCGAGGATCACGCCGAGGCGGGACTTGCTCAGCCCGAGGTCCTCACCGAGGGGCGTGAGCACCGGCGCCAGCGACGACACCACCAGGCCGAAGGCGGCGTACATGGCCCAGAGCCCCGCCAGCAGGATCCAGCGCTGCGGGTCCGCTTCGTCGGTCGGTGTGCTTCGGGCTCCCGGCGACGCCGGTGCGGACGCCACCGGCGGTGTGGTGACGTCGCCGGGATCCGGGCTCAATAGCCCAGGAATCTCAGCGCGTTGCGGGTGAGTTGCTCTACTTCGAGTCCGGCCGCCTCCGCCGCCCCCACGGGGTCCTTGGCGGCCATGTCGAACGGGTAGTCCGAGCCGAGGACCAACCGTTCGGCTCCCGCTACCGAGGCCAGGAAGCGGAGGTGGTCGGCGCTGTGGGTCAAATTGTCGGCCCAGATGCGGTCGCGGAACACCTCACTGGGGCGCCGGACGCAGTCGGCCGACACGTCCGGGCGGGCGCCCCAGCCGTGATCCCAGCGGCCCAGGATGCCGGGCGCGCAGCCGGCGCCGTGCAGGAACGCCAGCCGCAGCCCGTCGAGCTCATCGGCGAGGCCCGAGAGGATCACGCCGCCGATGGCCGCAGCCGACTCGGTGGGGTTGCCGAGCAGGTTGATGAGGTAGTGGTGTCCCAGGCCCGGCCCGGGGAGCTGCATGGGGTGCACGATCATGCACATGCCCAGCCGGTGGGCCTCCCGGAGAACCGGCCCCAGCGGCTCGGCCTCGAAGGACACGCCGCCCACCAGCGGCGGCACCGTCACGCCGCGGATCCAGTCGATGTCCGCCAGGCGGCGCAACTCGGCCATGGCCGCGTCCAGGTCCGCCAGCGGCAGCGAGCCGAGGCCCCGCAGCCGGTCAGGCGCCTGCTCGCACATCGCCACCAGCCCGTCGTTGACCGAGGCGACGAAGGCGGCGGCACGGTCGGCGGGTGCGTCGAGGGCGAACGTGAACGGTGGCGGCGACATGGCCCGCACCGCCAGGCTGTACGTGTCCATGTCCTCCAGGATCATGTCCATGTCGTACATCGTCACCGTGCGGATCGACAGCGACAGGTTGCCCAGGTGCAGTTCGCCGTTCACCTCGCGCAGTTGCAACTCGCCGGTGGCGGTCGGGATGGCGAGGCAGTTCTCGGGCAGGACGTGCGCGTGAATGTCGATGGGTCCGGATCGCATGGCTCTCCCCCCGGATGGGCGACGAAGTCCCGCACAAGTTAGCGGGCGGGCGCGCCGGCGCCCTGACGAGCGAATCGTCCAGATCGTGACGCGGCGCCCGCAGCCGTTCGATTCCATCCAGTCGGCGGCATCCATCAGGATGTCGTACTCGTCTGCGCTGATGTGGCGGGTCTCTTGTTGGTGGTGGTGCTCCGCAAACCTCCGTACGGCCTCCGGGAGGCTGAGATTGCGGTAGTGCTCGTGCTGAGGCATTGAAGTTGCGGTCCTTCCATTTGTCGTCGGACGATGGCGCCATCGCTGGAATCAGCGCGCATCTAAGGTAGCTACGTGCACGAGATAGGTGAGTCGAGGAACGCCGACCGGTGGGCGTTCCTCGACTCACAGGGATGGCCGTCGGTCAGGCCGCCAGTTCGCTGAGAGCTTCCTCGCGGGTGGACCACAGCACGGGGTGGATGCCGTAGCTCAGCATGGCGTCGGATACGCCTTGTGGCACTGGGCGCTCGGCGTCGTTCAGGATGGCGTAGGCGCTCGATTCGGCCGGGCGTGTCTCCTTCGTGTCGATCCAGGAGAACACCATCGTTTGGGCGGCTTGCCGGTCGGGCTGATTTAACGACCTCACGACGCGTTCGGGCCGCTTACGCGACTTCGGGATGACATAGTCGAAGACGTGATCGAAGCCGCTACTACCGGTAAGTTTCACCTTGGGGATGTAGCGAACACCCGAGCTGTCCAGCCAGGCGATGACATCCTCGAGGAATACGCTCGTGACTCGTGGCGACGCCAAACAGAAGAGATCATTGACCGCCAGCATCGCCTGCACGAGGTTGTGCTTTTGGATGCAGAAGTTCGCCTCGCTAGCTCTCACTTCCAGGGCGGTACCGTCGTTCCGAACCCCGAAACCGTTGAGCGTCATGTCGAGCAGCGCTCGACGCCTCGGAGTATCGAATGTGACCCCTGACTGCTTCAGGTCTTCCAAGACGTAGCCGTCATCGGTCAGACGGATTCCTCCGTTGCTTGCGGCGGCGTAGATCTGCAGGTAGTCATTGTGCCTGTCCAGGTATGGAGTGGTGATCTCGACCCAGTCATTCAGCTCACGGACGCTCGTCCTGTCCCGAAGCCATAACCAATACTGGTCCACGAGTTCTTCCCGATAGAGATCAAGGAGAAAGTGTTCTCGTCGATCCATTGAGATAAGAGGTATTGACACGCTGGTTCCGAAGCTTGGAAAGTCCCGCTCCTCGTCGTCGACCCATCGCTTCCCCATAGCCAAGAGACTGTCCGCTTCAACCTGTGTGAGATCATACTCGGCCACTAGTTGCCCTTTCTATCCAGCCTCTCGCAGCCAATGGACCGGCACTATCCAGACGGGATATCGGACCGCGATGAGCATTTGGTCAGGGGATCGGTTTCCTGTCTGTCAGTATGGACACTATGTTATCATACAACCATTCAAGCAGCAATAGTATTGGATATGACTCGGCCCAGTCGCTCACACATATTGCAGTCCATCCAGATGCGCCATGCGAGATCAGGCGACTCGATGAATCTGCAGACTCAGAATGGTGGGCGCAGAGAATCTATCGCCATCTACAGGCATTGGACCGGTATGCACTGGCCAAGACCGATGGGTTCCAAGGCTCGTTCAAAGAGTGGTGTGAGAGATCGGGTAGCGAGTATGCGCTGTCCCTGAAGTTTGTTGCCATGACCGAGAGTGAGTGGGTGCAAAACAATGAGCGCTTCCGGTCTCATAGAGTACTCCCTGTTGATCGCCGCGTTGAGAGTAGCTGAATCCTCGAAGTCTCTTGCAGTCCAGCGTGCGACTTCCTCAGTCGTGGTCGTGGCGGTGGTGAAGGTCGGGCACGTGGGGGTGCGTGTGGACGATCTCGGGGTGATCGTGCGGGTGTGAGTGCCGGCCGCGGAATCCATCTTCGTGGACATGGTCGTGGTGGCCGTCGTCGTGGGTGTGCTCGTGGTCATGCGTCGTGGGCTCGTGCCGGTGCTGGTGCTCGTGCGCCGTCCTCAGCGAGACGGTCACCCCTCCGGCGGCGAGGACCACGGCGATCACCTGGATCACGCTGATCGCCTCGGCGAGAGCCAACCACGACAGTGCCGCGCCGATGAAGGGGGCGGCGGCGAAGATCACCTGGCCGCGTGCGGCTCCCAGGTCGCGGGCTCCCTTGACCCAGAGCGTGATCGACAGGCCGTAGCCGGCCATGCCGATGACGAGGGCGGCCACCAGTGCCTCCCGACCCCAGTCGGCCACGGTCCCGGCGACGGTGAGCCCCAGGATCAGGTTGGCGCCGCCGGCGACGGCACCCTTGAGAAACACCACGTGCTCGGGGGCGAGTTGCTCGATACGCGCCGTGACGCAGTTGTCGAAGCCCCAGCAGGCACAGGCGCCGATGATCAGCAGTGCGCCCACATCGACCGAGGTGCCCGGGGACCAGACGAGCAGCACGCCGGCCGCCGTAACCAGTGCCGCTGCGGCCAACAACCGTCGCCCGAGGTGCTCACGGAACAGGGTTGCCGCCAGGATCACCGTGGCCACCAACTCGGTGTTCAGGAGGATCGATGCGGTTGCGGCGTCGGTCCGTGTCAGGCCGGCCACGAGCAGGGCGGGGCCGACCGCGCCGCCCGCCACGACGGTCGCGAGCGCGGGTTGCCATTCCGCGACCAGCGCGGCCCGCGGGGGTGGCCGGCGGACCGTCTCCGGCAGGACTGCCAGAGCGGCGCCCAGGTAGAGCAGGCCGGCAAGCGCCAGAGCGCCGACCTCATCGGCCAATCGCGAGGCAGCCGGTGCCGAAGCACCGAACAGGATCGCCGCGAGGAGGCAGCGGACCACACCTCGCCGACTCATGGTGTGACGTCCGTCGCCGCTCGGTGCGGGAGCACGCTCCGACCGTAGTTGCCGGTGGGCTACCTCAGCCTTCTGAGACGGTGGTCAGGGGGTCGGCGATGAGGGTGCCTGCCGCTGGCGGGCGCCGACCGACCTCTCGGGATCAGGCGGCTCTTGTTGCCGGCCAGATCGCATGGAGGGATTCGACGATGTCGTCGATCGGTACGTCGTAGTCGGCGGCGACCGATTCCAGGGGCTCTCCTCCCGCGACCCGCGAGCGCACGGCTGACAGTGGGGCGCCCCCCTCCATGAATGCCGGATCACCTCCTGCTACGTCCGGAACCACCCGAAGCAGGGGGCGCTCCGTGACGGGCAGGATCAATTCGGTGGCCCAAGATTCGCCGAACGTGATGCGTGTCAAGTACTGCTGGATGACCTCGTGAAAGACCCGTTGGCCGGAACGCACCACGGTCAACAGGCGCAACTGGAGATCCTTCTTGCTGGCCGCATAGTCGTAAAGCACGTTTACGCCATCGCTGAAGAGTTTCCTGGAAGCCAGCGCATGTTCAAGTTCGCCTTGGTCCACCAGCACCTCCAGTGCCCGGCGGATCCGCTGCAGGGGAAGGCCGGTCTGCCGGAACGCCTGCACGACGGGCTTCCACAAGTCCGACAAATGGGGTAGTCCGCCGATCTGCGTCGTTTGTGCCGAGCGCTGTGATCACAGAGCCCATCCTGACCACCGGCCGCTTTGGAGGTCGTCTCTCGTAGCCGCGTGCCCACGTCGCCAACGTCGAAGGAGGCATGCCGACATAGCGCGCAGCGCCGGTCACGGCAGGGCGTGGGCTATGCCGTGCGGATCGCCGAGGTCCGCGTCGTGATGGCGTCACAGTTCGGCAGTCCGTGAAGTTCGTCGACGAATACCGGGACCCCGAGGTCGCCGCGCACCTGGCCCGGCGCATCGCGGGCTCCGCTACCGCTGAAGCCTCCCGGCGCCCGGCGTCGCCGCGAGCCTGCCGGCCATTGCCGAACCATCGCCGCAGCCACTGTCCCACTCAGCCCCTACGCTCGTGGGCGATTTGACTGAAGGGCAAGTCAGGGAACAGGACTGCCACATGCAATTCAGAGAGGGGCAGCGCATTCGCCTGCCGGGTGATGGCGACTTTCGCGAGGTCGCCGGGGCGATCCCGGCGGGCGACAAGTCGTGGACCCTCTTTGTCAACGGTCCTGCCGGCCTGCAGAAGGTTCAGCTAAGCGCGTCTGGAGCTGGCGATGTCGAGGTTCTCGAAACCGATGGCAAGGCCGATTCGGCGATGGTGCTGGCCGGGCTGTGGGCCGAGTGGATGCGCCGGGCGGCGGCCACTTCTCGAGGGTCGGCGCTGGTGACCGTGCCGTTGCAGCCGTATCCGCACCAGGTGGCGGCCGTGTACGAGGCGATGCTGCCGCAGGTGGGGCTGCGGTACCTGCTGGCTGACGAGCCGGGGACCGGCAAGACGATCATGGCCGGCCTGTGGCTGCGGGAGGCGCAGCGCCTCGGGTTCGTCAGGCGGGCGATCATCGTGTCGCCGGCTCACCTCGTCACGAAGTGGCAGGCCGACTTCGAGCGGTTCTTCGGCGGCGGCCTGCGCCGGATCACCGCCGAGACGGTCCGCCAGGACGCGCTCGCCACCACCCATGACACGTGGATCGTGTCCCTCGAGTTGGCGGCGGTGAACCAGGCGGTCTACGAGGCCGTCCACCCCGACCGGTCCGGATTCGACACGGTGGTATTCGACGAGGCCCACCGGCTGACACCGACCGCAGTCCAGTACCACCGGGTCGGCAGGATGCTCGCCCACAACACGAAGCGAGCGCTGCTCATGACCGCCACGCCGCACCGGGGCAGCGAGCGACTGTTCCGGTCGCTCATGCATCTCGTGGATCCCGAGGTGTTCCCCGAGCCCGGCGACGCCGACAGCGAATCGTCGTTCCACCTGCGGCCGGGACCACTGCACTTCCTCCGGCGCATGAAGGAGGAGATCGTCGACCTCGACGGCGCCACGAAGCTGTTCAAACCTCGGGAGGCTCGGAACGTCGCCGTACCGCTGAACGCCTCCGAGCGGGCGTTCTACGACGAGGCCCTCGATCTTGTGGATCGGTTCTTCCCGCCCGTCGCTGTGACGCTGGCAAAGATGGTCTACGGCAAGAGAGCGTCCTCGTCGTTGCACGCGTTGGCGGAGACGCTGCGCCGGCGGCGGGACAAGATGGGCGGCGAGAACCCGGCGGACGCCGCCCACGGGATCGATCCTGAGGACGAGGATGAGGCCGCCCAGGATGAAGCCCGCGTCGTGGCTGAGGTGTCAAGGTCGGCCCGAGAGGAGAAAAAGGCCATCGGCGAGATGCTCGCTCGCCTCGACCGGATCCTCGGCAATCCGGATGCCGCGGTCTCGAAGTGGCCCAGGCTGATCGAGGAGTGCCTGGCGCCGAACGCCATCACACCCGGCGCGGCCCAGCAGTTGGTGGTGTTCACGGAGTACGCCGACACCGCGGACTGGCTCCTGGAGAGGTTCCACAGGGCCGGCTTCAGCGCCAAGCGGTACTCGGGCCGTGACACGCACGCCGAGCGCGACACGATCCGGGCGGAATTCGCGGCGGGTGAGTTCCAGGTGATCGTCTCCACCGACGCCGGCAATGAGGGCATCGACCTGCAGACGGCGGCGGTGCTCGTCAACTGGGACATCCCGTGGTCGCTGGTGCGCCTCGAGCAGCGCATGGGCCGCATCCACCGGATCGGCCAGCGCCACAAGGTGTGGCTCTACAACCTGGTGGCGACCGACACACGCGAGGGCGAGGCCCACGCCCGGCTGCTGGAGAAGCTCGTGACGGTCGCCAACGAACTGGACGGCAAGATCTTCGACAGCCTCCGGCTCGTCACCGAGGCGGCCCTGGCGGAAGCCGGGATCGACAGCCTCGAGCGGTTGCTGCGGCGCACGTTCGAGACCGATGCCGCCGCCGATCCGGCTCTGGAGGCGATCCGGCAGGTGACGGCCGAACGCCTCCGGCAGATCCACGACGAGCAGCGCCGGGCGGAGTCCCACCTCACGACCGCAATCGACGCCGGGACCGC
>MKWU01006616.1_pt1 | contig 11651 bp, 10 predicted proteins | sample 809101 | NCBI WGS metagenome assembly MKWU01 (sample SAMN05860141, study PRJNA318959) | sponge metagenome | host: Aplysina aerophoba | place: Slovenia: Piran, Adriatic Sea, Gulf of Piran | collected 2013-05-07
TGACGACGCCTGCGCCGACGGTGCGGCCGCCCTCGCGGATGGCGAAGCGCAGCCCGTCCTCGATCGCAATCGGCGTGATCAGCTCGATGTCCACCGTCACGTTGTCGCCGGGCATCACCATCTCGGTACCGCTCGGCAGCGTCACGACACCGGTGACGTCGGTCGTGCGTACGTAGAACTGCGGCCGGTACCCGGTGAAGAACGGCGTGTGCCGCCCGCCCTCCTCCTTGGAGAGCACGTACACCTCGCCACTGAACTTGCGGTGCGGGGTGATCGACCCCGGCTGCGCCAGCACCTGCCCGCGCTCGACGTCCTCGCGGTCCACCCCGCGCAGCAGGCACCCGACGTTGTCGCCGGCCTCGCCCGTGTCGAGCAGCTTCTTGAACATCTCGACCCCGGTGACGACCGTCGTCTCGGTGTCCTTGATGCCGACGATCTCGACCGAGTCGCCCACGGCCACCACGCCGCGCTCGATACGCCCGGTCACGACCGTGCCGCGGCCCTTGATGCCGAAGACGTCCTCGATCGGCATCAGGAACGGCTCGTCCTTGGGACGCGCCGGCTGCGGGATGTAGGAGTCGACCGCCTCCATGAGCTGCCAGATGCACGCGTACTCCGGTGCGTCGGGGTCGGTCGAGGTCGACTCGAGCGCGGCCAGCGCGGAGCCGCGGATGATCGGCACCTCGTCGCCGGGGAACTCGTAGGTGGTGAGCAGTTCCTGCATCTCCAACTCGACGAGCTCGAGCAGCTCTTCGTCGTCCATCATGTCGACCTTGTTGAGGAAGACCACCACCGCCGGCACCTCGACCTGGCGCGCCAGCAGCAGGTGCTCGCGCGTCTGCGGCATGGGGCCGTCTGGGGCCGCGACGACGAGGATCGCGCCGTCCATCTGTGCGGCGCCGGTGATCATGTTCTTGATGTAGTCGGCGTGCCCGGGGCAGTCGACGTGCGCGTAGTGGCGGGCGTCGGTCTCGTACTCGACGTGCGCGATCGCGATCGTGATGCCGCGCGCCTTCTCCTCGGGAGCGTTGTCAATAGAGTCGAACTCCCGGAACTCGGCTTCGCCGCGCAGCGCCAGCACCTTGGTCATGGCCGCCGTGAGCGTGGTCTTGCCGTGGTCGACGTGACCAATCGTCCCGACGTTGGCGTGCGGCTTCGTCCGCTCGAACTTCCCTCGCGCCATCTCCCGCTCCCGTCTCCCCTCGAACCCTGTGGGTGAGTCCGCCTGGTGTACTAGCCGGCCACTGGTGGGGGCCGCGTGGTGGATGCCTTGCTGGAGCCCTCAAGCGGATTCGAACCGCTGACCTCGTTCTTACCAAGAACGCGCTCTACCGACTGAGCTATGAGGGCTGGATTCCGCAACCCGAAGCCCCGTGACGAGCGCCATCTCCGCTTCGCGTGCGCCGCAGCCCCGGTTCGGCTGGTGCAGGGGGCAGGATTCGAACCTGCGTAGCCGTAAGGCGGCGGTTTTACAGACCGCTGGATTTAACCACTCTCCCACCCCTGCGCGGAGCCGCGGTTGCGCCGACCGTCCACACTCCGGGACCGCCGCTGCGCGGTGGAGCCCGAGAGGGGATTCGAACCCGCTAACCTACCGATTACAAATCGGTTGCGCTGCCATTGCGCCACTCGGGCTCGATGGAAAGCCGACGCTCACCAGAGTGCATCGTCTCCCAGCCAAGCCGAAAGACGACCGCCCTTCAGTATATGAATCGCCCTCAAAGAGGGTCAACGCGACCGGGGGTCGCGAATACAGATCCCGCGGTCCGGCCATCCGAGTATCTCGTATGTGCGATATACTCAGTGAGTGGAGCAGATCCGCTACTTCGCGACCGCGCGTGGAGAGAGCCCGGTCGAAGCGTACATCTCCAGGTTGGGACAAGACGGGCGGCCTGCTGATGTTGCGAATATTCTGCATGTGATCGACTTACTCGCAGAGATGGGCGGGCTGCTCGGTGCTCCGTACTCGCGAATGCTCGACCGAGAGGCGCGACTGTACGAGTTGCGAGCTGGGGCCCACCGAATCGCCTACGCACGGCAGCCGGGTGGCTACCTCCTGTTGCACGCGTGGCGAAAGCAGACGAGGAAGGCCGACGAGAGGGAACTCAGCCGGGCACGACGGCGCCTTGCGGCGGCCCGGACGGACTGAGTGATAGGAACGTCATGAAGTACGAAACGCACGATGTCGTCCGCGAGCGACTCCTGAGCGAGCACCCGGAGATCCGGCAAGAGTACGAGCGCCTGAGGCCTCGTTACGAGGTCATCGCCAAGCTCATCCAGGCCAGGCACGAATTGAAACTCACGCAAGCCCAGCTCGCCGAGCGGATGGGCACCACGCAGAACGCCGTCAGCCGGCTGGAGTCCGGGGAGTCGAATCCCCGGCTCGATACGCTCGTGCGTGCCGCGCAGGCACTCGGGCGCGACCTCACCATCGAGTTCGCCGAGACAGGCCCCGGTACTGGTCGCTGATCCCTCCGACGAGGAGTCTGCGGGCTTACCAGGCCTCCTCGCCCCGCGGCTCGCCCCACTCAACCTCGGGGTGAACGTTCTGAGGCGTCATCCCGGCCACGAGGGTCGCGAGGTCGTAGCGCGGCTCACGCCGCTCCGCTCTGCCGTCGTCTGGCGCGGCGTCCGCAGCGAATCGCTTGTCGTGCCCGTCGTGCATACTCATCGCCCCGCGCTCCAGCGCGGCCCCTCCGGCGTGTCCGCCACCTCGACCCCGGCGCCGGCGAGGTCATCACGGATCGCGTCCGCGCGTGCGAAGTCGCGGTCGGCGCGGGCCTCCGTGCGGGCGGCGAGCAGCGCCTCGATCGTCGACTCCGCGTCGCTGCCGCCGCACGAGACGCCGTGCTTCGAAGCGAGCTTCGACAGCGCCACTACGTCGAGCACCTCGACGGCGTCCGGCTCCTCGAGCCGCAGCCCGAGCACGTCGCGCGTCAGCTCCGCGAGCGTCGCCTGCGCGGCGCGTACGTCGTGTCCCGAGTCGCGGCCGCGGTTGACCGCGCGCGCGAGGTCGAACACGGCGGCGAGGGCCTGCGGCGTGCCGAGGTCGTCCTCGAGCGCGTCGACGAAGCGTGCGCGTTCAGCCGATGGGTCGACGGCCTCGACGCTTCCGGCCGGTGCGTCTCGGAGGGCCGCGAGCAGGCGGTCGAGGCCGGACTCGGCGGCCGCGAGCGCCTCGTCGGTGAGGTTCGCCGGGCTGCGGTAGTGACTGCTCAGGACGAACAGGCGCAGCGCGTCGGGCCGCCAGCGCTCGAGCGCGTCGTGGACCGTGACGACGTTGCCGATGGACTTCGACATCTTCTCGCCGTCGCGCTGCACGAGGCCGTTGTGGAGCCAGTGCTGCGCGAACGTGCCGGTGGCCGCCTCGGCCTGCGCGATCTCGTTCTCGTGGTGCGGGAACACCAGGTCGAGCCCGCCGCCGTGGATGTCGAACGACTCGCCGAGGTAGTGCTGCGACATCGCCGAGCACTCGATGTGCCAGCCGGGCCGGCCCAGCCCCCACGGCGAGGGCCACGAGGGCTCGCCGGGCTTGGTCGCCTTCCACAGCGCGAAGTCGAGCGGGAACTCCTTGCCCTCGCCGGGCTCGAAGCGCGTGCCCGACCGGAGTTGGTCGATGTCGCGGTGCGAGAGCTTGCCGTAGTCGGGCTTGGCGCGGACGCGGAAGTAGACGTCGCCGGCCTCGGTCGCGTAGCCGAAGCCGCGCTCCACGATCGCCTCGGTCGCCGCGACGATGGTCTCGATGTGCCCGGTCACGCGCGGCCGCACGTCGGGGAAGACGAGGTTGAGCGCGCGCTGCTGCTCCTCCCACTCGTCGATGTTCTCGTCGACGAGTTCGAGGGGGTCGCGGCCCACCTCGGCGGCGCGCGCGATCACGTTGTCGTCGACGTCGGTGTAGTTCGAGACGAACGTCACGTCGTAGCCGCCGGCGGCGTTGCCGGGCCACCGCAGGTAGCGCACGAGCACGTCGTAGACGATCGCCGCCATCGCGTGGCCGACGTGGCTCTCCGCGTACGGCGTCACGCCGCAGACGTAGATGCCGAGCCGCCCCGGTTCGAGGGGCGTGAGGGCGTCGACGGCTCCGGTCAGCGTGTTCGTGAGTCGCATGGGTTCCAGTGTGCCTTCAGCGGAGGCTTCCGGCCACGCCCCGGATCAGGGCTCAGGACGGTCGCTCGGACGCTCCACCGTCGAAGCCGCCGGGCGAGCCGCCGATGCCGGGCACCGCCGGGTCGGACGCCGCGCGCTCGCGCTCGAGCCGGGCGATGCGGCGTTCGAGCTCCTCGATGCGGTCCCACTCGGGGTCGGGGAGCCGCTCGACGGTGTCGTTGCTGGTGTTGGTGAAGGCGACGACGTGGCCGGGCACCCCGACGACGGTCGCGTTGGGCGGCACGCTCGAGACGACCACGGCGCCGGCGCCGATGCGCGAGTCGTGGCCGATGGTGACGTTGCCGATGATCTTCGCCCCCGCGCCGACGACCACGCGGTCCTCGAGCGTGGGGTGTCGCTTCTCGCGCCGCGTCGAGGTGCCGCCGAGGGTGACGCCCTGGTAGAGGTGGCAGTCCTCGCCGACGACGGTCGTCTCCCCGATCACGACGCCCATGCCGTGGTCGATGAAGCAGCGCCGCCCGATGCGCGCCGCGGGGTGGATCTCGACGCCGGTGACGAAGCGGTTCAGGTGCGAGAGCAGGCGCGGCAGGATGGGCAGCCCGAAGAGGTGCAGCTGGTGCGTCAGCCGATGAATCATCAGCGCGTGCAGGCCGGGGTACGTCAGGAACACCTCGAGCGCCCCATGCGCGGCCGGATCCCGCGCCTGCGCGGCGTCGATGTCACTGCGAATGGCGCCGAGCCAGTTCATGTCGGCTCCCCCTCGCGCGGCGTCGTGGCCGCGCGTGCGGGGGGATTATCGCACAGGGGGGCGAGGGGGAGCGGGACGTTGTGTCAGGCGGACAGGGCCTGAGCGGAGTCGGCTCCGTGAACGCGGTGCTTCAGGACCAGACCGGCGATTCGCTCGACGTCGTTGAGGATCGCCTTGGGGTCACCACTCAGGTCGAGCGCCGCGACTTCGATCGTTTTCTGGACGTGTTCGATCGCGTACTGGTGGGGTACGTGCTCGTCAGCCGCATACACGAGCAAGCCCGACGGGAGGTCGGAAGCGACGCAGTAGGCGAGCATCTGGTACACGTCAGCATGCTTGAACCCGTCTGGCTCGATCCGCTTGTACTTCGCATCGCCGACGAAGATCGGCACCCCTCGACGGCCGTCTCGCCACATCAAATCCGGGATCAGGCCTATCCGCTGCCCGTAGTCAAGCGTGAGCCCCCCGGCGCTGTCCCGGTCCGGCCACTCCCGCTCTGAGAGCCCGAGGGCGTTCCGGAGGGCCGTACGCAGGAACTCCTCGAACACTTTGTTCATGTCGATCAAGAACGACGCCGAGGCGACCTCGCCATGGCGCAGTTCGAAGCTCGACGACTTGATGATCAGCCGGGCCAACTCCACGGCGGGCCGATAGTGCTCGTTGAGCCGGTGGTATCGGACCTTCGGCACCCGACCCCGACGGTACGAGCCCACGCTGACCGCACCGAACGCCGGGCGCAGTCCGCGCAGCTCCCGCCTCCACCGCTCTGAGCGGATCGAGATGCGGGACAGGAGATGGATGGCGGTGTGGAGCAGCCTGTTCTCCTCGATGTCCTCGGTGAAGTCGTCGTACGAAACCTCGATTGGCAGCGGGACACCGGGACGCCGACGAATCTGCTCGGCGAACGCAATGCGGCCGCGCACGGCGTGCAGTGCCTCCTCCTCGACGCGGTAGTCCTGCCGCAGCCCGCGGCGGATGGCCCGCTCGGTGTGGTGTACGAACGCTGGGACAATCGCGTCAAGGACATCCGAGTCACCAGCGAGAGCCGCATCGTCGCGGACCCAGTCCCAGATGCCGAGCGTGTACGCGAGGACGAACATCACGCGGTCCATCGGGACCTTTGGCCGCACCACCACCGAGAGATCGCCGGTGGTCACGATGCCGATGTGTGAGGAAGGCCGCAGCGTGTAGGAGTCATCACCGTGCGGCGTGACGACGATCTGCGCGGCTCGCAGCGCATCCAGTTGCGCGGCGTCGAGTGGGCGATCGACGCGGCGCTCCTGCCATTCCCGGAGTTCAAGACCGGTCGCGGTCATCCCGTTCCGTTTCCGGCTCGCCGGTTGCGTCCTCGCCGTCGGCTGGTGCGGCGCCGGGTGGCGTCGCATCTGCGGCGAGTTCACTTAGCAGGCGGTCGTATTCGAGCGCCCGGAGCTTCTCGTCCTCGCCATAGCACTGTTCCTCGACGTACGGCCGGACGGCGCGCCGCCAGATGCGTTGCACACGCTCGTCGTCGAGTTCGGCGTCACCCATGAAGTAGCTGGGGCCGATCGCTGCCTCGGGATCGTCGAGGTGCTGGTTGGCTTGGTCGACGAGGTCAGCGACCCACTCCGCGCCAGGCTGGTTCTCCGTGAGCCACCGCCGCAGGAGCCCCTCGATTGGCGCGCGGTCGGGAAAGAAGCCCTGGAACCAGAAACGCCGTCGCAGTGCGGCATCGACAAGCGCGATCGAGCGGTCGGCGGTGTTCATCGTGCAGATGAAGAGCAGGTTGTCCGGGAGCTCGAACGGATCGTCGCTGTACTGAAGCTGCATCTCTTCCCTGCGGTACTCGAGAAGGAAGTAGAGCTCACCGAACACCTTGGCGACGTTGCCACGGTTGAGCTCGTCGATGACGAGCATGTAGGTAGCATCGGGGTTGGCTGCTGCCTCGGCGGCGATCCGCTTGAGCGGGCCCTGCGTGAGCCTGAATCCGGCCTGATTGCCATCGAGGATGGGCCGGTATCCCTCGACGAAGTCCTCGTATGAGTACGAGGGGTGGAACTGGACGATCTCGAAGCCGCCGCCGACCCTTGCGTACTCCTCGGCGATGGCTTTGGCGACGTAGGTCTTCCCGGTGCCCGGCGGGCCGTAGAAGATCATCTGCCGTTTGTCCTCCAGGTCCGCCACGATCTCATCGAGGTGACCGGGCTCCCAGAGGAGCTTCGTAGCCAGGGCGGGCCAGTCCGGATCCCCAATCGGGGCCGGGCCATCGCCGTTGGTCGACTCCGTCGTGGTGGGAAGTGGCAGACCCCCGCGCGACTCGCGGTAGGCGCTGAGCGCTCCGCGCACGTCGTTAGGCCATTCGTCTGGGAAATAACCCTTCTCGGTCACGCACCACACCAGCGACTGAGCGTCGAGACGATCGCGAACATGGACCCCTCGGTTGGTCGCCTGCCTGATGAACTCATCAAGGAAGTCGAGAGCATGCCCGTACTTGTCCGCTGACGGCGCTCGGACACTTACGGACGGGTATCCGGTCATGCGGTACACAGTGTTGAAGGGAGTCCACATGTAGAACGGATTCGAAGTCGCGTCTCTGGCCAGCAAGAGAAACGCTGCGAGGCCCTCGGGTGTGCCAATCGCCTGTGGGGCACTGCTGAGGCTCTCCACGAATCCACGCACTCGCTCCCGTGCTGGTACTGAGTCGCCTGTTGCCCAGACCGAACGGAGCCCATCGGCCACCATCGCCGGATCTGACTGCAGCAGATCGATGAAACGGAAGATCATGATCCTGAAGACCGGGACATATGGAGATCCGACGACCTTCCGCAGCATGTCGCGCCAATCGGGACGATCGCTGAGAAAGGCCTCCCGCGCCTCTGCCAAGGCTGTGCCGAGTTCCAGCTTGTAGTTCCGCTCGGCTTCTGCGAACCCGTCCCACTCGTGGAAGCGCTGAGCCCACTCCATGAAGGCGTCCCATCGCTCGGCGTCCGGCTCGTATGCGTCTGTCGTCACACCCACACCCCTCCTACTCCCCACCCTCATCCAACAACGCCACCGCCAGCGCAGCGATCGCCTCGCCGGCGCCGATCTCGCCGAGGCGCTCGTTGGTCGTCGCCTTGATGTTGACTGCCGACGCTTCCACGCCCAGCCCGCGCGCCAGCGCTTCGCGCATGGCGGCGATGTGGGGGCGCAGGCGCGGGCGCTCGGCGATGACTGTGGCGTCGACGTTGACGACGCGGTAGCCGCGCGCCGATACCAGCCGCACGACGCGCGTGAGTAGCTCGCGGCTGTCGATGCCCGCTGTGGTCGGGTCGCCGGGCGGGAAGTGCTCGCCGATGTCTCCCTCGCCGGCCGCGCCGAGCAGGGCGTCGATGACGGCGTGGATCAGCGTGTCGCCGTCGCTGTGGCCCTCGAGCCCGGGCGCGCCGGCGATCTCCACCCCGCCGAGGCGGAGCGTGCCGCCCGTGGCGAAGCGGTGCACGTCGTAGCCGTTGCCGATGCGCATCAGCCGGCCACGTGGTCCGCGCCCCGCGGGATCGGTGCGTCGAGCGGCGAGCGCGGCTCACCCTGCTCGACGAGCGAGCGCACGCGGTCGAGGTCCTCGGAGGTCGTGACCTTGAGCGCGTTCGGTTCGCCCTCGACGACCACGACGGGCTCGCCGAGCCGCTCGACGAGCTGCGCGTCGTCGGTCGCGTCGGCGTCGTCGGGGGCGGCGTGGGCGCGTCGCAGCAGCGGGCCGGCGAACGCCTGCGGCGTCTGCACGGCGCGCAGCGTGGCGCGGTCGAGGGTGCTCGTGACCTGCCCGTCGGCGTCGACGACCTTCACGGTGTCGGCGATGGCGAGGCCGGGGATGGCAGCGCCCCCCTCGCGTGCCGCGTCGAGCACGCGACGCGTGAGCGTGGCGCTCGCGAGCGGCCGGGCGGCGTCGTGGACCAGGTACCAGGCGGCCTCGGGCGCGGCGGCGAGCCCGGCGGCGACCGAGTCGCGGCGGCGGTCGCCGCCCTCGGTCCAGCGCACGTCCGTGCCGGACGCGAACTCCGCGGCGAGCGCCTCGATCTGCTCGCGTCGCTCCTCGGCCGACACCACGACGATGGTGTCGACGGCGTCGAGGGTGGCGAACATATCGAGCGGCCACGCGAGCAGCGGACGGCCGCCAAGGTTGGCCCACACCTTGTCGATGCCGCCCATGCGCTGCGAGCGCCCGGCCGCGAGCAGGATGGCAACCGCCGTGTCGTCGTCCGTCATGCGCGCAGCGTAGCAGCCGCGAGCGTGTCGGCGAGGTGCGATGATGGAGGGCGAACGGAGAGAGGAGTCCTCGATGCTGATGAGCACGTCGGACACGATTCCCGGCCGCGAGATCGCCGAGACCGTCGGCCTCGTCTCGGCCAACGCGGTGCGCGCCCGCAACGTCGGCCGCGACATCCTGGCGGGCCTCAAGAACCTCGTCGGCGGCCAGATCGGCGCCTACCAGCAGCTACTGGTCGAGTCGCGCGAGCAGGCGCTCGCGGACCTCGAGGCGGAGGCCGAGCGCCAGGGCGCCGACGCGATCGTGGCGCTGCGCATGGCGACGGCGTCGGTGGCGCAGGGCGCGGCCGAGGTGCTGGTGTACGGGACGGCGGTCAAGCTGGCGTAGGTGGGTCGGCGGTCAGCTGGTCGATGATTCTCGAATCATCTCTGCATAATGCTCCAGGTAGGGCCTTTTGGAGAGAAGTTTGTAGTATCATCCTGCCGATGTCTGCCGCTCCGTCCTTCAATCAGATACCAAGCGAGATGTCGGTTGAGCAGTTCTGGGCGCTCTTTGGCCGGATCGAGCACGAAGAACTGGACTTCAAGCGCGGAGTCCCTGGCGAAGTCCTCGACACAATTCCAGCAATGGCGATGACGAATGGTGGATTGATCGTTCACGGCGTCGACCGCGACCTCCACATAGTCGGTTGCCCGCTCTCACAGAACACTGCCGATCGGATCACCCGGTATGCGAACGAGTGCGACGTGGAAGTGCAGGTCCGGGACATCACGGTGGGTGGAACAGATCTGACCGTCACGCGCGTGACGGATGTGTGGGGCCGTATCGTTACTTCGCCAGACGGCCGACTACTCCGCCGTATCGGCGGGGACTGTCAACCACTCCGGGGAGACGCCCTGGCAAGGTTCGTCCGCGAGAGGGAGCAGCAATCCGCAGAGGAGGAGCCCGTCAACCCTGCCGCTGGCGGATTCGATCTCGCTCGAGTGAACGAAGCACTTGCAGCGCACAGCCGATCTCCAATCAGTACCGATCATGAGATCGCCCAAGCCCTGGGTGACCTTGATGTCGCTGTTGGACCCTCCTTCAATCGAAGAATCCTCAAGGCCGGGGCGATCCTGTTCGCGCAGCGCCCAAGAGACTTCGTTCCTGGTGCCGCTGTCCAACTCGTACGGCGAGAGGGAGTCGGGCCGGGTCCAGGTCCGTCTGCAGACCGTGAGGAGTGTTCAGGCCCGCTCATGGATGTGTTCGATTGCTGTCTCGCCTTCATCGAACGCCATACGAGACAGTATGAAGTGGTCACGGGTACGCGCCGCGAGAGGCTCCCGGAGTACCCGCTAGCAGTTGTTCGTGAGGCTGTGCTGAATGCACTGGCGCACAGGGATTACGGGCTCATTGGTGCAACCACAGACATCACGATCTGGGACGATCGCATCGAGATCCGAAGCCCCGGGCCGCTTCCTGGGCACATCACCATCGAGAACATGCGCGACGAACACTACAGTCGCAATCGTCGGCTGATGGGTGTGCTCAAGACACTCGGGCTCGTGGAGGAGTATGGCGAAGGGGTGGATCGCATGATCCGGGAGATGGAGGCACGCCTCATGATGCCCCCGGTCTTCACCGCGACGCCGAGCTCGGTAACTGTAACGCTGCACAATCGCTTCTTGGTGGCCGTCGACGATCAGGTCTGGCTCGCTCTGCTCGGCGGCTATCCGATGACGACGCACGAACGCCGAGCGCTAGTTGAGGCCCGCCATGGTGGAGCAGTCACTCGGCGGCAACTCCGCGAGTTGATGCCCGAGTCTGATATTGACGCCCTGTTGAAGGGGGCAGTCGCGAAAGGGCTGCTCGTCCGCGTCGGGCGCGCTGGCGGGACTCGCTACGTCCTCTCAGATGAGGTCGTGCTGCGGGTTGGCAGTCAAGGCATGGAAGCCCAGCAGCGCAGGAGGCAGATGCTTCTGGACGAAATCGCCCGTCGGGGGAGCATCTCTACGGCGGAGGGCGCAACTCTATTAGAGGAGGACGTGGCGGCGGTCCGGCAGCTGCTCAACGAGCTCACCACAGCCGGGTTCGTTCGAGCCGACGGCGCGACTCGAGCTCGTCGCTACTATCCTGCTTGAACCCCCGGCCACCCCCCGACTACCCTCGATCGGCTACCCACAAGCGCGCCGACCCCAGAGGCCACGCGATGACCACGACGTATGACGAGCTGATCGACCAGGTGCAGCGCCCGGCGCGGTACGCCGGGGGCGAGCTGCACTCGATCGTGAAGGACTGGGACGGGCCCGATGCGCCCGAGGTGCGCGTCGCGCTGGCGTACCCGGACCTCTACGACCTCGGCATGTCCAACCTCGGCCTCGGCATCCTCTACGACATCGTCAACCGCCGCGACGACGCGCTTGCGGAGCGTGTCTTCTCGCCGTGGACGGACTTCGAGGACCTGTTGCGCGCCAACGGCGAGCCGCTGCGCTCGCTGGAGACGCGGCACGCGCTGCACGAGTTCGACCTGCTCGGCATCTCGCTCTCCTACGAGGTGTGCTTCACCAACGTCCTGAACCTGCTCGAGCTCGG
>MKWU01006617.1_pt1 | contig 11651 bp, 9 predicted proteins | sample 809101 | NCBI WGS metagenome assembly MKWU01 (sample SAMN05860141, study PRJNA318959) | sponge metagenome | host: Aplysina aerophoba | place: Slovenia: Piran, Adriatic Sea, Gulf of Piran | collected 2013-05-07
GCGCCGGCCAGCCAGTAGCCGCGAAAGCCGGCCCGCTCGGCCGCGGCGATACGCGCGACGCGCTCCTCGACCGTCGCGGTCGGTTCGGGGAAGGGTCCGACGAAGGGCGATATGCGCACCGTGGTGCTCCTGCCCGTGACCGCGCTCCGGCGCGACGCAGCGAGTATAGGCACCGCACGGCCTCTTCCGGCATCGCGGGCTTCCTTGACGCGGTGGAGGTGCTGGGCGAGGGTTCCTCCGCAGCGCCGCGAGGCGGAGGTGGTCCAGTTGGCTGGCATAAACGGCGCGCGGCTCCTGGTGCGCTCGCTCCGCGAGCACGGCGTCGAGTCCCTCTTCTCCGTCCCCGGGGATCCGATGGGGCCGTTCCTCGAGGAGGCGGTTGAGGCGGGCATCGACAACTACACGATCCGCCACGAGCAGGCGATCGCGATGGCGGCGCAGGCGTACTCCTACGTGAGCCGCGACATCGGCGTCGGAGCGGTCACCTCCGGGCCGGCCATGACGAACGCGATCACCGGGCTCGCCACGGCGTGGGCGAACTGCTGGCCGATGCTCCTGCTCGGGGGTTCCTCGGAGCTCGGCAAGCGCGGGCTCGGCGACTTCCAGGAGCTGCCGCAGGTGGAGTCGGCCGCCCCCTACTCGCGCTGGGCGGTCGCCGTCGACGAGCCGCGCCGCATCCCGTGGTTCGTCTCGGAGGCGGTGAAACGCGCCACGCACGGCCGGCCGGGACCGGTCTACCTCGACCTCCCGGCCGACGTGCTGACAGCCAGCGTCCCGGAGTCGGAGGTCGAGCAGCACCCCGTGGCCCCCGGGCCCCCTCGCCCCGCCGCCGACGCCGCCCTCGTCGAGCGTGCCGCGCGCGCCCTCGCCGAGTCCGAGCGGCCGCTCGTGCTCATCGGCAAGGGAGCCGCGTGGGCGGACGCCGGCACCGAGGCGCGCGCCCTGGTCGAGGAGTGCGGGATCCCGTTCGTGCCCTCCCCGATGGGAAAGGGCGTGGTGCCGGACGACCACCCGCTCAACGCCGCGGCGGCGCGTTCCCTTGCGCTGCGGAGGGCCGACCTCGTGATCCTCGCGGGGGCGCGCTTCAACTGGACGTTTCACTTCGGCCGGCCGCCGCGCTTCTCAGAGGACGTGCGCGTCGTGCAGATCGACATCGAGCCCTCGGAGATCGGCCTCGTGCGCCCCGTCGAGGCGGGCCTCGTCGGCGACGTGGGCGTGGTGCTCTCGCAGCTGCGCGAGGCGGCGGGCGGCCGCGTCGGCCGCCGCGAGGAGTGGATCGCCGAGCTCGCGCGCGAGCGGGATCGCAACGCGACGCAGATCGCGCAGCTGGCCGAGGCCCCCGGTGCCCGCCTCAACCTCTACGGCATGTACCGGCAGATCAACGAGGCCGTGGGCCCCGACGCCGTCGTCGTCGCCGACGGCGAGGCGACGATGGCGATCTCGCGCGTGATGCAGCCCAACGCACGCCCGCGGGAGCGGCTGGATGCCGGGACCACCGGGTGCATGGGAGTCGGTATCCCGTACGCCATAGGCGCGCAGATCGCACGCCCCGGGGCACGGGTGGTCTGCGCCATGGGAGACTTCGCCGCCGGCTGGAACGGGATGGACATCGAGACCGCGGTCCGCTACGAGCTCCCGATCCTGTTCGTGGTGGCGAACAACGGCAGCGTGCGCCGCCGCCCGGGTCGCGCCCTCAGCGCCGAGGACTTCGGCCCCGACGACGCGGTCCGCTACGACCGCGTGATGTCCGCCTTCGGCGGCCACGCCGAGCACGTCGAGAGCGCCCCCGAGCTCCGCCCCGCGCTCGAGCGGGCGCTGGCCGCTCAGGGGCCGGCCCTCGTGCACGTGCTGATCGATCCGCAGGCGCGCCGCAAGGAACAGGCCTTCGGCTGGTTGAGACGCGAGGGGCGCACCCGGTACGGGGCCGACTAGGCGGCCGGGCATCTGCGACGCCGGTCGCGGAGCGTCCCCAAAGGTGCCAGAATGCACGCAGCGGCGGGGGGGGGGGGCGGGCGCCCCCCCCCCCCCCCCCCCCGCCGCCGCGGGCGCGGGCGGCGCCGCGAGCCCTTCGCCACCGCGCCGCCGGGCCCCGGGAGGCACGAGATGGACTGGATCGACACCACCGAGCAGGAGGCGTTCCGGGAGGACGTGCGCGACCTGATCGGGCAGATGCCCGCGCGCTACCAGGAGATGGCGAAGCACGACTGGCCGGGTTCCTACACGCAGTGGGCGCGCGATCGCATCTCCGATGATCCGGACGCGAGGGAGGATGCGGCGTCGTGGCTCGCCGCATTCGCCGACCGCGGCTGGGTCGCGCCCCACTGGCCACAGGAGTACGGCGGCGGCGGTCTCTCGCCGATGGAGCAGTTCATTCTGAACCAGGAGATCGCCGACTCCAACGCGCCGGGCGCCGGCTCGAACGTCGGCATCGGCATGCTCGGCCCGGCGCTCATCGTCCACGGCACCGAGGAGCAGAAGAGGCGGTTCCTGCCCCCGATTCTCCAGGGCGACGTCGTCTGGGCGCAGGGATTCTCGGAACCCGGTGCTGGCTCAGACCTCGCATCGCTGCAGACGCGGGCCGTGCGCGACGGTGACGAGTACGTCATCAATGGCCAGAAGATCTGGACCACCCACGGCCACTACGCAGACTGGGTGCTGCTGCTCACCCGCACCGATCCCGAGGCGCCGAAGCACCGGGGGATCTCGTTCTTGCTCGTCGACAAGTACTCGCCGGGCGTCACGGTACGGCCGATCATCGACATGGGCTGGGGTCACGAGGTCAACGAGACCTTCTTCGAGGACGTGAGGATCCCGGCCGATCATATCGTCGGCGAGGAGAACCGCGGGTGGTACGTGGCGATGACGCTGCTCGACAACGAGCGCTCCAACATCGCCGGGGCCGTGCGCATGGAGCGCACCATCCGCCAGCTGCTCGAGTACGTCGGGAGCGAGGAGGGCGGGCGCAAGTCCCGCATCGGGGACCTCGACTCGCTGCGGCAGCGAATCGCCCAGCACTTCGTCGAGGCCGGCGTGATGTTCAATTTCTCGCTGCGCATCATCACCATCCAGGCCCACGGTCAGGTTCCCAACTACGAGGCCTCGGTCTCCAAGCTCTTCGGCTCCGAGGTCTCGCGCGAGCTGGACAACGACGGCGTGAAGGCCTTCGGCCTCTACAGCAACCTGTGGGATCCGCTGGAGTCGCACACGCCGTTCGAGGCGCGGTTCACGCGGGGCTGGGTGCGCGGCGTCCCCGGGACGATCGCAGGCGGGAGCTCGGAGGTGCAGCGCAACGTGATCGCGACGCGCGGTCTCGGGCTCCCCCGCGGCTAGGCGCACCCGCACCGGCGCGGGGGCGTGCGTCCGGGTCCCCTTTAGGCGAGCCTCATCGGCGTTCGTTCACGATCACGCCCGCCCTGCCTCCACGGACGCGGACCGGCGGACGGGAACAGGCCCGCGAGTCGAGGGGCCGGGTGAGGGTGCCCGCGGCCGTGCCGCGGGGGAAGGGAAGCGCTCGTGAGGCTCGGTCTGGATGCGACGACGCGCAGGTTCTGGCTGGGCGGGGCGGCGGCTCTGGCCGCTGCCGCGCTCGTGGCCTTCGGGCTCTGGTACTTCGTTCTCCGCGAGGAGGCGCCGCCGCCCGTGAGCCTCGCAGACGCCGTCTCGTCGGCCGCAGCGACGCCGAGCCCGGCCGCAGCGACGCCGAGCCCGGCCGCGGCGCCCCCGAGCCCGGCCGCCGCCACCCCCGCGGCGACCCCCGCGGCGACCCCGACGGCCGCGGCGGTGGCCTCTCCGACGACGGTCGCGGGCGCCGGCTCGTCAGGCGGCACCGGGGAGGGGCTCGAGGGCACCTGGAGCCTCGCGGCTGGGGGCGACTCCTTCGTCGGGTACCGGGTCCGGGAGGAGCTCGTCGGCATCGGCGCCAAGACGGCGGTCGGTCGCACCAGCGCCGTCTCGGGCGCGATCGAGTTCGATGGCTCCGCGATCACCGTGGTCAGCGTCGAGGCCGATCTCACGCAACTCCAGAGCGACGACTCGCGACGTGACCGGGCGCTGCGCGGACGCGGCATCGAGACCTCGCGGTTCCCGACGGCCGCTTTCGAGCTGGCCGAGCCGATCGTCATCGACGGGCCGCTGGAGGAGGACGTACCCGTGGCGGCGACGGCCGTCGGCCGGCTGACGCTCCACGGCGTCACCCGCACCATCGAGATCGGCCTCGAGGGGCAGCTCTCCGGCGGGCGCGTCGTCGTCGTCGGCTCGACGGAGATCGAATTCTCGGACTACGAGATCGTGGCGCCGTCGGCGCCGATCGTGCTCTCCATCGAGGACCGCGGCGTCATGGAGTTCCAGCTCATCTTCGAACGGACGTAGCGAGGCGCGGGCGGGAGGCCGCGCGTCCCTTCGGCCTACCCGTGCCCGGCGGGGGCAGGGCTCGCCGCGCCGCGTACGTGGCGGCCGCGCGGCGGCCCGACGACGCGGCCCTGCTCGTAGCAGACCTCGCCCCGGAGGATGGTGGTGTCGACCCAGCCGCGCAGGCTCCTCCCCGCGAAGGGCGAGAAGTCCTGGGCCGAGTGGAGCGCGGCCGGGTCGACGGTCCGCTCGTGCTCCGGGTCGCAGATCGCGAGATCGGCGTCGAGCCCGATCGCGATGTCCCCCTTGCGCCCGGCGAGGCCGTGCAGGCGCGCGGGCGCGAGCGCGAGGGCCTCGGCCAGCCGCTCGAGCGGGATCTGTCGCCGGATGTGCCCCTCGGTGATCGCCGCGGGAAGCAGTAGCTCGTTGCCACCGAAGCCGTACCAGGCCTGCCACACGCTTCCCGCCTTGAGCGAGCGCGCGATCGCGGCATGGTCGGAGGCGATGGTCTGCACCGAGCCGTCGGCGACGCCCTGCCAGAGGGCGTCGCGGTCGCCGGCGGCGCGCAGCGGGGGGTTCACCTTCGCCTCCCACCCCTCGAGCTCGGCGGCGGCGAGCGAGAGGTGGTGCACCGTCGCCTCGCAGGCGAGGTCGAGCTCGGGGTAACGCGACCGCGCCTCCCGCACGGCGTCCAGGGCGTCGGCGCTCGAGACGTGGAGCACGGTGAGCGGCGCCCCGGCCCGGGCGGCGAGCTCGGCCGCGTCGAGGATGCCGAGCCTCTCGCCGCCGGTCGGCCGGCTCCGGGAGTACGCCTCGAGCGGGCCGGGCGCATCGCCCGCGCCGGAGGCGAGATCCGCGAGCACGCGCTCGGTTCCCTCCCGGATCAGCGCCGGGCTCTCCGCGTGGACGCAGACGCGGGCTGCCGGTGCGCCCGCCGGCGCCCGGTGGTTCGCGTCGGCCACGCGCTCCATCACGCGGTGCAGGTAGCCGAGATCGTAGGGGACGTCGGAGAAGAGGAACTCCTTCTCCGGGTGGAGCCCGCTCTCGTACTGGGCGGGCGTGACGCCCGTGTAGTGCATGTAGTACTTGAAGCCGGTGATGCCGTGGCGGCGGGCGAGCGCCGGCACCTCCTCCGCGTGCTCCCTGGTCACGGGCGCGATGTGATAGCCGTAGTCGCAGCGAAAGGCGCCCGCCGACTCCGCCAGCAGCGCCGGCAGCAACGCGGCGTACGCGGCGGGGAGCTCGGGGTTCTCGTCGGCGACCAGGTTGTGGCGTCCCGCGCGGTAGTAGACGAGCGAGGTGGTCACGCCGCCCGCGACCGCGCTCCCCGTCTCGGCCGGCGCATCGTCGGCGAGCGGGCGGAAGATGCCCAGGTGGACGTGCGAGTCCACGAGACCGGGAAAGACGAGCCGGCCCGCGGCGTCGATGGTGCGCGCGGCCGGCGCGGAGAGCCGCTCGGCGATCGCCGCGATGCGCTCGCCGGAGATGCCGATGTCCACGCGCCTGACCCCGCGGCCGGGGAAGACCACGTCGCCTCCGACGACGGCCAGATCGTACGCCCCTGTCTCGCCCACCGTGCTCGACCCCCTCCCGCGCCCGCGGCGCAGTGTAGCCGCTTGCGGGCGGCGTCCCGGCGGGCTGCGGCTGCTAGGATGCCCCCCGGGCGGAAGGGAGGGGCTCGTGACCAGCGGTGAACGGGTCTGGGATCGGGAGCGCGGGCTGGGCCCCGGGGAGGCGGAGAGCTACCGCGACGCGGTGCACGCGTTCATCTCCGATCGCAGCCAGCACATGGCCTACCTCATGACACGCCGGCGTGACGGGCGGCCGATCATGCGGCCGGTCGGCACCTTCGTCGAGGGGTGGCGCGTCGGCACGATGACGCAGGACGTACAGCCGAAGACCGGGCACGTCCGGCGCGACCCGGTGGTCGGCTATCTCTGGGTCGGCCGCGAGGGCCGCTCCGACTGGGGCTTCGGCTGGAACCCGCGCGTGGTCTGGATGCAGGGCCGCGCCGAGCTGATCGAGGATCAGGACGAGGTCGCCGCCTTCTACGAGCGCCGGGCCGCCGCCGGCGGCAACCCCCGGGGTCATCCGCCCGAGGAGACGCTCTACGTCATCAGCGTCACGCCGGAGTACGTCCGCGCCGAGGGCTGGCACGGGTCGAACGCGATCGTCTTCCGCGACTTCGACTAGGCGCCGCGCGACGTCACGGGCCGGGTGCCGGGGCGATCACGCGGCGGGTCCGCTGCCGCCCGACGCTCCGCGCAGCGGAAGCGAGACGATCACGGGCCCCGGTCCGACCGAGATGCCGCGGGAGATCTCGCTCTGCATCTCGAGTTCGACCAGCCCCTCATCCCCCTCGCGCCAGCAGCGGCGCACGACTCCGCTCGTCGTGACCGTCTCGCCGACGGTGTTGAAGATGCGCATGCGGAGTGGACCGACTCGCTTGATCACGCCGCGCAGGCCGATGAACTCGCGGACCACGCGCTCCCACCAGCCCTGCACGAAGACGTTGTTGGCATACATGTCCGGGGCGCCGGTGCGCCGCGCCGCCGCCGCGTTGTGGTGCACCCGGCTGAAGTCGAGGTTGACAGCGGCCTCCATCACGAGCCGCGCGATGGTGAGCGGGAATCCCACCGCCGGCACGCGGTCGCCCTCGGAGACGTCCTCGAAATGGCGCTGCTGCGACCAGTCGATGGACGGCGCGCGGGCCCACGCGGGCGCCTCGGGAAAGGATGCGCCCCCCGCCGCCGGCCCGGGAGTTGCCGGCGGTGCCGCCCCTCGCTCCGAGCCGGCAAAGGGCGTGTAGTGGTAGCCGCCGTTGCGGCTCCGCGCCACCAGCTCGCCCTGCTGATTCCTCACTTCGCTCTCGTAGGTGAGGAACGCGCCGCGTCCGATGCTCGTCTCCTTGGGCAGCACCGAGACCAGCCGGTGCCCGCGCCGGGAGAGGCGGTCACCGACGTAGACCGGCCTCAGGTATTCGATGGTGAGGTCGGTGACGAAGGTGAGCGACGTCGGCGGCTCCGGCGGGCCGTCGAAGCGCACCTCCTCGCGGAGCACCTCGGCGTCCGGGTCGAGCACCGGGTAGCGGGTCGGCATCCCGGGCCGCCAGTGTGCCTCGCGGGTCCAGGTCTGGGAGATTCCCGACACGGGCGCGACGATGCCCCTGTAGCCGACCGAGCGTGCGCTGCCGTCGTCGTGGTGCAGGGGGCAATCGAACTCGAGGACCTCGCAGTAGCGGCGGATGGCGCCGCGCTCGACCTCGTCGACGGCGATGACCACGCGGTCGCCTCCGTAGTCGGTGCCGATCGCGGCGATCGTTGGGTCCCACTCCCGCTGCCAGTCCCCTTCGCTCACGCCGATCTCCTCCCACGCCGGGCGTTCCCGGGAGCATAAGTGACGCTGCCGGTGACGTGCCGGTGGCGGTGCGTATACTCGCCCGCACGCGAGGAACGCAGCGAGAGGACACTCGATGAGCGACGACGAGCGGATGGTCCTGTACGAGCCCGAGGGGCGGCTCGGCTACATCACCTTCAACCGCACGGAGATCCTGAACGCGCTCTCGGGCCCGGCACTGCTCCAGCTCGACGAGGCGCTGGAACGCGGCCGGAACGATCCCGAGGTGCGGGTCCTGATCCTGCGGGGCAACGGCCGCGCCTTCTCCGCCGGCGCCGACTTCACCGGTCCCGGGAACGCCTCGGCCGAGGTCGTGGAGGAGGACGTGGTCGACGACCAGGAGAAGCTGGAGCGGAGCGTCGACCGCTATCTCCGCATCTGGAACCATCCGAAGCCGATCATCGCTCAGGTCCACGGCTACTGCCTGGGGATCGCGACCCAGATCTGTGTCGTCTGCGACATCACGGTCGTGGCGGAGGATGCGCGCATCGGCTTCCCGTCGATCCCGGTCGGGGGTGGCTACATCTCGCCGATGTGGACGTGGCTCGTCGGACCCAAGCGGGCGAAGGAGATGTCGTTCACCGTCGGCAGCCAGATCAGCGGTACGACCGCCGCCGAGTGGGGCTGGGCGAATCGGGCGGTGCCGGCCGATCAGCTGGAGGAGACGGTCCGCCAGATGGCGGAGCGGATCGCGAACGTGCCGAGCAAGATCCTCCGCATCAAGAAGCTCGGCGTGAACCGGACGATGGACGTCCGGGGCTTCAGCACGGCGATCCGCTTCGGGCAGGAGTTCGACGCGATGCTCCACTACTCCGAGCCGGTCAAGGTCATGCAGAAGGCGATGCGGGAACGCGGGATGCGTGAGGGGATCGACGCCTTCAACGCCGGCGAGTTCTCCTAGCCGGGACATCGCCGGCCGCCACCGGGCGATCCGGGCCCGGACGGGCGACGCCGCTGCGGAGCGCCGGCCCGGCCGGCGCCTTCCATGACGAGTGCGCACTGACTGAGGGCGAGCGTGGCCGAGTCAGCACCCGCGCCCCCGGATCCCGGCTCGTCGGGTCGCCGCCGACCGCGGTACTTCTACGGCTGGAACATCGTCGGCGCCGCGGCGACCGCGATGTTCGCGAGCTCTGCGCTCCAGGGCTACGGCACCGGCTCCTTCCTCGTGCCGATGAGCGACGACCTTGGATGGTCGCGCACGGAGTTCATCCTCGCCATCACGGTCGGGCAGTTCGTCATGGCGGCAACGAGCCTCTACATCGGCGACCTGCTCGACCGCCGCGGACCGCGGCCGCTCATGCTCCTGGGGACCTGCGTCGCCGCCGTCTCCCTGCTGGCCTCATCACTGGTCACCGAACTCTGGCAGTGGGTGGCCGTGCGGGGTCTCGCGGTCGCGCTCGGGACCGCGCTCGCCGGCGGCCTGGTCGTGAACGTGACGATGTCGAAGTGGTTCGTCGAGAGGCGGGGTCGGGCGATCGGTTTCGCGGCGATGGGCATCTCGCTCTCGGGGGTCCTGGTTCCCCCGGCGCTGACGGCGCTCGTCGACGGCGTGGGCTGGCGCATGGCGTGGCAGCTGCTGGCGATCGGGTTCGTGCTGCTGATGCTGCCGGCGACGATGCTGATGCGGCGCCGGCCGGAGGATCATGGCCTCAACCCCGACGGCCGCAGCGCGACGGAGCTGCGCGGCGGCGCGGCCGCCGCCGTTGAGCGCGACTTCGCCTCCTCGCTCACGCGCCACCAGGCGATCCGCACCCGCACGATGTGGATGCTGGTCTTCGCCTTCGGGATGAGCAGCCTCTCGCTGCTCGCGATCGCGACGCAGACCATCCCCTATCTCACCGACTCCGGCTTCGATCGCGACACCGCCTCGGCGATGCTCGGGCTCTTCGCCTTCCCGGGCCTCGTCACGCGGCCCTTCTGGGGACTGCTCGCCGAGCGCATACACCCGCGCTATCTGGCGGCCGGCGCCTTCCTCTGCCTCGCGGGCGGGATCACCACCGTCGTCCCCGCCGCGCAGTCCGGTAACGAGCTCGCCGTTGCCGCCGGCTTTCTCCTCGCCGGGCTCGGCATCGCCGGCAACATGCCGATGCAGGAGCTGCTGTGGGCGACCTTCTTCGGGCGGCGCTATCTGGGACAGGTGCGCGGGGCGTCGATGCCCTTCAACCTCCTCTTCAGCGCCTCCGGCCCGCTCCTGGTCTCGGCCTACTTCGACGCGACCGGGTCCTACACCGGCGTCTTGTTCACCATGGCGGGGGCCGCCCTTCTCGGCGTCGTCGTGATCCTGCTGGTGCGGCCGCCGCGCCGGGGCGCACCCTCCGCGCGCGCCGCGGCCGTGTAGCCTCCGACCGTGATCATCGACATGCAGGTGCATCTCTGGGAGGGTGATCGCCCCGACCGGCCGTGGCGCCCCGACCGCACCCCGAGCCTGCCCGAACCGTTCGGCCCCGGGCGGATGCTCCCCCTGATGGAGGACGCCGGCGTCGATCGGGTCGTCATCGTCCCGCCCGCGATCATGGGCGTGCAGAACGACTTCGCGCTCGAGTGTGCCCGCAGCTGGCCGCATCGCTTCGCGGTGATGGGGCTGCTCGACGCCGGCGCGCCCGATGTCGGGGAGCAGGTCGCGCGCTGGCGCGAGCAACCCGGAATGGTGGGCGTTCGCGTCCACTTCCGCGACAGCGAGCAGGACGCCTGGCCCGACGAGCGGCTGGAGCCGTTCTGGGCGGCCGCCGAGCGGCACGCGCTTCCGGTCGCGGGGTTCTTCCCGGGGCGGCTGGAGATGGCCGAGCGCGCCCTCGAGCGGCACCCCGGGCTCCGGCTCATCATCGATCACCTCGGGCTGCCCCGTATCCGCGGGGGCGTCGACGAGCAGCAGTTCCGCGTCGCGCTCTCGCTCGCGCGGTTCCCGCAGGTCGCCGTCAAGCTCTCCACCCTCGCCTCGCGCTCTCGCCAGCGATCCCCCTTCGCCGACGTGCACGGGCTGATCCGGCGGCTCCTGGGTGAGTTCGGGCCGGGGCGGCTGCTGTGGGCGAGCGATCACACGCAGCAGCTCGCTCGCGGCCGCGCCCGCTACCCGCAGGAGCTCGCGCTGGTGCGCGCGGCGCTCGCGGAGCTCCCGGATCGCGAGCTCTCGCTGGTGCTCGGCGGGAACGCCGCCGAGTATCTCGGCTGGCCAGCGGAGATCCCCTCCACCGGGCTCGCCCGTGGCTCCTAGGGCGCCCGCGGGATCACGCGCTCCCGAGCTCGACCCCGACCGGCTGCACCGGGCGGAGATCGGCGGCCTCTCCACGCGCTACTACGCAGCGGGCGATGAGCACGCGCCGCGGCTCGTGCTCGTGCACGGCGGCCAGTACGGGTCGTGGTACTCGCTCGACTCGTGGGACACGGTGCTCGCCCCGCTCGCACAGCGCTTCCGCGTGATCGCGCTCGACCGGCCGGGGCAGGGCCATACGGCGGCGCCGCGTGGGCCGGCGGGTTACCACTGGGAGACGGGCGAACGCCACCTCGAGGGCTTCCTGGAGGAGATCGCCGGAGGGCCCGCCCACCTGGTCGGACATTCCCGCGGTGCGCTGCTCGCCGCCCGGCTCGCCTTGGGCCGGCCCGATCTCGCGCTCTCGTTGACACTCGTCGACGCGGGCTCGCTCGCGCCGGCGGACCCCTCCTACCCGCGGTCGGAGCGCTTCTACGAGCAGCTGCCCCCGCCGGCGCCCGGCGAGCCGGGCCCGGCGGCGGGGGGGATCGGGCCGGCGGGGGAGCGGGTCCCGGCGGCGGTGCGCATCGAGCCGGAGGCGCAGTCGGTGTCGACGGCGCATCTCACCGCCGATTTCGTGGGCCGCTTGGCGGCGATCGCCCGGCGGCCCGAGATTCGCCGCGCACGGCGCGAGATGGCGCGGCTCGGGCCCGCCCTCTTC
>MKWU01006618.1_pt1 | contig 11647 bp, 14 predicted proteins | sample 809101 | NCBI WGS metagenome assembly MKWU01 (sample SAMN05860141, study PRJNA318959) | sponge metagenome | host: Aplysina aerophoba | place: Slovenia: Piran, Adriatic Sea, Gulf of Piran | collected 2013-05-07
ACCTCCTCACTCAGATCAATCGGCAGTTCTACATTGGATTCGTCGTTTTTTCTCTCTGATTGCGGCTTCCCTGGTCGAAAGGGTGACTCGAAAGGATCCATCACGATCGATTCGACGGGTTCGCCGCGACTTCGATATACCGCGACGGTTGCCGGGCCAGTGGTGACTCTTCAGAGCTTCAACCGCAGAATCTTCAAATCCAGCGAAGAACTCGCGCCCTAGCTCTGAAACCATATTCATCGCAAAGTACTCTGCGAGTAACAAAATGTCTCCAGCTCGCTCGCGTAGTGGTGGCAAGGTAATTACGTCAAAAGCCAATCGATCCAGGAGATCCTCGCGGAAGTGCCCCTCTCTCGCCTGTGTCTGAATATCTTGATTGGTAGCAGCAACGATCCTAACGTCGACATCTAAAGTACGACTGCCACCTAGTCGTTCAAATTGACCGTATTCAATGACACGCAAGATTTTTTCCTGAACACGCATAGAGGTAGAACTCAACTCGTCTAGGAATAGGGTGCCTTCGTTTGCACGCTCGAATCTACCTTCGTGCCGCTTCATCGCTCCTGTGAACGCTCCTGCCTCGTGTCCGAAGAGTTCGGACTCAAGCAATTCATCGTTAAGTGCTGCACAATTCATCTGAAGGTAGATGTTTTCCCACCGTTTCGATAGGAAGTGCAAGCGTGCCGCAATAAGCTCCTTGCCAGTACCTCGTTCCCCGACGATTAGTACTGGTTTGTCGAGAGGTGCGACTTCGGAGACATGTTCTAATATTTCAAGGAAAGAGGGTGCTTCCCCGATTAAACGAATTTCACTCATCATAGTTAGTGAATTTAACTAATAGTTAGGAAGATTCGCAAATTGACTTTCTAATGATTGTGCCTCAAATATAAAAAAGTGCGTAAATTCAATGAGATAAATGGATCGCCAAGTTGGCACGCTTCTTGAAAATAGAAAGAAACAAATTGAAAACATCAGGAGTTGACAATGAGTGTTTTTTCCCGAATGTCTGATATCGTGAACTCGAATATCAATGCCATACTCGATAAAGCCGAAGATCCAGCCAAAATGGTTCGGCTCATTATTCAGGAAATGGAAGAGACCTTGGTTGAGGTTCGTTCCACTACCGCTAGAACCATCGCAGACCGCAAAGAACTGCGCCGCAAAATTGAGTACCAGTCTGCGGAAGTGGATAGCTGGGAGGAGAAGGCTGAACTTGCAATTAGGAAGGGTCGAGAAGACCTGGCTCGCGGTGCGCTTCTTGAAAAGCAAAGAGCGGCTAAATTCGTGGACAGTCTAAATTCCGAACTGCAACTAGTCGAGGAAAGCCTCGAAAAAATGCAGGAGGACATCCAAACGCTCTCTACCAAACTGGTAGACGCAAAAGCTCGACAAGCAGCAATCTTAGTTCGAAGCAAAACAGCTAAAGCAAGGTTGGGTGTTCGTAGGCAATTGTCCCAGCGAAATGTGGATGATGCAATGGTCCGTTTCGAGCAATACGAACGAAAGATGGACGATCTTGAAGGTGAAGTAGAGTCCTATAACGTTGAACAGCAATCATTAGCGGAGCAGATTGACGAACTGGATGACTCGGTGGAAGCAGAACTTGAGTCGCTGAAGTCAAAGATGTCAAAAACAAGAGATTCCCAAGCCTAGATTTACATACGAAGGAGGGGTCATAAATCATGGACCTTTTTATGATGCAATACTGGGGACCGTCGCTCATACTGATATGTGTCGTCGTCTTACCCTTATGGATCATCATGCACTACGCCACGAAGAATAAAGTCAAAAGGGGCTTGAGTTCGCAGGAACAAGATGAGCTGGAGTTATTGGCAATCGCTGCAGAACGTATGGAAGATCGAATTGAAAATCTTGAAGCAATCTTGGATGAACAGACGCCAGAATGGCGTAAACGGACAAGAGAAAACATAAGCGAATACGATGAGTAGAAAAGACCGAGACCAAGACAGGGCTACGAGACGCGCCTCACGACGTACTTGGCGAGAAGAAGAAAGAATGGATCGTATGGCAGGGAACTGGCGCAGTAAGTTTGGCCGAAGAAAACTCCGATTGGATAAAGAACGGGCGATTTTTCTAGGTGTCGGTGCGGGGATAGCGTCCTATATCGGGATTGAAGCTTGGCAGGCAAGACTGGCTCTCATCGCATTATTAATCTTGACCGAGGGGCTAGTAATAGTCTTTTACCTGATCTTCTGGTTCATACTTCGCAAGGAGAAGGAAGAGGAATTCGAAGGTAGCGACTCTGGGGTCGATAAAAAGACTAAGAAAAAAGCGAAATCTAAGAGATCCAAGAAGAGTTCCCCAAGAGCTACCATCGTTCAAGATAGACCTCGGATTGCGCTCAGAGTAGTTCAAGGTGATTTCGACGAACTGGAGTTAAAACTAAGGCGTGTAGAGAAATTCGTTGCGTCTGGTCAGTACGATTTACATCGAGGATTCAATGAGATCGGTGCCAAATCTTAGTGCTATCACACAACCTTCTGGGTTGACAAAACAACGGGCGCATCATCCGTGAAAATGCCGGTGACACCGAGTCGTTTTAGTTCAATAGCTCTGTCCAAGTCGTTCACGGTGTAAACCAACACTCGAAAGCCTAATTCCCTTAGCATTGCAATATTCTCGTTCTTGATTTTGCGATCTGCGAGGTGTACTGAAAAAGCACTCAGAGATGAAGCGCGATCAATCACTGTTCGAGTTAAATCTCCACTAAGCATGCCAACCCTCACATTAGGACAGGCTTCACCAAACTCCCGCAGTTCCTGAAAGTCGAAGGACGACACCAGCACTTGTTCCGTCTGACTGGGGTTATGACGAAAGTAGCTTCCAGTCAGTTTGCCAGTACCTTCACCTTTTAGCTCGATGTTGATTAGGTGATGAGGTTCTAGCAATGCAAGTACTTCAGTCAGTAGCGGGATTTTCTCGCCATTTCCCGCATTTAGCTGACGTAAGCTGGCCAACGTATACTGATCGACGAAACCCCTCCCCTCAGTTGTTCTATTGACTTTTCGGTCATGTATCACCACCAACTGTTCTTCGACGCAGTGAACATCTAACTCGATTCCAATCTCTCCTGACTCCAGAGCTCTTCGAAACGATAGAAGTGTGTTTTCAGGTGCTTGAGAAGGAATACCGCGGTGTCCAAACACGAAAAACTGGTTTAAATCATTCCAATCGGTCATTGAGCTTTACGGATGTGAATTTTACTGTATATAATTATAGTTTAAGGAGTTCAATGTAGTGAACAGATTCTGCTCACTTTAAAATGAAAGAATGGCTTACCAGGTACTGGCAAGAAAATTCCGACCAAATCAGCTTGGTGAGGTTGTTGGTCAGGACAATGTTGTCAAAGCGCTGACAAACGCGCTCATCACAAACAGACTTCATCATGCTTATCTCTTCACTGGTACGAGGGGAGTCGGGAAGACTACGCTTGCAAGGATACTGGCTAAGTGCCTGAACTGCGAGCTGGGAGTCACCGCAAACCCATGTGGTGTGTGTGAGAGTTGCAGAAGCATACAGGATGGATCGTTTCTAGATTTACACGAAGTCGATGCAGCTTCTCGAACGGGTGTAGAAGACACTCGCGCGATGCTGGAGAATGTCCAGTGGATGCCAACGACAGGTCGTTACAAGGTCTACTTGATTGATGAAGTTCACATGCTTTCGACTGCGAGCTTCAATTCGTTATTGAAAACACTAGAAGAGCCCCCGGACCACGTCAAGTTCATTCTTGCGACAACGAATCCCAAGAAGGTCCTCGCAACTGTGTTGTCTCGTTGCCTGCAGTTTCATCTGAGAAATATTTCACCACCGGAGATTGCAGAGCAATTAATCAAGATTCTCGGGCAAGAAGAAATCACCTATGACGAAGAGTCGGTGAAATCAATAGCTCGGGCAAGTCAAGGTAGCATGCGCGATGCTCTTTCAATCACTGATCAAGCCATTGCAAGATGTGGTGACCATCTCGATACCGAGACTGTGGTGGATATGTTGGGTACCGCGCGAAGCGATGAGGTCATCCTCTTGCTCACGAAGTTGGCAGAGGGGGACCGCGAAGGACTATTCAGCGTAGTGCAAGATCTAGCCTCCAGGTCTGTGGATTTTGCAGATGTACTGGATGCATTAGCGATTGCACTCCATGACCTAGCAATGTGCGTCTCAACAGGTGCTAAGTTAAGCAACGACCTGGACGCATTCAGTGAGAAGTTCGATGCGGTTTGGTTACAGTCTGGCTACCAGATTCTGATTATGGGTGGCAGAGATCTGCAGTACGCGCCTTCTCCACAAGTCGGCTTTGAAATGACGATGATCCGGCTTTTTGACTTTGCACCTCACACTGCAAAACCAAATCCAGTAGAGCGCAAGAGCACGAACCCCAAGGTACAACCGTCCAACAATAAGAATGCAGCACCAAGATCGGCGAGTACTCAATCCTCAGAAACTAAGTCAGTTGAACCCGTTTCTCAATCTACTGCCGTTAAACCAGTCAGTACAGTAGATCAACCCAAGAAACCGAGAGCAACGAAGCCAAAAATTCCCAAGATGGACAAGTTACCTGCGAGGGTACAACAGGCAAGTAATGTTTTTAACGCTAAAGTAGTCAAAATTACGCCTCTTGATCCAGAATCGGCATCAAGTCAGCAACAACAATAACCGGAACCACCATGAATCTTTCAAATCTAGCGGGTATGTTCAATCAAGTACCCGCCATCAAGCAAATATTCGAAGACTTCGAGAAAGATCTCGCAACCGTCGAAGTCACCGGGGAAGCTGTAGGTGGTCAGGTCACTGTGACCTTAAATGGAAGACACGATGCCGTTGCTGTACATATCGATCCAGCACTCATGTCGCCGGAACATCGTTATATGGTTCAGGACTTTATTTCAGCCGCCATCAATGACTGTGAACGAAAGCTCGAAGGAGTTTTAGAGGCCAAACAAGCAGAATTCACTCGAAATAATCTCGGGCAATTCATGAAGCTGATGGGTCGGTAGCACGTCGTGGAAGGACTCAGTCCGCATCTGTCCTCTTTGGTAAAGGCATTTCAGTTTCTGCCAGGTGTTGGACCTAAATCTGCCATCCGTATGGCATTGTTTGCCTTACAACGACAACCGGAGAACGCTCGACTCCTGACGGAGGCACTAGTCAATGCGCTGGAAAACGTTAAATTATGTGTTGAGTGTAGAAATCTGAGTGATCTTGAAGTTTGCCCGATTTGTGCAAATCCACGTCGGGATAAGTCAATCATATGTGTAGTGGAAAGTACAGAAGATCTTATCGCTATCGAGTCAAGTAAGGCGTTTTCAGGTACCTACTTTGTATTGCATGGATTGCTCTCGCCGATCGACAATATTGGTCCCAAAGAACTTGAGATCTCAACATTAAAAGAAAAGGTGGTGGCCAAACACTGCTCCGAAGTGGTGCTTGCAACTAATCCCACGGTAGAAGGTGAGACAACGGCACAGTACATTTCAGAAATCTTGCCCGAAAACGTAAAGACCACTAGGATCGCCCATGGTATTCCCATCGGTGGTGAACTAGGCTACGTGAGTAGTAGAACCATTGCACATGCTCTTGACGGAAGGATTCAGCTTCAGGAAGATGGTTGATTCGTCCACGCTGAGTAAGACGAGTAGAAATCGTTGTTAATTCAGACCCAAAAAGCTCTTGACCGACTTGATTGGAACACAGATATAGTCGGAATAGACCATGAGTTTGACTGGAGGGATACCTATGGTCCGATACCTTCTCTTGTTCAGCTAGCGACTCAAGACCGAGTTGTTGCAATCGATTTGTTGGTCGGACTTGATCTGACTTCGTTAAGAGAGCTCCTAAAGAATCCGAATGTGACGTTTGTTTGCCATGATGCATCTAGTGAACTCCCCTTAATTCAGGAGGTATTCGACACCATACCTTACAACCTTGTAGATACACAGCTTGCAAGCGGCTTTTTAGGCTCAACAAAGGTGGAGAGTTTTGGATCCCTAGTAGCTGAATATTGTGGGATCACTTTGGACAAGAGCAAGCAGACCTCTCCTTGGCTCAATCGTCCACTTAGCAAAGCTCAGTTGCAGTACGCACTCAACGATGCTAAGTATTTGCCTCTGCTGTGGACGGAAATCCAGAAACAATTTGGTTCTGATGAGAGAGAAAGTTGGTTTCAGGAGGAGTTGCAACTTCAGAAATCTGGGATTCAGTCGAAAGCAAAGTACTTATACACACACATGGGTGTCAAGAACAGAGGAGCGTTTGAACCCATCCACTACTCCTTACTTAGAGAATTATTTGATTGGCGCGAGAAATTCGCTAAGAGAGTTGATCGCCCGCGCGGATGGATTGTTAGAGACACCGTATTGGTACAGCTCGCTACCTTGGGTGACTGTCAGGTTGGAACATTTATTCGAACTTTGAAAAATCTAGATTTGCACAAAAGGCTGAACGAACTGAGAAAAGTTTTCATCGCATGGGAAAGACGGACCGATGATGTTGCACAATTTCTAAAGTTGGGGGGCAAAAGTCGAGAACGATTGGTCCAGGACCTGCGCCAAGCCCGAGATTTGCAGGGAACTGAGCACAATATTTATCTGGACTTGATATTTCGTCGCAAACAAGCCGTTGAATTGTTTGAGGACTTCGTCACGACGGGAGAGTTTCCTGCATGGTTTGGAACGTGGCGGGACACGTTGGTTGGAGAACAATTCAGGAGTATTCTTAGCGCTTATGCAGAGGAAGTAAACGCACCTTGAGCAAATTAGAAGAGCGCTTCTGGGAAACTAAATCTCTCCAGGAAATGAACGATGAAGAGTGGGAAGCGCTGTGCGACGGTTGTGCTCAGTGTTGCCTGATTAAGTTTGAACACCCAGTAAGTAAGGAATTGGCAGTGACTCCGGTTGCCTGTGAGTTATTGGACTTAGAAACTTGCACCTGTACGAACTACCCAAATCGACACACATTGATTGAAGACTGTATCGAGTTAGAAGCTGACGGTATTCTTGATCTACATTGGTTGCCGAAGACATGTGGTTATCGACTCGTCGCAGAAGGAAAGCCACTTCTTCATTGGCATCCTTTAGTTTCTGGTGATCCCGGTAGCGTACATAAAGCGGGCGCAAGCATTAAGGATAAGGCTATCTCCGAGAGAGACGTACATCCTGATGATCTAGAAAGACAATTTGTGCGCTGGGTTGAGTAGCGTCACTGCACATCGATGAACTATCTCATTGCATGGGGCGTTTCAGGTTTTGGCGCGATTGTCGTAATTGCGCTAGGTGTCTATCCCTTTCGGCATCTTCATACGCTTAGATGGCTAGTCGTTGCACTCGGAGCTTTTTGGTTACTCATACCCTGGCACTTTAAAGATGGGTATTTCGCGCCTTTCTATATCGTTTTTTTATTCCAGGTCTTCTTTGAGCCTGATACAGATTCGAGTGCTGTCATAATGTTTGCTGTACTCGGCAATTCGGGTTTGGTCACAACATGGATTGCCTTACTGAGTGTGAAGCGCTTCCTCGACCGCAAGTCTCGTTACAAGAACACCAACGTCTAGATCTCTATGGGGATAAAGAGGAAACGGTTTTGCTAGGTGTAGTCTCATTTCGTTGCTTGTATACGAGACTACCCAAGCACTCAAAACATTGAGTTCGTTTGGGCTCCGTTTTGATTTTCTCACCGGCTATGTCAAACAACGCTCTGGCTATCTGTTCGGGAGTTGCATCAATGCGGTCTGGGAATGGTATGCGTGAACGACCACGGTTGCGTTTCTTACGCACTGGGTAACTCCTAGTTCTATTTAGTCTTCTTTCAGTGAAGCCTTCAGCGATTGCATGTATCCACGCCTGCGGTTCTCTCTCCGCAGACCGGATAGAGTGTAAATGTTGCTCTTGAGCTTATTGCACGGGCCGCATAGCAGGATTCGGTTCGTGACGTGATTGATTCCGCCATCCGAACGCGGGATGTTGTGGTCAAGTTCCAAGTAACGTGGGTCGTCAAACATCCTATTGCACCCTTGGCACTTTGAGCCATGTTGCGTCAGCAGATGCTCATACATTTGTGTACGACTCATCTTTTGTCCCTCAGGCTCCTTTATACGCACCTTAACCCGAAGAAACGGTGCCGCAGTTTCCCTGTCGTCGGTGCGTTCTGGGAACTCCGACGTAAAGTGAAAGTCCTCCGCAAAGATATATTGTTGCTGAGTTTTTCTTGACCGCTTCGTGCGCTTCGGGTTAAAGATGCCAATCTTGTTGAACCGCTCGACTACGACCTCAGGTGCCTTATCCCAAATGTCGATGCCAACCCATTGCCTTCCTAGTTTTTCCGCAGCAACACAGGTCGTCGCGCACCCTGCAAAGGGATCCAATACTACGTCGCCCTCGTTTGAACTAGCTTTGATGATCCGTTCGTAAAGAGCTAGGGGTTTTTGGGTGGGGTAGCCGGTACTTTCCTCACTATTGTTATAGTTCGTAAATCCAGGAATGTCTAAAATGAGCGCTTGTGCCGGATTTCCAGTTTCCGCATCAGCATATCGCTTTAGTCCGGGCCACACCCCTTTTTTGGGATGGTTTATTAGCCCAGCTTTATCCAATGCGTCTAGCCGGTCGTGGATTCCTTGTATTGATCTATAACCGGGAATAATATTCTTCTCTATCCACACGGCGTAATTGCCCTTCAAAGGTACTGACCATACTCTGCCTCTCGCCCGAACATCGTACCTAGACCAAGGTAATGAGCTCTCTCCGCCACTGTAGCCATGCGACGGCCCTGTAAGATCCGCTGATCTGTATTTCCCACGAGCATCTTTCATTGGATACGCTTTTTTTAGTTCATCGTCAGTCTTTGCTATGGAAATTTCTTCGCCGTTCCAAGTGATTGTTTCAGAACGACCATAAAACAAAAGCCGATCAGTATTGTTTCCGTACCGAGAGGCATCGTTATGAGATGTTGCTCTTCGCCAAACAATATCATTTTTGAAATTTGCTCGCCCAAATAACGCATCCATAATCAATTTCAGGTAATGACTCGCGGTAGGGTCGCAATGTAGATAGATTGATCCTGTAGGTTTAAGTACTCGGTGCATTTCAATCAATCTCACCGCCATGAAACATAGGAACGCTCCCATACTGTCTGAATGTGCCAACCTTGCTGACTGAATGACATTCATTAAGTTGGGCTGATCATCTTTAAGCTGGTCGAGCCAATCTTCATGCACATCACGCTCCCAAGTCCACCTATCCTGAAAACTCGCGCCACTGGCCAGGGTATCTGGCGTTGCGTGGAAGTCCTTGCTCTTATTGAAGGGTGGATCCGTAGCGATTAAATCCACAGATTCAGAATTCATAGCCCTCATAACGCCCAGATTGTCGTTATGAAACAGGGTTCGGTTATTCCAGTTTGGTTTCGCCACTACATTACTCCTACGGTGACTTGATCTTCGGCAGTGACTAGCTGGTCGTAAGTCATGTGTTTACCTTCAATATTACGAACTAAATCCACCATCTGGACTAAGGTATCGAACCTACGGATGCTATGTTGCCCTGCGAACTCACTTACATAGCGGTGCAAATGCTTGAGTGAAATCTTGTGGTAAACACCCTCAAAATTCCGCTTCATCATCAACCAGAACAACTCGATCCCATTCGTATGTGCTTGTCCTCTTACGGACTCGGCGACCGTGTGCTTCACCGTCTCGTGACTAAAGAATACATCAATTCCTTGGTATCCGTAATGTTCATCGGAATATATCGAAGAACCTGCCTCAACGATAGAAAGGAGTGGACCGTGAAGCGTCCCGGCGGAAGTGTCTGATACCAGCGCTGCACGTATCACACCCTCACGCTCCTTGATACCTACGAACGCAGTTTTCCCTATGGAGCCACGACCGGCATTGAGCTTTTTGGAAGCATGTTTGTTGCTTTCCTTACCGACAAAAATAGGTCTCATCGACTTCTACAACATGTTTTAACTTCCGTTTAAAACGATCCCAGCCACTACGTATCTTCTGGGACATCGTCCAAGCGATCTTCTGTGTAATTTCTTGGCTCCAGGTGCAGTTTCTTACTGGATACTCCTTTAAAGCCGGTAGACAATAGATAAGTGGCAATGCCCCTGGTCTGTAAGGAGAGTTTTCTTTTTTTGCATGATGGTTTCGGTCTTGACACTGAAATCTTTACCACAGGACTTACAACGATAATGTACTGCTTTCTGATCCTTGCGAGGCACCGTATCCTACGACCCACAACAAGGGCAATAACGACCCTCGCTTCCAGTGCTCTCCCTCGAACCACTTCCTAGCTGCTGATCGTCAGGAAACATCCTAAATAACTGGACAATGGTTAGTCCTTTTCTTTCAAACCTACCCGGTGCTTTCCTACCCATACGTAGAGCTACTTAAATGCGGTGCTATCTACGTTTTCTATGGGTAGATGTAGGAATTAAATCAGCAATATCGGAAGTGCTAAGTGCCATTTTCTCAAATTTCCTTATGGGTAGACTCGTATATAAGCCACCTTATTTACATGTGTGCAGTCTTTTGGGCGAGGTGTAAACCAACCACACCGATTACGATTGCTACGATACAGAGTATTTTGTAAAGGTTGGTTGATTCATTGAGGAAGAAGATGCCAATAACCGCTACAACTGCTGTCCCGACACCTGCCCAGATGGCATATGCAATGCCTAGTTCAATTCCCTTTAAAGACAAGGCTAACAACCAGAACGAAATCCCGTAGAGAGCAAAGGTTGGTATTGCGAACGAGAGATTTTCAAATCCATTCGACAGTTTCAAACAGACTGTGCCACTAATCTCTGCGATGATTGCGAAAGTCAAATAGTTCCAGAAAATCATGGGTGCTCCAAAAAGTGATTCTGTGAGAGAGAGTTTGCGGATCGGATTGGTTCGCCTTCGAGACGAGGATGTAGATATTTGTCGATTGAAAACTCAATACAGGTAAGTGTTGAGTATTTTCATTTGAATTAGACCGGTAGAAATTGCAGTTCGTGCAACATAAATCTTGAATTCTCACTCCATCTAGGATGAAAATCCTTAAACTATTGTTCCGCTCCCAAACGGGTAAAAAGCTTCTTTAAAGCACTTGTCTCTGAAGTTGCTGTCCCTCTACCCAATTTAATTCACAGAAAACTAAGACTTACATGATTTTTGACAGCACTGACACCTATATCTCCACCGAAGAACTCTCGCTCGCAGTAGACGCAGCGGTCAAGTTAGAACGACCGTTGCTTGTCAAGGGTGAACCTGGTACAGGTAAAACGTTACTGGCCATTGAGATTGCCAAATCCTTGGATTGCGAACTCATTGAATGGCACATCAAGTCCCAAACCAAGGCCGCACAAGGCTTGTATGAATATGATGCAGTATCACGACTTCGTGATTCACAACTTGGGGACGCGCGAGTCGGTGACATTCGCAATTACATTAAGCGCGGTAAACTCTGGGACGCGTTTGCGTCCGAGGAACGATGCGTGCTCCTCATTGACGAGATTGACAAGGCCGACATAGAGTTTCCAAACGACCTACTGCAGGAACTTGACCGTATGGAGTTCTACGTTTATGAAACCCAGGAGACCATTACAGCGAAACAACGACCCGTTGTGGTGATTACCTCGAATAATG
>MKWU01006619.1_pt1 | contig 11647 bp, 11 predicted proteins | sample 809101 | NCBI WGS metagenome assembly MKWU01 (sample SAMN05860141, study PRJNA318959) | sponge metagenome | host: Aplysina aerophoba | place: Slovenia: Piran, Adriatic Sea, Gulf of Piran | collected 2013-05-07
CCAGCACCGACAACTCGTCCGAAATGGTCGAAAAGCGCGCGAACGCGTTCGCCGCCGCCTTTCTCATGCCGAGAGGTGGAATCCGTGCTTCCCTGCGGAACCTCGACAAAGGGCTGCCGAGCCGCCAGGAGCACGCCATCTTCGATGCGGCCAGCGGAGGCCATATCGAAGCGGCACAGCGCACGCCAGCCCGCTCGCAGCGCATCACCTACAAGGACAACGCCATGCTCGCCCACCACTTCGGTGTGAGCTACCAAGCGGCCGTCTACCGACTGAAGAGCCTCCGGTACATTTCCGCGAGCGAGTCTGGCGAACTCCTCGACCAGGAGCACTTCGGCCGTAAATACCTTCAGGCGCTCAACATGTTCGGCGATGTCGGCAAGCGGGAAAAGCAACGGTACTCGGATCGGGAACTCCGCAACGAAATCGCGCATCTCGCCATCGAAGCCTACCGCCGCGAGGAAATTTCCCGTGGCCGGGTACTCGAGTTGAGCAAGACCCTCCGGATTGCCGGCGACACGCTGCTCAACCTAGCCGACGCGGCTCGCGGCGAATGAGACAGGTCGTGGGAGAACACCAGCTGGCGATCATCGTCACCGATGCGTCCGTTCTCATCAATTTTCTGCGCATCGACCGGACCGACCTGCTCGCCGGCCACTCCCACGCATTTCTTGCCACTGACCACGTCGCTGCGGAAATCACGGACCGCTATCCCGATCAGCAACAACGCTTCGCCGCCGCTCTTGCAGCCGGCGCCATCTCGGAAACCCGCGTCACTACACCGGAGGAGATTCGGCTCTTCGGATCCCTGTTCGCCGCCGGGCGCCTTGGCGCCGGCGAATGCTCCGCCATCGCCCTCGCCGTCCACCGCCGCTACATCCTCGCCATAGACGACCGCCTTGCCACTACACATGCCCACCGTGCCGACGCAACCCTTCGCATCCTTGCGACACAAGGCCTCGTCGTCTCGATGATTCGCCAAGGCCTGCTCGACATCGCCGAGGCCGACCGCTTCAAGCAGGAATGGGCAGCACGTCACAGATTTCGGCTCAAACTGACCAGCTTCCGAGATCTCATGGAGTAACTCTCAATGCCAACCGTCATCCAAGCGCAGATTTTGTTCGAGGTTCATTCCTCCGACCGTCGGCATGCTAGCCGTCCAACTGACGTCATAACGTACATCCACGTTCGATGCTGGCCGCTTGTTGCCTGTAGTTTCAGCTGTGAACAAATTCGGCCCATATGATGCTGCAACCCGATCTCAACAAACTCCACTTCAAGCAATGCGCCTTGTGTGCCAGTACCTCCGAATTGCAGGCGAGCCATATAATTCCCGGCTTTGTTTTTGATTGGTTGCGGGACACATCCGCAACCGGTCATTTCCGTTCTTCCCAAATTCCTAACCGCCGTCTCCAGGACGGTCTTAAGCCTCGCATGCTGTGCAAGAGTTGCGAGCAACTGTTTTCCACTTGGGAGAAGGCCTTTGCTGAGGCGTGTTTCGTTCCCCTCAACAACGGAAACGCTGGCGATGTTCGCTATGGGCCCTGGATGCTCAAATTCGCGACCTCTGTTTCATGGAGGGTATTGCGTATTTTCACCGCCAACGATGGCCTTGCCGGGTTCCCCGAACACATCGTAAACGAAGTCGACGATACCCTAAGAGAATGGTCCCTATTTCTTCTTGGAGACAGACCCCATCCCGGGCGTCACGAGCAGCACATGTTCTTCGCCGACGTAATCGAACACGCGTCGATTGTCGATGCACCCCCCAATATCAGTCGTTATCTGGCTCGTGCGATCGATCCTTACGTAGCTTACACTCGAGACTCGGCAATAACCTACGCAAAGATGGGGCGATTCGTCCTGTTCGGTCTTGTCTCGATCAAATACCCGCGTCGCTGGAAAGGAACCAAGTTGCACGTTCAGCGCGGGCAGTTCGGTCAACGTGACATTGAGCTGCCGTCTGACATTGGAGACTTCATCTTCGGCCGTGCCCGACTGGCAGCAGAAAAATACTCACAAATTTCAGAACAGCAAATTACAAGAATCAAGAAGTCCTATGAGAAAGATCCTGATCGTGCGGCTCAGAGCGAATCTCTCCGCGCCATGCAACACGATGTATCGATGTTCGGAAGGAGCGCCTTCGAGGCTACGCAGCCAAATACTCGTCCGCGCTCAAACAAGGACGAGACATAGACGAATGGTGGCTAGCAGCGCTGTCCCGCTGCATGAACTCCGGTAGGAAACAGAAGCGCAGGAGTCTGACCCATACGTTTGCATATCCGTACGGCATCGCGTCAGTCAACGGCGACCTCTACGGAGATCATGCGCCTTCGGCGATTCCGTGTCCCCGACACTCCCTGGTGCCGGTCAGCCATTCGTCTACTTTCGACCATCGCCGTCGCCCCAAGGCGTTGGGCACGGCGATGGCGACTGCCTTATTCCGCCCCACCAGCCCACCGAGGGCAGCGGCTCGACACCGCCCACGATCAAGAGCGCCGCCTCATCTCCAGTATGGTGAGCCCCCTGTGGGTCTCACTATCATCCAGTATCGCCGCGCATCTTCAGTCGACGGATTGACGGACTGTCCCTGGTCCCACACCGGCACCGATCCGCCAACCTATCTCTGTAAGCCCCTCTTCAAGGGGTCGATGTCACCGGGTCCGATATAACTTGTTGATATTATTCAATTGAACCTGCATTTTGGAAAAATGCCACAATGAGCGGACCCTCTCTGTGAATGTCCGTTGTCTTGAAATATCTGGAACGGTTAAACCGGAAGGAGCGTTTCCACCTTCTCACGAACGCGTTAGGAGAGTGCACATTTACCTTGGATCACAAGTTTCGGGAAGATCTCCAAGAGTGCCTTGGCGGCCGCCTCCCTGAGACCGGCATTCCGCCGAATGCGTTCGTCGCGATGGATTACCATATGGACTGGATACAAATGGCTCTCCGTCTCGCCGAAAAACTTCCCGGTTTTCTCGATGAAGGAGACAGGGAATATATTTGTCACTCCAAAGACGACAAGTGCGGAGAATACCCGTTTCGGGGAAATCAGCAGGATGTCGATCTTCTCGTTGCTTTTCACGAGAGCGGGAGGACCCATATCATCATGATCGAAGCGAAGGCCGAAACGGGCTGGACGAATGAGCAATTGAACGGGGAAAACGGGAAAATAGAAAGACTGAAGGCTGTATTCGGAGAGAATGGAAAAGAAAGCAATCTTGTTGTTCCACATCTGGTCCTGACGTCTCCAAAGTACTCGAAGAGACTAGAAATTCTCGGATTGCCCTGCTGGGCGAAAAATGAATCCTCTGTCCGGTCTTACTATTGGGTCAAATTAGAACTTCCCGAATTGACCCAAGTGAAGCGCATCGATCCAGTTGACCTCTCCAAGAGTGACTACAAGCAATTGAGTATCACGAGAAAACGAGAATGCCCATGATGTTGAGCTGGGGGTTAACGCAGCGGCTGGAAAATGAGCTGGCCTTTGGATGCGCCGTTCCGAGCCGTTCGATCCGTTGTATCGGCAAAATTCTTCGCCGCCTGCTCGTCGCGCCCGATGAGGAGGCAAAAGCATAATGTTCACCAGAACCGCCAAGGCCGGGGCTGTGCTGCTCATGGCCGCTTATCTCTCGCTCGTGGCGTTCGGCAACGTGACGGACTACGGCGCCAATCTCGGCTTCGTTGCCCATGTGATGACCATGGACACCACCTTCCGGAGCGAGGCGTCGATGTGGCGGGCGGTCGACCCGCCCGCGCTCCATCACGCCGCATACGTCCTGATTATCGTGTTGCAGGCGGCGGCTGCGCTGCTTTGCTGGATCGGCGGCGCCCGCCTTTTGTCCCGGCTCCGGGAGCCGCACCTGTTCCACGCCGCCAAGGCGCCGGCGCTGGCGGGGCTCGGCCTCGGGGCCTTCATCTGGTTCGGCCTCTTCCTGGTGGTCGCGAACGAGTGGTTCCTGATGTGGCAATCCTCCGAATGGAACGCCAAGCCGACCGCCTTCAACCTCGCCCTGCTGACCTTCCTGGCGCTTTTCTTCGTGGCGTCGCGGGACGGCGATGCGGACGCTTGAGGGCCGATTTCCGGGTTAGGTCGAGCCGCCCGGAGTTCCGGCAAGACTGCTGCTTTGGCGCTCAGGTCCAGTCTCCAAGACGGATAGACTGTCCACAATGACCCGGACGCCCGATCCGAAATTACAGTAACCCACTGAAGTATCGTAACTTTGAAACCTATGAAATGCGGAAAATCACAACAGATCCTCCAGATTGGAGGATCACGCGAGGTTTCCCCGCTTCTGTATACAGGGAAATATCGATCTGCATGTTTCCGCGCCTTGGCGAAGCGGCTTAGCCTTGGATGACGAAGCAAGGTTACCGATAGTCGACATCGATGCACAAACAGGTTCGCGATGGGCCTTCCGAGTTCAATTTTGCTGGCCCAAGTAACGGCGACACCGCACAGCGCCGCCTCTCGCCGCTCCAGGATGGACATCGCCCTGGCGGTTGGCCGACATGGCCGAGACTGTCCTAGCGCCCCAATTCCCGTGCCGGGAGTCCTTCGACCGCCTGGATCGACGCCTGCCGGGCGCGCTCGCGAAGCGCTGACCGCGAGGGCAAGGCCTCGGTGGACCTATCCGCCTCGAACCGGTCGCAGATGAGGAACTGGAGAGAAGCATGGGACGGGTAAACCGGATCGTCATTGTCGGCGGGGGCCAGGCGGGCGGTCAGGCCCTGGACAGTCTCCGTCGCGAGGGCTTCGACGGCCGGCTGTATCTGGTGACGGCGGAGGACTCTCCTCCTTACCAGCGCCCTCCGCTTTCCAAGGACTATCTCGCCGGGAGTTGTGGGATTGACCGCGTTCAGCTTTATCCGGACACCTTCTATTCGGCGAACTCGATCGAACTCATGCCCGGTATCGAGGTCGATGCGATCGATCCGGGAGCTCGCCGGATTGAGTTCGGAACGGGCCAGCGCCTCGACTACGACCGGCTGCTCCTCGCTACCGGAAGCCAGGCACGCCGACTTGGCGACCTTCCGGGATCCCGGCTCGACGGCATCCACTACCTTCGCACTATCGAGGACTCGGATCGAATTCGCGCTGCCATGCGCGGCGCCGGCAGGATGGTCGTCGTTGGCGGCGGATATATCGGGCTCGAAGTCGCCTCCGTTGCCGTAGAGGCCGGTCTTGCCGTCACCGTCGTCGAATCGTCGCCGCGACTGCTCTCGCGCGTGGCCACGATCGAACTGTCCCGGTTTTATGCGGACCTTCACCGTCGCCGCGGCGTCGAGCTGCGGCTGGGCGCGACGGTTACGGGTTTTCGCGGCGCTCGCAGCGTGTGCTCCGTAGCCCTTTCAGACGGAGGCGAAATCCCGGTCGACCTCGTCGTGGCCGGAATCGGGATCGAACCGGAAACCGGCCTCGCCCGCGGCGCCGGCCTCGACTGCGACAACGGGATTGCGGTCGACGGCAGGTGCCGCACGTCCGCGCCCGATGTGTTCGCTGCCGGGGACTGCACAAGCCAGCCGAATTCCTATTACGGGCGTCGGGTGCGTCTGGAATCGGTCCCGAACGCCCTGGAACAGGCGCAGGCGGCCGCCGCCGCCATGCTTGGCAGGGAACGCGGCCGGGGCTCGGAGCCCTGGTTCTGGTCGGATCAACACGGTGTACGGCTCCAAATGACGGGCCATGCGGAAGGCAGGGACCGGACGGTCATGCGAGAATCTGCGGACAGCGGCTCGTTCGTTGCATTCCATCTTCGAGATGGCGTGCTGATCGGGGCGGACGCGGTCGACAGCATGCGCGAGTTTGCCGTTTGCCGCCGCCTCGTCGCCGCCCGCAGCCGTCCCGACCCCGACGCGCTCGCCGACCCCTCCGTGCCCGTCAAGGCCTTGCTGCGGCGTTCGGCCGTCGACAACGCCGCAGATTGAGGACATCGGTCAGGCCGTTGCCGGCCGGGGCTACCTGCCACGGGCGGCGGCGGCAAGGAAACCGCACAACAATTCGCCGCCTGCCGACCGGGTCGCAGCGGGTTCCGTCACTGGTTTGCCGCCCCGGGCAGGGTCCTGGCGATCTTTTCGATTCCCTCGGGTATGAGAGATTCCGCAATCACGGAATACCCAAGACGTATATGGTTGCGGTTGTTCCTCTCGTCCGAGAAGGTGAAGCCGCCGGTCTCGAAATAGACGCCTTCGGACTCGACCCGGTCGTGCAGGATGCCTGCATCGGCCCCGTCGGGCAGCTTCAGCCAGATGATGGCGCCGCCGTAGTCCGGCTTCTCGGAGGCGCCGGGGAAGTGCCGTTCCAGCGCCTCGTGCATCGCCTCGCAGCGCCGCCTGTAGATATTCGTGATCTTGGCGACGAACCGGTCGAAATATCCTCGCTGAAGAAACAGCGCCACGCTCCTCTGGTTGTTGACCGGAGGGTGCCGGATCTGGTGGTGGCGCAGCGCTCTCGCCTCGCGGATAAACTCACGGTCAGCCACCAGATAGCCGATGCGCAGTCCCGGCAGGAGCGATTTCGAGAGGCTGCCGAAATAGATGACATTGCCCCAGTCATCGAGGCTCTTAAGCGCCGGCGGCGGCGTCCTGTCGAAACTGATATCCGACTCGTAATCGTCCTCGATCACGAACTGGCCGTTGGCCTTCGTGATCTGCAGCAAGGCGAGCTTGCGCTCGAGCGGCATGGTCACGGTCGTCGGGAACTGGTGGGTAGGGGTCACGAACAGGCACTTGCAGCCGCTGAGATCGCTGGAAAGGACCAACCCGTTCCTGTCGACGGGAATCCGCCGCACCCGGATGCGCTCCATCGCGGCCATGTTGATGACATCCGGATAACCCGGATCCTCCACGCCGATGGTCTCGCCGGGCGACAACAGGAGCCGGATAGCGAGATAAAGGGCGTGCTGGCCGCCGACGGTTACCAGAACCTCGTCCGGATGGGCGACGATGCCCCGCTTCGCCAACACCCGCTGGATCAGCTGTTCGACCAGAAGGCGGTCGTCGGTTTCGGAGTAGTCGGTCGCCCAGTTCGGGAGTTCGACCGCGTTGACCGAGTCCCTGACGCACTCCCGCCAGCTGGCGATCGGGAACAGCGAGGGATCGATCAGTCCGCAGACGAAGGGGTAGCGGTATCGCACGAGACTGTCCGCGGGCTTGACCACGCGCTGAAGATTGAAGCTGCGACCCCGGAAGAACGCCCGGTAGTCGACTCTGTCAGGCGGCACGGCGATGTCTGCCGGCACCTCTCGCCTCAGCACGTGGCCGGGATCAGTAAGGACGTCCGGGTTGACGAAGAAGCCGGACCGGTGCTTCGCCACCACGAACCCGTCGTTCTTGAGCGCCTCGTAGGCCAGGGCGACCGTGGTCACGCTGACATCCAGTTCCGCAGACAGCCGGCGGATGGACGGCAGCGGACGATGCAGAGGATACTGCCGGTTGACGATGCCGATCGCGATCTGACGGCGAATCTGCTTCTGGAAGCTTTCGTGCGCTCTGCGGTCGATGGAGATCATGTTCTCGTACATCGTCCTCCGATCCACCCCCTTTCAAGGGAATTTCGGGCATTGGCCTCAAATTTTTCCATGAAGCGGAACAGCCGGCCCCATTCCTGAAGAAGTCCGCTCGCAAAACCCTTTTTGTCGCTACGGAATCACCAACGTACAACAGTTTCCTCTCCTTTTTGCCACCTGTACTTATAATCTCTTCCAACTGTATTCAATTTTCTCCAGTTCCTTGCGTTAGTTTTCGGTCAGCAGGGTTGGGCAGGTCTTCTTCGGGGCGCTTGACCATGCAACTGCACAGACTTGTCATAGCGAGACGACGTGCGCAGCGACCGGCAATATCTCGGAGTCGAACGTTCTCTGCAGCGGGCCTGGGCCAAGGGCGCGGGACTGATCGACGAAGAGTTCGAGCAGCCGATGATTGCGGTCGTCAACACCTGCCAGGAGTTCTCGCCGGAGAACATACACCTGCGGCAGGTGGGGGAAGCGGTAAAGTCGGGCATTCGCATGGCCGGCGGAACGCCGTGCGAGTTCAACACCTTCCACGTCACCGATAGCGAGACGTTCGCGTCCGTGGGCATGCGTTACGTGCTGCCGAGCCGCGACCTGGTGGCCGACATGATCGAACTGATGGTCGAGGGGCACCGGTTCGACGCGATGGTCCTGATCGGCTCCGGCGACAAGGTCATGCCGGGCATGGCGATGGCGGCCGCCCGTCTCGATCTCCCTGCCATCATGCTCTATGGCGGGCCGACCAAAGCCGGGATCTACAAGAACCGCAAGGTGTTTCTCGAGACCGTCTATGACGGCGTCGGCGAGCATCTGCTCGGGAAGCTGAGCAGGGAAGACCTGAAGGGGCTGGAGGACAACCACTTCCCCTTCGCGGGCGCCTGCGACACGGCGACATCGGGAAATACCGCGGGCATCTATACGGAGGCCCTGGGTCTGGCATTGCCGAACAGCGGCACGCTGCCCGCTGGCAGCAACTACCAGCTGCGCGCGGCGAAATACACCGGCATGCGGATCATGGACCTGGTCCGGGAGGACCTGCGCCCGTCCCGGATCCTTACCCGCGAGGCCTTCGAGAACGCCATGCGGGTCGGCATGGCGGTCGGCGGCTCGACCAACATGGTGCTGCACATGATCGCGATGGCGAAGGAAGCCGGCGTGGAGGTGACCTTCGACAGCTGGGACCGGCTCAGCCGCGAGACGCCGACATTGGTCAAGCTCGCGCCGTCCGGGCCGTGGGGCGTGACCGATCTCGGCGACGCCGGCGGGGTACCGGCGGTCATGAGGGCGCTGGGAAACCTGATCCACCCGCAGGCCGAGACGGTCGGCGGCCGGACTGCCGGAGAGATTATCCGGGACGCGGAAATAGCGAACGCGGACTGCATCCGCGGTCGGCGCGATCCGGTCGAGCCCGAGGGCTCGATTTACATCCTCAAAGGCAGCCTCGCGCCCGGCGGGGCGGTGGTCAAGGCATCCGGCGTCGCCCGCGAGATGTGGAAGGCGGTCCTGCCGGCGCGGGTCTTCGAGGACGAAGAGGGCGCCATCGACGCCCTGCGCAGCAACCGTATCGAACCCGGCACCTGCGTCGTCATCCGGAACGAAGGAACGCGCGGAGGCCCCGGTATGCGGGAGATGCTGGGCGCGACGTCCGCCCTGATGGGCGCGGGTCTCGGCAACAGTTGCGCGCTGGTGACCGACGGGCGCTTCTCCGGCGCCACGCACGGCCCCGCCATCGGCTATGTGACGCCCGAGGCGGCGCGGGGCGGATCCATCGCACTCGTCGAGGACGGCGACCCCGTCCGGATCGACCTGCCGGAACGCAGGCTCGATCTCGAAGTGGCGCCCGAGACGCTCGCCGAGCGCCGGCGCGGCCTTCGCGACAGGCCGGCCCGGGTAACGCGCGGCTATCTCAAGCACTATGCGGAGCATGTGGCGCCCGCGTCGGAAGGCGCGGTCATGCCGCGATAGGCCATGGACGTCTCGACCGAAACACAGGCAAGAATGCCCGCAGGGGGCCCGGACGGCTTCGGAGAGGAGGCGCAGCAGCGACCGTCCACCGGGCGGACCGTCGTGACCAATGCGGCCTCTTCCGGAATCGAGATCGAGCGCAGGCGCCTGAAATCCCTCGCCCGCCGCAGCGACAGGCCGGGGCTCACCTACCTGGCCGTATGGGCCGCCGCGATGGGTGTCACCGGCTCTCTCGTCTGGCTGGCGCTGGACACGGTGTGGGTCTGGCCGGCGATGTTCGTCTTCGGCGTGGTCATGTCGGTGCCGTCCTACTCGCTCAGCCACGAGACGGCGCACGGGACGGCGTTCCGCACCCGGTGGCTCAACGAGGGCGTCTTCTGGTGCATGTCGCTCCTCTACGGCGAGGAACCGCTGCACCGGCGCTACACGCACACCAACCACCACACGCACACCTGGCATGTCGGCCTCGACAGCCAGATGCCCTTCGACACGCCGCTCGACCTCAAGGGCTGGCTCTACGACATAAGCGGGCTGTCGGTTCACAGGTTCCAGTTCCGGGTTCTGTGGCAGCTCGCGACCGGGCGCTACACGCCGCTGATGCGCGAGGTGTCGCCGAGGGCGGAGTTGCCGAAGATGACGCGCAACGCGCGCCTGTTCGCCGTCGTCTATCTCGGCCTCGCCGCGGCGATCGCCGCCGGTGTGGCATGGCCGCTCTGGTTCTATGTGCTGCCCCGGCTTCTGGGCGGGCCGGTCATGCTGATGTTCAACATCATCCAGCATGCCGAGATGCAGGAGAACACGCCCTCGATCGTCGAGAGCACGCGGAGTTTCCGCACGGACGGCGTCGGGAGGTTCCTCTATCTCAACATGAACAACCACATTGAGCACCACCTGTTCCCGCAGGTGCCGTTCTTTTCCCTCCCCAAGCTTCGCGACGCGGTCGCCGACCAGACCCCGGCGCCGGATCCCGGCTTCTGGCGCACCAATCTCGATCTCCTCTCGGTCGTGACCCGGCGCTCTCTCGGTCGGAACACCAGGGCCGCCTGGATCCGCCAGGCGCCGCACATGGTCACCGAGGGCGGAGGCCATTCGAAGATCGCAAGGGCGACCATGCAGTGAAGCGCAAGCGGATCTACACCTATGGCGGGCAGCCGGCCCGGCGGAATTATACCGTCGCCGACATGATCGCCCTCAAGGGCCGGGCCAGGCTCTGCCAGACCTGCCCGGCCACCGAAGAGGAAGCGGCGGCCTGCGAGGCGGTCGGCATCGACGTGCTGAACACCTCCGACGCCGATCTCCCGGCCGTGCGCGCCGGCGCGCCCGAGACATTCACCATTGCCGACCTGCCGATGACGGCCCACCGGACGCCGGACGACATCCTGCGCGCGGCGGTCAAGGCGGCGGAGGCCGGTGCGGACGCGGTCTATACGCCGAGAAGCCTGCGCACGGTCGAGATGCTGGCGAGCGAGGGGCTGGCGGTGCAGGGCCATCTCGGACTCGTGCCGCGGCTCTCCACGCATCGCGGCGGCCTCAGGATCGTCGGAAAGACCGCGGCGGAGGCGCTTGAGCTGGCGGAAGACTTCCGACGCCTGGAAGATGCGGGCGCCTATGCGGCCGAGGTCGAGTGCGTGGCGGCCGAGGCGCTGGCAGCGATTGCGCCCCGGTCGAAGCTGGTGACCCACTCGATCGGGGCCGGCTCGGCGGGCGACGTGATCTTCATGTTCCTCGTCGACATCTGCGGGGAATCGGGACGGCCTCCCGGACATGCCCGCGCGTTCGCCGACCTGTCGGCGATCCGCCGGACGATCGTCGAAGAGCGCCGGCGCGCCCTCGGTGAATACCGGGCGGCGGTCATGGACGGCAGCTATCCCGACCGGGAGACCTCGGTGCCCATGCAGCCGGGCGAACACGAAAAGCTGGTCGAGGCGCTGGATGCGCGCCCGACCTGCCATTCCCGAGGGTGAGACGATGGCTGACTGGGTCCACGCCTGCGCCTGCGACGACATCGAGGAAGAAGACCTCGTCCGCTGGGACCACGGGCAACGGACCTTCGCGATCTACAGGGCGGCTCACTAGTGTCCGGTTGAGTTGCGGGATTTTGGAGAAAAGTGGTTTGAGATCAGTTTGTTATGGATGATTTCGGGTGGTGTCGATTTTTGTCGAGCCTC
>MKWU01006620.1_pt1 | contig 11643 bp, 10 predicted proteins | sample 809101 | NCBI WGS metagenome assembly MKWU01 (sample SAMN05860141, study PRJNA318959) | sponge metagenome | host: Aplysina aerophoba | place: Slovenia: Piran, Adriatic Sea, Gulf of Piran | collected 2013-05-07
GGATCCGACGACATCTGGGGGCGCGGCGCGACGGACGGGCTCCGCCTCGCCGGAGGCAGCTTCACGAGGCCCGCCGCGTCCAGATCGCGCAGAGCCGCCCTGCAGCTTGATTCCCGCGGATTGCCGAAGGCGTCGAAAAAGCCGAACCGCGCGCACACTTCGCGCGCAAATGCCGTCCTGCCCGGAAAGCTCTCGGGCGGCGGCATGGCCGCAAGAACCGCCCGGCCTTGGTCGGAAAGCAGCTCGCGGCGAATCAGTGTGTTCGCTGTCATGGAGTCGGTATAGCCGACAAAATCAAACGTGTCTAGAGCTATAATGGGCAATGTGCAGGTCGCGCCTGGAGGCTCCGAATCGACCGCGGACCCTACCAGTTCCTTTCGAATTTGCCGCGCAGGAAAATCGCGGCGCTGTTCATGAGGATGAGAAATCCGAGCAGCACCAGAATCGCGGCGGAGGTCCTGCTAACGAACCCTCTTTCCGGGCTATCGGCCCAGATGAATATCTGCGTGGGCAACGCGGTCGAGCTATCGAGAGGACTCCCCGGCGCCGCGGTTATGAAAGCGTTCATTCCAATCAGCAATAGAGGCGCGGTCTCGCCGAGAGCTTGAGCGAGGCCGATGATCGTGCCAGTCAGAATTCCCGGCATCGCCAGCGGAAGCACGTGGTGAAACACGACCTGCTGCCGGGACGCGCCGATTCCCAGCGCGGCTTCGCGTATGCTATTGGGAATCGCCTTCAATGCCGCGCGAGTCGCGATGATAATTGTCGGCATCGTCATTAGCGCTAGAGTCATTCCGCCGACCAGAGGCGCGGAACGCGGCATGCCGAACCAGCCGATGAAGACCGCAAGCGCGAGCAGTCCGAATACGACCGACGGAACCGCAGCTAAATTGTTGACATTGACCTCGATAAAATCGCTCAGGCGGTTTTTCGGAGCGAACTCCTCCAAGTATATCGCGGCTCCGATGCCGAGCGGAAACGAGATTGCGAAGCAGACGAGCAGAGCCCAGAAGGAGCCCGCCAGCGCGCCCTTCAAGCCGGCGAGTTCAGGAAAGCGGCTGTCCGCGTTTACGATCAAGCCGACATTGAGCGGCTTCGTAATCGCGCCGGCTTCATCGAGCCTATCGAACCATTCGATCTCCCGGTCGCCCAGCCTGCGATTCTGCTCCGGCGTTTCGCGGTCGATCAACCCTTTATTGAGCTGATCGTAGGGATCGGACGTCGGCACCGTCAACTTTACGGATTTTCCGATCAGCGACGGATCCTCGACGATCATGTCCCGCAAGGCGAATTGCGCGCCATTGCTGAGGATATTGGCAAGGCTGCGCTGTTCGCTTCTAGAGGCGACTTCCGGAAACAGCTCCTGCATCGACGCCTGCAGCACCTTTCTGAAATTGCCGCGCGGAAGCTTGTCCTCGCTTATCGCATCGGGATCCACGTAGACCTCGATCGAAACGTGCGTTTGCGTAAACGCCGTGTAGCCGGTGCTGAGCAGAGAACCAATTAGAATGAACAGCATGACGAATGCCAGCGCGACCGCCGCGAGCCCCAGGCTCTTTAGAAAGAATTGCTTTCGGTTTCGGGCGGCGAGGCTTCTCTGGACCGCTTCGCTGGTCCTGACGCGTTCGCGAACCGTTGAATTTTCAGGCATTTCGAGCGCTCATTCGTAGATTTCGCGGTATTTGCGGACGATCCGCACGGCGAGAACGTTTATTGCCAGCGTTACGATGAAAAGCATCATGCCCAATGCGAACGCCGCGAGCGTCTTCGGGCTGTCGAATGACGTATCGCCGATAAGAAGAGTGACGATCTGGACTGTCACCGTCGTTACGCTTTCAAGTGGATTAATCGTCATTTTAGCGATGAGTCCCGCAGCCATGACGACGATCATGGTTTCGCCGATCGCTCGGCTGACCGCGAGCAGCACGCCGCCGACGATTCCCGGCAAGGCGGCTGGAAACAAGACATTGAGCATTGTTTCCGCTCTCGTCGCGCCGAGGGCCAGGGAGCCGTCCCTGAGCGATTTGGGAACGGCGGAAAGCGCGTCGTCCGCAAACGAAGATATGAAGGGGATCAGCATGATTCCCATTACGATTCCGGCGGCGAGCGCCGTGTTCGGCGCAACGTCGACGCCCACGGAATCGCCAGCCGACCTGAATGCCGGCGCGACGACGAGAACCGCGAAAAAACCGTAAACGACAGTAGGCACGCCGGCCAAAACCTCCAAAACCGGTTTCGCGGCCGACCTTATGCGCCGGGGCGCGAATTCGTTCAGGTAAATCGCCGACATAAGTCCGACCGGAACTGCGAACAGAAGCGCGACGACGGTAATTACAAGCGTGCCAAGGAATACAGGCGTCCACCCGAACGCGCCTTCGGCCGCGACCTGATCCTCTCGAATCGGAATCTGCGGCTCCCAGTTGAGACCGAACAGGAATTCGTCCAGAGGCACAAGAGTTAGGAACTTCGCGGTTTCCACCAGGAGCGAAGCGATGATTCCGATTGTGGTTAAAATCGCTACGACCGAGCACAGGATCATCAGGGCCGACACGATTTTTTCCACGCCCTGCCTCGCTCGGAAGTCTGCCGCCACCCGCCTCCGCGCATGCCAGAGAAGCGCGGCGGATAGAACTGCGGTCGACACGAGCATGGCCATCGACATCGATTCGTGAAGTTCCGAAAGGCGGTTGCCGGCGGCTATCTTCCACTCGTCGGGCTGACCGAAGATTCTCCCTGCCGCTATCGACTTGATTTCCGCTAGCAGGAGCTGCGTCGCCCCGTCGTCGAGACCGGCGCGCGCGCCCTCGGGGATCCCTCTCATCATGACGGCATCGACAACGGGGCCCTGCAATGCCACCCAAAGCAGAATCAGTACGAATACCGGCACGAGCACGACTAGAAACGAAAAAAGCCCGTGGTATCCGGGAATCGAATGAAGGCGCGCGCCGCCCTCGCGAATGGCGCGCGCCGAAATCCGATTGTATGCATAGCCCGCAACCGCGAACAAAAGCAGTACGATAAACGCGATCGTTGCCATGCCTCTCCTTTACCCTACTGGGAGCGCCGCGCGCGGGGCGCTCTCGGAATTGAAGCCGAGATCACTTCTCTTCCATATTCTTGCCGTCGATTATTTCGTCCTGAAGCATGGCCCTCCGCTCATCATTGAGCGTAATGAGACCGCGTTCGGACAGGTAGCCGTCGGGAGCCAGGGCATCTTCGGACATGTACTCTTCGATGAATTCCTGGAAATTGGGAATTACGCCGCGATGCGCATTCTTCGTATAGAAGTAGAGCGGACGGGAAATCGGATAGGAGAAATCTCCTATCGTGTCCTGGTCGGGCATCACGCCGTCGATGTTGACAGGCTTAAGCGTGTCCTGGTTCTCGAAAAGGAAGGAGTAGCCGAAAATCCCCATGGCCGACGGGTCGGAATTAAGTCGCTGCACGATTAGGTTGTCGTTTTCGCCGGCTTCGACGAAGGGGCCGTCCTGGCGCATGCGCGAGCAATTCTCCCCAATCCAGCCGCCGTCGAATCCGCCGTTCTTGACATAGTCGAGGGCTTCGCAGCCTTCATGCATCGCGAGTTCGACAAAAGCGTCGCGAGTGCCGGAAGTAGGAGGAGGACCATAGGCAAGAATCGCCGAGTCGGGAAGATTCGGATTGATTTCGGACCAATTCATATAGGGGTTGTCGACCCATTCCCCGTCGATCGGAACCCGAGCTGCAAGCGCCAGATAGATTTCTTCCAAGGAAAGGTCCCAATCGAAATCGTTGTCGCGCGAAATTGCGATCGAAAGCCCGTCGTAGCCGATTAGAGCTTCTGAAATCTCCGTAACCCCGTTTTCCCAGCAAAGAGCTTGCTCCGAGGCCTTCATTGCGCGGGAAGCGCCGGTAAGATCGGGATGCTTCTCGCCGATGCCCGCGCAGAAGATTCGCATGCCGCCGCCGGTTCCGGTGGATTCCACGATTGGCGACGGAGCGCCGGTTAAATTCGCAAACTGCTCGGCGACGGCTTGCGTGTAAGGAAAGACGGTGGACGATCCTACGATGCGAATCTGATCGCGGGACAACGCCGGATTCGCACCGACCGCCGCCACCGCCAGAATGGCGGCGGATATCTTAACAAATGTCATCTTGATCTCCTGATTTGCATTTCGGCCATGAATTGATGGCCTGCAAAGCAATTAGGATTCGAATGTAATGCTATTACTTAAAATTCGTTACAGTTGTATGACAAATTCAGTTATTCGCGCATCGATCCACGTTAAATTCAGACGTCCTGACCTCGTAATTTCCTACGAGTTGAACCAGAATCGATTTTTCCTGCCATAGAAGGACTTTTTCAAAAAATAGGGGCTTTACCGGAGCGTCGCCGAAGAAAAATATCGTATGAACCCGGATTTGGACCCCGCGACCCCATTATCACACTCCCGCTTCACCCCGCCGAAGCCGTGCAAATCGGCTCCACCTGCTTTTCAGTCGCCGCGCTCGACGGCAAGATCTACTATTTCTCGAACCTAGAGGTGTGCGACCTCCACGACGAGCGCGACCGCGGGGCGATGCTGCTGCGGGCCGCCAAGTTCGCCGAGAGCGGGGTCCGCCGCAAGGACCTGCAGGAGGCGCTGGGCATCAGACGCTCGACGCTCAAGCGGGCCGTGAACAAGCTCCGCAGCGAGGGCGAGGCGAGAGCTTCCACGAGCCGCGGCGGGGCCGCGGTCGCCCGGGAGCTGGGACTGGCCAAGGCGACCGTGAACTACGGCCGGCGGAAGGGCTTCATCGGGAACGGGCCGCCCGACGGGCGGCGGGAGGAGCGGCCCGTTCAGGCGCAAGACGCGAACCACCCGGCAGACCCGTCCGCTGCGAGGCCGTCGACCTAGTGCCCCCGGTGGAGGTCGGCGGTGAGACGATGCCCATGGTCGCGGTGTCGGCCCGGGAGGAGTGGCCGACGAAGACGGTGGAAGCCAAAAAGGAAGCGCTGCACTGGCTGCTGCTAATGACCGAAGGCTAGCCCGGCGCCGGGACGGCGGCGGCACTGCGCTGGTACGAGCTCAGATGGCGGATCGAGCGCTACTTCGACGCGCTCAAGAACGGAACCCGCATCAAGGACCGTCGCCTCGACCATGCCGACGACTTGAAGACGTGCCTCGCCTTCGACGCGATCACAGCCTTCCGGGTCCGGGACCTTGCCCTGCTCGCCCGCGAAAGGCCGGACGACCCGGCGCGGCGCCACGTCGCGCAGGACGACATCGACACGGTCTGCTTCCTCGCCGAGGATCGCGGCTTCAAGGTCCCGCGCGGGCCGCCGGACATGGACATCCGGACCTTCGCTGTCCTCGCGGCCGGGCTTGCGGGGTTCCACGCCTCGAAGCGCCAGTCGCTTTCGGGCACCCGGAAGCTCTGGCAGGGACTAAAAATCCTCGGGCGCGGCGTCAATACAGTGCAAGCTCAAAGAAAATGGAACAGGAAAAAAGTATAAATGAGTTAAGTACGTTGCATTGATAGGAGCGAAGCGCCGCATGGATGACCCTTTGGCAGGAAAACGGGATTCTGGGCGAAGTGCCGGAAACCTGCCGGTTGGGGCCTCCGGAATGGTGGAATACAGGGAATCTGGTGCTGCCTGGCTGAGAATTTCGGCTTGGTTTCCTGATCACCGGTTTTCCACCAGATTGATCAATCGGATGAATCTGCGGTCTTTAGTCAGATCCGGTTTCTTTTCGGGGATTTTTAAGGGTACTTGACGCCTCGCCATCCGACGGAGCGTTGCGGTCCTTGCTGTGGCTGCATCCTCGGGCAATGCGACCTCCTGCCTAGCACCTGTAACGAAGCCGGGCGGAAAATAGTCGTTCCAGTAACAGGAAGTTCAAGAAGTATCGCGATGAACTTCTCTGTCTCTGCAGTTGCCGCCGGACTGGCTGTCAAGACGCGAGATGCCAAGCCGATGTCCGGATCCGTTCGCGGGAATCCTCCCACTCGCTGCAAGAGCCGCGGACGGGCACACGAGTTGCACAGTCAAGGAACGCCAGAGGATTCGCAATTCAGGCCCGGTAGGCCGGCAATGGCGACCGATCTTGAAGCGCGATCATTCGCCTGAGCATCAACTCCGACAATTCGTGCCGTGCCTTCAGTCCGGCAGGTTCATCGTAAAGGTTGCTGAATTCGCCAGGATCGGTGGAGAGATCATAAAGCTCATTCCAGCTTTCGCCTTCCCGCAGCGACATTCGGTACTTGTCGGTCACGATGGTCCGAACTCTCTGAGGTCGGTCAAAGCCGGTCATGATGCGCTGACTGTCTTCTTCGACGATGACGACCCCCGGAGACCTGGATGAAAGAAGGTCACGGCCCTGGATGCCGTTGTAGGGCTGGATTCCGGCCCGGGCCAAGATCGTGGGCGCGATATCGATGGATGACGCAAGTCCGCCGTCGACTTGGCCACGGCTCCGAGACTTGGGATCATGCCAGACGAACGGCACTCTGATGATGCCTTGGAAATGCAGCAGCAACTTCAGCATCAACCCGTGATCGCCCATGTAGTCGCCGTGATCAGAGGTGAAGATGACAACGGTGTCCTCCGCCAGACCAAGGCTGTCAAGCCGGTTCAGAACCCGTCCGATGGCGTCGTCGATCATGGTGATCATGCCGTAGGTCAAGGCGATGATCGATCGGGCCTCGACTTCCGTAACCGCGAACGGGTTTTGGCTGTGTCGAGCATCGGTGCCTTTCTCAAGCGCTTCCCGCATGGCCCGAATCGGTGGGAGATCACCTTGACCGAACGAAGCGGGGAGCGGGATGTCGGCAGGATCGTACATGCTCCAATAGCGACCCGGAGGCGTGAACGGATGGTGGGGGTCCGGGAAGGACATTTGCAGGAAGAACGGCTTGTCGTTCGCTGCACCATTGGACAGCCAGGCTTCGCTTCGATCAGCGATCCAAGATGTCGCATAGAGTTCTTCCGGCACGGCTGTCCGCCAAGCTTGCGGTGCGTTGACACGGTTGTCCGGAAGCGAGTTTTCCGGCCCCACGAGGCTATCGAAGTCTCGGCGCTGCTGTCGGGCCCAAAGCAGATAGTCGCCGCAAGCTTGGTCCCCGTGATCTGCAACAACTTCGACATGCTCGAAGCCGTAGAAGTCTCCACCCGTTCGTTCAGCGAGCGGGCGGTCCCATTGCGGGGCAACTTCCAAGTCATATTCGGGCGTGTGCCGGTTGTTCTTGATCGCATCGCGAAGATGCCGGCTTGGGGCGACCAGGCCCTCGGCCGGCTCGAATCGGTTCGTCGCGGGAAGGCCCGTGAAACACTGCAGGTGAGACTTGCCAATGAGCCCTGTCCGGTATCCGGCATCCCGGAGCAGTTCCACGAACGTCGTGTGGTCTTTCGACAGCGGTATGCCATTGTGCCGAACCCCATGCGCCGAGCACATCCGTCCAGTCATGATCGAGGCGCGGTTCGGCATGCAAATCGGGTTGGCTGCATAAAAGCGATCCCATCTAGTGCCCTTGGTCGCAATGCTGTCGATGTTCGGGGTCTGGACAATCGCGTTGCCACCGCATCCGAGGTGGTCCGCACGATGCTGATCCGTAATGATGAACAAGAAGTTTGGTCGCCTGGTCAAGATTCGGCCTCCGATTTCGGTGACGGGCGCGGCGCTGACCGTACATCCCATGTCAGCAAGCCGAGGCCGACGAGAATCGCCGGGATGTGGATTGCTGGGTCGGGGGCCAGTATTGCAAACGCCGCAAGGAACCTCGCGACAATCTCTGGCATAGACAGCTTGCGACGGTCGTGTCCCGAGAGTGCAGAAGAGAACAGCCAAATGCAGAAGCACGTTCGGGCGACGATCCAAACGAATGGCAACAGGCTGAACTCTTCGATGACCAGAATGGTCGGATAAAACGCGAAGACGAAAGGGATGATGAATTTCGCCATTCCCAAACGGAACGACATGAATGCGGTCATCAGGGGGTTGGCCCCGGCAATCGGGGCAGCGGCATAGGCGGCGATGGCGACAGGCGGCGTCAGCGAGGATGCCACTCCGTAGTAAAAGACGAACATGTGAGCGGTCAGCATCGAGACGCCCAAGGCCTGGATGGCCGGACCCATTACCAGGACTATGATTAGGTAGGCGGGAAGCGTCGGCATGCCCATGCCAAGGACCAATGCACCAACCATGGCGACCAGGAGCGCCGAGAACAGGCTTTCACCCCGGATCGTGGAAATGACGTTGGCGAGCTTGAGCCCCAAACCAGTCGAATCCAGTGACCCGACGAGGATGCCGATGGCGGCAATGGCAATGAGTAGCGTTGCGCCCGACTGGGCGCCCTTGAGAAAGGCACGCCAAACCCGCAGCGGGTCGGACCGGACATCGGGGTTGATGACCGAAAGAACCAGGAGAACGACGACGGCATTGAAACCGGCCGCAGATGTCGAGGACCCCGCCACGAGCGATCCGATCACCGTCAGGATCGGACCGACGAACAGGACCGAATTGATCAGGTCAACTCGAGTGATCCGGTCGCCGACGGCCAGCGGCTCAACATCGATTCCCTGCCGTCGCGCCTCGACCGTTACGGCCGAAAACAGGCTGAAATAGTAGAAGAGCGCCGGAATGAGGGCGGCGACAATAATGTTCAGGTAGCCGGTGCCGGTTAGGTCAGCCATGACCAGTGCCGCAGCCCCCATGATCGGTGGCATGATCTGCCCGCCGGACGATGCCGTTGCCTCGATCCCCGCAGCGAAGGTCGGGGAAAACCCCCGCTTCTTGATCATCGGGATGGTGAAGGTGCCGGTACCGACGATGTTGGCAACGGTGGAGCCCGACATGGTTCCGAACAAGGAAGATGCCAGGATCGCTGCATGGGCTGGCCCGCCCCGGGTCCGCCGCGTCACGAGGAACGCGAATTTCAGAAGCGTATCACCGGCTCCGGTGCCTTCCAGAAGGACTCCGAAAATTATGAAGATGAAGACCGTGGACAGGACGATGTTCGTGATGGACCCGAAGACACCCTTGTTGGTGTTGTACCATAGAGCCTCCGCAACCTCCGTAAGCGTGAATCCGGTGTGAGCCAGAATGCCTGGCAAGTCCTTTCCGAAGAGCAGGTAAAGGACACCGAAGGCGCCAACCCCGAAGAGCCCCCAGCCCCATAGCCTGCGGCAAAGCACCAGAAAGACCAAAAGGCCCGCCAAGGCGGGCCAGGCATCAGCTTGCGTCACGTCGTAGAGAGCGACTTCCATTCGTGCCTGGACGAAATAGAAGGACCAGATCGCCCATAGACCGGCGGCCATCAGCGTGACGTCGAGCGCCAAATGAACGGAGGCACGAGCGCCGGTGACGGAACCGTTCGCTTCCCGGCGGACTCTCGAAGCCGCGATGCCGGCCAGCAAGGCCAGAGCAAAACCTGCGGCACGGTGAAACTTCGGTTCAACGAGACCCACACCCGAACTGTATAGCGCGATTGCACCGAGCAGGAAGCAAGCCAGTGCGGACAACGGCGCAAACAGCTTGGCCGTTCCGCCAGACGTTTGGGTCTCCGAGGTCATCAGATCGGTCCCGGCCTGGTTCGAGAAAGTTGCGGTTGGACCGCCTTGGCGGTCCACTCGCCAGCATCGTTCAGGGACGCAGTTCGCTTGGGACCGGAATTCCTGCTTCGTCATAGTACTTCGCTGCACCGGGGTGCAGAGGAACGTTGACGGAAGTGAACGCGGTTTCAGGCGTGACAGCTTTCAGGAAGAACGCGGTCGCGTGTACTTCGTCCAGGTTCTCCCAGAAGGATCTTGTTGCGTCGTAGACCAAATCTTCGGACACGCCTGCGTGAGTTCCCACGAATTGGGTGAATCCCAGCGCGGTGATGTCGCCGCCAGTCAGCTGCCCCTTGTAGACTCCGCCGTCGAACTTGAGCATTCCACGCCCAGGACGCCCAAAGAGAGCCTGCATCGCTTCCGAGCCGATGACGTCGTCCGGAATGGAAAGGATGCGAAATTCGCCTGACAGCCCGAATTGCTCGATTTTGGACGACCCGATTTCCGCCGGACGGACCATCATGTCGATCTTTTTGTCTGCAAGAGCGGCGTAGCCTTCGCCCCAGTTCAGGCGGACAGCATCGTAGTCCTTGCCCGGCTCAAAGCCGGTGATGATCTTGATCAGAGCTTCGGAGGTCGCGGATGCCGACCCTGCCGGCGGGCCCGTGAAGACGGTCTTGCCCTTTAGGTCTTCCCAGGTCTCAATGCCGGACCCCTGCAGGGTCACGGGATGATAGGCCCCGGCCTTGAAGCCGAGAATCGCGCGAAGCTGACCCGCTGCTTCGGGTGCGTCGTCGACGCCTTCGTACATCCGTGCCTGGCTCTTCATCAAGTTCACAAGCGACGGAACAGTCGAGAAAAAGTCTATTTCCTGCCGACCGCCTTTCAGCATGGACTTGGTAAGCGTTTGTCCGGCGTTGACCTGAATCTCGACGCCAGCCTTTCCGGCCTGGTTCACGAAGGTCACGAACATCGTATGTACCGGATCGCCAGCACCCGCGGTTTCGCCCTTGAATATCTGGGCTGCCGAGACGGTGGGTGCCGCAAGGGCAGCGGTCAGTATCGCCGCCGCCGAGAGAATTCTGAAGTTGAGCACGGATTTTCCTCCCTTGGTTCCTGAGGAGACTAGCAAAAGAAAAACATCTGATATAATCAAAGATTGCGCATAATACATAACGGTTTGTTATGAAACTCGATCCAAAGCACCTGGCCCAGCTCTCGGTCATCGTCGAGGCCGGCTCATTTCAGACCGCGGCGGACAGGCTTGGCCTGACCCAACCTGCGCTCAGCCGCAACATGAAGGCATTGGAGGTGCGACTGGGGGCAGCATTGTTCAATCGCGAAGGACGAAGGTCGGTGCCCAACACGCTGGGCATCAGGCTCGCCCGAAACGGTCAGTCCATTCGGCTGGCCGAAGAGCAGGCAAGCATTCTGGCCGATCAATCCGCGAAGGGCACTGTTGGAGAGCTCAGGATCGGGGCGCCGCCAATCGTGGCTGGCAGGTTTCTTAGCAGCGCGACGGCAGGTTTCATCCGGGAGAATCCAAACTGCGTGGTCGAGATGAGGACCGGGCTCGTGCACGAATTGCGCACCATGCTTGAGCGCGGTCAAGTTGATGTCGTCTTTGGACCCAAGAGCCTGGCCGAGCCATCGGACGGGCTGGATTATGTTCCGCTCATCGATGATCGCGTTGGAATCCTGTGTCGAACCGGCCATCTCCTGACATCTCGAAAGCGTGTGATGCCGTCCGATCTGGAGGCGCAGGTCTGGCTGGCTCATTCGAGGGGCAGCCTGCTGCGGCAACAGACAGAGGCCGCCATGATCGCATCCGGAGTGGTGTCCATGCATATCGTCTGCGAAACGGATTCCATTCGATCCGTCCTTGAAATCATTGCCGATACGGACCTTATCACGACGATGCCAAGGGCCACGACCGAACCTTATCTGGCACGGCTAATTTTTTTTCGGTGCTGGGTTCAATCCCGGCTTGATCTTCAAAAAAAGACTGGACTCCTTCCTCCCCGCCGCGTAGATTGGCCGCCGGATGGAGTTGCGAATCATGGATGCCATGGATCTTTCGGAGTTGCGAGTTGAGCCGGTTACGCGGGAGATGGAGCCCCGCTTCAACGAGC
>MKWU01006622.1_pt1:0-7500 | contig 11637 bp, 7 predicted proteins | sample 809101 | NCBI WGS metagenome assembly MKWU01 (sample SAMN05860141, study PRJNA318959) | sponge metagenome | host: Aplysina aerophoba | place: Slovenia: Piran, Adriatic Sea, Gulf of Piran | collected 2013-05-07
CTGCATCTCCAGGCCGCGGAAGCTGAAACTACTGACGAGCCCCGCGGCTGTCAAGGTCAGGGCGGCACTCAGACTCCAGACCAGCGCCAGTGCACCCGCCACGACGGTCACCACCAGCGAGTACCGCAGGACGCGCCTCGACATGACAGCAAGTTCATCCTCGCTGCCGCCCCGTCCACCGAAGAACCGGGTCAGACCTGCGTGTTCCGGGCGTCCTGCCCCGTCCCCTGCTTCACCGCCCATCCGTCTCACCGTCTTCCTCGTCGGCATTCAGGCGCTGGACCACCTGGTACACATTGTAGAAGCCTGCCACGACCCCGAAGAGCCCTCCGATCAGGGCGCCGGCATTCGCCGCGTCGAACCAGCCTCCGATCGCCCTGCCGGCCAGGAAGCCGAGCGCCGAGGCGATCGGGAACACGAGGCCAATGGTGGCGACATCGAGCAGCCGGCGCGGCAGGCGCATTCCAGGCACGTCGCGGCGGAACGCCGCTACGCCCTCGAGTCCCACAGCACATCGGTCTCGCCACGCATCCGGTTCTCGTAGCGGGCCATCACGAACAGGGCGTCCGAGAGTCTGTTGACGTAGGTCAGGGCCGGAGCGCCGACCGTTTCCGTGGCCGCAAGGGTCACCAGGCGCCGTTCCGCACGCCGGCAGATCGTACGCGCCAGGTGCAGGGAGGCGGCCGCCGCGCAGCCTCCGGGCAACACGAAGTTCTCCAGCGGCTCCAAGTCCTCCTGCAGCGCGTCGATCGTCTTCTCCAGGCCGCGAACGTGTCGCTCCTCGATGCGCGGAACCGGCGGAGCGTCGCCGTCCGCGGGCACACAGAGATCCGAACCGAGGTGGAACAACTCCTGCTGCACACGGCCCAGACAACCCCGCACTCGGGTCGAGACGCCGGCAGAGACGGCTACGCCAACGGCCGAGTTCAGCTCGTCGACCGCTCCATACGCCTCGACGCGGGCAGAGTCCTTGCGAACCCGAGCCCGAATGCCCAGACCGGTCGTGCCGTCATCGCCGGTCCGTGTGTAAACGCGCGTGATCCGCGGCAAGGGGGTTCCAGCCTGTGACGGCGCTAGACGTCGTCCCGAATCGCGCCTTCGACCGGACTGCTGGCGCCCTCGGTGTAGATGCCGCCGGTGAGTTCGAAGGACTCGACAGCGCGCTCACGCAGACGCTCAAGGGCCTCGTCGAAATTGTCCGGACTCATCTCCTCATCGCAGAAGGAGCAGCAGCTCTCCCACGTGAAGCCGAGGCCGTCCACCTGCTTGCGGCCGCCCGGCGTCACCTCGTCGGTGATCGGACACCAGATCGTGCTCATCGCGAGCATGAAATTGCTGACGTACCGCTCTTCCGCCGCCTTGGCCGCATGTGCGTCGGGATCGCCGTCGAAGGCCGCCTTAACACCCGCCTCGCTGCCTCGGTACTCCACGCCGCCATGGGTCCAGGTCTCACCGTTGGCCGCGGAGGGCACGAGCTTGACCGGGCAGAGGTCGGTCGACTTGACCGCCTCGGGGATCTTCACCTTGGCGAGATCGACCGCGTCCGGCGGCAACTGGGCACCGATCGGCGCCACGCAGAAGAGCGCCACCAGGAGCGCAGTGAGACGAACAACAGAAACGAGCTTGATCGGCATGGAATGTGTCCCTCCGCCATGCTGAGAGTCGAGATGAAGGCACCGGCCACCGGCGCACGCTACGCCAAACAGGACGCGGCAGTATAGCAACGTCCCAGGGTATGGCGACGAAGCTCACGGCGGACTCCCCAATCCGCGGAACGCGGCTACGGGGCTTGCGCGCCGGATGCCGCCCAGAACCCGGGTGGCGCGGACCCGCGCCACCCGCGAACCAGTCCGTGCGCCCGTCTGCGGGCGTACGGATGGCAGGCCGGCGCACCCAGTCTCATGGAGGCTGGTACGCTGTCCCGCCGTGACCCGATCCGCGGCAGCATGATGCGCCACCGGCTTCGAAGCCGACTGAACGGCTTCATCGTGGTGGGCATCCTTGGCGGCCTTGGAGGCGGGGCCGTCCTGGCCGCGGCAGCTCGGGCGCAGGAAGCCCAGGGGAAGGACGGCACCCCGGCGGCGGTCCAGGCCTCCGCAAGCGACGGCCTCGACAAACGTCACGCCGAGTGGCTAGCCGAGGTCGGGACCATCATGACCCCGGAAGAACGGGACGTCTTTCTGCGGCTGACAAGGGACTACCAGCGCGACGCGTTCGTGCGGAAGTTCTGGCAGGTCCGCGACCCGGTTCCGAAGACCGGTCGCAACGAAATGCGCGAGCGCTGGGATGAACGCGTGGCCTACGCACGTTCCAACTACGGCGGCCTGACCGACGCCCGCTCGCAGGTGCTGCTCACTCACGGCGAACCGCACCGCATCATCCAGGTCCGATGCACTACAACGAGGATCCCGGCCGAGATCTGGATCTACCAGGGCAGCGACCGTGTGCGGTTCCGCTTCCTGTTGATCTTCGCACGTGCCCGGGGCCTGGGCGAGGCCCGAGTCTGGGTGCCGGGTCGCGGCGACATTCGCGGACTCGTCGAGGGGGCGAAGGCCTGTATCAACGGCCACCTCCTGGAGGATGTCGTTGCCCAGGTGCGCAGTCTGGGCGGCGACTACTCAAGTCAACTGGCGCGGGTGCTGTCCAGACCCCGGCCACGCAACGAGGAGTGGGTGGCGGCCTTTGCCGCCGCCTCCACCGATCTGCCTCTCGGCGCGCCACTGTTCCATGCGGAGGTCGAGTACGACTTCCTGGGCCGCTTTCAGAGCCGTACCGTGGTCCAGGGCCGCATCAACGTGGACCCTTCGGCGATAAAAGTTGGCGAGTTCGCCGGCTATCGATCGCGCGACCTCGTGCTGGTCGGCGAAGTCGTCAGGGACCAGGAGCTGTTCGAGTCGTTCCGATACAAATTCGGCTTCCCGGCCGCTGAAGGTGAGGTCTCCGAGCTCGGACACAGCCTGCTCCTGCCGTTTCAACGCTACCTGCGCCCAGGGGCGTATCGGCTCATCCTGCGCCTCGAGGACGTCAACGGCGGCGGATTCTTCCGCGGAGAAGGGGATGTCGCCGTACCCAGGCTGTCCCACCACGCCCCACTCCCCAGGTCCGATGCCGAAGGCGAGCGTCTGCTGGCCGAAGCGGCCAGCAGCGTGGGTTCCGAATCGGTCCGGATCCGGCTTCTCAAGCCTGCGGGCGAGATTCTCTCGGGCCTGGTGCGCTTCGACGCGGTCGTCGAGGGCGAGGGGGTCTCAGCCGTCTCTTTCGTGCTCGACGACGCCCAGGTCCTGAGGAAGACACACCCGCCCTTCAGCGTCGAGCTCGATCTCGGCGACTTTCCGCGGCCCCGCACTCTACGAGTCGAAGGAGTAGGTGACGAGGGCGATCTGCTTGCCTGGGACGAACTCGCGATCAACGCCGGCGAACGCAGTTTCAGCGTCCGGCTGATCGAGCCGCTTCGGGGCGAACGCTACGTCTCGAGCCTGCGGGCGCGAGCGGATGTCGACGTGCCGGAAGGGGCGACACTGGACCGGCTCGAGTTCTATCTGAACGAGGATCTCACGTCGACGCTGTACCAGGAGCCCTTCGTCCAGCCGATTCAGCTTCCCGCGGGTACGGGCGTCTCCTACGTGCGCGCCGTGGCGCACCTTAGCGACGGCAACACGGCCGAGCATCTCGTGTTCATCAACTCCCCCTCCGACATCGAACAGATCGAGGTTCAGTTCGTCGAGCTCTTCATCTCGGTCACAGACCGCAGGGGACGCCCAATCGACGGCCTGGCACAAGGGGACTTCACCGTCTTCGAGGACGGCCAGCTTCAGACCGTCAGCCGTTTCGAGCGCGTCGTCGACCTGCCGATTCATGTCGGCGTCCTGATCGACAACTCCGCCTCGATGCGCAACTCCCTCGACATCACCCGCCGGGCAGCGCTGGGTTTCTTCGAACAGGTGGTGACGCCGCGAGACCGGGCGGCGGTCATCACGTTCAACCGTTTCCCGCAACTCGCAGTCCGGCTCACCAACGACCTGAGAGAACTGGGAAGCGGCCTGGCCGGTCTGGTGGCCGAAGGTCAGACCGCTCTCTACGACAGCCTCATCTTCAGCCTCTACCACTTCGCCGGCGTTACCGGTCAGCGGGCGATCCTCCTGCTCTCCGACGGCAAGGACGAGGTTTCGCGTTTCTCCTTCGATGACACGCTCGAGTACGCCCGCCGCGCCGGTGTGACCATCTACGCGATCGGCCTGGGAATCGACGAGGCGGACGCCAGGCGCCGGCTGGACCGGCTGAGCACGCAGACGGGCGGCAAGAGCTACTTCGTTCGCGACCCGGACTCCCTCGACGAGATCTACTCCAACGTCCAGCGCGAACTCCGGTCCCAGTACTTCCTGGCTTACCAATCCGCCAGCACACGCGACGACGACGGCTTCAGGCGCATCAAGGTCGACGTCCGCAAGCCGAACGCCTCCGCAAACACGATGAGCGGCTACTACCCCTAAGCCAGCCGGACGCAAGCTGGACCGCTCACCCGCGCTCTCTCGCGAAGCACAAAGCCGTCCCGGGCGTCCGAACGAAAAAGGCCCCCAGTGGGTGTGAACCCACCGGGGGCCAGGAGGATCCCGGCGACGACCTACTCTCCCACACCGTCGCCGGTGCAGTACCATCGGCGCTGCGGGGCTTAACTGCCGTGTTCGGAATGGGAACGGGTGTTTCCCCCGCGCTACGGCCACCGGAAATCCCGGAAAACCTGGCAAAGCCCCTACCGGGGCTCTGCCCTGAATCGAATCCGTTGGGTGTCATCTCCCTGACAAGATCTTTCACGATCTCTCACGGAGAACCTAAGCGCCCAAGTCCCGAGTGCAGCAATCTTCGAAACTGGTCAAGCCGAACGACCGATTAGTACGGGTTAGCTAAACGTCTCACAACGCTTACACGCCCCGCCTATCAACCTGGTAATCTACCAGGGGTCTTCAGGGATACCTCATCTCGAGGCTGGCTTCCCGCTTAGATGCTTTCAGCGGTTATCCTTCCCGAACATAGCTACCCAGCTGTGCCGCTGGCGCGACAACTGGTGCACCAGAGGTTCGTCCGTCCCGGTCCTCTCGTACTAGGGACAGCTCCTCTCAAGTATCCTACGCCCACATGAGATAGGGACCGAACTGTCTCGCGACGTTCTAAACCCAGCTCACGTACCACTTTAATCGGCGAACAGCCGAACCCTTGGGACCTGCTTCAGCCCCAGGATGTGATGAGCCGACATCGAGGTGCCAAACCGCCGCGTCGATGTGAACTCTTGGCGGCGATAAGCCTGTTATCCCCGGAGTACCTTTTATCCGTTGAGCGATGGCCCTTCCATACGGAACCACCGGATCACTAAGTCCTACTTTCGTACCTGCTCGACTTGTAGGTCTCGCAGTCAAGCTCCCTTCTGCCTTTGCGCTCTGCGGCTGGTTTCCAATCAGCCTGAGGGAACCTTCGAGCGCCTCCGTTACCTTTTAGGAGGCGACCGCCCCAGTCAAACTACCCGCCTGACACTGTTCCCGACCCGGATCACGGGCCCAGGTTAGATCTCCAATACGATAAGGGTGGTATTTCACCGTTGACTCCACCGAGACTAGCGTCCCGGCTTCAAAGCCTCCCACCTATCCTACACATAACGCATCAGGGATCAGTGCCAAGGTGCAGTAAAGGTTCACAGGGTCTTTCCGTCTTCATGCGGGTAACCGGCATCTTCACCGGTACTACAGATTCGCTGAGCCCCCTGTGGAGACAGTGCCCAGATCGTTACGCCATTCGTGCAGGTCGGAACTTACCCGACAAGGAATTTCGCTACCTTAGGACCGTTATAGTTACGGCCGCCGTTTACCGGGGCTTCAATTCTGAGCTTCGCTGACCCGAGGGCCAGCTAACACTTCCTCTTAACCTTCCGGCACCGGGCAGGCGTCAGACCCTATACGTCGTATTCGACTTAGCAGAGTCCTGTGTTTTTAGTAAACAGTCGCCTGGGCCATTTCACTGCGACCGCCAGCAGCTCGGAGGGCGAACCTCTTCACCGCCGACGGCACACCTTCTCCCGAAGTTACGGTGTCAATTTGCCGAGTTCCTTCACAGGGGATCACTCAAGCGCCTTGGGATTCTCTCCCCGTCTACGTGTGTCCGTTTGCGGTACGGTCGCCCCGCTCTCTGCTTAGAGGTTTTTCCTGGCAGCATGGAATCAGCGACTTTGCGGGCCGAAGCCCTTGGGGTCACGTCTCAGCGTTATGGAGCCGCGGACTTTCCTACAGCTCCCGCCTACACGCTTCAACCTACACTTCCAATCGTAGGCTCGCCTATCCTTCTGCGTCACCTCATCGTCATAACGAGAACGGAACGGTACAGGAATGTTGACCTGTTTCCCATCGACTACGCTTTTCAGCCTCGCCTTAGGGGCCGACTAACCCTGAGCGGATTGACCTTCCTCAGGAAACCTTAGACTTACGGCGAGCAGGGTTCTCACCTGCTTTATCGCTACTTGTGCCGGCAGGGTCTCTTCTGAGCACTCCATCGGTCCTCTCGGTCCGACTTCGGGGCCCTCAGAATGCTCCTCTACCACCCGGTCCGGCCCGAAGGCCGTTCCGGATCCGCAGCTTCGGTGATCAGCTTGAGCCCCGTTGAATTATCGGCACGGAGCCACTAGACCAGTGAGCTGTTACGCTTTCTTTAAAGGATGGCTGCTTCTAAGCCAACCTCCTGGCTGTCTGGACGTCTCCACATCCTTTCCCACTTAGCTGATACTTAGGGACCTTAGCTGGCGGTCTGGGTTGTTTCCCTCTCGACCACGGAGCTTATCCCCCGTAGTCTGACTCCCGCGGTTCACATGCGCGGCATTCGGAGTTTGGTTGGATTCGGTAAGCTTTTGGGCCCCCTAGTCCATCCAGTGCTCTACCTCCGCGATGCATCCGCGAGGCTAGCCCTAAAGCTATTTCGAGGAGAACGAGCTATAACGAGGTTTGATTGGCCTTTCACCCCTACCCACGGCTCATCCAAGCCGTTTTCAACCAACATTGGTTCGGGCCTCCACTGAGTGTTACCTCAGCTTCACCCTGGCCATGGGTAGATCACCTCGCTTCGCGTCTACCACCGCTGACTGGATCGCCCTGTTCAGACTCGCTTTCGCTACGGCTCTGCAAGATGCTTCGCCTCGCCAACGACGGTAACTAGCCGGCTCATTATGCAAAAGGCACGCGGTCGCGCTTTGTTCGGCAAGCCGAACCATGGCGCTCCCACCGCTTGTAGATGCACGGTTTCAGGTACTATTTCACTCCCCTAGGCAGGGGTACTTTTCACCTTTCCCTCACGGTACTGGTTCACTATCGGTCGCAGAGAAGTATTTAGCCTTGGGTGATGGTCCACCCGAATTCCCACAGGGTTTCCCGTGTCCCGTGGTACTTGGGGACATCGCTCGAGAGTCGCTCGCCTTTCGTCTACGGGGCTGTCACCCGCTATGGCGGTCCGTTCCAGGAACCTTCG
>MKWU01006623.1_pt1 | contig 11631 bp, 8 predicted proteins | sample 809101 | NCBI WGS metagenome assembly MKWU01 (sample SAMN05860141, study PRJNA318959) | sponge metagenome | host: Aplysina aerophoba | place: Slovenia: Piran, Adriatic Sea, Gulf of Piran | collected 2013-05-07
CCCAAACTTACAGTCAGTGCATGCATATGTTGAGCTTCTACACTAGACTCTTATATAGTGGATACAAGAATCTGCAACAATGTTAATTTAGACTGCAAAGTTTTTTTTTTGCATAACACGCGCCGAGGGTTCTGCACTTTAGTGCTTCATTGTATTAGATTTAGTGCTGTGACACACCGTTAATGGTATTTTTGGACATTAGAGTCATATTGCTGTAAGACCAGACTTCTACCAGGCAGATTTAAAATGAAATTGTAATCAAATATATGCCCTTTACCTTGGCAGCTGAATCAATTCAACATAGATCTTGGATGGCATTTTTGCTGTTTCTCACATCTGTCGCATCTTTTCTGATACTTGTCTTGCTATGATAGTGGGGAAGTATGTGGGTTGTATGATTGAGTGTACAGTATGTTTCTGATGTACTAACCTGCAGGTCTATGCTGTACAATGGTTCAGACATTATCAGAGATGTGGAGTGGGTGATCTTTGATGAAGTCCACTATGTCAATGACGCAGAGGTCAGTTACAAACAGTTAGTTGTGTCCTGGCAAGGCCTGCCCCTTGCACTCATTTTGAACATCACGATGTGTTAATTGGATGTCAACATCAGCGTTGTTTACACTACTGATTTACAAAAAGGACAGGAGTGATGCTGCGCTTGATAAATGCAATGGAGCTTTTGTTTCCAGCATTATTCAACTTGCAGTTCTCACAGCGCTGCCACGAACAATTTGCAAGATTAAGGCCCAGTTTTGTGCCATGAATAATCTATTCTAAGGTTGCTATCTTTTCTAGCATGTAACACATGGTGAAACCCTACAACTAGCACAACTAGCACAAAACTTTCCCAACAACTAGATCATTGTGAGGGGTATGCTGCCCCAATAGCTCTTTGAGCAGGTATGAACAGAGACAGTGAAGGGTATTGTATTTTTATGATGAGAGCCTTCTCTGCCTTTTGACTACTTTGTGTCATGATTCGGCTCAGTTTGCTGGTCTTGTGACACTTTATATATGCTAAACAGATGGACAACAAGTTAATAGCAACAACAGCAGCAATTGCAACACTTGCGTATTACACAGATATCAAAGTAATTGTTGCTAGTCCTGAAGTAAAAACACTAGAATTCGCATACAGATACCAGAGCAAAACAAAGAAGACTAATTGTCACCGGTCTTACAGTCAGATGCCCAGCATGCATTGACAGACGCTTACAATCACTTACTAAGCAGTAGGATCTCAGTCAACACAAGAAGGTCAATACACCACAGTCCTCTGGCCTCATGAGAGAGACAGGGGTCCGCTTGGACAACCTGGCTATCATCTCCTTAATTGATGGGGAGAGCTTTACACAACAGCCCATCGGCATTGTTGTTGGCTGTCCCTTTCAATGCACCACTGATGAACAATGTAAACGGCAATAGGCTATCTGGTGATTCTTGGATTCATGTTCTTCATTTTGTGTAGCCAGGCAAGGTGGGTAATGTGTTTTGATGGGGAACAATCCGCATGGCCACCATGTAGCACATGTCGGGATGGGCTATGCTGGCACACTTCACAGGTACAGCAGTATGTGGCTATAACAGCAGGAAAGAGTCCAGGCTAGTAGTAGCTCTGTGGGACACGCTTTCCGGTCTTGTTGATGCCAAAATGTCCTGCAAGTGGGATAACATGACCAAGCCTCACCACAAAACTATGTCATTGCTTGTGAAACACTAACTGCTTATAACTCCTCACATGCCCTGGCTGGTCCAGTCTTCATGGTCCCTCCTGGTGCGCAATATGGACTCAAGTCCTCTGGGAGCCGCATCACCTGACTCCTCTCTCGCCACAAGCCGGCTTGTAGCTCTACTGTAGCTATAGTATAGGACATTGTGTCTCCATACACACACAACTCCGCTACACCTGGTGCGGTCCACAGCAGATGGAGTCACTGAACTGGTCAGTATCATTGTGTGGGCACATCCAGTGTCCATTAGCTTCTGCACATGTCGACCATCTAGCCATACACCGACTCCCCTGTGAAAATGGTTGAGTAAGCTATACTGCTGGCTTGCACTTTCTAAGCCTCCAGGCCAAAGCGTAGTCATCGGCCAATAGACTGATTGCATAATAAATGGCACGCCGAAAAAGGGCAAGCAGTAATACATAACTACACGAAGGTGAACAGGAAAGCAGAATGCCAGTGCATGACCACTGTTGTGTGCCAAACTGCAGTAACCGACGTGACAAGTGTCCTGGTCTCTTGTTTTTTGCGGACTTCCTGCAAACAAAGGCTTGAGGAAATGCTGGCTTGTGGCTATCAAGCACAACGTCGGAGAACACTTCAGAGTCACATCATCTACAGTTGTTGGTGGAGCATACTACACAGCAGCAGACACTTCCCCTAGCGCACAACAAGGAAGTGGCAAAATAAAGCTAAAGACACGCTGTCTGAAACGTGAGGCAGTACCGTCCGTGTTTGCATGGAGTAAAGCAGTGCAGAATTGTCCTGCACCACTTACTGTCACTTTGTTTTGAAGTGAAAGTGTCTGCATGCTCAAAGCTGAAATGGCACAAATAAGGAAAGATCTTGATTGCGCCAAGGAGGTAGCTGCATGCATGCCTAAGAACCCAGGAGCTATGATTTAGCAACCTTTTGGAGGCTGACAAGATTCATTGTTCATCTGGCAGGAAAGGTGAGCAAGCTATGGTGTGATTCAGAGTGACAGAATCAGTTTGCTGTGTAGCTGTTTGTTTGCAGTTTTAGTTGGCCATGAGAATAAATCTGGGCTTCTTGCACGTTTTGCAATCTTCTGACAGCGCAAGCACACGCGGCTTTACGTACATAAATGCGCACTGAACATGCATCAATGACACACATGTCAAAGTAATATAATTATACAGTCTTATTTTCAAACTATATGAATAGATATATTACTCGTTATGTATAATTGTTGTGCTGTTGAAGTCACTGTACATTATCAGACTGTATCACAGCCACTTCTCTTGATAAGTGCATGGCATGTCAGTCACTGTGTACGACAATAGGGAAGTGTTGCCCTTGGAGGCATCCTTGAGAAACGAACTGAGCCTCCGCCTGGGTGAACCAGACCTGTGGGTCCGCTGGCCAGAACGGTGGTATCTTCACCATGAGGGAGGCAGGGAGGGGGGCAGCTGCAACGAGAGGGGGTGGCTCCCAAGTGAGCTTGGGTTGCTCAGCCATGGGCAGGGAGGGCGAGGCACGAAGGAAGGCGATTCCTCACACTTGCACAATGTCACAGGTCCGCTGGGTGTGTACCAATAAATTTTCGCTGGATCCAATCGCGTCAGGGTCACCAATGTGGCTAATCGAGGTCCAGGGGAACTTACTAGGACCACTAAATTGCGCACTAAGGCTAGAAACAACTCTACTACTAGCGAGCGATTCACCGCCATGCCTCTGCACTGCAGTGGATAGAGAGAATAGTTACGCTGCCTGCGTCAGGCATATATAGCGTGCATACAAACAAAGAACAATGATTGTGTGCAGGGCAGTGTGTACAAAGGGTCACGTCACGTGATGTGGATGAGATTTGCAGGAAATAATAAAGTAAACGTATGCAATCAGGCAATATGGAAACAAACAGAACAATGTTGATATGAGCACTACACATACATATGTACGTATGTCACTTCCCTAGCTGAAGCATTCTCGGTTGAAGAGAGTCTAGTATAATCTGGTAGAGGCTCATGCTACGTTCTAAATGAACAGCAAAAATCGTTTACGAGCAACTCACGTAGCAATAAATAAAATATGATGCAGGACGTTTCAACCCGGGGGTCTTTGTCAACTGCAGAGTACCCTAAATGATTTTTGCTGTTCACAGTCTAGTTATGTTAGTGTAATGTGCTAGTGAGTCAGCTAAGCAAGAGGCACTATGTGCACTAGAGGTCACAGGGTCTGCTAGCATTTTACTGTACCAATTTCCAGCCCACAGTGGAGTTGGTTTGCCCAACAAATTGTGTACTTCCCTTCCCTGCAGGAACTGATCTCAGCTTGTCTAATGAATATGGGAATACACCTTTGCACTTGGCACAGTCCAGACTAAGGATACTGCAGGAAGGCAGCCTTACAGGGAGAACTCCAGATGCTGTGAAGGCAGAAGTATCAGAGGTGAGTGGGTGAGCTACCCTTGCTGCTGTACTACATCATCACTGTGGCGAGTGACATCACTTGGTAATGGGGAAAAGGAGCATCAGAGGTGGGCCAGGTTGTATTACAGAGAGTTCTTCAAAGGAACTCACTACAGGACTTTGACTTCGCCACATTTTGACAGCTAAATACTCCCCTCTTCCATAAACATAACATACAGAATTGTTCACAGATAATGTTGTCTTCTGTGAAGAACTCCCACTAGTACTGTGATGATGTAATGTGTGCACTTGAATGCTGTTCCCTGCTAGTACTGTGTGGCCTTGTCAACACATGTAGATAGCCCAATATGCTGCATACTAACTGTCCAGTCTCACTGAGGACATGATGGAACATTTCAATCAAGCAAAGGCTTATAGCCAAAAATACTCATCATTTAATGCTTGTAGGACTAACAATAAGGGCTCAGAGCAATTACCGATCCATTGTTGACTCTGCATCCCCACATAGTCTGCTTCAACAGGTGGTCACAAATTAGCAAATTTGGATGTGTTTCTGACTCATATTGTAAACAGATACAGACTGCACTGTTGTCATTGCTAGCTTTGTTCTGTACATACGTACACGTAACATTATGGATACCCACTGCATTTCGTAGAAAGGAGTGCTTCATTATGCGTTCGTACCTACAAGTGGTGTTTGTAGTGCATACATACTGTATACCTGACCTCTTCTCCCAAGCACTTGTCCCATAATGGAGACAAATGGCAGAATTGGGGGGTGCTCTGTTATAATGTGCCGTAGTCTCATATCAATCCAGCCGTTACCTACATGACAAGCATCAAGAATACATAAGAGATAAGTGTATGCAACCACGTTCTTCACGCACGTATAACAGCCTTTCTCTAAAACAATGCTGAACATGTCACATGTGGACATGGTAATACTATTAATATCCGACGTAATGCATGAATACTAATAACTTGCTCGCTGATCTGGGAGCATGTAGATTCGTCGCAATGTTCGTCACTTCTGTGTGACAAAAAGCTACGTATCTACACTCCCGCAGTTTGAAATCGGCCCGGAGCTATGCTGTCGTGAGGCAGCTTTGCATTATATGCCGTTGTGTGCTACCAGGGCGACGAGGGATCCCAAGACCAGATTGTGTAGAGCCTGGGACCCCAGCAGGGACACGAATCATGGGCATTGGGCCCGGATCAGTGGCTTAGGCTGTTGGTAGCTAGTTACAGAGGGTACCAACAAGGTTATTTTGGCTATTTCATTTATATCATTCCAAGTGCACATTGTCATTCAGAGTGCCGATATGGGGCAGGAATTGTTGGTAGTAGAAGTGCTCAAAGCATTTTAAAGTAGATGCGATTTCAGCATGTCAGTTACCCTGCTCTCGTCTAAATGTTGTGGTACTAAGCTTTCGTGAATGGCTAAAACCACAAACGTTTAGTATCATGAAAATTAAGGTCCATATAGTGTATGCATGTGCTTATAAAGCTTACAAGTGGTGTACCCACTTTACTGTTCCACTGAGCTGCACATACCGTATTTGTTCAATATGTGCCACACCCCATTTAGTGGCCACCCTCGAATTGACGTCACACTTAGAAGAGCAAGACAAAATAGTAGCCACCTTCAAATAAATGTCACATGTAATAACATTCATAATCGCCAAAGTGCACTGCAACGACAGCTGCAAGACACAGGCAAAGGTCCGGGAATGGCCACTGCCATGGTAGAGAGAAGAAAACATTCGATGCCGCATTTAAACTGAAAGTTATTGACTATTCCTCGCACTATAGTAACAGAGTGGCCACACAGTCTGCGATAGCCCACGTGGGATGTAGCTAACGATCTTTCCAGCCTTCTGCGGAGTCCACAATGCTATCGAAACAGAATGCTTCGTCCACTTGGCTTGCCATGTTCGCGCTATATAATATGCAGACAATAAAAAATGCACTATGCCGCCCTTGAATAGTAGCCGCCCTCGAATAGATGACGCATCTTTCTGGACCTGAGAATAGTTGTAGCTGCGGTGTCCATTCCAGCAAATGCGATAGTTAGGGTATTTTCACAAGTACTGTGTTTCAAATTGTGTTGACCTGAGAGTCTCACAACCCACCTCCACATATTGACTGCACTCTTAAGACATTGTGTGTACGTATGTACAGAATTCTTCAAATCATCAAGGAGTTTGTCTCAGTGCCACACTAGAGTTACGTAACCGTACCAGAGTGGCTGGCCAGCCAGTTGCATAACTGGTATTTCTACTTGCCAGGCTGCATACCATACGTAGGATTAGCATTCAGTTGCTTATGCTCTGAGATGCTTTGTTAGGGGTCGCTCCTTCATCTCCAACTAGTCTACCCCTTCTACTGTTTATGTTTCAGGTTCTTCAGATGTTGCAGGAGTACTTTCGGCAACAGCAGGAGCACTCCGAGGCCATGGAGCAGCTGCTGTCTCTAGCAGACAAGCTATCCCTTTCTACAACTGAAGAGGAGGTGGGCAGTATATATGTATGTACGTATGTACATACACTGTATTTTGTGTAGACAGGCATAGTTTAACTGACTGCTGGTGATATTTGTAGTCTGCCCATTTTCAGCTTGTATGTACGTACACATGTGTGTCAATAATCTTGCAGTTACTATGTTTGTATGCCACTGTGTATGTAGGTATGTATACATATGTAGGTGTATCGAGTTTTGCCATGGAGCACATGTAGGCTGGTGTGTTAACAGTTGTAGACATTGAGAAATGCACTTTCTGTTTTTTGAACCCGATGCAGATTGGAGAGCTGCATGGACTGTTGGATGACTTCACTACATTGTCTCTGAAAACCAGACAGAAACAGACACAGGAGATTCACTCATAGAATATACTCTTACCACACACACACAATCATGTATAATAGTGACATACTGTACAAGGATGACTTTTGTATTTCGTTCAGACCCCTCAGCCCTCTTCACACTGAAGTTTTCATATATATACTTCTAAGGCAGTGTGTATGTACAGATTTCTTCAATATCTTGCAGATAAAATGACACATTCCTACTAAGGGTCGAACGAATACCAGAAATCAGTGTTAAAAAATTCATTGCTTCAAATATTGGAATATTTGTTTCGTTTGCGTTTATATGCGTTTTGTGGTTTAGCGCTTATTAGTTAAGCCTACAAGGTTATTTCTAAACAGTCATGGCGCTATATAGTGTCAATGTCATGACATTATTCAACGCAGATTTCACTCAAGGTGACAGTCACGTTTAACGTGACTGTCACCTTCTGTGAAGTGAACTCAGCTCCTTAAACGTAGCGTTCGCTTTGGAAGGGTCTGGTTGGTAAGTAATTATTTGGCAGATGGGGATTTGTACACTTTGCCCAGTGTGTACACATTTCACAAATCCCCCACACTGGGCAAAGTGTACAAATCCTCATCTGCCTACAGAGCGCTCAGTCACGCCTTGACTGTTAGCCTCTACCTGTTTCTATTGAAACCACAAGTGTTTCGCTTGGGCTGGATTTAGAAGCAGCTGGTCATCCGGTCTAGCATCGACCATCAGTACACCACACTGATGAGCCCCAAGCAGGGTGAAACAGCTGTCTGTGGCTCTTCCATCTTTTTGTAGGATGACTGGGGAGGCGATCACTGGTTGCCGCAAATAGGACCTCGTGTCCCCCTGGCCATGGTATCAGTTTACTGACCTGGTCAGGTTGGCGTAATATCCAGTGATTATACTGCCATTTGTCAAATAATTATTTGTCGATCAAGTGGGCAGCCATTTCATGACATCACAAGTCGACACGAATGTTCAACGAATAAAATGTTTCTCTGAATATGAGGCTATAGAGTGAATATTCGACTATTCGCTTAGTTGTTCGACCCCTGATTCTTACGTACTGCGTTCATGGTTCTTTCTACAATATGAGTTGCATGGCTACAGTATGGAGCTTGTAAAGTAATGTACGTACAGTACGTGGTCATTTTCCACTTTCAGAAAGACCCAATTTGTGTATATAGGTGTGCAGAAAATTCAAAACTTCACATTACCATTCCGTCAACCAGGAGATTACAATATTTGAACGGCAGATTCTCACCTGCAATAGCTTCTAGGGTCTCAATTGAGACTCTGTATTCCAGGTAATGAGGTAGTGACTATATAGTCTGCTGGGACAGTTGCCCCAAATTCTCATTACTGTGATACACTAATGGCTTGGAGCTCTGATTCAAAGCAGCTACGTACAGTAGAAGAATTACTTTTGAGCTCTGGCCATTATCCATTGGCATCCCACAGAAAAGGTGGTTATGGTGGCCATGTTTATGAATGTATTATAACACTACCATTCTTTTAGTAATATTACATTATGAACATACTACACCTGCAGCTATCTGTTTATATGCACCATACATCATGTGTCCCCATCCAGAAATAATTATATCAGTACACTTGACACTGTTTGCTGGTTGGAAATGCTATCTATTTTGAATCCTAAAAGGCTTCAAAATCATGCCAAACGTTTTACGTATACCAAACAATTCTAAGTGCATGCCACAACTAATTACATTATTTAGCCTAATCCTAGTATTTTGCACCCTGCGCTGTATTATAATATTAATGAGTATGCATTGCTTGCAAACAGTGTTAATTAAATGTATGACTACAGAGCATGTATGCATACATGGCGAACTCAGTTATATATAATTCAGAGGAAATGACACTGTCAAAATTTGGTTTTCCACATAACTGTCTTTGTGAATGTTAATATTTATCAGCTCTAGTATACTATAGTCTTCAGTTATTTGTGGGACTACCATTTCATGCAAGCACTTGCTTCTGTGGTAGAACCTTCTGCTGTGGTGATTCTTGAAGCTTCTTTTGTGAATCGTTATTCCTCAACCAGTTGCTGATGAACCACTTTAAGGCTATAGCTGTTCCACTGAGTATAACAGGAATAAAGACTGACAGGAGAAAGGAGTGGAAGCTGTCTTGATTTGTGGCACTGTTCACATACTTTCCACTTAATGCAATCAAACTACTGAAGGAACCAACAGCCAGTAGGAAAGGGATAAGGAGAAAAGCACGGATCAAGTATACCCAATCATCATCCTTGATTGTAACAGTAGAGGGATACATGCTTCTCATGCCTGCTGCCCAGTATGTGAGAAACACAGAATTCTCAACATGACGTAAGAAGCAATTCACCAGCTTGGCATGAAGAGTGAACAGAAATGCCAAGATGTAAACTGTGCAGACAGCCATTAGCACAACATACAACACATTTGAGACAATGACCACTGGTGCTGCGGGAATAGTTAGAAATATCACAGCACCATGGTAGCACAGCAGCTGAAGAGCTACCATATCAATCCATATAACACCAAAAGTAGCCCATGTACGAGTACTGCAGCAGAAAGTAGACTGTGCTAGAAAACTGCATGTACAGCAGCGAACTACACAACGAAAAGGAAAGAGATGTGGGAATGTCAAGGTAGACCTTGATGCAATGGTGATGGCTGAGGCAAAAGGAGGAAGGAATAAGAAAATGCCATAAATGATGATTACAACTTGCCTAGTAGTTTCAGTTCTAGTAAACAAAATCATAAAAGCCGAATAGTCAAGGCAAATGATAAAGATAACAGAGATAAAAAGAGTGGTTGAAGCTCCCCAGAAGAGTCCGAAAGACACGAATGAATAGTCATTTGCATTGCTTACTAGGGCTTGAAGATGACTATTACTCCGAAACTGACCTGGAATTGTTAAGTTTACAAAGATCACTAAGAAAATCAATCCCGAAGCAGCTGCAATCGTTGCTGTAGGATCGACATCTATATATATGTCATCACAGGTAAATGCAAAATTTCCTTTGAATTCCCCTCTTGTATTTTCTCCAAGTGCATATGATTGAAGCTGAGTGAAGCAGAGAAACAGAAAGTAAATTAGAGAATAATTATGCTGAAACAAATGAGTCTTCTTCAACTTACAATGCAATATAATGCTTGAAATTAAGTCACATAATGCTAACCTATATGATCATTAATATAGATATACAAGAATATGTACATGTTGGCATGCAGCACTGTTAGAAGACATACATACATACACACACACATTCATGTATATACACACAAACAAAAACACATGCAAACACAGTCAAATACAGACATAAACCCACACACATGCACACACACACACTCACAAACGTCTCCACACACAAAAAGAGACTTTAATCATTACCATACAGGCAGACACAGATGCAAACCCCCACACATGCACACACCCACGTGCATGTACATCCACACATCACTCCACACACAAAGCGAACACCAATTAAATGACCTACAGAAGTAGTCATTTGCTCCAGGAATTCCTTTGCCTGGCCCTGGCAAGGGTAAGGGACAGTCAGTTCAACACGTGGTGGTATCCACTCCTCAAAGTAGTTTAGCAGGAGCAAGGTGAGATGATTCAAGACAGTTGGTTCCTGCATTACAAAAATTGGATGAGCTAGCCAAAACCACTCTTGTTTATGTGGGCAGCTGGGGTCAGTAGAGATGTTGACGTGAGTTCCATTGGAAATGCTTCGATAGGTTACTGCCACTGAGTAAGGCAAGTGCTTGTTAGGACGGTAGAAAGCTTGGTACAGCTTTAGCCTGTTCTCACTGTTGTTGCCAAAGGTCAGCTCTTCAAAGAGGAAATAGTTGTCGACACAGCTGTGCACTGTATGAATGCACAGGGAAAAGACAAGTACACTTTGGAGCAACCACAGCATCTCTCTGAAGCTGTTACAAAAGCAGCTAAGCAGTGAACTAAGCATTAATATAGACTAGGCCCTGCTGTGAAACACTTTTATGTACGTACATTTATAGCAACCTAATGAGTGTCCAGCAACACAGGTAGGACATAACAGTTATTGTGGGAAGTGGCAGTTATGTAAATCATAAGGCGTTCTCACACAGCATTTCTATCGGGTTACTGCCTTTTGCGTGTGGGAGTGGGGTTGTGCAAGCAAAAACACATTATTGTGGAATGTTTGGTGGGTTGTACGTTCTACTACAAATTATGGTAATTGACTGGATGACGCAAAACCCAATGGTGTGGAGCAAACATATTCAGTAGAGGATTCCTTGTGGTGAATGATGCATGGGTCCACTGAGCTGAACATCTTGCTAACAGCACCATACATATACTGATTTGAATCAGTACAAACTTTGGAGAGGCTAACTTGTGTAAACTTATGTATAGAGTGCTGGCCACAGATACGTACATACTAAGCTACTTGCTTCGCATGTTCCACTAGCTGGCTCATTGAGTGAGCATGTTGAGGGAATTTGAAGAAACTATAGTAAAAGATGACTCTACATTGTTGCACAGTAACATCACCTGGTGTTGTTCTGTATATTTGCCTTGTAGTATACCAAGTTACCTCTGTGGTGGTCCATATCATCTGTAAGGTTGCTGAGTTTGTTTATACTTTACACAACAATAATAGTGTGTGTGTGTGT